>CAFABK010000044.1_pt1 | contig 14008 bp, 14 predicted proteins | sample 7267871 | NCBI WGS metagenome assembly CAFABK01 (sample SAMEA6814009, study PRJEB35770) | freshwater metagenome | biome: Freshwater; feature: Freshwater reservoir; material: water | place: Czech Republic | collected 2016-04-20 | depth 30m m | reverse complement strand
TGCTGAATTTTGGCATGCGCGCATTCGCGAAGAACTTAGCCTCTCAGCCGAAGATAACCCGGATATGGATGCGCTGATCTCCAAGCAGGGCTATCGCGGGTCGAGGTACTCATTTGGCTACCCCGCGTGCCCCGATCTGGAGCAACAGACCGAGATAGTCAAGCTTTTGGATCCAGCTCGCATTGGCGTCGAACTTTCAGAAGAGTTCCAACTTCATCCGGAACAGTCAACGAGTGCAATCATCGTGCACCATCCAGAGGCCAAATATTTCAATGCCACCTGATTCACCTAGTGCGGTGCTCTTCGATATGGACGGCACCCTGCTCGACTCCGAACCCCTTTGGTTAATTGCCGAGACCAACACCATGCAAGTAATGGGATGTGACTGGGACCAGAACGATCAAGAGCATTGTTTGGGTGGCCCAGTCGTTCGCGTTGTTGCATATATGCGCTCGAAGTTGAGCACTACTGCGGCCGATAAATTTGATAGCGCATGGGTAGAGGCCTATCTCATGGCTCAGGTACTCGAGCAATACGGACGCTGTTACATACCGTGGATGCCAGGTGCACGCGATTTGGTTGCCAGTGCCCGCGCTTTCGATCTACCGCTTGCACTTGTAACTAATTCACCGCGTTCCATAGTCGAGGGCGCACACCGTGGCATCATTGCCGATCTTGGATATGACCCTTTCGGTGTGGTTGTCGTAGGTGACGAGGTCGGTCAACCGAAACCGCATCCGGAGCCATTCCAAACTGCGGCCTCGCGGCTGGGGGCAACGCCGAGTGACTGCCTAGCGGTTGAGGATTCCCCAACTGGAGTGCTTGCTGCAATTTCGGCGGGATGCCACGTTATCGCTATCGAGCACCTAGCGCCCTTGGCCGAATTAGCCGCCGCCAGCCGGGTCAAGAGTTTGGCTGGTCATAGCTTTGAAAGTCTATGGAAGCTTGCAACCACGAACTGATCTACTTCGCGAGCCCTCCGCGGACGGGAATCACGGCCCAGGTACTCACCGGTGGGAGCACCGGGGGAGTCCCTCCCCAAGCCGGGCACAGGTTTCGATAGCTGCACCAGTCACATAGTTTCGAAGTAGTGGGTGCGAAGACACCACTGGTCGCAGCTGAATTGATCGCCGCCCGCAAGGCGAGGATCTTTACTTCGGTGGCTTCCAGATCACTTTCGGTCGGCTCGTAGCGCAGTAAACTTTTGCTGCCCAAATAAACCAACTGCAACATCTTTGGTACAACACCGGTAAGGCGCCACCAAGCCAGGGCGTAAAAGCGCATTTGGAACATCGCCTTGTCCTCGTACCGTGCACTCGGGGCCCGACCGGTTTTGTAATCCACGATGCGAATGTCACCAGCCGGGGTGCGATCAACCCGATCGATAAAGCCTCGAATGGTGAAATTATCGGTGATCTCGACCGAGATACCGAACTCACGTTCATGGGGTTCGAGGCGTTGCGGGTTTTCCAAGCCAAAATAACTATCAATGAAGGTGGCCGCTGGTGCGATTACCGCTTCGGCGACCAGAGTCGAAGGTGCATCCTCCGCTATGGACAACTCAGCTCGAAGTACAGCCGCGGAAGCAGGCTCGGCGAGTGAAAGCTCCTCCCAGGATCGTTGCAGTAATTTCGTTGCTGCCGCGACCGTGCGTTCTTGCACCGGTAGGTCAAATAGCAACTCCAGAGCCCGATGCACCATGGTGCCGCGCAACGCGGCCGGTGAGGGCTCTTGCGGCAATAGGTCAATTGATCGAAATCTAAAGAGCAATGGGCAGGTCATGAAGTCACCTGCGCGCGAGGGCGAAAGCGAGGTGGGGTAGTCGGCGAGTGCACCGGCCGCCTCTATTTGCGTCATGGCCGCAGCCTAGGCCCAGGAGCACCTACTAGTGTTCGACGAATGGCACGTGCCCACGCACCGTTTTCAACCGAGCCGGTCTCGGTTACCAATAGCGCCCGTAGCGGACCATTTATCGCTGGCGATCTCGTGCAGTTGACCGACCCAAAGGGGCGGATGCATACGATCACGTTGGTGCCCGGTAAATCCTTTCATAGCCACCGCGGTGCTATAGAGCACGATGAACTCATCGGGCTGGCTCAAGGGTCGGTGATTTCGAACTCCGGCAGTACCGAGTATTTAGCCCTAAGGCCACTACTCGATGACTTCGTGCTGAGTATGCCGCGAGGTGCAGCGGTAATTTATCCAAAGGACTCGGCGCGAATTATCGGGTTGGCCGGACTCGGGCCCGGTATGTCGGTGGCCGAGGCCGGAGTTGGTTCAGGTGCCCTTACCTGTTCGCTTTTGCGCGCTGTCGGCGACAGCGGCCAAGTCCATAGCTTTGAACGTCGCGCAGATTTTGCGGAGGTCGCCACCCGAAATGTTGCCACCTGGTTTGGTGGCCTACCAACTTGTTGGCGATCGACCGTGGGCGACCTTGAAGACAATCTCGATGTCACCGGCCTAGACGCGGTAGTTCTAGACATGCTGGCGCCGTGGGACTGCCTGCCGATGGCAGCCGCAGCACTAGAACCAGGTGGCGTATTAGTGGGTTACGTCGCAACTGCCACGCAACTGTCCAAACTCGTTGAAACCATGAGATTAGCCGGCGACTGGACCGAGCCACGGGCCGAGGAGTCGCTGGTCCGAACGTGGCACCTTGACGGGCTGTCGGTACGCCCTGACCATCGCATGAGTGGGCACACGGGCTTCTTGGTGGCAGCCAGGCGCCTAGCCCAGGGCGCGATCATGCCGATCCGGCGACGCAGGCCGGCCCCTGGTGCTTACGGAGCGGATTACACGGGGCCGGGCTCAACCAGCGATCCCGATGCCCCCTAGCGCCCCAAGACTGCCCCGGCGCCCCACGCCCAGCCCCCGCGCCCACCTGCTCCCGCGCGCCCACCTGCTCCCGCGCGCCCACCTGTTCCCGCGCCCGCTCCCGCGCGCCCACCTGCTCCCCACGCGCAGCAAATCCTTGTACCTGCTGGAACCGTCAGATATCGGCCTAAATTTGACGGAACGAGAAGGTTGAAGGCCCTTCGATGACGGAACGAGAAGGTTGAAGGCCATACGATTACTGACTAGGCGCCCGGCGTCCCGCGCCCCGCTCTCGGCGCCTACCTGCTCCCGCGCCCACCCGCCGGCGCCCAGCTCCCGCCCCGGCAATCCTTGTACCTGCTGGAACCGTCAGATATCGGCCAAAATTTGACGGAACGAGCAGGTTGAAGGCGCGGTATTGACGGAACGAGCAGGTTGAAGGCCATGCGATTACTGCTTCGGGGCGACAAGACGCGCCCAGCCGTGTCGCGGAATAGCTCCCAAAGCGGTTAAAGTCGGAGCAGGCAGGCGCAAATCAGTGGAATGACGTAGGAGGCAACATGTCAGAAGCATCGGGATCATCTGCGTCGCCTGCTGACCTTGCACACCTACGCGGTGAACTAGCGGCGCAAAAAGACCACAACGACCGCCTCATTGGTACTTTGCGCGATGCCCGTGAGCAGATCGTCACCCTAAAAGCAGAAGTAGATCGGCTTGCCGAACCCCCGAGTGGATATGCCGCCTTCTTGTACCTTCATGAGGATGGCACTGCCGACATTATGGCCAGCGGTAAAAAGATGCGGGTAGGGGTGAGCCCAAGTGTTGACGCCGAAGCGCTGCAGCCCGGCCAAGAAGTAATGCTCAACGAATCGATGAACGTGGTAGCGGTCCGCACCTTCGAAGACATCGGCGAAATCGTGACCTTCAAGGAGTATCTCAGTGACGGCGACCGCGCACTTGTTGTCGGACACACCGATGAGGAGCGCGTGGTGCGGGTTGCTGGGCCGCTGCGCGACTCAAAGATTCGCCCCGGTGACTCACTGCTCTTCGATGTGCGCGCTGGCTACGTCTACGAGAAGGTACCGAAGGCTGAGGTTGAAGAGCTAATCCTCGAAGAGGTTCCTGATATTGACTATGGTGATATTGGTGGGTTGCGTGAGCAGATCGAATCCATCCGCGACGCGGTTGAACTACCATTTATGCATCCCGAGTTATATGCGGAGCATGCGCTCAAGGCTCCCAAGGGCATTTTGCTTTACGGGCCGCCTGGCTGCGGTAAGACACTTATAGCGAAAGCCGTCGCGAATTCATTGGCCAAGAAAGTTGCCGAGCGGACTGGGCGTGAGGAAGGTCGATCGTTTTTTTTGAATATCAAGGGCCCAGAGTTGCTCAATAAGTATGTTGGAGAGACTGAACGTCATATCCGTCTTGTTTTCCAGCGGGCGCGCGAGAAAGCATCGGAGGGGATGCCGGTAATCGTTTTCTTCGACGAAATGGATTCGCTATTTCGCACCAGAGGATCCGGGGTGTCGAGCGACGTAGAGAATACGATCGTTCCGCAGTTACTAAGTGAGATTGACGGTGTGGAAACTCTCGATAACGTGATTGTAATTGGCGCCTCAAATCGCGAGGACATGATTGATCCAGCCATCCTGCGGCCCGGGCGCCTTGATGTCAAAATCAAGATTGACCGACCCGATGCTGAAGCAGCTCGGGAGATCTTTAGTAAATATTTGGTACCGACCTTGCCGATTCACGCCGAGGATCTAGCTGAACACGGAGGCGATGCTGTTGCGGCTTGCACCGCGATGATTCAAAGGTCGGCGGAGTTTATGTACTCCGAGGCCGAGGAGAATAAGTTCCTCGAAGTCACTTACGCCAATGGCGATAAAGAGATTCTCTATTTTAAGGATTTCAACTCTGGCGCAATGATAGAAAATATCGTCTCCAGAGCTAAAAAATCTGCCATCAAAGACTTTCTCGCCACCGGCGAAAAAGGGATTCGAGTGCATCACGTATTGGATGCCTGCGTCGACGAATTCCGTGAAAACGAGGACCTGCCTAACACCACCAACCCTGATGACTGGGCCCGGATCTCAGGTAAGAAGGGTGAACGGATTGTGTTCATCCGCACCCTTATTCAGGGGAAGAAGGGGAGCGAGGCAGGACGGTCGATCGCCACCATCGCAAATACCGGCCAGTACCTTTGATCCCATGAGTCCAAGGTGAGCGTTCATCGGATCATGGGGATCGAAACCGAATACGGGATCTCGGTCTCCGGGCAACCAATGGCTAATCCTATGGTTGCGTCCTCGCAGATCGTGAATGCATATTCAAATTTCGCACTGCCCGGGGTCAGGCGCGGTCCAAAATGGGACTTCAATGCCGAGTACCCGTTGCGTGATGCCCGCGGGTTCGACATGTCACGTGCTGAGGCAGATCTATCGCAATTGACGGATGACGATCTTGGCATGGCCAATGTCATTTTGACCAATGGGGCCCGCCTATACGTCGATCACGCCCACCCCGAGTACTCCGCGCCTGAGGTAACGAATCCAAAGGATGCGGTACTTTGGGATCGAGCAGGCATGATGGTGATGGATAAAGCCGCGCGCTTGGCAGCTTCCAGTGCTGGTGGTCGGCCAATATTGCTTTACAAGAACAACACCGACAACAAGGGCGCGTCCTACGGGTGCCACGAGAACTACCTCATGCACCGTTCGACACCATTTGCCGACATCGTCCGCTCGCTAATACCGTTTTTTATTACCCGCCAAGTTTTCACCGGTGCCGGGCGCCTCGGGGTGGGCCAGGATGGACGCGAGCTGCGCTATCAAATCAGCCAGCGTGCCGATTTCTTCGAAGTTGAAGTTGGTCTTGAGACCACGTTAAAGCGGCCGATCATCAATACCCGCGATGAGCCACATGCCGACCCAGAGTTTCACCGCAGGCTCCACGTGATCGTCGGTGATGCAAACCTCAGTGACACCGCGACCTATCTGAAGATGGGCACGACCGCGCTGGTAATTTCAATGATCGAGGACCGATTTCTTGACGGCCACGACTTCATGCCGCAAAACTCGGTGCGTGAGATCCACCAGGTGAGCCATGATCCAACGTTGACACATCAATTAACGCTCGATCACGGTCGCCGGCTTAATTCCATCGAAATCCAACGTGAATTTTGGCAACTAGCCAGCAAATATTGCGACGAGAAGTATGGCGCTGATCTCGACGAGCAAACCCGTGACGTACTGGCTCGCTGGGAGAAAATGTTGGATCGACTGGCCACTGATATTTGGTTGTGCGCCGATGAGGTGGACTGGATCGCGAAACTGCAGTTGCTTGAGAGCTACCGGAGTCGCGATAACCTAAGTTGGGATTCGGTAAAGTTGCAGGCAATCGACCTGCAGTACGCCGATATCCGCCCTGAACGCGGGCTTGCCGCGAAACTTGAGAGCCGCGGCCGACTAACCCGGATGTTTACTGACGAACAAGTTATGGCCGCGGTAACAGACCCACCGACCGATACCAGGGCGTATTTTCGCGGTGAATGTATCCGCAGGTACCCAGAGTCCATTGCCGCGGCATCTTGGGATTCAGTCGTGTTCGATATCAGGGAAAGTCAATCACTGCTGCGGGTCCCGACCCTCGAACCGAATCGCGGCACCAAGGCTCATGTCGAGTCACTGTTGAACTCCTGCTCATCCGCACAAGATCTTGTTAATGCTTTGAGTTCAAATCCTGGTGATTGAGGCCCAGCAGTATCCGCCCAGTCAAATGGGTCGTGTGAGTTAATATGGGTCTGGTTCACAGGGCTCAAGGATGTCTCAGGAGCGCCTGTCAGGTAGGGGCACTCGATACGGATAACCTATGACCATGCCCAAGCAGGAGAAGGCCGAGCGCCGCACTGGACGTGATACCACGTCTGAAGAGATCGATACTAAATCAGCCGAGCCCACCAGCAGAGCTAATCTGGATGCTGATGTGGATTCGATCTTGGACGAGATTGATGAGGTCCTCGAGGAGAATGCTGAAGACTTCGTGAAGTCATTTGTCCAAAAAGGCGGGCAATGACCGCGCATCTGGGCCTCCCGCAGGCATATCTGGCAACCGGGTCATCATCATTTGCCGACTTCCTCGCAGCTCTTTCCCCTGACGTGCTCCCAGGTCGCATGACAATGAACTCTGCCGATGCCAACGCTTTGGCGCCACATGGCACGACCATCGTTTCGCTACGCGGTGATTTCGGTGCGGTGATGGCTGGTGACCGCCGGGCGACCATGGGTAATGTGATCGCGCAACGCGATATCGAGAAAGTGTTCGTCGCCGATGAGCACTCGATGATCGGGATCGCCGGCACCGCCGGTATCGCGGTTGAGCTCGTTAGATTGTTTCAAGTTGAACTTGAGCACTATGAAAAAATCGAAGGCCTTTCCCTCTCCCTTGACGGCAAAGCTAACCGGCTCGCTACCCTGCTGCGCGGTAATTTAGGGCTTGCGATGCAAGGTTTGGCTGTGGTGCCACTACTTGCGGGGTATGACCTCAGCCGTGGTCGCGGCCGCATATTTTCCTATGACGTCACCGGTGGTCGATATGAAGAACATGATTTCTACGCTGTTGGGTCCGGCGCTTTTTTTGCCCGCGGATCCTTAAAGAAGTTGTACCAATCCAGTATCAGCGTTGACGAAGCGATAGCGATTGCGCTCGAGGCACTTTATGACGCAGCCGATGACGACAGCGCAACGGGCGGGCCAGATCTTGCACGCCGCATCTTCCCGGTGGTTGCGGTTGTCAGTGCCGATGGCGTGCAGATTGTTGAGGAGTCCGATATCGCGGCCAAGTCAACAAGACTGGTGGCGCAGCGAATGAATCGTCCCGATGGGCCAATGGCGAAAGTCATAGAAGGTGCTGCGCCATGAGCGTTCCGTTTTATGTGTCACCCGAGCAAATAATTAAGGATAAGGCCGACTTTGCGCGAAAAGGTATTGCCCGCGGTCGAAGTGTTATCGTTCTTGAGTACGACGAAGGGATCTTGTTCGTCGCAGAGAACCCCTCGATGGCTTTACATAAGATCAGTGAGATTTACGACCGTATCGGATTTGCTGCCGTCGGTAAATACAATGAATTCGAAAACTTGCGGGTGGCTGGGGTTCGACTTGCTGATATGCGTGGCTATGCCTATGACCGAAGTGACGTCACCGGCAGGAGTCTGGCAAATGCCTACGCCCAGACCCTCGGGACAATATTCAGCGAGACTCCAAAACCTTATGAAGTGGAGATCGTCGTCGCGGAGGTCGGTGCAACCGAAGACCTAGATCAGTTGTATCGGTTGAGTTTCGACGGGTCGGTGGCTGATGAGCATGGCTATGTGGCGATGGGTGGCTCGGCTGAGGCCATCAGTGCAGCCTTAGCCGACGCCTGGCGTACCGGTCTTACTTTGGTCCAAGCAGTTAAGATGGCGGTTGACCTCTTGGGGAAATTCGGGTCCGAGGAGGTCCGCGTCCTCACGGCGGCGCAGTTAGAAGTGGCGGTACTTGACCGTAACCGTCCTCGTCGGACTTTTAGCCGCATCAGCGCCAGCAAAATGAGTGAGCTCATCAGCTGATTTTGGCCTATGGTGTTTTCATGGACCGGCGGATATTCGGCATCGAGACCGAATATGGAGTCACGTGCACCTTCAAGGGGCAACGACGCCTTAGCCCCGATGAAGTGGCCCGGTATCTGTTCAGGCGCGTGGTGGCCTGGGGTCGTAGCAGTAATGTCTTCTTAGCCAACGGATCTCGCCTTTATCTAGATGTTGGCTCGCATCCAGAGTATGCAACCGCCGAATGCGACAGCATCGAGCAACTTGTTGTGCATGATCGCGCGGGGGAGCGCATCCTTGAAGGTCTCGTAGCCGATGCACAGCAGCGATTGCATGATGAGGGCATCAGCGGCGATATTTACCTGTTTAAGAACAACACCGACTCAGCAGGCAACTCCTATGGATGCCACGAAAACTATTTGATCGAACGGCACGGAGAGTTTGGTAAAATGGCCGACCAGTTAATTCCATTTCTGGTGTCGCGGCAGATCATCACCGGCGCGGGAAAGGTGCTGCAGACCCCACGTGGCGCCCAATATTGCGTGAGTCAGCGCGCGGACCATATCTGGGAAGGGGTGTCCAGTGCCACTACCCGTTCCCGCCCGATTATCAATACCCGCGACGAGCCACATGCTGATGCCGAGTTGTACCGCCGGTTGCACGTAATTGTCGGTGATTCAAATATGAGCGAAGTCACCACTTTGCTCAAAGTCGGCACCGCGGATCTCGTGCTTCGAATGATAGAAGCCGGTGTGGTGATGCGCGATATGTCTTTGGAGAACCCGATCCGGGCAATCCGCGAAATGAGCCACGATCTGACCGGGCGTAAGACCGTAAAGTTGAGTACCGGCCGAGAGTTGTCGGCCCTGGACATCCAGTGGGAGTACTACGAAAAAGCCGCTGATTTCGCAGATCGTCGTGGACTGGCCACCGATGTCACGATCTCCCGGGTACTTGAACTTTGGGGGCGGGCGCTCAAAGCCCTCGAGGGCGATGATCTGTCACTTATTGATCGAGAAATTGACTGGGCTATCAAATTGCGCCTATTGGAGCGCTACATGGCCAAGCATGATCTGACTTTGGCCTCCCCACGAATTGCCCAGTTGGATCTCGCGTATCACGATATTTCACGTAACCGCGGGCTCTTTTCGATTATGGAGCAGAGGGGTCTAGTGGATCGAGTTTCTAGGGATATTGACGTTTTTGCGGCCAAGTCGATCCCTCCCCAGACCACCCGCGCCAAGTTGCGCGGTGATTTTGTGCGGCGCGCCCAAGAAAAGCACCGCGATTTCACGGTGGATTGGGTGCACCTTAAGTTGAATGACCAAGCCCAGCGAACGGTTCTGTGCAAGGACCCATTCTTGGCTGTGGATGAGCGCGTTGAGCGCCTGATGGCCAGTATGTGACAACAGGTTAAGATCATTCAATGCGCATACACAAAACGTCTTTATCACTTGCCGCAGTGGGTGCCCTAGGTATCAGTTTGCTTTTGTCCGGTTGTTCGAGTGGTTCAACTAGTGAGCCAATAAAAGGCAGTGTACCGGCCACCGATGCGGCGTCAGCGCCCTTTGCCACCACCGATTGCGCTTTGGCGCAGCCCCCGGTGCCAGCGCAGTCAGCACCAATGGAGGGTCAAGAACTTGGTGGGGTAGTGGTGCAGTTGGACCCAGCCGGGGTACCAACCGTCACCGTAGCAGCGACTGCAACCTCGGCCATTGAACTCGGCTCTCTTGATCTAGTTGCCGGTGATGGTGCGCCTGTTGCATTAGGTGCAACAGTCGAGGTTAACTACTGCGGTATCGGCCTGAGCAGTCGAGCCATGTTCGACTCTTCCTGGGCTCGAGGTGCACCCGCGTCGTTTCCGCTTGATCCAGGTGGCTTGATTCAAGGCTGGATAGATGGCCTCCCCGGGATGAAAGTGGGCGGTGAGCGCCTATTGCTGATCCCCGGTTCTCTCGGTTATGGAGCCACCCCTCCGCAGGGTTCTGGGATTGAGCCCGATGAAACTTTAATCTTTATTGTGCAAGTTACCGCAGTTTCTTAACCGACCCTGAAACGGAGTTGAGCGTGAGCACTAAGCCTGAGATCGATTTCATTGAAGGGCCCGCACCCACCGAACTGGTAATCACTGACTTAATTGTTGGCGATGGCGCCGAAGCGGTGCCGGGTGGACGCGTCGAAGTCCACTATGTCGGCGTTGAGTTTGAATCGGGCGAGCAATTTGATGCCTCATGGGATCGCGGTGAATCAATTACCTTCCCACTGAACGGTCTTATTGCCGGTTGGCAGGAAGGCATTCCTGGGATGAAAGTTGGGGGCCGCCGTCAATTAGTAATACCACCGGCACTGGCTTACGGTGCTGCAGGTTCAGGGCATCGACTCGCCGGTCAGACTTTGGTCTTTATCATCGATCTGATTAACGTCGGGTAGTTATTCGATGGCGTCAACGCGAATTGACCGTACTGAACGCCTACTGAATCTTGTCTTTTGCCTGATGGCGAGTCGTCACGCGGTTCGCCGTTCCGATATCAGAGTAAGTGTGCCCGGCTACGTAGACGCCCCGAGCGATGCTGCCTTCGAGCGGATGTTCGAGCGGGATAAAGAGGAACTGCGGGGGATGGGCATCCCCATTGACACTGTGACCGATGTCAATGGTGAAGTTGAAGGTTACCGAATTTCACTTGTGGATTACGAATTGACGGGCTTGTCATTTACCACCGAGGAGCTCGCGGTACTCAGCTTGGCCGCAAGTGTTTGGGATGAGGCCATCATTGGCCCAGCCGCGACCACAGCACTTCGTAAGCTCGAAGCAGCACAGGATGCAGGTGCCACGCCTGCGGATAGTTCACCGCTTGTCAACGTGCGATGGTCCGAAACCGATGCTGCCATCTTGCCGTTGTTCACCGCGGTGCGCGAGCAAAGAGTTGTCACCTTTGATTACCGATCCGGGAATGCACAGCTTGCGAACAGGCGCCGGGTCGACCCCTGGGCGGTGGTTGCCCAGGAAGGGCACTGGTATCTGGTTGGGCACGATAACGACCGCGCTGCCAACAGGGTCTTTCGGCTATCCCGAATCGTCGGAACAGTTCAGGTTTTCGCCGAATCACAAGAACATCCGATGCCAGCTGATTGTCAGGTCCGAGCGTTGATCAGCGCCCATGAGCCTGATAGTCCGTTCCAAGCCAGGATCTTTGTCCGCGCTGGGCAAGGGGCTGAGCTGAGGCGCTTTAGCAAATCGAGCAAGAAACTCGACCCATACGCGGCGGGTGAGCTGTTGGTCGGTGCCCGTACCAGTGAGCAATTGCAGTCCCTGGCATGTGCAGCTGGGGCGGGTGCGCAGGTGCAGGAGCCAGGAGCTGTGCGTGATGAGGTGCTCGCCTCGCTGCGGCGGATAAACCAACTTCACGGTGGCGAAAGCTCATGAGCGCGACAACAAATGCAATTGACCGACTCTCACGCCTCTTGGCACTAGTGCCCTGGCTTAGTGTCAACGACGGAGTCACAGTTAACGAGGCCGCAAGACACTTCGATGTCTCACCCGAGCAACTGGAGAAGGATCTTTGGCTTCTTATTGTTTGCGGCCTCCCCGGTTACGGCCCCGATCAATTGGTCGATATTGACTTTTGGGACGACGGACGCATCCACGTTCTCGATCCCCAGACTTTGCGCAAACCCCTTCGTATCTCACCAGCCGAAGCAATGTCATTGCTAGTTGCACTTCGACTACTTGCGCAGGTACCTGGATCCCATGATCGCGCTGCGCTCGTGTCGGCAACTCATCGTCTACAGCTCGCGGTCGGTGAAGTTGACGCGCCGGTGGTTCTGGACGACAACGAAGTTGATGCAATTTTATCAAGTATCGCTAAAGCGTTGGAGGACAATCGACTACTTCACCTTCGCTATGGGGGCGCAGCAGGGGACATAGTCACTGACCGAGATGTTGAACCCCTACGGATGGAGTCGACCGATGGCCGCACCTATCTCGAGGGATTTTGCCGATCAGCCGGCGCGGTTCGGACCTTCCGCATAGATCGCATAGTCGAGGCGAGTGCCGGTGCAATTATCGAGTCAACAGCTGCCCCCAGCGGCGAAGTTTCGGCTCCAATTCATACTTTCTCCGCGGTTGTCACCCTGCAACCGCAGGTGAGGTGGGCCCTGGATGTGCACGCCATGCGGGTGGTAAAAGAACACCCGGATGGCAGCGCCACAGCAAGTATCGCTGCCCATGATGGAGCCTGGCTGGTCCGGCTGATTATGTCGCTGCGGGGCTACGCTGAGCTGATTGAGCCGCCGGATCTGCGAAATCGTGTCAAAATTGAGTCGGCCGCTGCCCTGGCAGCATATGATCTAGGCACGCTTGTCGGTTCCGCCGACGGGCAAGACCAGGAGGTTTAAGCATGCCAAATCTAGGTGGCGCAGAGTGGTTAATCCTTATTGCCATTATCGCTCTTCTATTCGGCGCCAAGAGGCTGCCTGATGCAGCCCGCGGCTTGGGTCGGTCAATGCGGATATTCAAGGCCGAAACCAAGGGCTTGGTCGGCGGTGAAGTGACCGTCTCAGCAGCAGATCAAGAAGCGCCAGCCATTTCGGCCGCACCCGCTGCAGCGCCATCTTCGGCGGAGCCGGAGCCCCAGCCTGAGCAGGTTGCTGAGACGAAAGGCCCATCCGCGAGCTAGTTTCTAAGGAAGTTAGCGGGACAACTTTTAGATGGCAGGCGATAAGCAAGTTAAATCGGGAGCGATGCCGCTCACCGATCATTTACGTGAGTTGCGCTCAAGGCTTCTAAAGGCCGGAATCGCCATCGCGCTCGGCATGGTCGTCGGATGGATCTATTACCCCCAATTATTTGGCTGGCTAAGCGCTCCTTTTGAATCTGTCGTCGAACAAGCGCGGGCAAACGGGCAGACGGTAATTTTGGCTCTAACCGGGGTTGCTGATCCATTTGTTCTACAGATGCAAGTTGCTGCCGTGGCCGGGATCATCCTCAGTTCACCCATCTGGCTCTATCAGCTCTGGCGCTTCGTTACACCGGGATTACGCCGAAATGAAAAGTACTGGGCCTTGGGTTTTGTTGCCGTAGCGACACCACTATTTGCGGCCGGTGTAATGCTCGCCTACACCGTGCTGCCCTACGGAATGCAAATTCTATTTGGCTTCACGCCGGCAGGTGTTGAAAACATCGTGTCGGTAGATCGATATCTGTCTTTCTTCATTAGAACCATTCTCGTTTTCGGCGTTGGGTTCCTCGCACCGCTCATGATCGTGCTCCTCAACTTCGCTGGAGTGCTAACAGGTGCGCGCCTAGTTTCTTGGTGGCGTTGGATTATTTTTATCGTCTTCATATTTGCAGCGGTGGCCACCCCAACCGGGGATCCAATCAACCTGCTCCTGCTCGCGGGACCTATTTTAGTTTTGGTAGTCATCGCGATTCTTGTCAGTCTCGCTAATGATCGACGACGCGCCAAACGTCGCCCTAAGAGCGAAGATTTTAGCGAATTGAATGATGATGAGGCATCCACCATCGATGGACTTGATGAATTGAGCTCGATAGATGAGGTTGATCCAGTAGATGATCTTGATCCAGTAGATGTACTTGATCCAGTAGAT
>CAFABK010000043.1_pt1 | contig 14148 bp, 15 predicted proteins | sample 7267871 | NCBI WGS metagenome assembly CAFABK01 (sample SAMEA6814009, study PRJEB35770) | freshwater metagenome | biome: Freshwater; feature: Freshwater reservoir; material: water | place: Czech Republic | collected 2016-04-20 | depth 30m m | reverse complement strand
GAGACCAAGCGAAACAACTCCCAGCACGGCGGCCGACTTGATGACCATTGTGCGCTTCATGCATCTCCTTGATTCCATGGAAATTGACGGCGAATGCCGACACATTCGTGCCACCCTACTTTGTCCACCATTCGTTGGGAAATTGAGAATCCAGATAGTCGCTTGTTTGTAACCAGACCGTTATATTGGGGTTTTCCGTCGGCGGTCTACGTGTCCGCGAGCACCCGAGCCGCCACTTCAGCCAAAGTCAATCGGCCGTCGGTGGCTTGGCGTCGAAGCCAAGTAAATGCTGCGGCCTCGGTTAATCCCAGTTCGCTTTGCAGCCACATTTTGGCCCGCTCCACCACCTCGCGGGCGGCCACCCGCTCCTGCAAATTAGCAACCTGGGCCTCTAACTCCTGCAACTGCGCCCATCGAGCTATCGCCAACTCAATCGCCGGGGTGAGATCACTGGCACCAAATGGCTTAACGAGGTAGCCCAAAGCCCCGGCCGATGCCGCTTTTGCTACCACCTCGGCCTGGCTAAAGGCCGTCACCATGACCACCGGTGCCAATTTGGCGGCCACGATCTCCTCGGCCGCACTAAGTCCATCGCGAATTGGCATGGCTACGTCCAAAAACACTACGTCAGGGCTTAGCCTGCGGGCCAAAGCCACCGCCTGCTCCCCATCACCGGCCTGCCCAACTACCTCGTAGCCGAGCTCGCCAAGCATCTCGACCAAATCCATCCGAATCAGTGCTTCGTCCTCGGCGACAACTACGGTGCGGGGGCCAACCAACACTTCTCTCCCGGTCATAGTTAAACCATAGTTACGCGGATCGTGACCCCGGCGGTGGACCGGCTACTCTTGACCCTGCGCCCCGGTACCCCAACCGGCAGAGGGAGCCGACTCAAACTCGGTCCAGTGTGAGTTCAAATCTCACTCGGGGCACAGACAAAACTTCTCACTTTCATGCCGGTAGACCTATGAATGATGAGGGCACCATATGACGACTGGAATTGTCCTGGTGACCGGATCATCTTCGGGGATCGGACGAGCAACGGCCTTGGAACTTGATCAGCGTGGCTTCTTAGTTTATGCCGGGGTCCGCCGCGAAGTCGATGCGGAGGAGTTAAAAGCGCAGGCATCGCCTCGACTTACTCCTTTGATACTGGATGTGACTAAACCAGAACAAATTTCCGCCGCGGTGGATTATCTGGTGAGTGTTCATGGCGACACCGGCATAGACGCCTTGGTTAATGTTGCGGGGATTGCTGATTTTGGGCCAATCGAAACCCTCTCGATTGACCGGCTTAGACAGATCTTCGATGTCAACTTCTTTGGAGTGGTGGCCCTTACCCAAGCGATGATTCCGCTCTTGCGCATGAGCCATGGCCGTATGGTGAATGTCGGTTCCGTTGGCGCTCACACCACGATCCCCTTCGGATTCACAATCTGCTCGTCGAAACACGCATTGGAATCGCTCACGTCTGGGCTTCGGATTGAGTTAGCGCCTTGGGGTATCGATGTCATAGCCATCGACCCGTCATCAATCGCCACCCAGGCGGCAAGTCAGATGGTGTCGCAAACGCAGGCGCTCATTGCAAGCACCTTCTCCCAAGATGACAGAAACAATTATGAATCGAACCTAGTTGCCATGGCCACATCCATGCGCGAGCAGGAGATGTCAGGAATGCTGCCGGAGGGGGTGGCAAAAGTAATAGCTCGGGCACTCACCGCAAAGCACCCGAAGTCTCGATATCTAGTGGGACCGCACGCGCGCACCCTGGTGGGGCTCAGCAGGTTGCTGCCAGACAGACTTTTCGATCGACTTAAACTCCGCTTGGTCGGCATTCGGATGAAGCCCACGGTTAAAACTTCGCGCTAGAGCCCTGCCAGTACGCATTCGGCGGTACTAGCAAGCACGCTAAACCCGTCCTCTTCCGGCAAAAATGCCTCAACCACTCCATTATTGAGCACGAGGGCATAACGCTTGGATCTAATGCCGAGGCCAAATCCGGAAGCATCAACATCCATTCCGACTGCCTTCGTGAAAGCTGCATCTGGGTCCGCGAGCACCAGAATCTCGCCTGCTCCTTGGTCTTTGCCCCAAGCATCCATCACGAAAACATCATTGACCGAAATACAGGCAATGGCGTCAACTCCAGCGGCAGACATACTCGAGGCCGACTCTACGAATCCGGGAAAGTGCACCTTGGAGCACCCCGGGGTGAAGGCCCCCGGTACCGCGAACAGCACTACACGACCGGCGCCAAGGACATCGATACTCGACAGGGCTACCGGAGAACCATCGACCATCATCCGAACTTCGACCTTAGGTAATGAATCGCCAACTGAAATGCTCAAGGGGATGTCCTCTCTAGGTTTAGCGGCACTTTACCAAGTCAGCGCAATTCCTGCACGTGCGCACCGGCCCCAACCCGATAGCTATTCCAATTACCTGCAAAAGTTCGCCCGAGTGCCTTCGCGCGGACTTCGACCGCACCGGTGTCGTAATTCCAGCGTACGGTGCCACTTACCGGCAGATTTTGGTACAGCCGGTAATCCTCCAGTTTAATAACGATTGGTGCCCACTCGCGGGCCGACCAGGATCCCCCGCGCAACCCCAAACCTTTGGATCCGGTCGCCTGAAGGTATCTATCAATTAAATCGAGGGCGGTCTGAGTTACTCCTACCTCAAGGTCATAAATCTTGATCGGGTATTTGCTCACGGCGACTATTGGTGGGATCACTGCGGCGCACTGGCCACCCTCCCCCGCGAGCACCGCATCTTGATCGGTGAAAAAGTCTCGGACAAGCTGCGACGCGCATTTATAGACGTCACCCATGGCCGTGACATGGGTGGAGTTAGCCATAGTTACGTGCCTTGAACGTGCAAATTGGGCTGCAACTAACTCACCCTCCGCAACCGTCGTAATCGTGTCAAGCTCACCGGACAACACCAAGGTCGGGATATTGGGATACCTGCCACCCGGTGGCCCGGGTATCTTCCAAGGATTGCGCGTAGCGATGGGCCAGGGCATACATAGTGACTGCTCGCCAATACCAGAGTTCAAGTACTCCGCAATTTTAAAGGGGCCATAAAGGTTCGGGTCGATATTCTTTTGCGCCGCGACCGCATCAGCATATTGCTCCTTTCGAACAGCTTTAGGCTCGGACATGTCAAATAGTTGTGGATAGTCATGACATGACACGGCGATATTCAGTCCTGAACTGTAAACGGACACCGGCTCTGCATCGCCTTGATAGATGTACTCCGCTACCAACCGGCCGAGCGGAAGGTGATCACCGCCTAGCAATGCAAGTAAGGCCGCATTAAACTCGCGGTAAGTAGTTGAGCCGTATGTTCCACCGAATGCCACCCCCGTCAAAGTGCGCGGGCTTATTCGTACTAGGTGCATTCTGTTGTCGGCTCCCGGCGCCACCACCGATATAGGTTTCGCGCGTACCTTGGAAAGTACCCGGTTCAACAGTGCAATCGTTCCGGTCGAACCGCTGCCGCAGCCATTGGTGCGCTCGCACACAACGGTGTAAGCATTACGTAGCGCGGGCCCCTGAGTCGGATACCAAGCCGATTCGCCAGTAACCGGATAAGCGCCGTCAAGTACCAAACTGTGAACTAACTCCGGGTGGTGGCTTGCGAATACCTGAGCCACAAAGGTGCCATATGAGTCTCCATAAACATCTACTACCCCAAGGTTCAAAGCGGTTATCAGGGCGCTGAGATCACCTGCCACCAACTCCGTTCCATAGAGATCAAAGCGATCGCCGAGCCCCTTGGCACAGGCGGAAATTGAGGCATCGGGGTCGCAAGCGACCGGGCTTGACTTGCCGGTACCCCGCTGGTCTACAACTAAAAGTGCTCGGTCGGCGAGAAGTGGATGCAGCATCTCGGCATAAAGTTGCCCGGAGGCAACTGCGCCGTAGCCCGGACCCCCCTCGATGCCAACGACAGCCGGCTTCGAAACCTTTCCGGATTTCGGAAGTACCACGGCAAATGCCAAATCGAAACTACCAAGTGAGTTATCGCGAGGATCCCACGGCCTTTTCACCGTTCCACACCAAGTAAGTGACCCGGGGGACGTCACTTCATCGCAACTTCTCACAGCTACGGAACCAATTACTTTTGTTGAATTCGCAGGACGCGCCTGCGCACTACCGATAACAGCACTGGCCGACAACATGCCGGTGGTCAATGTGATGGCAAGAACACAACTAATGGCACGGCCGCGCATAGGCCTAGTATGAACTAAAACCCTAAACTCTGCCTTAAATTACTGGGTTGTGAGTCGAGACTTCACTTCACTGATGCGCGCCAGGAGGCCATTTACGAAAGTCGAAGATTCATCGGTCGAAAGGCTCTGCGCCATATTCACAGCCTCGGAAATAACAACCGCGTCAGGCACGTCGTCACTCCAGAGAACTTCATAACAGGCCAGCCGAAGGATCGATCGGTCAACCGCTGGCATGCGCGGCAAAGTCCAGCCAAGTGAATAGGTGCTGATAACCTCATCAATGTATTCACCGTGCTCGATGACCCCGTGAACAAGCTCTGACACATAAACATTCAACTCAGGATCACCATCCTCTGAGCGCCTAACCACCTGCGACTCGAGTACTTCGAGTGCTGGTAAGCCTCGAATATCAGCTTCGTACAAGATATCCAGGGCCCGTTTACGGGCCTTACCGCGAGCAGACACGTCTAATTCACGCGACCAAGATAGGACCCATCGCGGGTATCGACTTTGACTTTAGTGTCTGACTCAAGGAAAAGCGGTACCTGAATAATCGCACCGGTCTCCAAGGTTGCTGGCTTAGTGCCGCCGGTGGACCTATCCCCCTGCAGCCCTGGCTCGGTATAGGTGAGCATTAATTCAACCGATGCCGGTAGTTCAACGATGATTGCAGTCTCCTCGTGGATCGAGATGTTTGCCACCTGATTTTCGAGTAGGTACTTTGAGGATTCACCGACGACGGCATTAGGTACCGTGATCTGCTCATAATTTGCAACGTCCATGAAGACCCAATCATCACCATCGCGGTAGAGGTATTGCATGTCGCGACGGTCGACGCTGGCGGTTTCGACTTTGATGCCGGCATTGAAGGTTTTATCGACAACTTTGCCTGAAAGCACACTCTTAAGCTTGGTACGGACAAAGGCCGGCCCTTTGCCGGGCTTCACGTGCTGGAATTCGATGACGGTCCACAATTGGCCATCGATATTCAAGACGAGCCCGTTCTTTAAGTCATTCGTGCTTGCCACGACGTCATCTCCCGCTATTTGTTGTTGCCTTGAATTCCAGGTTCATCCGACCACGACCAGTTCGCGCGCCAGTTCAGTAAGGACCCGGCTTTCCTTCGACTCCACCACCAAGGTGTCTTCGATCCGCACACCACCTTGATCTGGTAAGTAGATACCAGGCTCGATGGTTACCGGGGTGTTGGGTGAAAGGGTACCCGTAGACCGGGCATTGATCATCGGTGCCTCATGAATCTCCAAACCCACCCCGTGGCCGAGCCCGTGACCAAATTCACGGCCGTACCCCGCGTCCTCAATTATCGATCGGGCCGCCGCGTCAATGGTCTTGAGCGGCACCGCGGATGCACAGGCCTTTGCCCCTGCCAATTGGGCCGCGGCCACTAACCCGTAAATTTCTAACTGCCACGGCTCTGGATCTGCTCCGACGAGCACCGTGCGTGTCATGTCGGCGTGATAACCCGCCACCATGGCACCGGCGTCAATGACCAAGAGCTCGCCACTGGCCAAGGATCGCGACGTGGGCTGATGGTGCGGGATCGCCGAGTTCGAACCGGTGGCCACTATGGTCTCGAAGGCTCGATCTTCGGCTCCGAGTTCACCGAATAACTGTTCGAGTCGTCGTGCGGCATAAATCTCTGTCATGCCTACTCGAAGTTCGCGAAGTAACTGCGCCATGGCCTCTGCGGTGATTGCACCGGCCCGGGTAAGCAACTCAAGTTCGTGGTGATCTTTAATGACCCGCAGCTGCTCGATCAAACCTGAGGTAGCTACAACCGACAATAACTTCCCGAGTTCACGCTCAAGCAACACCGGAATCTGATCATCAACCCCGATGGAGGACAGGCCCTCACCCGCTAATCGCGCCACCAAGGCAATGGCACAGGATCGATCCTGGTGCACTGGAAGGTCCGGGCACTCACGTCCAACTTGCGTTAGATAGCGCCCATCGGTGCATATTAGGTCACGACTTGGATCATCACGTGACACGAACAGTGCGGCATTACTGCCACTGAACCCACTCAGGTATCTGATATTTGGCAGCACGGTAACAAGTAGCCCAGGTATGTCAGCACTCATCAACCTTCTTAGCGCATCGCGGCGAGCAACCGACATCAATACACCTAGCCCTTGGTCATGCGCGCAACAGCATGTAGGGCAAGTCGGTACGACTCAATGCCAAATCCAGCAATGACCCCGTCAGCGACCCCAGAAATAACTGAAGTCTGTCGAAACTCCTCGCGTGCCGCTGGGTTAGATAGATGAACTTCGATCAATGGTGATTCGACCAAAGCACAGGCGTCGCGCAGCGCATAGGAATAATGGGTAAACGCCGCTGGATTAATGATCACTGGCGAATTCGAATCCGCGGCCTCATGCAACCAACCAATTAACTCGGCTTCATCATTGCTCTGACGCACATCGGCGGCCAAACCCAGGGTGAGCGCCTCGGCGGTACATAACGCGACTAAGTCGGCAAAAGTGGCCGTGCCGTAAATAGCGGGCTCGCGCGTACCTAGTCGATCTAAATTCGGACCATTCAAGATCAATACGCTGGCAGCCATGACGTGAGCCTACGCGGTTACCGCCTCGTAGGCCGCCAACAGCAGCTCTGGGTCGGGGCTGGCCCACTCCACCGGGTGCCCGATCCCCGTCAAAATGACGAAACGGAGCATTGCGCCCCGGGCCTTCTTATCCACCTGCATGGCAGCTAACAACTGCTCCCAGCGGCCTGACACATAGCTGGTGGGCAGGCCAAGTAAACCCAAAATTTCACGATGGGTGGCAACCTCGGCGTCCCCTAGTCGGCCACCAAGCCTGGCCAGCTCAGCAACGTAGATCATGCCTACCGAGATGGCTTCACCATGTCGCCAGCGGTAATCCTCGACCCGCTCGATTGCGTGCCCAAAAGTATGGCCGTAGTTAAGGACTTCGCGGCCAAGGGCCGGCTGCGACGAACTTGACGAAAGCTCCTTGAAGTCACCCCCCACAACATCGGCCTTCACTTGGACTGCGCGCCGAATGAGGTCAGCCATTAATGAACTTCTTGGATCACAGCAGGTAGTCACATCACGGCGTAAGTCAGCCAAAATAGTTGGGTCAGATGTCAGCCCAATTTTTGCAACTTCAGCCATACCAGCCACTAAGTCCGGCCTCGGCAAAGTAGTCAAAGTGTCGAGATCGCCGATGACTCCGACGGGGCTATGGAATGCGCCAACAAGGTTCTTGCCTGCTGCACTATTGATCCCCGTCTTACCACCTACGGCGGCGTCGACCATCCCCAGCAATGTTGTTGGGACGTTCACATTTCTAATCCCGCGCAGCCAAGTTGCAGCAACGAAGCCCGCTAAGTCGGTGACCGCTCCCCCACCGACTGCGATCACGGCATCGTTTCGGGTGAACCCTGAATCCCCTAGCTTTTGCCAGCACTCCTCGAGCACGGCTGCTGATTTCGCGGCCTCGCCCTCTGGTACCTCAATTAACACCACCAGCTCGCCCTGATCGACGAATTGCGCGCGAATAAGCTCAACCCACCGCAAAACCGGCCGCTGATAGATGACCGCCAATCGGCCGGCGCCGGTAAGCATCGTAGGGAGCAAATTGATGCACCCGGCGCCTATATGAACTTCGTAGGAGTGCTCCGCGCGCACCGTTATGCAAATCGACTCAGTCATTTCCATGACCCCCAACGAGCGCCGCGACCTCATCGGCCACCACCTTTAAAGATTTGCCGGAAGTGTCAACGATGTAGGTGCTGACGGCTTCATAAGTTGGAGTGCGCTCATCCATCAGGGACTTCAATTGACCGCGCACATTCCCAAGAAGTAGCGGGCGGGCAGTGTTCATTCCGACTCGGTTAACCGCATCAGACACATTTACGCGGAGCCAAATAACGCATTGCTGACCAAGTAAAGCGCTGGTGCTCGCATTCATCACTGCGCCGCCACCCAGCGCAACTACCCCATTTTGTTCGCGCAAAGCACCAGCGACAGTCTCTTGCTCAATGCGGCGAAATTCGGCCTCGCCAAGGGTCACGAAGATATCCGAGACACTCATACCCGCGGAATTCTCAATTAGCTGATCGGTGTCAACAAATGGGACATTAAGTCGACTCGCCACCCGACGGCCAATACTGGACTTGCCAGCGCCGGGTGCTCCGACCAGCACGAGCACGGGTTTAGTCGTTGGCACCGCACTCGAAGTCATCGGATCTGTAAATTGGCTAGATATGAATCATGGTTGCGCTTAGTTTCGGCAACGCTATCTCCACCGAATTTCTCTAGCATGGCATCGGCAAGTACCAGGAGCACCATGGCTTCAGCCACAATACCTGCGGCCGGTACCGCACACACATCCGAGCGCTGATTGATTGCCGGTGCCGCTTCACCAGTTGCAACGTCAACGGTGCGCAAAGCTTTTGGGATCGTCGAAATCGGTTTCATCGCAGCGCGCACACGAAGTACTTCGCCGGTCGACATCCCGCCCTCGGTGCCCCCTGACTTACCTGATGTTCGCACCAGACGATCATCGGCATTGACGATTTCATCTTGAGCCAAGGACCCGCGAACCGCGGCCAGCCCAAAGCCGTCACCGACTTCAACACCCTTGACCGCCTGGATACCCATCAGCGCACCGGCAAGTTTGGAGTCCAGCCTTCGGTCCCAGTGCACATGGCTTCCCAGACCCGGTGGCAGGTTATAGGCAACTATCTCCACTACCCCGCCCAAAGTATCGCCATCTCGATGCGCATTCGCGATCTCTTCGACCATGGCGGCCGCTTGGACTTCGTCAACACAGCGCACGGCGCTCTCGTCGATGCGGCCTCCGTCAGTTATTGCCGGCACCACGCCACCGGCAACCTCAACCGAACCAATGCGAACGACATGGCTCAAAACTTCGATGCCAGCGACCTGGCGCAGGAACGATCGAGCCACCGCACCGAGTGCGACCCGGGCCGCGGTCTCGCGTGCACTAGCGCGTTCGAGTACCGGTCTGGCGTCGTCGAATCCATACTTTTGCATACCGACTAGATCAGCGTGCCCAGGCCTTGGCCGGGTAAGTGGAGCATTGCGGGCCAACTGCGCTAGTACCTCTGCATCAACCGGGTCGGGGGCCATCACGGTCTCCCACTTGGCCCACTCGCTATTACCAACTTCGATGGCGATTGGGCCACCCATTGATTGCCCATGGCGGACCCCACCCAAGAAGCGCATTTCATCGCGCTCGAATTTCATCCGAGCCCCACGCCCAGCTCCTAGTCGGCGCCTAGCCAGGTCAATATCTATATCGGCGGTGGTCACCAAGATCCCGGCGGGTAGCCCTTCGATGATTGCGACGAGGGCCGGCCCGTGGGATTCACCTGCCGTGAGCCACCGCACCATGGGGCCATCCTTTCAGATAGCGAGCAGGGCGCTGACCACGACACCGAGTATCAAAAACGGGCCAAAAGCAATCGGGGTGGAACTTTGGGCCTTTTTTAGCATGATCAGTGCCACCGCCCACACCGCACCAATGCCAAATCCAATGAAGGTGCCCCAAAAAAGCCAAGACCAGCCCAACCAACCCAAATAAAGCCCCGTGACCGCACCAAGTTTCACATCACCCATGCCTAAGCCACTTGGCGCAATTAAGGCCATCACTAGTAGGGCGCCAAATACCATGACGGCCCCGAGCACCGCGCGCACCAGTGAACCAGGATCGCCGGAGCTAATAGCACTTGCCGCAACCGCGGCCAACCCCAGGAGAGCAGCGATCGCCACCAAATTATTCGGCAATCGATGCTCGCGCATATCTATTACCGACAGCGCTAACCCAAACCCCGCGAAGATAAGCCAAGCCGCGATTTCAAAAATCACGCTCATCTCAGAGGGTTCTGCTCAAGCTGCATCGAGCGCCGCCCGCATCTGTAGCACCGGAGCATCCTGCCCAGTCATCAGGTGCACTTGCTCCGCCGCCTGCCAAAGCAGTAGATCACGACCGCTAGCAATGACTTTTGTGGGCCAGGCGCCGGCTAACGGAGATGGCCACGGGTGATAAGAGACATCTTGCAAGGCTCCTGCCCCAGCCCCGACGAAGGGAACCCAATGCGCGGCAATATCTCCGGGCAAGGTGCTGATTACTAGATCCGCTGTGAGTAAATCGGCCGCCGGCTCAAGGTCCCGTGGGTTCGCGGTGACCCCAAATTCAGCGGCCACCGCGCAGAGATCTAGCGCCGCAGCAAGACGGCGCGCACATACGGTTATTGAAGTAACACCCATTGCGGCCGCTGCAGCCACCGCACTTCGTGCTGTAGCTCCGGCACCGAGAATTGTTGCGGTCGCGCACCCTTGGAGGCCCGCCGCATTAAGGGCTTGGACCATCCCGTAGACATCGGTATTCACACCAAGCAAACCACGCCCGGTCGGGATCACCGTATTTACCGCTCGCACCCGCCTTGCCAACTCGTCCACTTCATCAAGGTGCTCAATGACCGTCTCCTTGAGTGGCATTGTCAACGACAGGCCAGCCCAAGATTCATCCATGTCCGCAAGAAACTTCGGAAGTTGTATTGAATTCACATCGAGAGCCTCATAACTCCAGTCCAGCCCCAAAGCTTGATAGGCCGCCCGATGAATGACCGGAGAAAGGCTATGAGCTATTGGCGAACCGAGCACTGCTGCTCGCATCCCGGGTGCACTACTCACTTGTTGACTTTGCGAGATTAGCCTGGAACTGCGCTTTGAGCTGCAAGAACTTGTCGTATGACTTAGTGAATTTTGTGATGCCAGCCTGCGGATCTACCGTCACGAAATACAGCCACTTGCCACTCGCCGGAGCTAATGCAGCATCGATCGCTGCTTCACCGGGTGAGTTAATTGGTGTGGGAGGCAGGCCCGCATTTAGATAAGTGTTGTATGGCGACTCAGTAGACAGTTGCTCCGCATTGAGTAAAATGTCATTTATCCCCAACGCATAAGACACGGTTGAGTCAAGTTGAAGTGGCATATCAGCATCAAGGCGGTTGTAAATCACGCGAGCTACTTTGGCGAAGTCATTCGGCAAGCCCTCAGCCTGCAATAACGATGCGATCGTAAGAACTTCATAAGGTGTTCGGCCAACCGCCGCCGCCCGGCTTTCGAGCCCAACATCCGCACTTGTTTGAGCGAATCGATTGATGAGCACACGCAGCACATCAGCAGCGGTCTCGTCACCAGATAAGTCATAGGTGGCGGGAAACAAAAAACCTTCCGGGCGGTCCTCGGCGTAAGTCGGTAAGTCAAGTTCGCCAGGGGCCTTGAGCGCATCTTTGAAATTGGCCTTAGCAAGGCCCGTAGCTTTACTTGCAATAGCGACGGTTTCATCCAGCGTTAGACCCTCAGGCAACACCATTTGGTTTAGTTCGCGCGAAGTTGGGTCCAACATCAGCGCTAGCGCTAAAGCCCCACTCATCTGATCGTGCATGATGTACTTGCCAGGTCCTATGCTCGACGCGCGCTCGTCGGCATTGACGGCCGCCAAGAAAGATTCCACGCTCATGACGACGTCAGCCGTCCGAAGTTTCTCGGCAATCACCCGGAGGGAATCCCCGCGTTCAACCACGACTACTACTTCAGCTGTACCTGCGCCAACATAATCTGAGGTAGTTGTTGAACCGCGAAGTACTGAGAAACCTCCCCAAATTAGGCCGCCTAGGCAGACAAGAATTACTATAAAGACGATGCGACGGCTAATGCTGCGCTTATTCGCCGATGGGGGCAGCGAACCCGAACTCATCATGCTATTCAGCTGGCTCACTGGATGCCTTCCGCGAAGTATCCAAATATGACTGCAGTAGCACTACCGCAGACGCACTATCGATCACCGCTCGCGAGGAGCGAACCGTGCGCCCCGCATCGTGTAATCCGCGTTGGGCCTGCACCGTTGTCAATCGCTCATCGAAGAGCTCAACAGGCACCGCCACAGCAGCTGCCACCTGGGCCGCCCACAATTGAGCCGATTGCGCAGCAGTACCAGCCGTACCATCCATCTTCAAGGGTAATCCGATAATGACGCCGACCGCTTCGTACTCGGTGATCAGTGCACCCAATTGCGCAATAGCACCTGGCCCTGCGGCAATAGCGTCCAGCGGAAAAGCCAGAACCCCACCCGGGTCACTTCGGGCAACTCCGATGCGGACACTGCCGACATCGCAGGCCATATGGACCCCGGTCACCCTCAGCCGCCTTGCCGCTTCGCAATCGCAGCTTCAACGAGTGCAAATGCCTTAGCTACACCGCCTACTTCGGGCCCACCGCCCTGCGCGAGATCATCCTTACCGCCCCCGCGGCCACCCACCCCGGCAAGTGCAATATTAAGTAGCCAACTTGCCGTTAGCCCCAGTTCGATCGCACGTGGATTAGCCGCGGCCACCATTGAGACTTTCTCGTCCGTAATGGCACTGCCAATTAGTACCACTGGAATCTCGGGACGATTACGACCCCGCACCTTAATTGCCAGTTCGCGAAGATCGCCGGCGCTCGTACCAGCGGGTGCTTCAAATGCCCACACGCGAACTTCACCGATTTCACGGCCCTCACCGATAATGGCATCGATCCCGGCCACCAATTGTGCGCTCTTAACCTTGGCTAGATCGCGTTCAGCATCCTTCAGTGCAGCGATTGTGCGTTCTATGCGTTCGACTAACTCTTCACTAGGTGCTTTTAGCAAATCCGTTAGGCGATTCACTAGAACATGCTCACGTGCTAAATAGGTGTAGGCATCAGCACCGACAAGAGCTTCAAGGCGCCGCACCCCGGTACCGATCGACCCTTCAGATAAGAATGTCACCACACCCAATTGCCCTGATCTCAGGGCGTGCGTGCCACCACAAAGCTCATGGGCCCAGTCACCGACTGAAACCACGCGAACCTGATCACCGTACTTTTCACCGAAGAGCGCCATCGCTCCCATAGCTCTAGCCTCCGGCTGAGTCATTAGCTGCGCACTTACTTCTAGGTCATCAAGAAGCACTTCATTGACACGGGCTTCAACTTCTTGAAGTACTAAAGCACCGACCGGGGTTGGGTTCGGAAAGTCAAATCGAATTCGACCCGGAGCGTTCTCCGAACCCATTTGTGTTGCGGTGTCACCGAGACGCTCGCGAAAAGCCCGGTGGATCAGGTGGGTAGCGGTGTGTGCCCGCGAGATGGCCTTACGCCGAGCGACGTCTACTTCGCCAGTAACGACCGCACCTTGCACGATCTCACCGACTACTACCTCGCCACGGTGCACGAACAATCCCGGGACCGGCACTTGTACGTCGTAGATCTCAACGACCCCGCCGTCGGCTGTGACGATGCGGCCGTGGTCACCCAATTGCCCGCCGGCTTCGGCATAAAAAGGGCTGCGGTTCAAGATGACTTCAACGTGCTCACCAAGGCCAGCTGTCGGCACCGTGACTCCATCGCGGAGTAACCCGATAACTGTTGCATCACTCGCGGCTTCAAGATAGCCGGTGAATTCTGTAGTGCCGCCAACCTGCAAGATATCGCGATATTCGGTGGTAGCGGTCAAGCCCACTTTGCGATCACGCGCATCGGCCTTTGCGCGTTCACGCTGCTGCCCCATTAATTGACGGAAGGCGTCTTCATCGACCGCTAGGCCTTGCTCGGCGGCCATCTCAAGGGTGAGATCAAATGGAAACCCGTAGGTGTCATGAAGCGCGAAGGCCTTGGCCCCCGGCAATGTGTTGCTGCCGCGATCCTTAACCTGCTGCACCGCATCATCAAATATTGTCGTGCCGGTCTTCAACGTTTGCAAGAATACGGCTTCTTCACCAGCCGCGATCTGTCTGATGCGGTTGGCTTCATCGTTTAGTTCTGGGTACTGCGGCGCCATAGTCAGCACGGTGGCATCAATCAACTCAGGCAT
>CAFABK010000042.1_pt1 | contig 14219 bp, 10 predicted proteins | sample 7267871 | NCBI WGS metagenome assembly CAFABK01 (sample SAMEA6814009, study PRJEB35770) | freshwater metagenome | biome: Freshwater; feature: Freshwater reservoir; material: water | place: Czech Republic | collected 2016-04-20 | depth 30m m | reverse complement strand
TAAGCCGCAGCGAACGGCACACTTCGATCGGGAGCCGATAAGCCGGCCGCCCGCGTAATCCGGGTCAGCAGCTCAGCCACCGTTCTCGGTTCACCATTTGTTACGACGAGTGCTCGCCCGCGAACAATGGGGTCAGTTGCGCTCTCCACCGCGGCAACCAGCGCCGATGCCGCATTGTCAATGTAAGTCGTATCAATAAGTGCCACACCGTGATCGATTAAGAACAATCGGCCGGCCCGGGCTCGCGTGACAATGCGTCCGATTAATTGCTCGTCCCCTGGGCCCCACACAAGATGCGGGCGAATTGCAACGACGGCAAAGTCTGGGTTCTCGCTGGCCAGCACCAATAGCTCTGCGGTTGCTTTAGTTCTGGAATATGCACCGCGTGCGGCCAATGGGTCCGCCGGCAGCGCACCATGGCCAATTATTGGAGCCCCTGAATGCGCCACCGATGGTGAGGAAACGTAGACAAAACGTTCAGCACCCGCAGCCTTGGCCACTTGGATGGCAAGTTTCGTACCTTCGATGTTGACCCGTTCGAACTCAGCCACTGCTCCAGTGATTGACACCTTTGCGGCCAGATGCACCACGGCCTGAACACCAACCATCGCACGGGTTAGCGCTTCGACGTCAGTGATATCTCCCCTGACTTCGTCATATGGCAAGCCACTTGCCCGCCGCTGAAACACCACCACTTCGTGGCCTCGGCTCGCTATCGCGTGCGCAGTAACAGCACCCAGCAACCCGCTAGCGCCGGTAACGAGAACGCGCATTACCGGTGCCCGGCCAATATCGAATCGGCCCATTTACTCAATTCCGCCCGATCAATTTTTGAATTGTGCCGAATATCAACAGGCAACTCTTTCCGTACAAGCACCGCTGCGATATCAAACTCAGGGACTTGCTCGCGCACCAGTTGCACTCGGTCAAAATCCAGCAGCCCATGAGCAATATTTTCCGGTGAGGTGATGACGATAATTAACTGTTGATTACCGGTAGGACCAATCCCTACCGCAGCCGCCCACTGCACAAATGGCAATTGCTGAATCCGTTGCTCTATCCCCACCGGGGTAATCGGGCCACCAGCGGTAACAATCAGGTGGGCCATGCGCCCCTCGACCCAGAGCCTGCCACTTGTTTCCAAATGCCCTACGTCACCGGTGCGGTGCCAGCCATGGTCGCGAGAGGCCAAATCATTCGTGGCCCACAGTCGGTCATAACGATCACGCATGTGACCTGCTTTAACGCATATTTCACCGGTTACGCCAGCCTGCGAAGTTAGGGCGCCTCCGGCCCTACCTTCAGCGTCAAGGGCACTGATCATGATTTCGACCCCGCCCACCGGAGCACCGACTAGAACTCCATTGATCTCAGTAGCCAATTCGATTTCAGGAAGACTGACTTCACTAACCGGGAGCACTTCGGTCATCCCGTAGGGGGTCCGAATATCTGCATTCGGTACCAACTGTTGAATTTGATGGAGTAACTGAACGGGCACCGGCGCCCCTGCCGCCAGGACCAACCTAAGTGAATCGAAACTGTGTCGCTGGCTCGGCGACAAATCACCTGCCGTTGCAATCACATTGGTGAGCGCTGCGGGTGATGCCCAAAGTAAAGTGCCATCGACCGCAGCAGTCGCATCAGCCAATGCCGCGGCTTGCAGAGTGCGCGGCTTGGTGACATCCATATCGGGTATTACCGATGCCACCCCCAGCGTTGGCCCAAAAACCGCCCACGGAGCAAACGCGGCAACAATCGCATCACTCGAAGTCATCGCATAATGCTGGCGGAGCACATCGCGGGTGCCCGCCACCTGCGATTGCCGATAGACAACTCCCTTGGCCGGACCGGTAGCCCCGGAGGTGAACACCACAACCGCGTCAGCTGATTCGGCCGGCTCCGGTGGCATTGGCGCCTTAATTTTCGCGATCTCAGCCAGACTTTTTACCGAGCAGCGCAGTCCGCGGATGCGCACGGTACGTGCCAGTGCAAGACCCGGCGTGATTGCGATCACGTGATCAGGTGCGGCACCGCGAAGTGCCCGCCGCATCCCCTTTACCCCTAACCCGGCATCCGCGATGACGACACATGCGCCAATGCGCCAGCACGCGTAGACCGTCGCTATCAAGTCGGCCCCGGGTGGGATTAGCAGTGATACTCGGTCACCGGGTTTCACCCCGCGCGCATGAAGGCCAGCGGCCAAATGATCCACGGTGTCAGCTAGTCGGCGCCAAGTAACTCGACGGCCCGCACCCGACATCTCAACAAGTGCGGTGGCACTTGGTGTGCGCTCAGCCCTCTCATGCAACCCATCCCAGAGTCTGGTTCGGCGTGGAGGATGTGGTGCGGCGGCAGCCACCGGCGCCGAGTTCTCCTGGTGGCCGCGTTCCAGCCCTGATACCCATCGCAGTAGATCAGGAAATACTCGCTCGTCATCCTCACTCACCAGGTGCCTTGCGCCCTCATAGCGATGAACATCAGCATGCGGGACCCGCGCCATTAAGTCACCCAGATAAAGATCACTAAACACCGGATCACCCGGACCCCAGAGCAGCAACATCGGCACTGCAGTGAAATTGGCCATGTTCGACGCAATCACATCGAGGGTCTCGGCACTTGGATGGCCAGGCTCTAGTGGAATGTCTGCGACGAATGCCCCGATCGCGGTGCGCCGAGCCGTTGACGCATACGGCGCCCGGAAAGCCTTTGCCGTCTGCTTACTCATCCTCGACCCACTCAAGGCTGTGGTCCCACGTAAGAATGCAGTTGTGCGCACCGTATTAAATTCTAATAACGGACCACTTCGAGCCAGCCGAATCAACGTCGGCGCGCTGGCCCCGGCAGGTTGGTGAACCGCGGTATTGAGTAGGACCACACCCGCCAACTGCTCTAGGTGATTTTGGGCCCAGCCCAGCGAAATTGGGCCACCCCAGTCATGCGCTACCGTTACCACCGGACCGGTAATACCAAGTTTTTCAGTGAGAGCGCTTAGGTCATAAATACGATTTGCTAACCGCCGCGTGGTTCCGGTGCGTTCCGAAAAACCCATCTCAAGTTGATCAACCGCCACCACGCGAACATCGGAAGGGGCAAGCTCCACCAATTTTCTCCACAGATACGACCAGGTCGGGTTTCCATGGATGCACAGCAAAGTTAAGCGCGCGTTCTGATCAGAGTGCTGCGCGTATGAGTCAAGGAGATGCCAGGTGCAAATTCGCCCGGAGTTATCGGGTGCATCAACTAGACGCGACCAAGATCGCTCTAGGCCGGGCAGATCGGCCGGCGGTAAAGTCGCCGGCGCGAGCGAGTTCACCAAGTAATTTCGATTACTGCTGCATTCAGGCCGGAGCCGATGCCCATGCAAGCAATACGTTGCCCCGCAACTAAATCAGCGGCAAAATGCGCCAGCGTAAATGGAACCGAGGCCGGCCCAACATTGCCGCGAGTCGGAAATGTCACGGGTACTTTGGTCTTGTCAATTCCAAGAGCGTCAACAATTGAAGCTGTATGCACTTGCGATACCTGATGAATGATGTAGCAATCAAGGTCTTTCCAGTCAAAGACCTCGGTTGCTTCAGCCCAAGCTTCACTGGCAAGTGCTACGCCAGCCTCAAGTAGGCCACGAGCATCGGTGCTCATCCCATTAATATCGCCAACGCACAACTTATTGTGCTCGGTTGCCGCGCGCGATACCCCGCCGACAAATCGGTGACCTTCGGGATGCTCACTGGCCCTACCCAAGACCATGGCCGCTCCCCCGGACCCAAGGGTAAGAGTCGCAAAGTTTGCTAGTACGTCCTCCTTGGTGGTGCCAGGATCCTGTAGCCGGGTGATTGTCGACTCTTGTGGGCGCCGACAACCTTCACCGTCGACAATAAGTGCATAATCAATTTGGCCGGAGTCAATGAACATTGCCGCTAGTTGCATGCCGTTAATGAATCCGAGGCAGGCATTGGACAAATCAAAGTTCAAGCAAGCCGAGCTCAATCCCAATTGCGCGTGCACATCGACCGCGGCGCTCGGCTCGAGGGCATCACGGCAAACTGACGTGTCGATCAGGAGTCCTACCTGAGTTGGATCCACTCCAGCGTCAGCCAGCGCTTTCGCCCCGGCCATCGCCGCCGCGTCTGCAAAGGTGACGTCCTCCGGCCACCAGCGGCGTTCAGAGATACCGGCCAGCAGTTCGAGCATTCCGGGCCGAAGGCCAAGCCGCGCGTAGGTGTCGACTAGTTGCGCATCTATCTCTTCTGAGGTGACGACAATGGGGGCATCAGCCACCGCAACGGCCAAAATTGCCGTATCGACATAGCGGAATGTGGCATTGCCAGGCATTTAGGTCCTTTCAATAAACGACGAGTCAAGCCCCCACAGCCTGCCATGCCCGACACGGTCGAGTGATTCGGGACCGCTAATACCCCCAATCGGCCGTGGTGACGTACGGTGCCTATGTGATGACCCGGCGCTGGCACCTGCGCTTTGCCCTGCTGGCGACTACGGCCACCTGCTTCACCGCAATTGCTGGTGGTTTGAATCCGGCCGCCGCCGCCGACCTCACCAGATACGCCGAGCAACACCTCATCTGGAGAAAATGTGCGGGTGAAATGCAATGCGCCAAATTAACAGTGCCCCGCGATTATGCCGATCTGGCCGCCGGCGATATTCAAATTGCGCTCTCCCGGGTGCCGCATTCCGGCACAACTTTCCAAGGCTCCATAGTGGTAAACCCGGGCGGGCCTGGTGGTTCCGGCATCGACTTCGCCAGTACAGCCGCCGCCATCGTCGCCCCTGAGGTGTCACAGCAATTTGACATCGTGGGTTTTGATCCGCGCGGTGTGGCGGCCTCGGCTCCGGTCACCTGCATGAACGGATCGCAGACCACCCGCTGGCTGCTGGCGGACCCAACTCCCGATACGCGTATCGAGCAAGACATTTTGATGGGACTTGCTCGCGAGATAAGCGCCGGGTGCTTGCAATACTCCCCACGAATCGCCCCGTTCATTTCAACAGCCAACACGGTTAACGACCTAGACATCTTGAGATCAGCACTCGGCGAGCAAAAACTTAATCTCCTTGGTTTCTCCTACGGCACCTCACTCGGGGCGCTCTATGCCCAGAAGTTCCCGAGCCAAGTTGGCCGTATGGTGCTCGATGGTGCGGTGGATCCAAGTTTAAACGGAATGGAGATATCGAAGGGACAATCCGGAGGCTTTCAAGGCGCCCTTGTGCGTTTCGCCAAGGATTGCGCCAACCGAAGCAACTGCCCCTATTCCGGTGAGGTGAATGATGTGCTCAGTGGCATCAACCAACTCCTCGCAAGCCTTGAGAATCACCGGCTCCCGACCAGCGGCTTTGAGCCCCTAAATCAAGCCCAAGCGGTGACCGCACTCTTTTGGAGTACGTACTCCCCAGACTTCTGGGGCACTTTGCGGTCTGCGCTCAGCCAGGCCGAGCGCGGTCACGGTGAAGACCTCCAGTGGATGTCCAACCAGGCCACAGATCGAATTGGCAAGAATCGTTACGGAAGTAATCAGAATTCGGCCTTCTATGCGATTTCCTGCCTGGACGCGCCCGCGACACCGGGCCGAACCGGACTTGCTGCTGCAGCAAAAGCGTGGTCTAAAAATGCCCCGGTGCCTGAATTGGCGAGAGCGATGTCTTGGGGAAATGCGCCCTGTAGTTTTTGGTTTGATCACTTAGGAGGTAAGCCAGCGGCTGCTACCTCGACAACCACCGCACCCATCGTGGTAGTCGGAACCAGATTTGATCCGGCCACGCCCTACTCGTGGGCGATAGCGCTACATGAGCAATTGCCGACGAGTTCGCTAATTACTTACGAGGGCGACGGGCACACCGCGTACGGTGGAGGTTCAGCATGTGTAGACCACGCGATCGATGAATTCTTGTTGACCGGCAATGCCCCGGCCAGCGGGAAAACCTGCAATTGACTTTGACTAACTGTCTGGATCTTTTGGCTCATCACCTTCAGCAAGACTCTGCAGGAATTCTTCAACCTGAGCGGCAATCTCATCACCGGTGGGCACCCCACCCTGCGGGGTCAAATCTGATATTCCCCCCGTGGCGCCTTGCTGCATGGCATTTAATTGGTCGTATTGCTGCTCCAGCGCAGCGACCACCATTGCGAACTCGTCATTGCCTACTAGTTGCTCCGCTACTTCGGTTTCAGCCCGATCTGCAGCCGGCTGCAGATCTGCGGTTGGCACCACCAGGCCGGTAAGCGCCGCCACTCCGTTAAGAAGGGTTTGCGCTGCGCGTGGAAATTCAAATTGCACCAAGTAGTGAGGTACTTGCGCGGTGATACCCATAGATGGGATCCCGTGCTCCCCTAAATACAACTCAAGCATTGCCCCCAGATGGCCTGGTACTTCGATCTCACCGAGCACCGAGGTGTAGGGGCTAAGTAGCGTGGGCTCATTGCCGTGCACTGTCACGGCAAGGGGCCGGGTATGTGGAATAGGCCAAGGGATCGCCGATAGGCCCACCGCAATTCTCACCTCAAAGCGACGAACCAAACCTTCAACCGCAGCCATGAACCGCTGCCAATGATAATCGGGCTCCGGGCCAACTAGCAAAAGGAACGACTCCCCATTCGCATCGGTGACTTCATGCAAAGTCACCTGCGGCATGTCAACAGAAGCGAAATGATCGACAACATAAGTCATGCGTGGGCGTCGGGCGCGGTAATCGAGAATCTCATCAATATCGAATGACGCTATCAACGTGTGCTCGCAAGTTTCCAAAATATGTGCGGCGGCTAGGCGCACCCCGCCACCGGCGTCAACGAATCCGGAGAAGGCGTAGACCAGCACCGGACGTTTAACCATGGAAGGCTCTTGGTGAATCGTGTACAACGACTCAGGTGACCGCACGACTTACCTCCTAGGTACCAGTTGCTCCGCAGTAAAGTTCGTTCGCATCAATATTGTCCATCAACTAAACGCAAGCGCCAAAACCACAGAGCCAAAGTTCGCTCAGAGCGCACGCGGGCTCACAGGTTAGTCACTTGGCTCTTGCCCCGTGGCCGCCTTGGCCGCCGCCTTCTTAGCGGCCGTCTTTTTGGCTGGGGTAGCCGCCGCCTCACTCGCAGTCTGTGCCATTTCAGGGGCCACCGAGGCAGTCTGCTGCGCTGCCTTCTTCGCAGACGCGCCCGCGGCATCGGCGGCGGAGGCGGTATCGGCTGCGGCGCCATCAGCTACCGACGCCACCGATTTAGGCCAAGTATCAGTAACGTCAGATAGCGCGGAGGCGCTGCCGCGCCGTTTCCAAAGAACTACGCCAGCGGCTGCACCAGCAGCCGCCGCGAGCAATAGGAGCACTTTCTTCATACTGGTGTCCTCTCACGATTAGTTGGAACAAGGAGACGCTAACACCTTTAGGTGATGGCGCGCTTGGCTACTTTGACTATCCCGGAGGTCGAATTACCGGCCTTCAGGAAACCAACGAACTTTTCGGTCACCTCAGAACTCGCCAAGAAGGCATCGCGCCTTTCCGGGGTCAAGCCCATCGCGTATTCGCACACCCTGGCCCAGGCCATCCCCACCGCTTTGGTCAGCGCGCCGGCAACCGTCGCCGAAATTGCCGATCCCGCGATGGCACCTCCCGGCACGAATTTCAACAGACTCGTCACCGCATACCGGCCCGCCATGGTTGCTCCGCCGGTCAACACCACCGAACCCGCAATGGCCAACGCACGAGTTTTACTCGGTGGTAATCCATAGGCCGCGGTGATGCGCGCGATCATGGTGACTTGATTCGGCACCAGCAGTGCAGCATCGGCGAACGGGATTGGCGTGGCTCCTATCCCAGCCGCCAAGGCAACCGCTTGGTTAATGATGCCAGCGACGGCTTTTTTTTTACGTCCAAGATCAAGTACCTGTGCGGCGGTCAGCGCACGTTCGGCCGCAACAGGAACGACACCATAAGTTTCGTCTAACAATTTTTGCAATCCAAAGACTGGCGACGACGTGAATGCGTCAACCAAGGCGTTGGTTATGACCACTCGACCATCGGGTGCCAAAGGCAATCCCAGGCTTTCGATATAAGTCGCAAATTCAAGTGCTTCTGGATGCACCTGACCATCACGGGTCGGCACCTGGGTCATAACGACAATCACTGGTAGCCCAAGATCATGCAAGGCCCGAACGAATCCTTCCTGCGCCTGCTCGAAGCGGCGATCAGACCACCGCACTAAGTACCAGATTGCATGAATCCGCTCATCAATCGCGCGCTGCCCATGATCGCTTACCAATTTGCGAAGGCCCTCAAGAATTGCGTTTCCCGAAGTTCCGGTCTCAAACCCTTCGGAGTCATAAAGGCCTAGGAAACCATCAGGGTGCCGGTAATAGATCAAACCCTTGGTTACTGATTGGCCAACCCCGGTGCGCGCCACATCGCGGCCGAAAATCGCATTGACCAAGGTGGATTTCCCCACTCCGGTCTTGCCGAAAACTGCTAGGTTGAAGGTACCCAGGGACGCGAATGCCTCGGCTAATTTCTGCTCAAACATGGTCTCGACCTGTGCCTGATCCAGATCAGGCACTTTGGCACTCGAATCATTGGCCACCACCTCACCGTACCCGGGCCGCCCTGATCCCGCCTCGGGACGCCCGGGTTAACGTTGCCTAATGGTGATTGGCAGAGGTGGGCGCGCACTTTTGTCACTGACCATCCTCTTCACAGTTTTCGCCGTGGCAATAGGCGGTGGCTGGTGGCTACTTAATACCGCCAAACAGCGCGGATTCATCGGACCGGCTCCGGTGCCTGCGAACTACCGCGAGTTACTCCTCGATGCTGCGACCCGCTGCCCCGCCATCCCGGTGGCCGTCTTCGCGGCCCAGATGGAAGCTGAAAGCGGCTGGAACCCGGACGCGTCTAGTAGCGCCGGTGCTCGAGGGATCGCCCAATTCATGCCGGAGGTGTGGAAGGCATACGGGATAGACGCCAATCAAGACGGCAAAACAAGTATTTGGGACCCAGCTGATGCACTTGCTTCCGCTGCAGAACTTAATTGCCGCAACCGGAGGCTGGTTAAAGATATTTCAGGTAACCGCTTAGAAAACACGCTGGCCGCATATAACGCTGGCTATGGCGCGGTTACGAAATATGACGGAGTACCACCCTTTCCCGAAACAATTAATTACGTGAAACGAATACTAGATAATTCGAAAGTCATTACCTGGTAGCTAATCGGTATTAAACGAAGTTGGAGTTCGACTAAATCGCGGCGCCGGTGCTGGTTGCACCTGACCGTTGACCGTTAAGAAAGTTCGGCGATATGCCATCTGCGGGTGCAGCGGGGCTTCATCCATGGTTAATACCGGAGCTACGCAGGCATCCGTCGCAGCGAATGTCTCCGACCATGCATCTTGGGTTCGGGTTGCAATCACCTCCGCAATCGCGGTCCGCAACTCGGCCCAGTACGCGGGGTCGTATTGAATTTCAAGCCACTTAGGGTCCAGCGCACAAATACTTACAAATTCTGCAAAGAAGGCCGGCTCAAGGCAGGCAACGGCGAGCCACTTGCTATCCGCGGTTGGGTACACGTCATAAAACGGAGCGCCCGTATCAAGGATATTCACTCCGGCTTCAGGTGACCACAGCCCCTGCGCAGTGAGTGTTCGCATCGTGCTGGTCAGCAGCGCACTGCCATCAACCATCGCCGCATCGACCACTTGACCCAGACCTGAGCGCTGCGATTCCCATAGCGCCGCTAACACGCCAACAAGTAGCAACATCGCGCCGCCACCGTAGTCGGCAAGCAAGTTCTGGGGCGGAGTCGGGGGTTGCCCGCGCCTGCCGAGATGCGCCAATAGGCCAGCGACCGCGATGAAGTCAAGGTCATGCCCGGCTCGGAGCGCATAAGGCCCATCTTGACCCCAGCCGGTTATGCGACCAAACACCAGTTTTGGGTTCCGGCCAATGGCGCTCTGTGGACCTAACCCCAAACGCTCCATCACCCCAGGCCGGTATCCCTCGATCAATAAATCGGCGGCATCAATAAGCTCGAGGGCGGTGGCTAGCTCGACTGGCTCCCGCAAGTTCAAGTTCATTGAGGTTCGACCGCGGCGAGTGATGTCGAACTCCGGGCCCGGAAAGGCAAGGCGTTGCACCGGTGACTCTATGCGCACCCCGGTCGCACCTAGATCAGCAAGCATCATTGCGGCAAACGGTGCTGGCCCGATGCCGGCCATCTCAACAAACTTCAAGCCAGAAAGTGGACCTGCCATCCTTGGCCCTCCAATAACGAGTTTCGAACCTGGGCGAACCCTTGGGCCATTGTGGCAGCCACCGCGTTAGTTCCTACGGAAAATAGCGCAACGCGCCCGACCATATCTTGCCAGCCCATTTTGGACTTACTGGATCAGAGCAATCGACTGCAGATTCTCTAACACCAAACGACCATCGCCCGACCACAAGCGCCTGGTCTCGCTGGTGAACCCAGCATCGGCCCCCAGCAGGAATGACTCAAAAATGAGGGGCTGCTCGGCTGGCAATAACTCTGGGTTCATCAATAGGTGGGCAGCAAAATTAACAGTTGCCATCGGCCGCATCTCAGTCATTGGCACCAGCGCCGTGGGCCACCAAGCATCGACCACCGCAAATACTTGCTCGGCCGACCAACTGCGTTGGTGCGGAAACCGCACCCAGCCAAGGGCCCTAGCCGGACCGCCGCCCATCGGCACTCCCTTAATAAGGCGTTGTTCAATGTGGCGCGAAAAGGGCGGAGCGAAATCAGGAAGCACAAGCACGGGAACCTGAGACCAATCAGGAACTTTCGGAGCGGTGATCGTGGACCAAGTCGCGTACGGTGGCGGGTCAACTAATTGACGCACCACACCGGTAATCGCTATTACCTGGGCGCACAAGGCGCCGGACTCATCGGCCACCGACGCCGACCAAGTTGACATCGCGGAGCCGCGGCGGATCAGACGCGTGGTAATTGTTTGTGAACCAACGAGAACTGGCGCGTAGATCTGGCAGCTGATTGAGCGAATTAGACGTTCAGCATCACCCTGAGCCAAGACCACCGAACGAATCATGGACCCTATCGGCAAGCCGCCCCATGCTCCACGCCCCTGTTGCCAACCATCTGGCACCACCCATTCGAATACGCCATCCCCTAATTCGGAAATAGCCGTAACTTGATCGAAATCTGCAGACATTTATGCCCTACTCACCGGTCGCGACCTATTGCATCCATGACACTTCAAGGGTACTTCCTTTATCGGCACCAAGTGGAATCACTGTAATTCGTTCCATGATGCTCTTCTTCATTTCGCTAACGTGGCTGATCACGCCTACGGTGCGCCCATCGGCTCGTAATTTTAGGAGTTCAGTCATTACGTCATCTAGCCGCTCTTGATCTAAGGCCCCAAACCCTTCATCCACGAAGAGCACGCCGATATCAACGCCGCCAGCGTGTGATTTAACGGTGTCGGCAAGGCCGAGTGCAAGCGCAAGAGATGCGCAGAAAGTCTCGCCTCCCGACAGTGTCTCGGTTCTCCTATTTGTTTCTGAAACCAGATCGGCGATCTCTAAACCAAGGCCTAATGAGCGTTCGCGGCCGGTGGCTCGTTCGGTGTCAACAAGTGCGAAACGGCCCGCCAACATGCCGCTCAGTCGAATATTCGCGGCGGCGATAACCTCATCAAACATCTGCTGAACCACATATGCCTTGAGGGGTTGCAGCAGTGAATTCGCTCCCCGCCCATTAAGCACGTCAGCAATACGAATGATCGGGCCGATCCGTTCGGCCAGTTCATCTACCTCAAGTGCGGCAGCTGCAACCTCCGCTCCCAGTGATTCAACGGCTTCAGCCAGCTCAAGTAAATTGGCATGTACCACAAGTAGCAACTGTTCATCGGCCACTAACGTCGCTAATTGACTCTGCGCGGTGGCTAGTACTTCAGCATCAACCTCGACCCCTGACGACGCCAAGGCCTGCATAGCGCTCGTGTGTGTCGCAGCGGCCTGAGTGGCTGCAACGCTCGTAATGCGCACCTGTTCTATGGCCGCTCGAGCCGACTTAAGTAGGTCAATTCGCCCAGTGATGTCGGCGCCAGAACCCAACGCAGTGGCGATCTCGGCAATACCACGCTGATATGCGTCAACCTGCTCCTTTATCAAGGTGCGCAGTTCGGCGGCCCGCACTATTTTCTTGTTCAGCTGATAATTTACTTCGGCTAACCGTTGCTGTAATTCACCCAGTTCAAGTTCAACGTCCGCCGCAGAAAACTCCTCAGCAACCGATGTTTGTATTTCGTCCACTAGCCCATCTGCCATTACTGTTTCAACGAGTGAGATCTGCCGCTCGATCTGAATGCGAGCCTGGCTTTGAATATCCAATTGTAATTTCGCGTCAGCTAGGGCACGCTCAGACACCGGCGCCACCACCGATTGAGTTGGAACTGGATGCTCGAGTGAACCGCAAACCGGACACGGCGCACCAGCCACCAGCCGCTCACTCAATTCGCCGGCGATACCGGCTAAGCGCTGCCCAAATAAGGTGCTCTGGAACTCGTCGGCACGAATGAGCTCGGATTCAACGCGCTGGCGTTCCCCATTTAACTGCACCGCGATGGCCTGTAACTTTGCCGGGATGATCACCGATCGCTCAGCTGTCAACTGATCGGCGGCGCCTTGTAATTCGGCAAGTGCGACGGCAGACTCATCGGCGCTTAATTTCAGCGCAGGCAGCTGCGCCGCCCGCTTATCCAGATCTGCCAGCGCACCAATCGCCTCGTCTAAATTCTGGATGGCCAAATCTGGATCAGTCTCAGCAATCTCGGTATCGACCACCTTTTGGTGCACCCCCAAACTCTCGACAGCTTGGGCATGGGCGGCGATGGCGAGGTCAAAATTGGTGGCAGCTGAAATCGCATCCGACTCAAGGTCGTGTGCTTTTTTTAGATTCTCGACAACTTCGTCTTGCTGCACCTTTTGGGTTTGCACATCAGTTAGCCGAGCTTTCGCCGCTAACACGGCCCCCCGCTGAGCCGCCTTGATCCTTTCGAGAGTTGCGGTTACCGACGAACTTGACTCGCCATTTAGGGATTCAATGTCAGAAATTTCCTTCTCGTAGCCCGGGTGAGATGCGGACTTACCGGTAAACCGCCCAATCAATTTCTGCGAAGCATCCCGCATCTTGCCCTGGGCAATTTGCCGGTCGCGTTCAGCCGCTCTGCGTAGTTCGTCAAATTGCTCTTGAATCTGTGAGTAGAGGCTGGTAGCGAAGATTTTTTCCAGAATTAATTGCCGGTCGTTGCTTTTTGCTTTCAGGAAAGTTGCGAACTCCCCTTGCGGCAATACCACCGTCTGCTGGAACTGGTGCTTATCCAACCCAATCACGCGACTTATCTCAATATCTGCTTCACGGTGCCGGACCGAGATTGACTCCCAAGAGTGCTCACCGATCGCACGCCAGATACCGGTGGTCGCAGGCACCGTCGTCACGCCTTCGCCCCGGATTTTCGAACGCTCAAACTCCGGGGTGCGTCGAACTTTGTATCTGCCGGCGGCGGTGCTGAACTCTACTTCTGCATATGACTCGCTCTTTGAGTCGGCGAACGCCGAGCGCAGCCGTTGCTTATCTGAAGTTGAACCTGAAACATCTGCATAAAGTGCGAAGACAAGGGCATCTAAAATCGTTGACTTACCGGCGCCGGTAGGGCCATCGATGATAAATAGCGCACTCCCGCCTAGGGAATCGAAGTCAATAACGTGTTCCCCTGGATATGGCCCAAGGGCCCCGAAACTCAGTTTGTGAATTCGCATCAGGTAACCCGGTCGCGTACTAGTTCATATATCTCACGCAGTAATTTAGCCTCGTCCGTTGCTGGCGGGGCACCTGTAACTTTCGAGTAGAAGTCTCCTATTAATTCCAGCGGCTCCTTGCCGCGAGCATCGCCGCGCTCAGTAATTGCGGATTCATCCCGCCCTTCGGGTTCATACAGCTTGCGCAAGGCATATGGGAATACGACATCGAGGCGGGCATGCATCCGATCGGGAGATTGAGCGTCGGTCACCACAAGTTCTACGAAATGTTCATGCTCATCTTCATATTTGTCACTTAAAAGGTCTTCGATGCGGCCTCGCAGGCGGCTCATTGGTCGAGGCTGAGGTATTTCCACCGGCTCTACAACCGGCTCGCTCCCAGCCTCACCGATATCGACAATTAGCGCACACTTGATGTGCCGTGTCTC
>CAFABK010000041.1_pt1 | contig 14576 bp, 11 predicted proteins | sample 7267871 | NCBI WGS metagenome assembly CAFABK01 (sample SAMEA6814009, study PRJEB35770) | freshwater metagenome | biome: Freshwater; feature: Freshwater reservoir; material: water | place: Czech Republic | collected 2016-04-20 | depth 30m m | reverse complement strand
TTACCTCGGTCGAAGATGTCGATGGGGTACTCCTTTTTGATGAGGCGGACGCCCTATTTAGTAAGCGTTCAGGGGTTTCTGATGCCCGAGACCGGTACGCCAACCTAGAAGTGGCCTATCTCCTGCAGCGGATGGAGTCATTTGACGGGCTCGCCGTCTTGACCACGAACCTGCGGGCTAACCTCGATGAGGCCCTAATCCGGCGCCTGGACGCTGCGATTGATTTCCCGGAGCCCCAGGCCGAAGAAAGATATCTCCTGTGGCTGGCGTGTCTTAAGGGGAATATGGGGCGGGTGGGGCAGAATCACGTCCAACGGTTATCAGTGCTTCCCCTGACCGGCGGGTCTATTCGGGCGGCATCGGTGTCCGCCGCTTACTTGGCTGCCGCTCAAGGGGAACTTCTAGGCCCCGCACATCTCCTCCGCGGCGTGCAGCAGGAGTGGAGCAAGCAAGGTCGGCTTTCCTTCCCCACGACCGAGTTTGAAGAGAGTTTCACGGAGGCTGCACATGACGAACCTGATCAACGAATTTGATGCCCTTGGGCAAAACAAATACGTAACTCAGGGCAAGACCGCTGCAACAAATATGCGCCATAAGGGCTCGAGCGCCGAAAATGATCAAATCGGCGACGACGTAGAAGATATTCAGTTCGATACGACGATGGATCCGCAGATCGATCCTGATCGCGTTGATCCTCCAATTGACCCTTCCAGTGCATCGCTCGCTACCCGCCCGCTTATCTGGATGTCTGACGCGTTAACTGACGTAGTCCCCGGGCAAGCTGTCCGAATAAAGGTAAGCGTTCGAAATGTCGGAACGATTGTTGAAACTTACGATTTAAGTGTCTTGGGTCCGGCTCGCACCTGGGTGTCAGTGGCACCATCTGAGATATCGCTTTTCCCAGGTGATGAGGGCACAGCTGTTGTTACCATTAAGCCACCGCGGACCCCAAATATGCTCGCCGGCAGGTATGAGGTGGCCATCAAAGCGACTTCTCAGGTCTTGTGGGCTGAAAGGGCCGTCGCGGAATTCAGCGTAACTGTTGCGCCGTACCATCAATTCAAGGCAGTAATTGCGCGCAGCACCTTGGAACTTAAAACCAAGACATCGACTTACCTTCAAATTGTCAATGAAGGAAACTCATCGACGAAGTTTTCTGTTGACGTAACAGACCCGGATGGCGTCTTTCAGGGCTCATTAGATGCCCCCACGTATGTACTAGATCCCGGACAACCAGCCTGGCTAAAAGTGGAAGTCACCTGTCCGGTTCACATTATTGGTAAGCAAGTGCACGGGGCAGTATTCGCCCACGTCAACCAAGTGCTTGATTTGGCCACCAATACGCCGGTGATCGGGTCAAAGCCATTTGTGCAGCGCGTGGCAGTGACGCAAAAACCAGTCATTCGTTTCAGACTTGGCTGGTTCGGACGAATACTAATCATCTTCCTCCTCCTCGCTTTGGTCGCTGCATTCATCCTTTCTCGGTTTTTCAGCACGGCGCCTGAGTCAAGCGCGGGGGCACCTTCGTACCCAACTAACTTCTCCGCAGTCATGAGCGGTAACTCCAATGTTGTTCTCACCTGGGACCCAGTAACTGGAGCCACGGGTTACCACATCTATGCGGTGGGTGAGGCCGGGAGTTCTGCCTCCCCTTCTGCGGCTGCGACAACCGCACCGGCCCCCGCGACAACCGCACCGGCCCCCGCGACAACCGCACCGGCCCCCGCGACAACCGCACCGGCCCCCGCGACCACCGCACCGGCCCCCGCGACAACCGCACCGGTGAACTATGTGCAACCTGCCGCTGCTACCAACCGCACGAATGCCGTGATCTTGTCAAGTACGTACGCATTGGACTCATCGGTTTTTGTGTTTGAGCCACAATACAAGAACGGGAAGAACTCTAAGAATAACGCCAAGAAGCAAGGCCAAAAGTTCCAAGAAATTGCAGCGCGACTACCTATGGTGGTACCACAAGGTGGTTCGGTATCGTCCGCGTCACCGAGTGCATCGAGTGCATCGAGTGCATCGAGTGCGTCGGGCTCCTCTAGCGGGGCGTCAGGTTCGGCGACACCCTCGTCGACTGTTTCCTCCTTGAGCTCGGCATCCACCGCATCATTGGATTTGTCTAATCCAACTTCGGCTTGCCAAAACTGCTCATCGGTGAACTCGTTGCCAGCAGGCTCGACTCGGTATGAGGTTTCAGGAGCTAAAGCTGGCATTTTGGCCTGCTACCGCATTGTGGCACTCAACGGAAATGACAGTTCCCTTTACAGCGGTGCGGCATGTGTGCAGGTGCCAACGGTCGAGCAGGCCGCTGCCGCTGACAACGCCGCCGTCGCCGCGGCGGCAGCCAGCGCCGCTTCAGCATCACCGTCGCCGACAGCTATTCCGGCGTGCGCCCCGGTGAAATTCAAGGTGTCCGCGATGAGTTCAAGTGCAATAGGCATTGTGTGGCAGGCACCCACGAAGTTACCAAAAGGCGCGGCAGATGATTACTGCGATTTAACGATTCCAATTACCGGGTGGGATATTCAGCACCAAATTCTTACCGGATGGTCATCGATCTCGCCGGCACCGCAAGTCAATGACACTGCGCTGCAACTCAGCGGTTTATCCCCAGATACCGAATATTGCTTCAGGATGAATAGCGTTACGGCTACTGGTCCGTCCTTGTTTAGCAAGGAAGTGTGCGCAACAACAGATGAGGAAGTCGTGGCATCGCCTTCTGCGACACCATCGAGCAGTGCATCCGCAAGTGCATCAGCGAGTCCGACTGCAGTAACCGGTGATACCGCTGTGCCCGCCCCTACTAGCTAATTTCGCCAAGTTGCTCTAGCGTCAAGATTTTGGAGTTTTAGTAGGTGTCGGGCTTGCGGTTGAAGGTGCCGGTGTTGGGATAGGTGAACCGGTCGTTGTTGGTGATGCAGAAGAACTGGCTGACGGGGTTGGCGACGGGCTAGGGGTGGTGCCCGGTGCCGCACAGGGGATCGCCGAGGCGCTCGGAGTAGCTGTTGCAGACCCTGACGGGGAGCTAGTGCCAGCAGGTGCCGATGCTCCCGAGGCCGCCGAACTTGGCGCTGCCGAGGCGGCTGAACTTGGTGCCGCTGACGCGCCGCTGCTTTCGCCCCCAGGCCGAAACGGATTGAGTACCGAGACTGTGTTAATACTTGGACTCTGCAGGAAGTTCAGTGAGCTGATGGCGACCGCGCCAAAGTTTGGGTCAGGGGTAATCACGTAGCGTGACGGATACACCGAGTCAATTGCGACGGTCACGCTGGTTGCGTACGTGGTTGGAAAACTCATTATTTGGGTGTAGAGCTCATTGCTGGTCGGTGCTTCAAGTAACACGGTGTCGATGGTTCCGCTAGGTGAAAATGTCATGCTGATATTTTTCGGTTGGGCAAGGGCTTGAACGTCGAGGTCACTATCTTGGGTGCCGGGTGCGATGATAATTCTATCTATTGGGTAGCACTGCGTGAAGGTAAATGTAATTGTGGTACCAACTCCGAGGCCGTTCATCTCCGCACTAGCCCAGTAATCGACGGAGCTGGCTTGGTTAAGGCTGGTTGGAGTGGTTCCCGGCAGTGATGAACTCGCGACAATACTTGAAACCGACGTTTCTTCTCCAAGTTTCGGAAAGATGAACTCGGAAATAGTTTGACCGACTTCCTCAAAAAAAGCTCTTGTTGTAGTTGCCATTGGCCCCCAGAAGAAAAACCAAATGAGGAACACTATGAGTGCAAGAATTACATAAAGCAAGTAGCTTTTTCGCCAAGCCTGCCGAATTGGTGATGAGGTTGAATCACCTGACTTACCGGCCCCGGTGGTCTCTTTTATTACTGGCGGCACCGGTGCAAGGCGATAGGTGGACAGGTAGCTTCCGCACCATTCGCAGTAAGCATGGTCAATCGGATTTTGATGGCCGCAATGAGGGCAATCTACCGCGGGGCCACGGGTTTCTCCTTCAGTAAGAATTGAGCGTCGAGTGCGTTGTTGTGTCTCCTGTTCCTCTTGTGGGAGCTCTGCAACTACGTCAACTGTTGGATGCGCAGGGATAACATTGACAGTCGCCTCTTCAGTTGCGACAAGTGCGGCCGTAGGTGAGAGGCCATCGTCGTCGGTGGTGGCTCCTGATAGTTCGGTGCTTGGATTCGTCTCATTTGGGTCGGCTTTTTTCGGCGCTTTAGGGTGCCGCCAAAAGGCCCACCAAGGTATGGGCTTGGTATCAACCGGCCCATCGTCAACGCCGTCATCCTCATGATGACCAAAGTGCAAGCCGTGGAAGTGATGATGGGGGTCGTCCGCTGGCAGGGACTCTGCTTCGATATTCGCCTCAGGTGCTTGCGTTTCGGCTGGTTCGACCACCACGGCCGGCTCGATTGGCTCCGGTGCGGGTGGCTTTGGCTCCGGCACCGTAGAGGTTACTTCTGTGGGGCTCCAGGATGGCTCGCCCATGAACTCTAGGTAGGCACCACATGTTGGGCAGTAAGGGTTCCAGTTAGTTACTGTGCCGCATCGCTTGCAGGTGATATTCGGGTTACTAGGAGGCGCCTCGGGTGCGGGGGCAGACTCTGGCGCCGGGTCAGTGTCTGGCGCCGGGTCAGTGTCTGGCGCCGGGTCAGCATCTGTTTCCGGGTCAACTGCTGGCGCCGGGTCGGCGGCAGCGGCTGGCTCAGGCGGCGCGGCGGGCGTGGTTACCTCAGCATCGGCGGGGGCATTTTCGCCACCCTCATTCGGAAGGGGCGAATCACTCATGATGCAACCACAACACTCAGCTGCAAATGAGCAGGCGAATAGTCCTTGATGAGTTGGATGATGTTGTCGATCGAGTTCGGGCTGTCTTTACTTGGCGTGATGGTGACAGTAGCGACCATGGGTGCCGCATCGGGCCAAGTCGCTGGGTCGGTCGCTGTGGTGCTCACTGTCACCCCACCGCCTTCCTCCAAAACGATGTTGTCCAGGTCGTATGGGAAAAAACGTCCTTGCAGTGAAGAAGGTGTTCCGCGCCATGCTGACATTGCCACGGCGGTGGCGACCGAATGCCTAAGCCCCGGTATCGACAATTCATTTTCGGTATGCGAATTTACCCAGGTGGACAAGTACCGCAGGAAATCGTCTGGGGTAATTGTCGGGTCAAAGTATGAATCTAGGCAATCAAGAGTGCTGATAATGGGTGCGAGTACTTCGTCAAATGCAGGCATCATGCGTTGAACGAATGTATCTTGCGCAAGCATCGGAGGTACAGATTCAATCAGCGGGAAAGGGGTTTCCAAGTTTTCGATATGGCCGCGTTGACCAGTTGGAACAATTTCTGTGCCCATGACTTGCATGGTGCCGCCACTGGACTCGCTCACTCGATAACCTCAATCTGGTTATCCATGTTGAAAAGCAGTTGTAGGGATTCGGGCTGAATGCGATCTCCAGGCTCACCTCTATCACCGGTTACCGGATCAACTGCGACCAACCTAATTAAGTCCGTATAGGCAACCCCTGGCACATTTTGAAGGATGCCGTAGATGTCACCGACTACAAGTGTCCTGCCGAATGGCCACCCCGCCCCGTTGTAGCCACCATTTACCGGGTGCAGGAAGTTGGTGATCGCAGCGTTCGCGTCGGCGGTGACGCGGGCAGCATTGCTGTTGTCCTTGGCGGCCAGCCGGACCATTATTGAGACACCAATGTATTTGGGTGGCTCAATTCTCACGGTCGTGCCGATCAGGCGCCGCAAATCTAGATAGGCCTTAAGGTCGTTTAGTACCTCGATCGGCGGCTGCAAAGCCTCGAAAGCAAATGCCCCGTCAGGCACCTGCGGAACCACAAGGACCAAGATGGTGCCAGGCTTGCCCAAATCAGTCGCGTCTACGCATTTTGTTCGCACAATTCCGGGGCTGGCTGCGCGAACTAACTGTTCAAAATCTAAAGAAGTTACAGCTCTATTTCTAGACCTAACGGTGAGGGCGGCCCGATCTTTAAGACTTTCTATCGACTCGGGGTCGACGCCGCCAACAGCAGCTTCGATGCTCTCAACCTTTGCAACTGACGCGATATTGGTTCGCATAACGGAAATTGCACCGCGTTCGACGTTGCCTTGGATGCCGCCGCCAACAAGGTACTTCGGCACGCGAACAGTGCTGCCGCTCATGGGGGTGGCTCCGTAGTAGCGCGGGCTCCCATCAGAATTTCGAATCATCGGGCCGAAACGCAATTGGCCCTTAATGTCATCGACCGTGAAGCACAAATCCGTTGAGACTGACTCAGCAAAGCTCTCGACGCGTGTCCAGGTGGCCCAACCCTCGGGGCTGCTGACCTCGATGGTGAGTGTGTCCTGCCCGGAAACCAGCGGGAACCGATTTAGCTGCAGTATTTCGCCGGGCGTTCCAGTCACGGTTCCAACAATCTCGTTGGTAATTGGTGTGCACTGGGAAACGTTGGTTATCCCGCCGATGGTTGCAATGTCGATGCTTTTTATTTGAGGGGAGGATGTGTATCGAGGTTGATCGTCTATTGCCTCAACGACTCGCACCCGGATCCACCCTGCTGACAAGCCAGAAAATGACGAGAGGGCATGCTGCTCTACGTAGATATCAATGGTGCCTCGCTGGTTCAATCCGCCCGTGGTGTCCTTGAGAAGATGGATTCTGGTCCACTGCTGACCATCCCAGCCTTCGGCGATTAGCGGTGGGCGAAGCGGGTCCACTCCGATGCCTTCGATGCGGCAATCAACCGATATTCGAATAATACAATTCGGAGCCGCTTGGGTCAGGCCCACATAAAGTGCATCTCCAACTTGTGGCACGTCAGAGAAGCAGGAAAACTCTGAATGCTCCGCAATGCTTTGACCCTGAGGTACCGCTTCTTGCCCAACAGCTTGGGTGAGGATATGTTCAAGTGAAACACTAACGAGATCAAGGTCGGTCTGTGTCGAAAAACTAATTGGCGGCTCCTGTCCGCGGCGAGCGGTTGAAACCAGTGTTCCCGCAGGGATCAACACGTTTGTCGCCTTGGGCACGGCGAGCGAAAATTTAACCGGAGCGATTGCCGCTGATGGTGGCCGAAGCTGTTCGCCCAGCAGGTCTAAGAACTTTATGTAGTTGAGGTCTGGCACCCTGTTGAGTCGATAGATGAGCTGATCGACCATGAAGGCGAATGTCTCGATCAGTGTCACGCCCGGGTCGGCCACATTGTTGTCTGTCCATTCGGGGCACCTCAGTTGAACAAGACGCTTCGCCTCATCTACTAAGTCCTGAAATGACCGATCGTCGAGATTAGGTGCTGGAAGGCTCATTGATCTTCCTCCCTGGGGATCACATAGAACGGAACGAGCAGGTTGCGGGGGTCGTAATTACCCTTGATTCGATAGGTAACCTGAATATTAATCACAGTTGGATCGTCTCCGTATGTGGCACTGACATCAAGTATGTCAGCCCGAGTTTCCCAGCGGCGCAGTGAAGCTACTACCTGCGCTTGCACCTGCCCGAGGAGCTCTAATGAAGTGGAATCAAACAGTAGGTCGTGGATACCGCAGCCAAAATCAGGGCGCATGGGGCGCTCGCCGTAGGCCGTCCCCATTATCAACCGGATTGAGCGGTCTATGTTGTCGGTGCCGCCGACCATGCGAATGCCGCCTTGGTCGTCGATGCCCATCGGGAAGGCGAATCCGCTACCAACGAAATCCTGCTGTGGCATTTGATTCACGCACCCAAACTAACGATGCCACCGGCAATATTAATTTCGCCGGCAACCAGGCTAATTACGTCGGCTTCGATCGAAACTGAACCTTCGGAAGCAAGATTTATCTCGCTTCCGGTCAGGGAGATGGCTCCTTCTGTCGTGATCTCGACGGCGCCCTCGGCGGTAATCGAAACGTCAGCACCATTTATTTCGACGGCCCCTTCACCACTCAGAGTGACTTCGCTTGCGTTGATGACCACCGCACCTTCAGCATTTACAGTCACTTCGGAGTCACTATTGATAATAATTGGCTGACCTTCAATCGTGGTGATGCTAATCCCGGTTTCAGGGGATAATCTAACTATGCAGCTGGCGCCGAAAGTTGTTTGAATTGTCAGACTTGAGGCATCGGGATTGTCATTGAAAAGAAGTTGGTGACCTTCACGCGAAGTGAATGCGCGCATCATGGGAGTGCCCTCAATTAGTTCGGCAGCGGGTACAGCTCCCAGTCGATCGGCGCTGTACAACCCACCCAGAACGTATGGCGAGTCGAGTTGGCCATTTTCGAAAGCGACCAGGACCTCATCTGTTGGCTCCGGCATTATTTGCATGCCGAGGCCCTCGCCAGCGCCGGCTTGAACAACGCGCGCCCAAGTGCTGATGAAGGTTTCAGACAGCCATGGGAAGCTAAGCAGCACGCGGCCGAGAAACTCAGGGTCTTCGACATCTGTGACAATCGCCGGGTAAACCCCGTTGAGTTTGAATGTGGATTCCGCAGCCCCTTGCAAACCCATCAGGGTTCTGTCTTCATAGCCCGCACACATTATTTGCGTCCGATAGCCGAAACTTCGTGGCTCGAAGGTGTGAGTTGCTGAGGTGACCGTGTACTCGCCGGTGAGGATGCCCGCCTTGCTAATGCTTATCGCTGAATTGGGCATCAGAAATGGGTTGCCTCGCACGATCGCTTCGATGTTGGAGTACGAGCCGGCCAATCGAAAGCCTAAACCAACAGATGCAGCCTCCGTTGCCGCTTCATTCTCGGCAATTCGTTCCAGGCTCACCAGCTGCGCGGTGGGCCCACCTAGCTCGGTCGCCAATTCTACCGGGAGCAAGACGTTTGCGGAGGCATCACTAATTGCCGGCCCCTCGCCAATGGCCGGAATCGCAAGTGATTGATCCCAACCCCTGGTGGAGGCACTCGCCGTTAGGCCAGACCCTGAGACGGTGGCGCGTAGTGAGATGAGCCCGTCGTCGCCGATCACGATGGCCCGTGGTGACATCTCGACACCTATGGGGGGAGGGGCGGTTTCGGCAGGGGCCATTAACCCCCAATACAAAGTCGGCAGGCCGACAGCTGGGTCAATTGAGATATAGGTGACGTAGCCAACCTCTCGAGCTAGGCGCACAATAAAATCCCAGTCACTTTCATTTGACTGAACAACCATCGTGTACGGGACTTCGGTTGGCTCGGCGAGAGTTGCGATGCCATGTTCAAGGCCAACTGCCTCAACTATTTCTGAGTACAAACTGAGGGGGAAGCCGGTGGTCTTGCGGCCATGCAGCATCTTGTGCGCAAGATCGTATGCACGAACGACACTTCGCACCCCAGAGGTATGGTCAAATCGGAGTTCGATCGATTCGACTTGGCCACTAAATAGCGGAACGCCAATAATGTCCTCGCCGGAAATGGCTCGTATCTCAATTAGGACCCCAGCGACAAGGCCATTTTCCATCAGCACGCCCTGCCCGGAATCCACGAGTTCAATTTCGCAAAGCGAAGGCAAAAACAACTGCGACTCAACAGTGATGTTACTGATCAACATCGCGCTTTGCTCAAGAAGAGGAACTCCGTCTACCAAAACGTGTAGTTGCACGCCAGCGGTATTAAAAGGATTAGTACTCATTTCCCTTTACCTGGCTTGCCCTTCGGGGTTAGTGGATTGCGCATGCGTGATTCGGGTGAAGAACGTGCCGAAGTCTTTATTAGTCCAGTTTCAGTCCGTTGGGGTAATTCGTCAGGTGCCGGGATAAGTAGTTTGCGCCCTGGATCGACCCGCAGCGGATCGTCAATGTCATTAGCCATCGCGATGTCTCGCCAGCGGTTAGGGCTTCGGTACGACCGGTAGGCGATGTGCGCCAGAGTGTCTGCCTCGTGGACAAGTGCACTCTTGCGCGGCATCTCACCGCCCGACGTGGGATTTTGTAATGCGTCGTAAACGGGGTACTGCTGTAGTTGTATCGAGCCCTCAGCTCGAATTGGTTGGCCACCGGCATTAAACCTCGTGAATTTCAGATTTATGTCGGTTACATATGAAACGGGGGAGATGAAGTCACCCCAGACGAAGACAACGAGCGGTGAACTTCCGAAGCCCAATAGCTCACTCATAACTTCAACTTCGCAAAGGGAAAGTAACCGCTCAGTTGTTGGTAAAACTGATTGCCCAGCGGGGCCGTTACCAAGTGTTTCGCCGGCTGTTGAAGTATTTTCGGTAAAGTTTAAGTCAGAACTGGCGCCGTCCAAGATAAAGTTAAAGCTCAGGTTTGTTGGATTTGTGCCATTCCAAGAAGCTGGCCCGGACCCAGATGCCGTGGGGGAGGGGTCGACGGTCCACGCGGCTGATTTCGTTACGGTCATTGAATCCGGTGGCACCCAAAACGTAATTGACGGGAATGGCCCAAGCATCCCGACCGCTTGCGCGGTAACACTGTTGAGTGAGGTACCAAGGGCGGCAGTTGTCGGGAGGGTCCACGAGGTGAGGGCTGCGAGTGCGCTTGCGAGACCGGTTGATTCCCCACTACTACCGGGAAGTATTACTAACTTGCACGGCTGAACCGCCTCGGCGGTATCGATGCCAGGAGCAAGGCCGTCGGTATCGAAGTAACCAGAGTGGCTGAATGTGATGCTTTCGGTAATTACGGGTGGCGTTTCTGTGCCAGTAACAGTGGTGAATTGCGGTTGCGTCCAAGTTACCGGGTAAGCATTACGAAAGTTGTAAGTTGCCTGCTGGAGAGTGCCGGAAGGGTTTAGATAATTTATCGAAATACCGACGGTCGTTCCACCGTACTGCTGGGCCAATGCGAACCACTCTGGGATCCAACCTGATTGATTCGGAGTCCAAGGCCGCGAGAGGGTCACATTCCCGTATGCCAATTGACCAACGAGTTGAAATCTTGAAAGCTGGTACCCGCCAACTGCAGCATCCTGTGCATTGAGTGTCGTGTCACCCATTTGCAGGCTGTTCCAGTTGGCACCGAGGTTCTTATCCCCACCAACAAGGTCAACGCTCAGGCTGAACCCAGCAAAATTGGTTGCTGTGAACCCTGGATCAAATGGCATTGGGCTAGTCATGGCTTAATACTCCCGCATCAATTTGGATCGGCGCTCGCGATCTTTGAGAAGATCAGCACGGAGCATGTTTCTAATTAACGGATAAAGCGCGTTGGCATGCTGCTCTAGCCAGCGCGCATCGGAAGTGAAACTTGTCGGTGGTGGTGTAACCGCGGGTGCAGCGCGTGGCGCTTGCTCCTTACGCTGTTTAGCTTGCGCTATCTCCTTGGCGGCAGTTGGATGCTTGGTGCCCTGCGCGCGAGATCTGCGCTGCACTTGTTCAGGTGCTGAAGGCTGGCCAAATGGTGCTGGTGGCGCTGAGCTGAATTGACCAGCAGCACCTTGGCCCCCTTGAGTTTGACCGCTACCTATACGGCCTGACCAGGTCGGTTGGTTTCCCATCGTGCTGCCGAGGGCGGCCGGTGCAGCCACGGTTGGTAGCCGCCGTGGTGAAAGTACGACTTCATCGGGCTGGCTTTGTCCGCGGGCCAGCGTAATTTCCTGTGCTCCGGTGGCGCTGCGAGTAGGGGTTTGGCCCTCGCGTCGAGCCGGGGTCATGTCGGATGTGGTTTGTGCAGCTGCCGATGGCATGGCAGGTGTGGGTGCCGACTCCGACGTAGACGTTGACGAAAATGAGGACAAAATCGTTGGCGAAATCGTTGGCGAAATCGAAGACTTAGGTGACGACGAGACAAGGGTTTCTGCGTGCAGCGCGCTGGCTTCAAGTTGTCGCCCAAGTGGGGTGTTCTCAGGTGGCAATGTCTTTCCGTATTGCTGCTGTTGAACCACGTGTGTTAGTTCATGGGCGAGTATTTGACGCGACTTATCTGAGATCAGCGGGGTTGTCCCGGGAATGTGTATCGCACCTTCATGGGCAAAGGCATCGGCATTTAGCGCTTGGGCTTTCTTATCGACGGCAGCACCCCGATGCAAAGTTACCGATGCTGGGCTAGTACCGGCCACCGCTGAAACGGCAGCCCGCACATCGGCTGACACCGCATGTTGCTTTGGCGCTGGGGCTTGGCCTAAAGATTTTATGTTGTCTTTGGTAATGGTTGGAGTTTCACTTGATGAATCTCGAAGGGCTGTTGGCAACTCGGCTGCCCGGGAGGGCGCAGCCAGCGGTGATGACGCTACGGCGGCAGTTGCGGTGGACACATACGGCGTGCCTGATGCCCGCCGCTGCACACCAGTAGTGGGCGCTTGCGCAGAGGTGCCCGAGCTAGAGGTGCCCGAGCTAGACGTGCCCGAGCTAGACAAGTCGTTTTGCCGGCTCAGCGCGCTAACACTCGCCGACACCGAGGGGCTATTGGTATCCGAAGGCGCTTGTGCTCTTGGGGTAAGCGGAATCTGTAGTGAGTCTTGGTCGAGCTTCGGTGATGGGAGTTCGACGCTTGTCGTTGGTGATACTGGTGCTGTTGGCGCCGCTGCCCTGGCTGTATCGGGAGCCGTAGGGGTAGTCGCCCTGGGAATCACCTGGGAGGTGGGCGAAGTAGTTGGCGCTAGTTGCGCAGCTTGCGTGCTGGTTGTTGGCGCTTGGCTGCGTGCGAGGAGCGCGGGCTCGGGTGAGTCCAAGCGAGGTGAACTTGATGTAGGTGTGCTGGTGACCGGTGTGCTCGAAACCGGTGTGCTCGTGACCGGCGCACTGGCGATCGGTGTGCTCGTGACCGGTGTGCTGGTTGTTGGCGCTTGGGTGCGTGCGAGGAGCGCGGGCTCGGGTGAGTCCAAGCGAGGTGTGCTCGAAACCGGTGCGCTCGAAACCGGTGTGCTCGAAACCGGTGCGCTCGAAACCGGTGCGCTCGAAACCGGTGCGCTCGTGACCGGTGCGCTCGTGACCGGTGCGCTCGTGACCGGTGCGCTCGAAACCGGTGCGCTCGAAACCGGTGTGCTCGAAACCGGTGCGCTTGGAGCAGGCGCGCTGGCGACCGGACCAATTGTTCGTGATCTAGTTATAGCTGGAGCTGCGCCCGTTGGCACGGTCATATTTTGGGGTGCCTTGGCGGTGATTGGCTCTGGCTGTGGTGCCGGGTTGCTAATTACCGGTGCCTGGCTTCGTGCGGTAAGTGTGGGTTCAGGTGCGCTCGCACTTGGTGCACTATCGAAAGAGCCACTTGGCATGGGGGCGGGCAAACCCCTTGTGCGCTGGGTTAGTGCACTGCGCGGCTCTGGAGCAGTTACCTCTTTGACGGGTGCGCTCACTTGGGTGCTTTCAACCGGCTTTGTCGGCGGGATGATCACTGCTTCGCGCACAGGAGTGGCACCGGGCCGCGATCGAACGCGAAGATCTTGTGTTCGCGACGGCTCACTTGTTGGCTTATCGTCCATAACCGCAGAAATGTCTTCGCGACTTAATGGTTTCGCATCTGCCTGCTTGGCCATTTCAGACGGAATCATCGGCCCTTGGCTGCGTGACTGTGATTGGGGTTGTGATTGGGGTTGGGGTTGCCGTTGGGCGCCCGGCGCACCGAGTCGATGAGCCACCGCTTTCTGGTGGGTGCCCTTTGGCGCCGTGCGGGGGCGTGAACTTACAACTGGAACAGTGCGCGGTGCGAGTTTTGGTGCTACCCCTGCCTCAGGTAGTGGTTCATTGGCTGTTTGAATTTCAGGAGCGAAATCCTCCTCGTCTGCATATGCGGGTGGATTCACCCGGCCAATGAGTTCAGCCTGTGGGCCCTTAGGGCGCACTGGGCGGGTATTGGTAAACCTGATGAGTCCGACTTTTTCATTGGTCGAACCATGGCGCAGGTCGCCTCCGGTAACCAGGGGGCTGCGGCGGGTGACAAGGAATTTAGGAAGGGTCGAGCTAATCCGTTTCGTGGTAGTAGTGCTAAGGCGGAAAGGAGCCATGGACATGAAATCCCCGCGAAGTGGACCACGCCACCCCGAGCTTTCTACCCTCGTCGAGTCTGGTTCAGCCTCGTTTGGGGGACTCATACTCGCTCCCATCGGATTCTGCTCGGTTCAAAGCTGATACTTGCTTTAGTAGCCTTCGGCGCACGTCGTGAGTTAGATCAACGATGGCGTCAAATGACCAGTGAACGTAGTAGGCCAGGAATCCGATCTCTTCCCAGAGACGGTCGGTCCCGACCGTGGCTATTCCCCCAGGCCACCACCTGCCACGTCGACCGTGAAGGTTTGTCCGCACGGACAGGTGACCTCGGCGAGGGTGTGGCCTTCGGTATTTATGCGGCGGTAAACATCTTGGAGAAACGCTAGGTCCGTTGCCCACAACCCCCCGATGACTTGATCATCGATTGTGGGCAACGTACCTATGCGAGTTACAACCCGAGCCAAGAGCACAAGAGACAAGAATGCTTCGTTCTCGCGAACCTTCGGATCCAAGAGTGGCAACAGTTCATCTCGAGCCGTTGCCAATCTCATCGTTCCTTCGCGGTGGACGTTTCCCTGTTGGTCTACGTATCCCCGCGGAAGAACAAATTCGAAGGTCGTTTGAAACTCTTGTGTTGATGTACTCATTTTTTACAAATGGTCATTAGGCGGTTGTCGTCATCTCACTGAACGTCATGGAGATAACCATTGAGATGTAGGCAGCGCTTCCTGCCTTGATATCTCC
>CAFABK010000040.1_pt1 | contig 14826 bp, 13 predicted proteins | sample 7267871 | NCBI WGS metagenome assembly CAFABK01 (sample SAMEA6814009, study PRJEB35770) | freshwater metagenome | biome: Freshwater; feature: Freshwater reservoir; material: water | place: Czech Republic | collected 2016-04-20 | depth 30m m | reverse complement strand
TGCGCAATGGCAGTATCGCGAACAACCACCTGCACCACGCCACTTGCATCACGAAGATCCAAGAAGGCAACCCCACCGTGATCGCGTCGGCTAGCTACCCAGCCAGCCAAAGTTACTGTGCTACCGGCATCTACTGCGCGCAGTGAACCGGCACCGTGTGAGCGAATCACGAACTCTCCTCTGAAACAGCGGTTGTATCGATTGTGGAAAACACTCTCGGTGTTAGGTCATCTATTGGTGGCGCCCACTTCGTTGCATCAGCCGGCACTTGGTCACCTGTTCGAATATCTTTTACCGTATCGTCCTCAAGGCTTTCGCCTTGCGCTGCACCCGGGAACCAGACGAACGGTATCCCCCGTCGGTCAGCGAAACGAATCTGCTTGCCAAATTTGTCGGCGCTGGGAGCTACTTCGCAGGAGATCCCACGATTTCGCAACTGGCGGGCTACTAACTCACTTGCGGGGCGGCTCGCCTCATCGGTAACCGCCACCAGAACTGCGGATGGCACCGTCCGCGATACTGAAACAAGATCTCGCCCAATAAGGACCGACACGAGACGCGATACGCCGAGTGAAATCCCCACGCCGGGGTAGCTCTGCTTGCCGTCGCTGGCCAAATTGTCGTAGCGACCACCTGAACTAATTGAACCAACCGATTCGAATCCAACCAGTTGGGTTTCATAGACGGTACCGGTGTAGTAATCCAGCCCACGGGCAATCCGAAGGTCAGCTACGACCGAGCCGGGCCGCTCCGAGTTGGCGCCGGTTACGACCGCCGCTAACTCACTCAGCCCTTCGTCAAGCAGGTCATTTTGCACACCCAGCGCACGTACTTGATCAACAAATGACGCATCCGGGGTCTTGATCGACGCCAGTTGAATGCACTTAACCGCGGCTTCGGGGGTCAACCCTGCTTCGGTCTCCAAAAGCACGCGTACGCGGTCAGCACCAATTTTGTCGAGTTTGTCTATGGCCCGCAGCACCCCTTGAGTGTCAGTTGCTCCAACCCCGAGATAGAAACCCTCAGCGAGTTTGCGGTTATTCACTTGGATGATCGCGGGTGGAATTGGCAGCTTTGCCAACAGGGTGGACATCACCACCGCCATCTCTATCTCATGATGAAAAGCCAGGGCGCCGCTGCCAACTACATCGATATCAGCCTGGGTGAACTCGCGGAAACGACCATCTTGCGGTCGCTCGCCACGCCAGACCTTTTGAATTTGATATCTGCGGAGTGGGAACTCCAACTGCGCTGAATTTTCAAGTACGTACCGTGCGAATGGCACCGTGAGATCAAAGTGCAAACCAAGACCGGGATCTGCCTCCCCATCAGCTGCATGCATCCTGCGCAATACATATATCTCTTTGGCAATCTCGCCACTCTGCAAATTTTCAATCGGTTCGACCGCGCGGGTCTCGAGTGAGAGAAATCCGTGCAACTCGAAAACCTGACGGGCAACGTCGAGAACATACTGCTCGATTACTCGACCCGATGGCAGCAACTCGGGAAACCCAGAGAGCCGGGTGGGTTTCGCCATTACTACATACCTCGCCTTGGTGGCTCCGTGAACGCGGTCAGATAAGGATTGGTGGCACGCTCAACCCCGATTGTGGTTTGCGGCCCATGACCTGGCAGCACCACGGTTGCATCAGCCGAGCCCAAAACTACCCGCGCTAGCGAACGCTCCATGGCCACCTGATCACCACCTGGTAGGTCGGTACGTCCAATTGATCCGGCGAAAAGTAGGTCTCCACTTAACATGATGGGCGCCTCCGGGCCTGCGATCTGGAAGACCACCGAACCTTCGGTGTGGCCGGGTGCGTGCTCAACCCGTAACCCAAGACCGGCGAAGTCCAAGACTTCCTGATCAACAAATACTCGAACCTCATCGGGCTCTGTTAACTCAAGTGCCCCTTTAGTCATGGCCAAAAGTTGCTCGCGGCCCATACTCGGGGTTTGGCTGATCGGGTCGGCGAGTCGGTAACGGTCGTCGGCGTGAATAAGTGCAGGTATGCCGAACCCGGAGGCCACCGGCGCCACGGACCAAACATGATCAATATGTCCGTGCGTTAGCAGAACGGCCACCGGCAAGAGCCGCTGCTCCCGCACGATTTCGGCTACCCCGTCGATACTGCCTTGGCCTGGATCCACGATTAAGCAGGGCTGGCCGGGGCCGCTCGCGATCACATAGCAATTAGTAGCCCATGGTCCTGCCGGAAAGCCTGCGATGAACACCTTGGGAAGCCTAGTGCTGTGCCAATTTGCGGGCGAATAGACTCCGCGGATGGCAAGTAATGAGCGTGAGCGGCAATTGGCCCGAGAGAAGTACGAGCGGCAGCAGGAGCGGCGAGCGGTCAGCTCAAAGCGCCGTGCCCGGCGCCAAAAGATCATCGCCGCTGCGGTGGTTTTGGTGCTCGTGGCCGGCTCAGTGGCTTTTGTCTTCATTAGTCAAAACAATAAGAGCGAGCCGGTCGATGGAGCCGCGGCCGCCTCGGCCTTGGCTTCCGCGATGGCCAGTGCCGCCCCCGCCGGCTTGACCTGCACCCCTGCGGGGCCCGCCCGCCCCGACAACCTGACCTGGGCCACCGCACCCCCTGCTTCACCACTTTCGAGTAAGCCCGCCAAGATCACCTTGACCACCAACTGCGGTGACATTGTCATTGAGACCCTGCCAGATCAGGCACCGTTGACAGTTGCCTCGGAGATTTTCTTAGTCGAGCAGGGCTTCTACGACTCGGTGGCCTGCCACCGGCTAACCACCGCGGGTATTTTCGTCCTGCAATGCGGAGATCCAAAGGGTGACGGCACCGGAGGCCCCGGCTACCAAGTACCAGACGAGAACCTCCCGGGCGAGGGGGCCGCAAACTACCCCGCGGGTTCAGTGGCCATGGCAAATGCCGGTCCCGGCACCAGCGGATCCCAGTTTTTCCTCGTGTATGAGGACACCACCTTGCCTTCCGGATACACCATTTGGGGCACTGTCACCTCGGGCCTTGAGCTATTGCGCGGGGTAGCCGCGGCTGGGGTGACCGATGGCGGCTCCGATGGGGCCCCAAGTCGGTCGATAACGATTGAGACAGCCACGGCACAAGCGGGGTAAGTGGCCCGGTAACGTCTGTACCCAGAGACCGAAGACCAAATAAATCCGATCACTCCTGATCGCCAACCGTAAGGCAGGTGCACCTATGGCCGACCCCACCGGGCCGACCCCGATGCCGACCCCTGCCATGTTGCGACCGGTACCGGCCGCACCGGCTCCCCCACCCTCCCCTTTCGGCCGGGTTGAAGCCGATGGCACCGTATACCTGCTCGCCCCTGAAGGCGAAGTCAAAATTGGCCAATGGGCTGCCGGGCCGCCGGCAGCGGGTCTCGCCTTCTTCCAGCGCAAATATGAAGACTTAGTGGTAGAGATTGAACTAATCGCCGCCCGCTTGGCAGATGGCCGGGCAACTCCAGAGCAGGCTCAGACCGTTCTTGTGAAAGTCCGCGAAGCACTTGCTGCGCGCGCCTTTATCGGCGATGTAACCGCGCTGGGGATTAAATGTGATGGTGTAGCCGAGAACATCGTGACAGTGCGCGCCGCCGTTGCCGAGAAGCGGGCCGCCTTGCGCGCCGAGGCCACATCCGCACGTGAGGCCCTCGCCGCAGAGGCCGAAAAGCTTGGCCCATCGACATCCTGGAAGCAGTCCAGTGAACGTTTCGCAAAGATGATTGAAGAGTGGAAAGCCCTACCGCGTACCGACCGAGCCACCGAACAGGCCCTTTGGAAGCGCATCAGCGCGGCACGCACGGGATTCGATAAACGCCGACGTCAACACTTCGCCGAAGCCGATGCCGAGCATAAGATTGCGGTGACCCGCAAACGCGAACTCATCGCGAAAGCAGAAACTTTGGCGACTTCAACCGACTGGGTCGCTACCAGCAAGCAGATTCGCGATTTAATGAACGATTGGAAGGCCGCCCCGCGCGCCGGGCGAAGTGATGAGGACAAACTCTGGAAGCGATTTAAGTCGGCACAGGACGCGTTCTTCACCGCCAAGGTGGCCGCTGAAGCACAGGCCGAGGATGCACTTCGACCAAATGTCGCCGAGAAGGAATTATTGGCATCAGAGGCCGAAGCGCTTTTACCCATCACCGATTACAAGGCCGCGAAGTCCGCACTTCGTGGGATTCACGAACGCTGGGAGAAAGTCGGAGACCTCCCACGTGGTGAAAGCGAACGACTCGATGCGCGCCTTCGTAAAGTCGATGAGGCACTGCGCAAGGACGAATCCGAATCCTGGAAGAAATCCAACCCCGAGGCCCGCGCAAGGGCCGAATCAACCGCGAATGTCTTTTCCGATGGCATCGCTAAATTGGAAGTGAAACGTGCTAAGGCAGCAGCCAGTGGCAATGACCGCGAAGTTGCCAAACTTGATTCCGCCATCGAGCAAACCACCGCGCTCCTAAGGGCAGCGCAGGCTGCGGCAAGTGAATTCGGGTCACTCACCCACGCTGTCTAGTTGTAAAGCTCACACTCGGTAGGCGTCGTACACGCCTTCAACACTACGAACCGCCTTGAGTACCGACCCTAGGTGCTTGGGGTCGGCCATTTCGAAGGTAAAGCGCGAAAGCGCGATGCGATCGCGTGAAGTCGTAACCGATGCGCTCAGGATATTTACGTGGGTATCCGAGAGTGTTCTAGTCACGTCACTCAATAACCTTGCGCGGTCTAAGGCTTCCACTTGAATGTTCACCAAGAAAACACTTGTGGCAGTTGGTGCCCAGGTAACTTCGACTATTCGCTCCGGCTCCCCTTGAAGTCCGGGAATATTTACGCAGTCATTGCGGTGAACTGATACCCCAGATCCACGAGTTACAAACCCGAGAATGGCATCACCGGGTACCGGGGTGCAGCATCGGGCCAATTTAATCCAGACATCATCAACGCCCTTAACGACTACCCCTACATCACCCGAGGTTCGAGCACGCTGCCGTAAATTCGCCGGATTAATGCCCTCAGCGGCATCGTCCGCCGCCCCATCGACACCGCCCGCTGCATCAACTAATCGTTGTACGATCGTGGCCGCAGAAATCCGACCTTCACCCACCGACGCATAAAGTGCACTTACATCGGTTTGGTGTAAGCCTGCGGCGATGTTCTGAAGTGACTGATTGGTCATTAGGCGCTGCAGTGGTAGGCCCTGCTTGCGCATTGCCCGCACGATCGCGTCCTTGCCTGTCTCGACGGCCTCCTCGCGCCGCTCCTTTGAGAACCACGCCTTAATCTTGCTTTTGGCTCGCGGAGATGCAACGAAAGAAACCCAGTCAAGGCTGGGACCGGCACCTTCGGCTTTGGAAGTGAAAATCTCCACTACATCGCCGTTGTCTAAGGTTGACTCGAGGGGCACCAACTTGCCATTGACGCGTGCTCCTACACAGCGGTGGCCCACTTCGGTATGTACTGAGTAGGCAAAGTCCACCGGGGTGGCCTTACTCGGTAATGCGACCACATCACCTTTCGGAGTGAAAACATAAACCTCAGAGGAACTCAGGTCATAACGCAAAGAATCCATGAACTCGTCGGGGTCTTCGGTCTCACGTTGCCACTCCATCAACTGGCGTAGCCAACCAAAATCATCGGGACCGGATTTTCCACCAACATCTTGCTGCTTGTAGCGCCAGTGAGCCGCGACTCCGAATTCAGCAGAGCGATGCATTTCTTGAGTTCGAATCTGCAGCTCAACAGGTTTGCCTTCAGGGCCAATTACGGTTGTATGCAATGACTGATACATATTGAACTTCGGCATTGCGATAAAATCCTTAAAGCGCCCTGGCACCGGACTCCACTTAGCGTGAATTACACCGAGTACCGCGTAGCAATCGCGCACACTTTCAACAAGGATGCGCACGCCGAGTAGGTCATAGATCTCCGCGAAATCACGACCGCGCACAATCATCTTTTGATAGACAGAGTAATAATGTTTCGGGCGGCCACTGACCACGGCGCGCAACTTCCCCCTGCGCAAATCCGCGTCGATTTCATCAATAATTACCGAAAGCAATTGATCGCGCGACGGCGCCCGCTGGCCCACGAGTTGTACGATTTCGTCGTACATCTTCGGGTGCATGGTGGCGAATGCTAAGTCTTCTAGTTCCCACTTGACCGCATTTATGCCCAACCGATGCGCGAGTGGGGCGTAGATCTCAAGAGTCTCGCGCGCCTTCTTCTGCTGCTTATCTTCGGGCATGAAGCGCAGGGTGCGCATATTGTGTAGGCGATCGGCTAGCTTGATCACCAGCACCCGAATGTCACGCGCCATCGCGATGACCATTTTGCGGACGGTCTCCGAAGCAGACGACTCGCCGTATTTAACTCGATCCAACTTGGTCACGCCATCAACCAATTGGGCGATCTCGTCGCCAAAATCCTCCCGCAGCGCATCTAACGAGTAACCAGTGTCCTCAACCGTGTCGTGCAACAGCGCCGCTGCAAGGGTCGGTGCGGTCATGCCCAGATCGGCAAGAATCGTCGCGACCGCCAATGGATGAGTGATGTACATCTCCCCCGACATGCGGGTTTGCTCTCGGTGCAGATATTCAGCCATCTCATAAGCACGCTCCACCATGCGGACATCTGATTTCGGATGGTACTGGCGCAGCGTTCGAAATAGCGGCTCAAGTTCTGGGTGCGCACGGCGCTGAATCCCAGCCAATCGGGCAACTCTGGATCGAAAGCCTGAAGACACAACCGTGACCGAAGCCGGCGGCGAAGCCAGCTCCGTGGTCAGCGGTGCTTCCTTGGCCACAGACGCTCCCAATAGCAGGACTGATAGATAGACACTTCGATCTGTACGCGCTGCCAGTCTACGGGTGCTAGGCGGTGAGCAGTGCGTGCACGTTGACTCCGAGCGCTTCGAGCCTGCCACGACCCCCAAGGATCGGGATCTCCATGACCAATACGACGGCGACAACTTCAGCACCGGTGCGCCGAATAAGGTCGACTCCGGCTGCTGCAGTACCACCGGTAGCCAGCACATCATCAACAAGGACGACTCGACGCCCCTGGCCAAGCGCGTGGGTGTGCAATTGCAAAGTGGTGGATCCGTACTCCAAGTCGTAGGCAACCGAGTGGACCGGCCCGGGTAACTTGCCAGGCTTTCTGAGGGTGACGAACCCCGCATTACATGAATGCGCTAGTGCGGCTCCGTATGGGAAGCCACGAGCCTCGATACCGGCGACATCATCAATTGTCTCCGAGCCCAGAGTTTTCGCCATCTCCGAGACCACTAAGGCAAAGGTCACCGGGTCAGCCATCAAACCGGTCAAATCTTGAAAGGACACGCCTTCCTGCGGCCAATTGTCAATTACTCGAATTCGCCTACGCAGTGCATCCTCAACCGCTGGCTCGACTAGCGACACTTGGTCAACAATCTATTTAGAGCTAGGACTTAGACCGACGTGAGCGGCTAACTCGCTTCGGTTGCTGCCGTGGCGCACCGTCAATGAGTGTGGTTACCTCATCGGTGCCAACAACATTTTCACCCTCGGCCTCAGCAGTACGACTCTTACCTGCCTGAGTCCGTCGAGCACTGACACGGGCGTTGAGTGAGCGCAACTCCGGCTGATGCTCCTTCAATTGGGCAAGGAAAGGTGTCGCGATGAAAATAGATGAATAAGTGCCGGCCGCCATCCCAACCGCAAGAGCAACCGATAGGTCAAGCAAGGTGCCCGCACCTAGTAGGCCCGCCCCGATAATAATGATCGCAAGAACTGGCAATAGTGCGACGATTGACGTATTGATACTTCGCACCAAAGTCTGGTTTAGGGCCAAGTTCGCTGCTTCGCTGTATGTCATGACGGATTGTCCAGCAATATTTCTGGTGTTCTCTTTGACCTTGTCAAAAACCACAACGGTGTCATATAGCGAGAACCCAAGAATAGTTAATAAACCAATGACCGTCGCCGGGGTGACCTCAAGCCCGGTGAGTGCATATATTCCAATGGTGATAACTAAGTCATGCGCCAGCGCAACTAGCGCTGCGACCGCCATTCGCCATTCAAAATATATCGACAGGAATATCGATACGAGCAATAAGAAGACTACTAGGGCTTGGAGGGCCTTCTTGGAGATCTCCGAGCCCCAAGTCGGACCCACCACCTGAACCTTGATTTCGCCTTTCGGTACCCCGCAAGTATTGGCCAACTCGCCGGCCAGCACTGAGCTTTCGTCAGCTGTCAACGACTCGGTTTGCACCCTAATCGTGCCATTTACCGCAGAGGTCACGATCGCCTGTGATCCGGTCTTTGACTCAGCAACAGTTCGGGCTTGCTCAATACTGCAAGTTGCGTTTGGTATGGAAAAATCCGCACCGCCCCGAAACTCAATACCAAGATTCAAGCCGCGAAAGACTAGCGCCCCAACTGAGACTAAGAGAATGATGGCTGAAATGACGTACCAAGTCCGCCTCCTGCCCACAAAATTGAAAGAGACCTGACCCTTATAGAGCCGTTGGGCAATCCCGATACGTCCGCTCATGGGCTTGGCACCTCCACTGTCTCTTGGTCGGTGTTTTGTCGTCTGCGCGATTTGCTGACTACTTCACCCGTGAGAGCGTGCCCGCCAACTCGATCAGCGTCGAGCCCAGTCCAGCGCGAACCCTTCTGCATCCACCCAGTGCGCCCGATAAGGACTACCAGTGGGTGTGTGAACCAGAAGGCCACCAGAATATCGATTATCGTTGTTAGCCCGAGAACGAAGGCGAAACCGCGAACACTGCCCACCGAAAGTAAATAAAGCACTGCCGCGGCGAGCAATGAGACAAAGTCTGCGGCCAAAAGGGTTCGCCGAGCCCGCACCCAACCACTTTCACAAGCCTGTCGAAGTGATCGACCCTCGCGGATTTCATCGCGAATACGCTCAAAGTAGACAATGAACGAATCCGCGGTAATGCCGATAGCAACGATCGCCCCGGCTACCCCGGCGAGAGTCAGAGTCAACCCGATGGTCTTACTAAAGACCACGATCATTAAATAGGTGAACGCTCCCGCCATGATCAGTGAAATTACTGCGACAATGCCAAGGGCGCGGTAATAAATCATCAGATAGATCATGACCAAAACAAGGCCAAGCAGACCGGCGATGATGCCAGCACGCAACTGATCATTACCCACCGTCGGTGAAACGCTGGTGATATCTACCGGATCAAGAGTTACGGGTAAGGCACCATACTTAAGTACGTTGGCAAGGTCATTGGCCTCCTGCGCGGTGAAGTTTCCTTCGATTTGCGCTTGGCCGCCAAGAATTGGCTCATTGAATCGCGGTGCCGAGACCACCACACCATCGAGCACAATCGCAAATGCATTACAGGGACTCACCCCGGAACCGCAATCTGGGAGTGCGGACAATTTGGTAGAAGCCGCGGCCAGGGCCTTAGCCCCCTCGCTATCAAATTCCAGCGATACCACCCAACTACCCACCCCATTTTGCGGTAGGCCAGCGGTAGCGCCGGTTACGTTGCTCCCCTTTATGAAGGCCGGTTCCAGGTTGTACTTAACCTCACCGGTGCGCTCACAGGTACCGAGCCAGAGCGCCGGATCATCTGGGATACCACCGGTGTAAGCCTCCGGGTTCGTGCAATCCAAAGCCAAGACTTTGCCTTGGTAATCAGGTGAATTATCAGGTGACTGCACTAATGACGTACCGGGCACAAAGGTCGTGGTCGGTGACGGCGTTGGCGTGGGCGAAGAACTCGCTGACGGCTCGGGGGTCGGCGTTGCATTGATGTCGAATGGCTGTGGATTCAGCAGGGTGTCAACGGGTCGAAAATCAAGTAGCGCGGTGCGCTTGACCAAATCGACGACCCGATCTTGCTCGGCGCCGGGAACCGAAACGATGATTGCGGCACCATTGCCCGAGCCCTGCGTAGTAACTTCAGCCTCAGCCACCCCGAGGCCATCAACGCGTTGGCGGATGATGGCGACGGTTTGCTGTAGTTGCTCATCAGTAATTTCAGCCCCGGCGGTAACCGGCTTGGGCACCAAAATAACCTGCGTGCCCCCTTGCAGGTCGAGCCCAAGGCGCACGGTATTTGGGGTGCCGGGCCAAAATGCCCATGCCAATAGGCCGACTAAAACAATTAATAAGGCAATGAGCCCACGGGCGGGCCTAGAAGTTACCGGAGGAGCCACCTGTGGATCGCCTAGGCCGCCGGGCCCGAAGCGCCGGGTGCAGCTGGCCCATCCGGGGTATCCAGTTCTGGTACTTCAGCCGGGATCACCTTGGCGATGGCCGCCGGCAGCATCCGGATGATGACACCGGGTGAAATCTCTACGAGGACTTCATCGCCATTGGAAACGACCGTACCGAAGATTCCAGCGGTGGTCATGATGTTGGTACCGGGCCCCAGGGTGGCTAATGTCTGCGCCTGTTTCTTTTGTTTGGCCTTGGCGGGGCGAATCATCAAAAAGTAGAAAACAACCGCGATTAAAACCAGCGGCAATATCGTGACGAGATCCACAGCGCTCCTGACGAAAGCTTCGGATGGGCTCCAACTTGCCCACTAACACTACATCGGCCCCAATTACGGCCACCTTGTGAGCCTACCGGTGCCCCCGCGATAGCTCCTAGGTGCCTAGATCAAGCACCCCCTGTGGCGGCAGCGGAGGATTCGCCCCCAGGTGCGACCATGCCGCCGGTGCTGCTACCCGGCCGCGTGGGGTACGGATTATCATCCCCAAACGCGCTAAGAACGGCTCAGCGACTGTTTCAATAGTTTCGGGTTCTTCACCCACCGCCACCGCCAGCGTCGATAAGCCCACGGGGCCACCGCCGAAGCGGTTGATGAGGACGTCGAGCACCGCTCGGTCAATTCGATCCAGACCGAGTTCATCAACTTCATAAAGTTCAAGTGCCGCCCGGGCGGTCGCGTGGTCGACCACCCCATTGCCGTGCACCTGCGCAAAGTCGCGCACCCGACGCAGCAACCTATTTGCAATCCGGGGGGTGCCCCGGCATCGGCCCGCAATTTCAACGGCGCCATCGTCATGCAGTGGCACCTCAAGTAGTACCGCCGAACGCCGCAGAATAATTTCGAGATCGGGCGGGTCATAGAAATCTAAATGGGCGGTGAACCCGAATCGATCGCGCAGCGGGCTCGGCAGTAGGCCGGCGCGGGTGGTAGCACCGACCAAGGTGAAGGGTGCTATCTCGAGCGGGATAGCGGTCGCGCCAGGGCCTTTGCCAACAATCACATCAACCCGGAAATCCTCCATCGCCAAATAGAGCATTTCTTCGGCGGCGCGCGCCGTGCGGTGAATTTCGTCGAGAAAAAGCACCTCACCAGGTTGCAGGCTCGCTAGTACCGCTGCAACGTCGCCGGCATGCTGCAAGGCTGGGCCAGAGGTGATGCGAAGTGGGGCTTGCAGCTCGGCAGCAATAATGCAGGCCAAGGTGGTCTTACCTAAACCAGGTGGGCCGCTGAGAAGCACGTGATCTGCGGCCCGGCCGCGCCGGCGAGCCGCCTCTAGCACTAAACCTAGTTGCGATTTAACCCGCTCCTGCCCAACGAACTCTTGCAGCGAAGTTGGCCGCAAGGCTCCTTCAACGGCAGCATCATTTGGATCCGGCGCCGCATCGGTAACCCGTTCTGTCATGAGCGATCCAGGGATTGCAAGGCAGCTTTTAGTAGCACCGCAATGTCTGGGTCCGCCATTTCAGCTGCAAGGGGGGTGACGGCACTGACGGCAGCTTCAGCTTCACGCTGCGACCAACCCAACGACATCAGCCCCGCACCAACGGCCCCTTGCCACCCAGCCGGTGAAATCGACCCGGCAGAGATAGGCGCACCACCTGTTGGTGGCCCAATACGACCCTTAAGTTCGAGTACCAAACGACCCGCACCCTTTTGACCAACTCCGGGTACTTTGGTCAAAGTCGCCAAGTCATTGCGAGCCACTGCAACGCGAAGTTCATCAGGAGACAACGTCGAAAGAATAGCTAAGGCCAACCGCGGGCCTACGCCGCTGATCGTCTGAACCAACTCAAAGACTGCGCGCTCATCGGTGTCAAGGAAGCCAAATAAAGTCAAGGAGTCCTCGCGCACGATCATTGCGGTCACGAGTTCTACGTGATCACCTATTCGTAAACCCAATGCCGTAGCCGGGGTGCAGGATGCGGTCACCCCCATCGGGCCGATGTCGACAACTACGTAATCAGGCCCAACTAAATTAACAACACCTCGCAGGAAGGCGATCATCTGGCACCGACTGAAATCGCTGCGGCCGCAATCGCCTCATTGATGCGCCGCTGCGCCGCACCCCGCCAAATTTGGCAGACAGCAATTGCCACCGCATCGGCCGCATCGGCTGGCTTCGGGGCCACCGACAGACCCAAAATGCGGGTAACCATTGCCGTGACCTGTGCTTTGTCGGCTCGGCCACTGCCGGTTACCGCGGCCTTGACTTCGGTGGGCGTGTGCATCGCGACCGAAATACCGCGACGACCGGCAACCACCAGCGCCATCGCCGCAGCTTGGGCGGTACCCATCGCCGAGCGCACATTGTGCTGGCTAAAGACACGCTCTATGGCGATAACTTCTGGGTCAAATTGGTCAACTAGCTCTTCGATCCCCCGCTCAACGGCGGCCAGCCGCAGCTCGATCGGGGTCTGGGGTGAGGTGACGAGCACGCCAATATGAATCGCGGTCAAGGTGCGCCCCGAAGCGCCTTCAATGACTGCAACCCCGCATCGGGTCAGGCCAGGGTCGACTCCCAACACGCGCATGCCTACCCCTTCCATAATGCGAGACCGGTCATAACGCGAGACCGGCACCGTCCGAACAGGTGTTCGGATGACACTAACGCGAGGGGCCGACAGATTGGGGGAATCAGGTGTTCGGCGCGGCGTATTGTTCGCGCGAGCCAACTAAGTCGCGGACCTCACTAAGTCGCAGACCTAACTACATCCCCGGCCACCTCGGCGAACCCAGAACGCAGGTCTTCGACCAGCTCGTCAAGATCTGGTACCGCCCGGTCATCGGCTGAAATCCCGACATAAGCCGTACCGTCATAGGTAACCATGGTTACATTAACGGCGGCCCCAATCGTTGCCACCAGCGGATAGGCTGCCAACATTTTGGCCCCGGCTAGGTATAGCGGCACCGGCGGGCCGGGCACATTGCTGGCGGTTACGTCACTGGATTGGGCCGCCTGCGCCAGCAAAGGGACGGGCACGAACCAGCTGACTTCGGCCAATGGATCGGCCAGTCGCAAAGCTGGCTCTCCACGCCAATTAGCGACCAGGTCATTCGCCGCGCTCATCCGCTCACCCACGGTCAGGCCGGCAATGGGGAACGGGAATCTCGCGATACTGACAGCATTGGACACTTGTCCGGTGCGATCGCCAGGATCACCACGCAAGCTGATTGGCACATTGATGCGCAGTTCATCAACCACTACCCCATGGCGGCGATGGTAGCTATCAAAACCCCCGGCTAGTGCGGCGAGGAAAGCATCGTTAACACTTAAGCCACGTGACTTTGCAGCTCCGCGAAGCGCCGCGAAGGGCAGATTAAAGGCAGCGAAGCGGTAGGTGGTGCCGCGACCGGCCATTACCGGTGACATGGGGCCATCACTTACGGCCGTGAATCGACCAATTGAAGAAACGGTATCCCACACCCGAGACCAGGTCTGTGTTGGATCAGTGAAGCTACCTCGTGCCAGACCCACTGCTCCGCGCACCGAACTCACCGCGAGATCGGCCCCCCATTTAATGTTGTCGGTGAGATTTGCAATCGTGACATCGGTGACCGACACCTCCTCTGAATCTGGCGCCGCCGGTGGCACCGGCTCATCAGGATTTGCTTCGGCACCAAGTTCAAAGAGTGAAAGCGCGATCATGACGGTCGCTGCACCATCTGCAATTGAGTGATGAAGTTTCAATAAGAAGGCCGACTGCTCCCCCGGAAGCCCCTCGATAAGGGCTGCTTCCCAAAGGGGGCGGTTGTGGTCAAAATCGGTCAAACTCATGCGTCGGGCATCATCAAGTAGCCCCTGCCAACCAGCATTTACCGGCAACCGATACCTACGCACATGAACATCAAGATCAAAATCTGGATCTACCGCCAATCGCGGCGCCGAAAACCCCGTTGCTCCGTAGAGTGGGCGCTTACGAAGTGCCGGCACAAATAGTGTTAACCGACTAAGACGTGCGTGCAAACGACTCCAATCAGGAGCGCTGTCTAAAACTGCGAGTGCAATTACTGCCGATCGCAGTTTCGGGTCCGCATTGGCGGTACGAAATGTCGCAGCGTCCCAACCGCGTAATTGGGTGCCTACTCCAATTTTCGCATATCCCATTTATTCGACCGATGCCATGATGTCATCGCTGACATCGAAGTTCGCGTACACATTTTGCACATCATCGCTATCTTCAAGAACGTCAATCAACTTGAATACCTTGCGGGCACCTTCTTCGTCCAATTCAACCGTGACACTTGGAAGAAATGTCGCCTCCGCAGATTCGTGGTCAAGGCCAGCACTTTGTAATGCAGTGCGCACCGCGACCACATCGGTCGCCTCACTGACAACTTCGAAAGACTCCCCTAAGTCGTTTACTTCTTCGGCCCCGGCATCAAGCACCGCACTCAGAATCTCGTCTTCGGTAAGCCCTTCGGCTTTTGGCACAATTACGACACCTTTACGGGCGAACAAATAAGAAACCGAGCCGGGGTCGGCCATTGACCCGCCGTTCCTGGTCATCGCGACGCGAACTTCAGAGGCCGCGCGATTGCGGTTATCGGTAAGGCACTCAACCAAGAATGCCACCCCATTTGGTCCGTAGCCCTC
>CAFABK010000039.1_pt1 | contig 15100 bp, 10 predicted proteins | sample 7267871 | NCBI WGS metagenome assembly CAFABK01 (sample SAMEA6814009, study PRJEB35770) | freshwater metagenome | biome: Freshwater; feature: Freshwater reservoir; material: water | place: Czech Republic | collected 2016-04-20 | depth 30m m | reverse complement strand
CGAGTCAAAATGCAAATGCAGTGGACAGAGTATGTTCGCCTAGTCCGCCGTGGAGTAGCGATGGCGCTAGTCGAAGGCCGTGAGCCCGGTGCTGATGAGCCCCGGCTCCATACCCCTGACTGGGCACTTGATGCGGCGATGGCGCACGGTGTACAAGATCGTGATGTGATTTCAGCGCTAGGCGTGAAGGTGCTTGGCAATCTAGATGCTCTTAGCTCGCTTGCCAGTTCACCGCCGCCGGTCACCGACCTCGAATCAATACCTATAGATGCAGCCGTGCAAGCGCTGGTTGCGGTGATTAGCGAAGCACATGATGCACCTAGCACGAAGTCGCTCGCGAAGGCATTAGCGAAACAGGCCAAGGCAGGCGCTAAATCGCGCTTTTCGCGAAAGCGATCTTCGGCATCGTGACCGCATTGCTCGTACCCTCGGGCGCGAACACTGAAGAGGTGCTTCGTGATGTTGCTCGTAAGTTACGGGCGGCTGGCGGTGCCGTTGCCCTCGTTGCCCCTGATTTAGTTATCGCCCAGTCGGCGCTGGCACCAATCGTCGACGACCCATTCGCCGGCACCGCCTTGTTGGTGCAGGCGATCGCTGGTTCTGGTGATACCAGGGTGCGGCACCATCTGGTGAACAGCGTTGGTAGTTCGCATCATCGGGTTACCGCACCCGACCATCAATTCGTTGGAGCTCTAGTGGTTTCGGCCATTGATGCTGAGGTGGTGGCCCACGCGATTGAATCGATGGCCGCGGCTGTATCCAGTGGCGCACTGGGCTCGCAGTCCGAGTTAGAAATTGATCCGGTGCAACTTGTTGCTGTTGCCATAGTGCGAAGTGGAGTTAGCTGCAAAGCTGTCGAGTTGGTGAATGTGCCGTGGTTTCGCAGCCCAGCTGATCTCGATGCTGCTGAGCAAGCGGTGGCGGCGGTCAGCGCTGAACGAATCGCACAACTTCAGGCTAATCGGCTCGACGACGGCTTCTACTCGACTTTTGTAGTTCGTAAACTCTCGAAGCCAATAACCCGCCTAGCCATTCGACTGGGTCTAAGTCCAAATCTGATAACCGTGATTTCACTCTTTGTGGGTCTCGGTGCTGCAGCATGTTTCGCGCTCGGCTATCGGTGGCCGGTGGTTATCGGGGCGGTGCTGCTTCAGCTGAGTTTGATCATTGACTGCGTTGACGGCGAAGTCGCGCGGGCTACCCGCAAGTTCTCCGCACTCGGCGCTTGGCTCGATGCATCAACTGACCGGGTGAAGGAGTATCTGGCGTACGCGGGGCTTGCGGCCGGTGCAATGGTGCTGGGCAGTGACATGTGGCCGGTTGCACTCATTTTGCTAGTGCTTCAAACAACCAGGCATATGACCGACTACGACTTCTCGCGTGTGCAGCGGATGCGCGAAGCCAAAGTGGAGCCACGGGATGTTGCGGATCCAGATGATGGTGCGGCGGGCGGAGCCGGGGGGTGGACATCAGGTGATCGGTCAATAAGTAGTGCGATGGAGCTGTCGGCCCGGATGAATGGGCGTTCAGCAATTCGATGGTTCAAGCGGGCAATTCACCTGCCGATTGGTGAACGGTGGCTGATTATCAGTGTGGTTGCCGCGCTCTTTGGCCCACGGTGGGCGCTGTTGGTGCTGTTGGCAGGTGTTTTGTTGGCGCTTTTGTATGTCACAACCGGCCGGATCTTACGCACCGCCACCTGGCATGGTTTGGCGCCGGCAGCCGCAGGAGTGTTACTGGCTCGGCAATTTGACGGTGGCCCTATCGCGGCCCTTTTTGCGCGAATTTTGCCGGCCACAACCCGGGAACGAATTTGGTTGACTCCATCGGCTTGGGCGATCCCTGCGTTACTGCGCCTAGCCGAACTTGGCTTGGTCGCCGTATTGGCTTTGTTTTGGCAGCAAAGTTTGGTGGTGCTGGCATTTTGGTGGGTGGCGGTTTTCACCTTCCATCACTATGACGTGCTCTATCGAGCACTGCAAGGTTACGCAATGCCAAAGTGGCTTACCTGGCTCGGTTTAGGCTGGGATGGGCGCACTGTTTTGCTGTTGTGTGCATTCGCCTTTGGCGCGGCCATCTTTGAGAGCACGTTGAGTATCGGTGCGGGTGTGGGAGCATTGCTATTCGTGGTCATAGCCTCAGTGCAGTGGCTGGTAACCCAGCAGCAGGCCTTCAGGAATCCGGCCCCGCTAAATCCGGCAGAGCGCACCGGGAAGGACGGTAATTAGTGATTGAGCGTCCAGCGCGTCCCACGGTGGCGGAGGTTCGTGAGGTTGGTCAACCGCCATCGGTGCGCGGTCGAGCCAATTCGGAGCATTGGGTTGCGGATGTGTATTTGCGGGCGATCTCGCCTTATCTGACTCGAGTGTTACTTCGCACTTCCATTAGCGCCAATCAGGTGACCTGGCTGATGATCGCCTCAGGAGTTTCAGCGGCACTCGCCCTCTTGATCCCGGGGCTACCCGGAGCGGTGCTTGCAGTATTTCTCGGGCAGTTGCAGATGCTTTGGGATTGCTGTGATGGTGAAGTCGCGCGGTGGCGCCAGACCTCTTCACCCAAAGGAGTGTTCCTTGATCGAGTTGGTCACTACACCACCGAGGGGTTAATCCCGATCGCATTGGGCTTGCGGGCCGCTGGCTTCCCAAACCCGGGCTGGCTTGACAGTATCTGGCCGCTACTGGGTGCATTATTAGCAGTAATAATTCTTTATAACAAAGCACTAAATGACATGGTTCATGTCTCGCGCGCTTACAACAACATGCCGCGACTGGAAGACAAGGCGACCGTTGGTATTCCGCAATCAAGTGGCCTACGCAGCCTGCGATCCCTGGTGCGGTTTTTCCCGTTCCAGCGCGCATATCACTCGGTGGAGTTGACTATATTGGCTTTGATCGCTGCCGTTGTAGATGCCATCGCGGGCGGATTAGGCGGTACTCGCGTACTTGTTGCCGCGCTGGTTATTTTCGGCGTTGTAACCATAATTGGTCATCTACTTTCGATCCTTTCATCGAGTAAACTGAAGTGATACCGTGACAGTTAGTCCGGTCGATACAGCGAATTTCGCAGTGGTAATTTTGACGATGGGCCAGCGGCCCGCGGATTTGCGCCGTGCCATTGAATCAGTGCTAGCCCAGCATGATGTCAACGTGGATGTGGTCGTAGTAGGTAATGGCTGGCAACCGGTTGATCTACCTGCTGGAGTAAAGGCGCTTCACCTTCGAGAGAATTTGGGTATCCCAGCCGGCCGAAACGCCGGTGTGCCAATGGTTGCTGGTGAGCTGCTGTTCTTCCTTGACGATGACGCGTCGCTGCCAGACGAATTATTTTTGCGAACCGTGGCTGATCGTTTTGCTAATGATCTGAAACTAGGGCTAATTCAGCCGCGGGTTGTTGACCCAACTGGTTTACCCGCTCCGCGCCGCTGGGTCCCAAGGCTTCGCGTTGGTGATCCGGGCGAACCGAGTGCAGCGACCGCACTTTGGGAGGGTGCTGTCGCCATCAGGCGACCGCTTTTCGCGGCAATCGGTGGTTGGCCTGCTGAGTTCTTCTACGCCCATGAAGGTATTGACGTGGTTTGGCGGGTTTGGGATGAAGGTTTCGTGCCTTGGTATGCAGCGGATTTAATTGTTAACCACCCGGTAATTGATCCGGCTCGCCACGATGTCTATTACCGAATGAACGCGCGCAACCGCGTGTGGTTGGCACGGCGCAATCTCCCGGTGGTGCTCGAGCCGTTCTATGTCGGCACCTGGGTTGGTTTGACATTGGCCCGCGTACATGACCGGGCGGCTCTTAAAGCTTGGTTTCAAGGCTTGAGCGAAGGTATGCGGATAAAGCCCGAGGGGCGCCGCGCGATGAAGTGGAGCACGGTGTGGGCGATGACTAAAGCTGGGCGCCCGCCGGTTATTTAAAGCCCCGTTAAGTGGTGGCTAGGGCGGTCGGTTACTGCGCGCAGAAAGCTTCGTCAGCGGTGTTGATGTTGGCGGTTTTGTCTTCAGCGAGATCGGTGATTTCGACCGGTGTTATTGCGGTAAAATCACTGCCGATAATTAAGGTCATGGTCTGACCGGATTTCTTGACCGGCTCACCCGTGGCATCGGCGGCGGCGATCAACGTCTTGGCTGACACGTCCCAGCGCGGGTCATATTGCGCGGTGGTGGTTGTGACTGTACTTGTGTCAGCGTTACCGACTTCACCGATCCTAAATCCTTGATCACTTAATTGCTTGGCGACTGTCTTAGCCATACCTTTAGTCGACGTGCCATTTAACACATTGACCCGGATCATCTCTGGTTGAACTCGCAGCAGAGTTTCGCTGGTACCACCACTCGGGGGCCACGGTGTGTCGTTAGCGATAGCAGCCCAAATTGGTGCACCCTTTTTCTTGCTGGCCAATACGGTGGCTCCGTCGCCGCTTGGGTACCACGGCATGGTGACGAAAGTGATGTTGTTCGGCTTAAGGTCTTTCATGCTCAACGCTAGGTCCTGTAAATTTTGAATGTTGGCAAGTTGCGGGTCTGCAGTCAGCGACTGCGTTGCCGCATCAAGAATGCTGAGCATGGTCGCGGGATTCAGTAAGGTGCCACTTGATAAAACCGATCGCACGAGTGAAGAAAGGAAGGCTTGCTGCCGGCGAATGCGCGAAGTATCAGAGCCATCGCCAAGGGTCTTGCGCGCGCGGACGAAAGCTAGGGCTTCTTCCCCCTGCACAATGTGCTTGCCTTTGCTCAGCACCAGCCCGCTAAGCGGGTCATTAACCGCTTCGCGAACACAAATCTCTACGCCGCCGATTGCATCAACAATTCGTTTGAAGCCACCAAAATCAACGAGCATGAAATTATTTAAGTCAAGTCCGGTTAGTTCTGCTACTGCTTTGAGGGTACAACCAGGGCCACCAAGTTGGATGGCTTCGTTGAAGCGGCCCTGATAACCACCCGTGGTCTGCCCGTCCTTCTTGCATTTTGGCAAAGTGATCAAAGTGTCGCGCGGGATACTAACGGCGATCGCGGATTTTCGATCGGCGCTCACATGTAACAAAATGGTGGTGTCAGAGCGCTGCCCGGTGATTTTGCTGGCGCTGCCAAACCCGCCATTGCCTTTGCCCGATCTGGTATCGCTGCCCATCAATAAAACATTCAGGGGGGCGTAGGTTCCGGTGGTTTCGTCGACCGCCGCTATGGGCTCTGGTGCCTGGCTTGGCGACCCAACCTGCTCAGAGACATCAACCGCGGTGATATTGCCTTCGAGGCGCCCGAGGAGCAAATTTACTCCGGCGCCGACCAAGGTGGCGCCTAAAATGGCAGCCGCCAGCACCATCGTCAGGACTCGAGTCCAGCGGCCGGGGCGAGCTGCTTGCGACATTATTGCGAAAGCCTTCCTTGGGGGACTCCCATCGTAGGTGGGCCTCGCCCACTATTAGCGCATCGTTTGGACGCTCGGGGGCGGCGCGCCGTTCCATGGCCCGGTTGGTAGCTGTTACTCCTGGGGCATGTGAGGATAGTGGGATGGTGGCTTCCCCCGCACCCGGCCGGCTCGCTGGGTTTTTAGCAGTGGTGCTCGCGGGCGCCCTGGTGGCCAGCCCAGCGGCCCGGGCGGGTGAGGTTCCGCCAACTTTCGCGCTCGTCGGCAGCGGTTGGGGTCATGGGGTTGGCCTTTCGCAATGGGGTGCTTATGGGATGGCCAACGAGGGCATGGACGCCACCACCATCGTTTCGCATTACTTTTCGAATACCGAAGTAATCGCCACCCCGGACGACATGGATATCCGAGTCGGGGTCCTCATCCAAGTTCCGGGGGCGCGGGTGCGCAGTGAGGTACTCGAAGCCGGCGGCGGCGCCATCGAAGTCACGGTCGGCGGCACTGTCGTAGTGGGTGGTCCGGCCGATGTGTTCATTTTCACCCCGGGTGAAGGCAGCGTAAGTGTGCAGCGCTCACTCGATGGGGTGGTGACCGACTTGGGTAGTTCAACAAGTGCCACCGTGCATTGGGCTGGCACCAGAGCCCCGGGCACCGCCGCGGGGGCGGCCACCTTGTTGAATGTCACCGGACCAAAAGCCCGCTTCGACACCCCGGGGCATCGTTATCGGTTTGGGTATTTTGACATGGTTCCAGTGTCAACATCTGGGGGGCCGCGACTAAATGTCGTCAACAATGTGCGGGTGCACGATGAGTACCTTTACGGTATTTCTGAGGTTTCAAATTCCTGGCCGGCCGCTGCGATGCAGGCTCAGGTCATAGCAGCTCGTTCGTACGCCTTGTCGAAAGTCAAACACGGGGTACGTAAGCCATGTGCGTGTCATCTCGACGATGGCGATGGCCCATATTCTGACCAGTTCTTCACCGGATGGGCTAAAGCAAGTAGTGCTTTGGGCAACCTTTGGGTTGATGCGGTCAACGCAACCCATGCAAGTGAAACCACCGGGTTGGCAGTGTTGTACGCCGGTGTTCCAGTTAGAGCGTTTTATACCTCATCAACTGGCGGATTGACCCAGGCGAGCAAAGATGCTTGGGGCGGGGCCTTGCCGTTTGCGGTTAGTGTTGATGACCATTGGTCACTTATCCCGCAAAACACCAACTCTTCATGGACGGTAAATGTCCCGCAGGCGCGCATGGCTGCGGTGTTCGGGCTGCCCGATGTTGGCGTTCTTGGCATCACCGAGCGCTATATCTCAGGGGCCGTCAAGAAGATACGGGCAACCGCCTCCGACGGCACGGCAAAAGAGCTGAGCGGGACTGCGTTCCTTACGCGACTAAAACTCAAGTCACCTTATGTAATTTCGGTAAATGGTGAAGCCGGCGTGCCTGGAACTGCGCCAGGCGCTACCACTCCGATAACGGTCTCGATGAATATCGGCCCGACGATGACACCAAAGGAGGGTTCTTCACTTAGATTCAGGGGTCAAGTGGCTCCGGCAACAGCCGGTATCCAAGTTGATCGCCAGATGCTTGTCGACGGTCAATGGAAAACAGTTGCGACGAAAACCACGAAAGCCAATGGCTCGTATTTGTTCAAGGTGAAAAAGGCGGTGCCCGCCGGTGCGGTCTATAGCTATCGAGTGGTCGCATTTCAAAATGGTGCGGTGGTCGCGCAAAGTACTGAAAGTGTAATTACGGTCCTTCCCAAAAAGCAGTAACTCCCTCTTGGGAGATCACCGATGCCCGGTCAAATGGCCCATCGCTGACCACCACGGAACCAACTCCCAGAAGCGGAGCAAGTGGTGCAAGTAGGTAGCCGGCGAGGTCACCATGCTGGGGGTTGGGAATTAGTAGGCGGTCACTTTGAGTAAGACCCAACTGGGCTAAACGCATCTTGGCCCCATCAATTAATTCCGAGATGGAGGACTCCTTACCCCCGAGGATTAGTGCTGTTGCCTCGCCGGAAATTGGTTCGGCATAAAACGAGTCGGGCTGCAGTCGAATTACGGAGGCCGCATCAATGCAAGCAACTGGTAGGTCGGCAATCGGCAGGCCGAATGGATGAAGTGAAACCACTACCGGCTCTGCGCAGCCGGCTTCAACGGCCGTCGCTATGTCACCCGGGCCACATACGGTTAGTGCAGCTGTTGCCGGCTTGCCTTCGACGTCGAGGCTGACGCCAAGACTCCAGGTGGCCAAAGACCAAACAACGCGTTGCCAATGCCAAGGTAGATAAGCGGCGATTCGATCCCCGGACTCAAGGGACCACTCATCACGCAAGGCCCCAGCGAGCTTCGCAACCGCATTTTCTAGGGATGTCGATGAGAGTTCGGTGCGACTGGCCGCAAGGAAGGTCACGGCGGGTACGGCGCCAAAGTCCAGGCGGCGCTTGGTGAGTAGATCCCATACTGGATTGGCCACCTGGTCAACATACTCAGGGGGCTGTGGCACGCTAGCGCCGTGACCGAAGCCGTCTTGTTGGTAGGGGGGCAGGGCACCCGACTACGCCCGCTCACGATCAATACCCCCAAGCCCATGCTCCCGGTGGCCGGGGTGCCCTTCACCGTGCACCAAATCACCCGCGCTCGTGATGCCGGGGTCACCCGAATTGTGCTGGCCACTTCGTATCGCGCTGACGTTTTTCAGGAGTTCATCGATGGTGCCGATCTGGGCATCGAGATTGTGATCGCCACCGAGGATCAACCCCTTGGTACAGGTGGTGCGATCCGACACGCGCTGCCATACCTGCAAAGTGGTGCCAATGAGCCCGTGTTGGTTTTCAATGGCGACGTGTTGTCAGGTCTCGATATTGACGCGCTTGTTAGACATCATGTCGATGGCGGTGCCGACGCGACTTTGTATTTGACTCCGGTTGCTGATCCGCGAGCGTTTGGACTGGTGCCGACAGATGCTTTTGGCAGAGTTACTCAATTCCTTGAAAAGCCGCAGACGCCGGAGGAAATTGTCACCGATCAAATCAATGCGGGATGCTACGTTTTTCGTCGAAGCGTCATCGATTCGATCCCAGGCGGCAGGTCAGTGTCGGTCGAACGCGAGACTTTCCCCGCATTACTAGCCGCCAATTCTTTGGTTCAGGGAGTTGTCGATCGGGGTTACTGGCTTGATCTCGGTACACCCATGGCATTTGTTCAAGGCTCACGCGACCTGGTCCTGGGCATCGCGCCGTCACCCGCGGTCCCAAAACCTGGTGCCTATTTGGTACTTGATGGGGCGGAGATTGCCAGCGACGCGGTGTTGACTGGTGGTTCGACAATCGGCCGGTGCGCGCAAATATCCGCGGGAGTGGTAGTTGAAGGCTCCGTGGTGTTCGACGATGCCCGAATCGCCGATGGAGCAAGGGTCACCGGCAGCATCATTGGCGCTGGCGCCACTGTTGGTGCAAATTGCGTTATCGATGGAGCGGTAATTGGTGATGGCGCGAGCATCGGAGCCGGAAATGAATTACTGGCCGGGGTACGTATTTGGCCAGGTGTGCAACTTGCACCCGGTGCACTTCGATTTTCTAGTGATGCTTAACTAAAAATTTACTGGCTTTCAGTTAGCAGGTGGTGAGATCATGAAAGCTTCAACCGTGCGCTCATCGCGTTGACTTGGCTGCATCGCGGCATGGCCAACAGCGAGGGCGCCGAGGGGTTGGTAACTAGGTGGTAGTTGCAACACGGAATTGACTACATCCGCGCAGAACATTGTCGAAGAAATCCAAGCTGAACCGACTTCTTCGGCGGCCAAAGTGATCATTAGGTTCTGGACCGCAGCTCCGCCTGCGACCATGAACATATCGCGCTCAGCCGCGGTGCGCGCTTTGTCTGCGTACTGATGCGAACCTGACGCTAAATCAATGAATGCAAGGATTATGACCGGTGCGGTGTGCAGGATGTCACCGCGCGCGACACGCCTTTGAATTGAATCCCCGACGACACCATCAGTATTTTGTAGATCAAGAACCCAACGATCACCCATCGCGGTGAGCAGGGATTTGCGGATCGGCTCATCTCGCAGCACGAGGAAGCGCCAGGGCGTGGAATGGTGGGGTGCCGGCGCCGTGATAGCCGATGCGATGGCTCGCTCGATTACCTCATCATCGACCGGTCTATCAGTGAAATTTCGCACGGTACGTCGGTATCCCCCGGCGGTGGCCCGACCGTGTTGCACGGCCTCTGCGGTCCCAAGGGGGAATAGGTCATCGGCTAAAGGCCGAACAATGGCACTAGCCCCAGGCCCAAACTCGGCACCGACATAGTGACCCATCCCGCGAACAACGGCTACCGGGCTGCCGTCGATCTTGCCCTTAACCAGGTCGGCGGCCGCGGCGATTTCGTCGGCGATCGCAATCACCGTCATCTCCAAGGTGCGTCCGAAACCGTCGATGCGCCCGGTGTGATCATCGAGAACGGTGATGCCGGCGGCGCCGATAGCGACATCGGTGACACCAAGGCGCCATGGGCGCCCCATGGTGTCGGTGATGATGACGGCTAAATGTTTGCCGGTAGCGACCTGAAGTTGAGTTAGGAGTTCGCGTGCAGATGCATCGGGATCTATGGGCAGCAGGACTACGTGACCAGCTTCAACATTGCTGGCATCGACTCCGGCGGCGGCCATAACCAATCCATGTTGGGTTTGAACAATTTTAGTAATTGCTTGCGGGGTTGATTTTGTCGCGACAATGCGTACAGTTTCAGCATCGATCGCGGCTTCACGTGAGTGGGCAGCGATAATTCGCCCCTCAGCTTTCGAAATGATCTTGCTGGTAACTACGACAACGTCGCCATCGGCAAATCCGGCCGTGCCGTCTGGCCAAGTAATTTCGGTTGCAGTAATTATCGCCACGAGATCCTCGCCGGGTGTGATCGAGCCAATACCTGAAACGGTGGTCATTTGCAGTGCTGCGTTCGGCGGCATGCTCATGTCATGCTCTAACGGCCTGCATGCATTCGGCAGCCATCTTGGCGGTTGCGGCGACATCGGTCATCATCAGCGGTACAGCGCGACAGGAAATACCAAGGGCGACAACGTCATCAACGATTTCAGCATCAACTTCATCGACTAGCCAGGCGTCAATAAAGCCACCCGCGGTACGCGCTCTGTAATGAGCTGCAACTGCAGCCGCGGAGGTCGCGACTCCGATGGCTTGTAGACATGAATCGGCCATGCCGCGAACCGGTGAACCGCCGACTATGGGGGAGACCCCGATAACTGGTGCGGTAGCTCCGCGGATAGCTTCGGCTATGCCGGGCACCGACAAGATTGTGCCGATTGAAACCACCGGGTTACTCGGCGGGAAAATTATTAGATCGGCATTTTCAATTGCATCAAGTACACCTGGTGCGGGCTTGGCGGTGTCGATGCCGATGATCGCGAACGAATGCGCCGGAAGCGCAGCCCGATATCTGATCCACCATTCCTGAAAATGAATAGCAATCTGCATTGGGCGACCTTTGTCGTCGGTGGCACCGCTGGGGTCATCGACCACGACATGGGTTTCGGCACGATCATCACTCATCGGCAATAAAATTACCCCGGGCTTCCAGCGTGCGCAAAGCGCGGCGGTGACCTCGGTCAGTGAGTACCCGGCGGCAAGTGACTGGGTGCGCACCAGGTGCGTGGCGATGTCTTTGTCGCCGAGACCAAACCAGGTTGGTTCGACACCGTAACTGGCTAATTCGGATTTGGCCGTGAAAGTTTCGCCCTCGCGCCCCCAACCACGCTCGGTGCTGATGCCCCCGCCGAGGGTGTACATCACCGTGTCGAGATCAGGGCAGATGCGCAGACCATGGACCCAGATGTCGTCACCGGTATTGCCGATAACGGTGACCTCGGCGGTGGTGCCCCCTTCTCCATCGGGGTAGGCGCCGGCCAGGTGGGCGAGCAGGCCTCGGATAAATCGGGATCCGCCGATCCCACCAGCAAGTGCAGTGATGCGCATGCGCGCATTCTCTCAGGTGGTAAAACTCATCGGCGTGGTGCTAACCGATCGGATATTTTTCATGGTGGACTTAGGGTGTCACCACGCCCCTCGAAGGGGGCAAAAACTTGAATTCTTCACAAAATCGGCCGTTTTCGGTGAATTTTGGTAATTTCTTGTCCGATATGTCGCAATCTAACTTGACTTATGCGAATTACACCCGTGTAATACTCCTCATCACCCAATATGGGGGACGAAGAAGTAACCACGTGATTTCGTAAGTTAAGGAGGTCCCTGAGTGAGCGACCTGGTGCTAGTGCCACTGGCTGACGTTGAAGTGTTGGCATGGCAAGGACTTGCGCTTTGCGCGCAGACAGATCCGGAGGCTTTCTTCCCCGAAAAGGGCGGCAGCACCCGCGAAGCCAAGAAAGTCTGCTTGTCTTGCGAAGTTCGGGTTGAATGCTTGGAGTTCGCCCTGGCGCAAGATGAGAGATTTGGTATCTGGGGTGGGCTCTCTGAGCGTGAGCGGCGTCGCCTAAAGAAGCGGGCCGGCTGACCAGCCGAAGTTTGCTTTGACTGCTGCAAACTTGTAGCCGGTTACAGTGGGTAGGTGGCGGGCCAGATGGACGAGAACCAAGTTGGCGGTGAGGCCAGTGGCACCGACGAGCTGACCACCGAGTGGTTCAGCATTGAAGACGACTTTGAAGCCGCAGACGTGCCCGGCCTCCCGCGCCGCCATCATCATGTAACTGCGGTACTCGTTAGCCACGAGGGCGCGACCTGGCTTCCAGCAGCACTGACGAACCTTGCTGCGCAAACCCGCCCTCCCGAGGCCGTCGTCGGAGTCGACACTGGTTCTACCGATGGCAGCCTGAGTCAACTTCGCGCTGCATTCGGCTCAGATCGGGTGGTCGCCGCTGAATCCAAGCTGGGTTTTGGTGACGCGGTTCGTGCGGGAGTTGCCCACGTTGGTCAAGTGCGGGTCGCACCAAGTGATGAGCCGATTGAAGAACTTGTTGAATGGCTTTGGTTACTGCACGATGACAGCGCCGCTGACCTTGCCTGTCTTGAGGCACTACTCAACACGGCTGATGACAATCCGAGCGCGTCAATTCTTGGCCCGAAGATTCTTGGGTGGCACGACCGGAGATTGCTGCTCGAAGTTGGTGTCAGCATCACGAGCTCGGGGCGTCGGTATACGGGCTTGGAGCGTCGAGAGCATGACCAAGGCCAGCACGATGGGGTACGCGATGTCTTGGCGGTGAGCTCGGCCGGCATGTTGGTGCGCCGCGAGGTTTGGCAGCGCCTCGATGGCTTTGATCGCGCCTTGCCGTTATTTCGTGATGATGTCGACTTTTGTTGGCGCGCCCACCTAGCTGGTGAACGGGTATTGATTGCGACCGACGCGGTCCTACATCACCGGGAGGCTGCGGCGCACGGTCGCCGAGCCGAAGACTTTGCCCCGCGCCCGCATCGCATTGACCGGGAGGCTGCGGTGCACGTATTGCTCGCGCATACCTCGGTAGTCGCGAGTCCATTTCTTGCATTGCGCCTATTTGTCGTCAGCGCGGTGCGTTCGGTCGTGTACCTGCTAGGTAAAGATTTTGATGCGGCGCGCGATGAAGTCGGCGCCGTACTTGATGTCGCACTGCACCCGGCTCGTCTACGTGCCTCGCGCCGGCTTAGTGCCCGCACGGCGACCGAGCCCTACTCGGTGATCCGCTCTTTGCGGCCAAGTGTGTGGGCGCAACTGCGTCAGGGTCTTGAACTCATGGCCGGGATCGCAACTACTAGTAGCGCCGCACTCAGTGCCTCAGTCAGTGCACTTGATTCTGGGCCAGTTGATGACGATGCGGCCTATTTGGATTCATCAGGGCCGAGCTTATTTAGGCGGGCACTATTCAGACCAAGTGTGCTATTCATTTTCGTGTTGACGCTCTTCGCGCTGATCGCGATGCGCAACATGTGGTGGGGCGACGGCGTCCTGCAAGGCGGTGCATTGTTGCCGAGTTTACCGGGCGCTAGTGACCTTTGGGGCACCTATAGCGAGGCTTGGCACAATATTGGGCCTGGTTCCATTGCACCGGCAGCGCCGTACTTGATGTTGATATTTGGTCTCGCATTTCTGCTCTTAGGCAAAGCGCAATTAGCCGTGACTGTCATAGTCGTGCTCGGGATACCACTTGTCGCATGGAGCATGTATTTCGCGACGCGGGGGCTGATCGCAGGTCGTGCGGTCCGTATTTGGGCGGCTGCCGCGTATGCGCTGGTACCGGCGCTCACCGGCGCCCTTTCAAGTGGCCGAATCGGCACCGTCATCGCCGCCATCTTGTTGCCATTTGTTGTCAGGTCATTTGTGCGGATTGTCGGTAGCCGCGGTACCTTCCGGCGCGCGGCCGGCACCGCGCTACTTCTCGCTGCACTCGCAGCGGTGCTGCCCTTTACGTGGCTAATTGCGGTTGCCCTCGGCACGGCATTTGGTGTGCTGCTTATTTTGAGAACGGGCGACAGTTCATGGCTGGTGATCCGCCGGCTAGCACTTGCTCTATTCGCACCAATCGTGTTGCTGATGCCGTGGTCCCTGGGGCTGATCACACATCCGGCCGAATTCCTTTTGCAGCCTGGTATCGAAAGTCCCGCGCTTAGCGACCCAACTGTTAATGCGGTCGACGTGTTATTGCTCCACCCCGGTGGCCCTGGCATGACGCCACTTTGGGTTACCGCCGGATTAATTATGGCTGGGTTCGCCGCGCTACTGCGCCGAAATAAAGCACCCTACATTTTGGCCTGTTGGGCGGTGGCGGGCAGTGCGTTGGTAGTTGGGGTACTTCAAACGGTTGTCTCGGTGACCCCCATTGACTCGGTCACGGCAATTCGCACTTGGCCGGGTGGTGCGACTTTGGTACTAAGTGCCGCGTTGATCCTGGCTGCGAGTATTGCCACCGATGGCCTGCGTGAGCGCATGGTTGGTGTCAGTTTCAATATCGGTCAACCTTTCATCGTCTTTGTTGTGGTAGTTGCCGTCTTCGCTCCGGTGCTCTCTGCGGTTTATTGGTTCTCGGTTGCCGATGGACTTTTGCGCAAGGCGCCATTTGCGGCGGTACCGGCATTTGTTGAAGCCGATGCACTGGGCGGTCAGGCACCGCGAACTTTGGTGCTGCGTCAAGATCGCGATGGTGCTGTGCAGTACACATTGGTCAACGGTGCCGGGCCTAGCCTCGGCGATGCCGATGCGGCCCCACCCGGTGAGGTGTGGGCGGCAATTGACCCGCTGGTTGCCGGTTTGGCTTCGGGGCGTGGTGGCGACGAAGTTGAGGGGCTCGCCGGCTACGGGGTGCGCTATGTGCTCTTGGCGGCAGGCACTTCAAAGTCGTTGATACCCGTCTTGGACGGTGAGCCTGGCCTGCGCCGGCTAGCAAGTGCCAGCGGTGAAGTCCTTTGGGGGGTTGCCGGGATTACTTCACGTGCGCGCCTGATAGCGGGTGCGACGGCGATTCCATTGGATGTCGTGGTTGCGCCGGCGGGCGCCGCTTGGGTTGGTATTGATCCGTATCTGGATCAGGTAATTGCTACCGGGCCGGTTGGTCGTGAACTTATTGTCGGCGCCGTGGCAGCGCCGGGCTGGCGCGCAACATTGGTTGGCGAAGATGGGTCGCCGCAGCAAGTGCTCGAGTCGCAGGTCCCAACTGGCCAACTTGGCTGGTCACAGGGATTTATCGCGCCCGCAGGTAGCGGTCAGGTCGTGATCAGTTTCGATCAAGG
>CAFABK010000038.1_pt1 | contig 15281 bp, 16 predicted proteins | sample 7267871 | NCBI WGS metagenome assembly CAFABK01 (sample SAMEA6814009, study PRJEB35770) | freshwater metagenome | biome: Freshwater; feature: Freshwater reservoir; material: water | place: Czech Republic | collected 2016-04-20 | depth 30m m | reverse complement strand
GGTTTGCAACACCTTTACTGGCATTGATGTGGCGCACAAAATCTGCAATACCGCCTTCATAGCAGTAACTGACGCTCCGTACTTGCTCAACGTTGTCATCGTCTTCGGTATCAACTACCACCATCACTCGCTCATCGGTTAGCGAGATTGTTAGGCCACTGTTAAGGAACGCCATCTCTTGGAACCGGCGCGACAAAGTCGTGAAGTCGAAGTGGGTGGTCTCAAATATTTCTTCATCGGCCCAGAAAGTAATTGTGGTGCCACTTTCGGTGACAGCCTCACCTTTGGCAAGTGGTGCGGTGGGAACACCGTGGTCGTAGGTTTGACGGTGAGTGAAGCCATCGCGGCGAACTTCAACATCGAGTTGTTTGGAAAGTGCATTGACGACCGAGACACCAACGCCGTGGAGCCCACCAGAAACCGAGTAGCCCGAGCCGCCGAACTTGCCGCCAGCGTGCAGGACGGTTAGCACCACCTCAACCGCTGGCTTCTTCTCAATGGGGTGCTCGTCTACCGGGATGCCGCGGCCATCGTCAATAACCCGCACCCCTCCATTGGCCAGCAAAGTGACCGCGATGGTGGTGGCGTAGCCAGCCAGGGATTCATCTACCGAGTTATCGACGACCTCATAGACCAGGTGATGGAGGCCGCGCTCACCGGTGGAGCCGATGTACATGCCTGGCCGCTTACGGACGGCGTCAAGGCCCTCCAAGACGGTGATCGCGCTGGCGTCATAGGACACGGTGGTCGAGCCTCCTTATTACGGACAAACACTGGTTTAGCGAAGAAACTGCTGGCTGGGTTCAAGAAATTTTGGGTTGGGAGATAGAGGAGAGTCTAGTGGATAATTCTGACAGTCAAGTGCTCGGCACGGCCCGTGAAGGGCGTTTAACCGCATTCGACCCCCCATTACCAAGGTGGTATCCGGATTAACTGGGTTTTTCCCTTGAGATAGTGCTCTGGTGGCATTTAGCCGTATGTGTCACGGGGGCCTCGACCCTTCACTCTGCGTGGGCCGGCCACCCAGCTCGGGGCACTTGGGCCCACGACGGTTATGTTCTTAACCACACCTTTGCCAACCGCCTCATCTATGACCGTCCGAAGGTGCGGCAGTAGGAGCCGGACTTGGGTGGCCCAGGAGGTCGATTCGGCGCGCAGGGCCAGTTCACCGTCAATAAATGACTCTGGCGCCACATGGTTCGCCAGATCGGCCCCGGCGATATCGGCCCAGTTCGCGATAAGGGCCGCGGCGGTACTTGAGTGCTCCCAGCCTTTTTCGATAAGGAAATCATCCACGGCGGCGCCAAGAAGTTGTGGATCGCGCCCTTGGTAGCCGGTCGACTTCTTTCGCGATGTTGACTTTTTTGTCTTTGGCTGACCCCCCGCTGTGGCCCGCCGCAGTGCCCCGGCTGCGGCATCGGTTGGCTGGCCCAGTTGGCTCTTTTGGCTCTGATCCTCACTCATGTGGGGTCCTGCAAGGTAACCGTGCCGGAGTTAACTGAAAATTTAACCCCTTGAAGGGAATCTGGGATATCCATGTCAACAGCCGCCGTGATGAGAACTTGAGTGGCTGTCGACACCTGCTCTGCGAGGCGCTGCCTGCGAGAGACGTCGAGTTCAGCGAAAACGTCATCAAGTATTAACACGGGATCAACGCCATCGGCACGTAATAGGTCGAAGGAGGCAAGGCGAAGGGCTAGGGCAATTGACCAAGACTCACCGTGTGATGCATAGCCCTTTGCTGGCATTTTCCCGAGGGTTAGCAAGATGTCATCGCGATGTGGGCCAATCAACGTGAGGCCACGATCGAGCTCCTCTTTTCGTTTGTTGCGGATCGCGTCAAGAATTGCCAGCTTCCAACTCTCACGGTCGAGTAATAGCGGGGTGTCAACACCAAGTGCTGAAACGTATTTCATACCAAACAAGGTTTCATCATCACCTGAGATGAAGCTATATTTCTCGCGCCCTAAATTTATTAGGTCATCAAGTAGTGAGATTCGCGCCGCAACTAGCTCAGACCCGAAAGCGGCCAGTTGCTCATCCCAAACTTCTAAAGTCCGAAGCATCTCAGTGCTCGCACTTCGCCTCGCGATACTTGATGACTTTAGTAGAGCGTTGCGTTGTTTAAGGGTTCGTTCGTAGTCACTGCGTGTACCTGCAAGTCGGGGTGTGCGTTGCACTAACAGGTCGTCAAGGAACCTACGACGTTCACTTGGATCACCTTTTACAAGGGCTAAATCCTCCGGCGCAAAAAGTACAGTTCTTAATAAGCCGAGCACGTCACGCACTTTAGGTACCGGAGATCGATTTATTCGTGCCTTATTTGCGGCCCCGGGGTTGATTGCGAGTTCAATCATGATGACCCGCTCATCGTTGACAACCTCGCAGCGGATAATTCCTTGAGTAGCACCTGTGCGTACCAGGGGGGCATCAGTTGCTACCCGGTGGCTGCCGAGGGTGGCTAGATAGCCAATCGCTTCGACCAGGTTTGTTTTACCTTGGCCATTACGCCCAACAAAAGTTGTCACCCCACGCTGCAGAGTGCAATCGACCTGCTTGTATGAGCGCAGGTCTGTCAGGCTCAGCGACTGAACCCACACGATCAGCCAGTCAGACGTACCGGCATAAGCAGGTAGCGGTACTCATCACTTGGTTTGTCGCCCGCTTCAGCCAACCCAGATAACACGGCTGGTCGGGTTGCTTGGGTAAATGAGAACCGAGTTATTGCCCTGTCGACGGACGTTAATCCATCGAGAAGATAGGTGGGGTTGAAGGCGATTTCTAGCCCATCACCATCGATATTGCAAGCTACGGCTTCACTAGCTTGTGCGTCATCTCCCGCACCTGCCCGAAGTACGACTTCTGAGCCCTCAAAGGCTAAGCGGACGGGGGTATTTCTCTCAGCGACCAAGGACACCCGCTTGACCGCATCAGCCAACTCAGAGGTATCGACGGTGGCTACCGTTGCGGCTTCACTCGGGAGCAAGGTGCGGTACTTCGGGAACTCACCATCCAATAGGCGCGTGGTAGTACGCCGGCCATTACCTTCGAAACCAATTAATCCTTCACCTGTGCCCTGGGCACCTAAAGCGATGAATACTTGATCTACGGAGGCAAGGGCTTTAGCGGTGTCGGCCAAGGTGCGCGCTGGGATCAGTGCGTTGGTAGAGATTTTGGGTGAATCTGGCTGCCAGTTAAATTCACGCACTGCAAGTCGGTACCTGTCGGTCGCTGCTAAAACAATGTTGCCGCCTTCAATTTCAACACGAATACCGGTCAGTGTTGGCAGGGTGTCATCGCGGCCAGCAGCTATTGCCACCTGGGCAACCGCGGCAGCAAATAGTGCGCCCTCGACTGTTCCAGATGTTGCAGGCATTGCTGGTAACTGCGGGTAATCCTCGACGGGCAAAGTTGGCAGGGTAAAAGATGATCTCCCGCAGGTAATAACAATGCGGGTGCCTTCACTCTCAATGACAACGGGTTGCGCTGGCAGTGACCGCGCAATATCGGCAAGGAGGCGCCCCGATACCAAAGTGGTTCCTGGTTCGGTAACACTGACCGGTAGTTCAACTCGCGCTGAGACCTCGTAGTCAAAACTACTAAGTGTTAAGAAATCGCCCTCGGCTGTTAGGACTAAACCGGCTAATACCGGTAGCGCGGGACGGGTCGGCAGGGTGCGGGCAGCCCAAGCGACTGCGTCAGCGAGGACATCACGCTCGACACGAAACTTCACGATCGCCTCCAGTTGAGACACCGGTGCTTCAGGCACCGGAATTGAGTAACCCTTTGGTGAAGGGCCCAGTGTGTCAGGCGAGCGTAGTGATCACTAGTGGAAGGTCTAGACCGGTGTGGATATGAGTCCATGAGGGTAATCCCCAGATCAATCACCAATGTTGGTTTGTAACTCCAATAAAAGGTAGAGGTAGTAGTCGTAGTAGGTGCTGTGGAAACTGGGGATAAGGGCAAATTTACCAGTGGCCTAGAGGTTTTTAGGTGGGGATTAACTGGGGGCGCCGGCCAAGGGTCTTGTGGACGAAGGTGGAAAAGATTGGCGCCGTGCACCAGAGGCAGGGTTTTTACCCAAGGTTGTCCACAAAAAAGAAGGAATTTGCGCCCACGAACCAGGTTTATCCACAAGTTACCCACTAATGGGGATGCAAGGAGAAACTGGTAATTTTTAAAGATTTATCCACAGGATTATCCACAATTATCGTCCACAGGTGTGGGTAACATGGGGATTAGGGATACGGATGTGACAAAAGAGTTCTTCTGGGATAAATAAATGATATTTTCGGCGGTGTTACATCGACCGCGGTTGCGACTTTATTCGGCTGGTCAAATCAGTGACTTGATTAAATAAACTCCGCCGTTCAGCCATTAGGTGACGAATTTTACGGTCAGCGTGCATAACCGTGGTGTGATCGCGTCCCCCAAAAGCTTGGCCAATCTTCGGCAGCGATAAATCGGTTAACTCCCGGCAGAGGTACATCGCTATCTGGCGGGCGGTAACCAACACCCTGGATCTACTTGCGCCGCATAAGTCTTCAATTGTCACACCAAAGTAAGTGGCCGACGCAGCCATAATTTGAGCCGCCGTGATTTCCGGGCCGGTCTCCGAAGGGAAAAGGTCCTTGAGTACTACTTCAGTTATCGCTAAGTCAACGGGTTGGCGGTTTAATGAAGCAAATGCGGTCACACGGATCAAGGCACCCTCAAGTTCACGAATGTTCGTGGAAATCTTGGAAGCGATGTATTCGAGAACTTCAGGTGGAGCGACCAACCTCTCTTGCACACTCTTCTTACGAAGGATAGCGATACGGGTTTCAAGGTCAGGGGGCTGAACGTCGGTGATTAGGCCCCACTCAAATCGTGAGCGCATCCGATCTTCAAAATCCGGTAGCTGTTTCGGTGGTAAATCCGAGGTCACAACTATTTGCTTATTAGCATTATGCAACGTGTTAAAAGTATGGAAAAACTCTTCCTGCGTCTGGACTTTTCCGCTTAGGAACTGAATATCGTCAACTAACAATACGTCAACATCGCGATACCGGCGTTGAAAATTGGCGGCCTTGTCATCGCGGATACTGTTAATAAATTCATTGGTAAATTCTTCTGAGCTCACATACCTCACCCGGGTACCTTTATAAAGAGTTCGGGTGTAGTGGCCGATGGCGTGGAGTAAATGGGTCTTACCAAGCCCCGAGCCGCCGTAGATAAAAAGTGGGTTATAGGCACGTGCTGGCTGCTCAGCTACGGCAACCGCAGCGGCGTGGGCGAAGCGGTTACTCGAGCCGATAACGAAAGTGTCAAAGGTGTACTTAGAGTTCAGACGCGCATCCTCTGCGCGAGTACCAGGTGAGCCAGTGCCCGGGCGTTCTTCTTGGCGCTGTGATACCTCAGGTAACACATCAAGGGCGTCAGCGTAGGTGGCATCAGCGACTTCATCTGTGGCAAGGTCATCAAAATCGGGTGCGATAGTTGGGTCAACCGTGACAGCAAGGCGGACTTCACGTCCCAAAGTCTCTGAAAGAGCCTGCACAACCATTGGCTTCAAACGGGTTTCGAGCACATCTTTAGTAAATTCATTGGGTGCGGCGATCAGCGCCGTATCTTCAACGAGGCCCAGGGGTCTGGTTAATGCCACAAATGCACTCTGTTGTGGGGTTAAAACCCCGTCGGCGAGTGAGGCCAAGGTTTGTGCCCAAATTTGTGCAAGATCTGTGGTGGCGGTGCCAACCTGCTCAACCATGGTGTTTCCCGTCCGTTATCAGCAAACTATCCACATGTTTATCCACAGATGTGGACGCATTTCTTGGGCCGAAGTCCCTAACATAATCAATCAGCCCCTAGAGCACAACCCGGGGGGTGAAGTTCAAGCTCAAAATCCAACAATTAGTACCCCGGTTTGACGAGCGACCCAGTGAGTCCGTACGCTCAGTGAGCACTCTTCCCAGCCAACAGGAGTTTCCAATGAAGCGCACTTTCCAGCCGAACACCCGGCGTCGGGCTAAGACGCACGGGTTTCGCCTTCGGATGCGCACCCGCGCGGGCCGTGGCATCTTGGCCGCACGTCGCGCCAAGGGCCGTACTCGCCTTTCTGCCTGACCTTAAGTTGGGTCGGTCATGTTGACTGCCTCCCACCGGCTGCGCTCGTCGGCTGAATTCACCGTAACCACACGAAATGGCTACCGCGTAGCCCAAACTCATCTAGTTGCCCACTTTTACCTGCCGCCAGGGGCTACTGGCCCTGCCAAGGTTGGGTTCACCGTTAGTTCGGCGGTTGGCGGTTCAGTGGTGCGCCACCGGGTTACCAGGCAACTCAGGGCGGGCTGCCAGGCGCTGCTAGCGGAGTTACCCCCCGGTTCAAGGTTAGTGGTTCGGGCACTACCCACGGCTGCGCAGGTGTCAAAGCCGGTGCTCCAGGCTGAGCTTGGAGGCCTCATTCGCGCGGTGGTGGCTAAGGCCGGCGCTAAACGAGATCGATCATGACCGAGATCAATGGCTTCGGCCGGGGTTTCCTGTGGCTATGGGATCACTCCGTGGGTTGGCCCATCAAATGGCTGGAGTTGGCAGTTATCCGGGCTTACCAACTGCTTATCTCGCCGTTGCTACCGGCTAGTTGCCGATTTCACCCAAGTTGCTCCTCGTATGGATTTGGGGTGATTCGTAGCCACGGGTCCTTAAAAGGCACCGGCTTGGCCACCTGGCGACTACTGAGATGTAATCCGTTTAACGGTGGCGGGTTGGATCCGGTACCGTCAGCAGGTAAATGGCGACCGGAGATACTTCCTGATGGACGCCCGCGTTCAACCCCGCAACCACCCGATGTTGCAGCCGGTCTTCCGGTTCCGCGAACGCAAACGTAAGGACGTGAACACAACCCATGTTCATTCTTGATTGGCTACGCACCGGTGTTAGTTGGATCCTGGTGCAGTTCCATCAACTACTTAGTATTTTTATGGATCCAGCAAGTGGCTGGACTTGGGCGTTCTCCATCGTCGGCCTAGTCATCGTTATTCGTATCGCATTGATCCCGCTCTTTGTTAAGCAGATCAAATCGCAGCGCAACTTGCAGATTATTCAACCGCAAATGAAAGAGATCCAAAAGAAGTACGCGGGCGATCGTGAAAAGCAATCACAAGAGATGATGAAACTCTATAAGGAGACCGGTACCAACCCGCTTTCATCATGCTTACCGATATTGCTACAAGCGCCAATTTTCTTTGCGCTATTTGGGGTTTTGCAAGGTATCGCTATGAATGTGCCAGAAGGGGTATTTAAGTGGCCGCAGTACCAAGACCTTCTGCTGCAAGCACGCGAGGCGTCAATTTTCGGTGCGCCGTTGTACGGCACATTCATGGGCGCGGATGAAGTAGCCGCTGATGGTTTCATGCCGATCTATACGAGGGTCGTTGCATTCATTCTCATTATCTTGATGACGACAACCACTTTCTTAACCCAACGGCAATTGATAGTGAAGAACAGCGCGCCTGATAACCCGATGGTGAAGCAGCAGAAAATTATGCTGTATGTGTTCCCTTTAATGTTCGCCATCGGTGGTATCAACTTCCCTATCGGTGTTCTTATTTACTGGTTCACCACCAACCTTTGGTCAATGGGGCAACAGTTCTACGTGATTCGCAATAGCCCGCAACCTGGTACTCCAGCTTTTGAGGCCAAGGAGGCTCGTAAGGCGGCTAAGGCCAGCGCGAAAGCTCCAGCCATCGAATCAATTGAGGATCCCGATGCAGCGTCGGAAAACAATACGCCGCGTGTTCAACCCAAAAAAGCTTCGCGCAGCAAGCGCAAGGGCAAGCAGTAGGAGATGACTATGAGCGATAACACCGAGACCGTTTTAGACGAAATTGAAACCGTTGTTGATAACGAAAACGAGCCCACCCCTGAAGAGGGCGAAGGGAAGTTGTCGGGCCAACGCCTTTTAGAGAGCGAAGGCGATGCCGCAGCTGATTACCTCGAGGCCCTCCTTGATATTACCGACCTTGATGGGGATATTGATATTGATGTCGAAGGCAACCGAGCGATGGTTTCGGTAGTCGAGGTTAAAACTGGGGATCTTCACCTTCTTGTTGGTGATGGCGGTGAGGTACTTGATGCACTTCAAGAGTTGACCCGCTTGGCGGCGGCCCGGGAGACGGGCGAGCGTTCACGGTTGATGTTAGACATCGGCGGGCACCGGGCGGCTCGGAGAGCGGCTCTGGTCGAAGAAGCGAAGATTGCGATTGAAGAAGCACGCAGCACCGGCGAGGCAGTAAAGATGGCCCCGATGACCGCATTTGAGCGAAAGGTCGTCCACGATGCGGTCGCCGAGGCTGGGCTCAATAGCGAATCCGAGGGTGAAGACCCCAAGCGCTGCGTAGTCATTCGGACCAGTTAACCGACGTTTCACGTGGAACATTCACCTACTGAATCGCTCCCCCAATGGCTCCAACCCGCTTGCCCCGGGTTAGTGGCCTTCGCGGATATTTTGGCTAGCACCGGGGTTGAACAGGGGTTGATCGGGCCCCGGGAAGTACCGCGGATTTGGTCACGCCACCTATTGAACTGCGCTGTGGTGGCTGACCCAGCCGAGGGCTTAATCCCAGCCGGGGCTTTGGTAGCCGATGTTGGGTCTGGGGCCGGGCTGCCTGGATTGGTTTGGGCCCTTACCAGAACAGACCTGAAACTAGTGCTCATTGAGCCATTGCTACGCCGAGCCAATTTCTTGACCACCGTGGTTTCGGAGTTGAGTCTCGGGGAGCAGGTCACGGTAACCCGAGTTCGGGCTGAGGATCTAGTCAAGCAGCGGGATTGGGCGGGGGTGGATGTAGTGACCGCGAGGGCGGTTGCACCACTTGCCAAGCTCATAGGTTGGACAGTCCCGCTGCTGCGCAATGGTGGATCCCTAGTGGCCCTTAAAGGGAGTTCGGTTTCCAGTGAGTTGGCGGAGGCTGCGCCAGTGGCTGCAGCCTTGGGCATCAAGGATCTTCGAATTGCTATTTGCGGTCAGGGGGTGGTGGATCCGGTGACTACCGTGGTGTTGGCTACTCGAGGTGCGGCACAATGAAGCCCATGACACCCCAAACCCCAAAAACCGAAAAGATCGGTTCCCATGAGGTTGGTTTAGGATGGCCCGAAACGCCGAATGCGGATGATGTTTCACGTGAAACAAACACGAAACCCAGTGGCCTTGGCTGGCCAGAGTGACCCGAATCATCACTGTCGCCAACCAAAAAGGCGGAGTGGGCAAGACCACGACCACCGTGAACATGGCGGCGGCCTTAGCTCAATCCGGCCATCAGGTGTTAGTAATTGACCTAGACCCGCAAGGCAATGCCTCAACCGCACTGGGGATTTCCCATGCTGAGGGCGTGCTGAGTATCTACGAGGTGCTAAGCGGGGAGGCGGGATTAGCCGCCGCCATTGCGCCCTGCCCCGATATCCCGGGGCTTTACGGGGTGCCCGCTACCGTTGATCTCGCCGGGGCCGAAATTGAGCTGGTCAATACCGAATCCCGAGAATTCGCCTTATCCCGGGCCATCGGCACCTACCTTGGCACCGGGCTGGCTGGGGGCAAGGGGTTGGACTTCGTTCTCATTGATTGCCCTCCATCCCTTGGGCTACTAACTCTAAATGGGCTGGTTGCGGCCGAAGAGGTGCTGCTACCAATCCAATGCGAGTACTACGCCCTCGAGGGTCTATCCCAATTATTGCGCACCATCGAGATGGTCCGGGCGAGCTTAAATCCCGAACTTGAAGTCAGTGCCATCTTGTTGACGATGTATGACGGGCGCACCAGGTTGGCCTCCCAGGTGGCCGATGAGGTACGCAATCACTTTGGCACCAGAGTGCTGTCAACTGTGATCCCCAGATCGGTTCGACTTTCTGAAGCACCCTCATACTCCCAAACCGTCCTCACTTATGACCCATCCTCAGCAGGGGCCCTTTGTTATCGAGAAGCCGCGCTAGAGTTCGCTGCCATTAAGTGATATCCCCAAAGTTATCCACAGGAAATAAGGTACAAAATATGACTAAACGGACCATAATTGGCCAATTTTCCACCATAATTTGGGTAGGTAGTGCCAATGAGTAATCCAACTAAGCGCGGCCTCGGAAAAGGGTTGGGCGCTCTCATCCCAACCGATACCACCCCTCGAGTTGCCCCGAAGACCAAGCAAACTGCCACCAGCCCAGAGGAAACGGCCACCTCAGCCGAGCCCACCGGCCCGGCGGCTGTTTATGCCGAACTCCCTTTGGACTCAATAGTCCCGAACCCTCGACAACCGCGCGCGGTTTTCGAAGAAGAAGCACTTGCTGAACTTGTTTACTCAATTAAAGAGATTGGCCTGCTGCAACCAGTTGTGGTGCGCCGGGCCGGTAGTGGCTTTGAACTTGTTGCCGGTGAACGGCGCTTACGTGCCTGCCGTGAAGCTGGGTTAACGGCTATCCCCGCCATAATCCGCGATACCGAAGACGATGCGTTACTCCGCGATGCACTGTTAGAGAATTTACACCGCGCGGATCTAAATGCTTTGGAAGAAGCCGCGGCTTATTCACAGATGCTTGCTGACTTCGGATGCACCCAAGAAGAATTAGCTAAACGTATTGGTCGCTCGCGCCCGCAAGTCTCAAATACGTTGCGGTTATTGAGGCTACCGCCTGATGTGCAGCGCAGAGTTGCGGCCGGTGTTCTTAGCGCAGGCCACGCTCGCGCTTTGTTATCACTTGAAGATGAGCAGTCAATGGAAGAAATGGCCAAACGCATTGTGGCCGAAGGCTTAAGTGTGCGCTCAGTCGAAGAACTCATTCTTGTCGGGGCAGCCGATGGCCGCGAACGCACGAAACGAACTCGCACACCTAAGAGTCGTGAAACAGCAATGGCTGACTTAGTAAATGACCTGCAGCAGCGAATAGCTGATCAACTTGATACCAGGGTGCAACTTGATGGGTTCATGAAGAACGCGGCACGAGGCAAGATTGTTATTGAGTGCGCTGATGGTGATGACTTGCGCCGGATCGCTGACCTGATTGACCGCCGCTGATCGGTGGCGAACTTTATTAGTTGCAGCTAATACCTGCACAACCCTTGCAGCCAACCCCTTTAAGTGCTGTGATGGTGTCGTCTGATTCTCTTCCCACGGAAGGCGACACGGGTGTACGTACTTCTCGCCTTGTCCAGCGCCGTCCTATATGGCATCTGGGAATTTGGAATCGGCCGGTACCGCGGACGGGTGAAGGTATACGGCATCATTCTCGTTAGCGCGATCGCAACAACCATCACGTATCTCCTTAACGGGGTATTTCGCCACGACTTGATGCTGAACAAGAATGATGTTCTCCCTGGACTACTCGGGGGCACTTTTAATCTCATCGCAACCATCCTCGCGCTCAAGGCTTTTGCGCGCGGAAAAATGGGCGTTGTCACCGGTGTAGCTGCAGCTAGTATCTTGGTACCACTTGGTTATTCGTACTTGATGGGCGAGGAACTTTCACGGCTATCTGTTATCGGCATCGGGGTTACGGTCGCCGGGCTTATCGCCTTCTATGTGCCCAATATGAAGGTTAAACCCGGTGAGACCAACTCAGTAATTGCGATCGCCTTAGCAGGTGGCGCTGCATTATTTTGGGGGCTGGCCACGGTCGTGATTGACATTGGCTCACGGGTCAATATTGCCGGTTCGATGTTGATGTCAATGATGCCGCAGATTTTGTTCACTTTTGTAGTCGTAGCCGTGGTTCACCGGTCCTGGGGTGGTTTGACGCGACGAAGCATCGCTCCAATCGCGGGTGCCGGGGTTGCCTTAGCACTGGGGAACCTAGCCTTCTTCACCGCAGCCAACGAGGGGAACCTCGGCGTAGTCTCGGTGCTCGGATCCCTCGACCCGATAGTTGTCGCACTCTTGGCCCTTATCTTCCTTAAAGAGAAGATGGCCAGGTCAGATCAGGTCGCCCTTTTGATAGTTATCGTCGGTACTTGCCTCGTGGCGGTTTAATACTTATGCCGCACTAACCATAACTTTCAACACTGCGGCGTATTAGCCGCGTTCGATAGCTGTGTGAACGAGTTGGGCTGTGATCTCACCCAGTGATAGTTCAGCGGCAGCGAGGGACTGCGGGAACAAAGACGTCTCGGTCATGCCGGGGGCGACATTTACCTCGAGGAACCACGGCGTGCCAGCTGCATCAACTATGAGATCGGTGCGCGACCAGTCACGTAGGCCGAGGACCCGATGCGCGGTAAGTGCAACATCAGCACAGCGTTGGGCTACTTCAGTAGAAAGTCTTGCCGGTACGAAAAACTCAGTAGTACCAGCGGTATAGCGGGCAGTGTAGTCGTAGATTTCACTCAGCGGGACAATCTCAGCGAGGGGTAAAGTTTGCGGCCCGGTTGGGGTATCGAGCACCGAAACAGCGACCTCAACTCCCTGGACCCAACTCTCCATCAAGGCGACATCGCTATAGGCGAATGAGCCGACCATCGCAGCGGGGAATTGCGCAGCCTCGTGAACTAAGGCAGCACCAAGTGCCGAACCACCTTTTGTCGGCTTCACGATCAAAGGCAGGCCAACGGCGTCGAGCACGGCAGCGAGCACCTCACTTGCGCCAAGCTCGCGAAATGTTGAATGCGGCAGCGCAACCGCGGCGGGGGTGTTAACCCCAGCATTAGTTAGCAGCGTCTTTGCCACCGGCTTATCAAAAGCGAGCCGGCAGGCGGCCGCTATTGAACCCACGAATGGGATGTTTAACGAATGCAAGACATCTCGGAGGGCTCCATCTTCACCGGCGGCCCCGTGCAGCACCGGTATTACGCAATCTGGGGCCTGCGCGCGCAGCCTAGCGATCAGCGTTGCATCAACATCGGATTCAATTACCTCAAAGTCAGTAGCTGCCCGCAGGGCTTTGGCAACTCGGCGTCCTGAACGCAGCGAAACATCACGTTCGGAAGAAAGACCACCTGCGAGAACTACAACCTGCATAACATTTACCGCAGATCCGGTGCTGGCATGGATGAACCTGCAGTGGCATGCAGCCCACTGGTGGTACCGAAAGTATTAGCCAACTCAAGCTCACCTTCAACGACGGCTGCCAGCCTGCGCACACCTTCGCGAATTCGATCAGGTTCGGGGTAGCAATAGGAAAGCCGTAAGTTCTGTCGGCCTTGACCGTCAACATAAAAGCCGGTGCCCGGAACGTAGGCAACAAGTGCCGCAATGGCTCGCGGCAGCATGGCCGTTGCATCCAAGCCATTTGGCAATGTCAACCAAGAATAAAAACCACCTGCGGGGATAGTCCAGGTGGTGCCTTCGGGCATCATCGCCTGCAGTGACTCAAGGAGGGCATCGCGGCGCTCCCGATAAAGCTCACGAAACACCTTTACCTGTTGGCGCCAAGGTTGGGTTGCGAGATACTCGGAGATAGTTAGTTGCGCAAAGTTTGATGGGCAAAGCACCGCGGATTCTGCAGCCAGCACCAATTTCTCGCGCACCCCGTGCGGGGCAACGGCCCAACCAACACGAAGGCCAGAAGCGATTGTCTTTGAGAATGAGCCTAGATAGATGACCCCATCGGCGTCGTCAGCGCGCATCGCACGCGGCACCTCACCATCAAATCCGAGCAATCCGTAAGGGTCGTCTTCAAGAACTAGGATCCGCGCCTGCTGCGCGATGGCCAAAATTTCAAGTCGGCGCTGGGCGCCTTGTGATACTCCGGCTGGATTATGGAACGAGGGAATGGTGTAGATCATTTTGATGCGCCGACCCGAGGCCCGCACGCGCACAATTGCCTCACTCAAGGCCGCAGGTACCAAGCCTTCATCGTCCATAGTTACATGCTCAACACCGCATTGGTAGGCACGGAAAACCCCGAGCGCTCCGACATAGGACGGCGCCTCAACAAGGACAACATCACCAGGGTCGCAAAACACTCGAGTGACTAAATCCAAGGCCATTTGTGATCCGGTGGTTACCACAATGTCGTCTGGGTGCGCGATAACCCCGACATCACGCATCACATCTAAAATCTGTTCGCGTAGGACTACGTCGCCTTGACCGGAGCCATACTGCAGCGCTTGGGCACCCCGCTCCAGGAGCAGGGTTCTTACCGTCTCAGCGATCTGATCCAGGGGCAGGGCCTGCACAAATGGCATCCCACCGGCCAACGAAACCACCTCGGGGCGGGAAGCCACCGAGAAAAGTGCCCGGATCTCAGAGGCAGCCATGCCATTGGTGCGCTCCGCATAGGAGTCAACCCAAGAATCAAGGCGAGAACCGGTCATAGCGCCTTACGATAGGCCACATGATGCGGATCCTCGGCTGGGCACTGCTCCTTTTGGGTGTTGGGGTGCTGGGCGGCTTTATCGCCCGGCTGGTTTGGCCGCATCCAGTGGCGCCCAATTACTTGCCGACTTCGGATTGAATGGCCACCGGTTAGCGTGCCATTTTCGGTGAGATTGAGTGGTCGCGACCGCGACAGCCCGCAGAACACCAAGAAATGACAGGCTTGACTAGCAAGAAATGACAGGCGGCCTGATCGGTCTAAAGCGGGGAGCAAAAACGCTTTAGGGCGGTTGCGATGGCCTCAGCAGAGGCGTCCTGCATTTTTACGTCACGCAGCCTGCTCGCATCCAACGGGTTGGACATATATCCGAGCTCGACGCGAACGGCAGGAACCCGCGTAAGTCGAAGTAGATCCCACGTGCGCGGATGGGTGCGGCAATCAACTGCCCCGGTTCGCGCACAAAGTTCACTTTGAATAAGTTCAGCCAACGCTCGACCATTTGCGGAGTGCGCGCCGGCATCTGGTGCACCAAAGTAGAAAGCAGCTGCGCCGCAGGCTCTCTTACTAGCAAGTTGTGTGGCGTGAATTGAAACCACCAGATCAACACCGGTGCGATTGGCGAAATCCGCGCGTTCAGCCTCACCTAAAGTACTACTTGGTTGCGCGATATGGGTGAGTAAAACCTGGGTTCCAAGCGCAGCTAGTCGGCCCTCAACTCGCACCGCAACCGCTTCGCAGAGTTCAGCGCCAAGGTCACTTCCAGGATCAAGTAGCACAACTTTGTCCGCAATCCCGGTCTGCAATGAAGTTAGACTCACATGGTCGCGTAGCCGCGCAGCATTGCCGCCACTGATGGTGCGCATGAGCCGGTCGAAAGCCTTAAATGACTCAGGGCCACAAATGCCGTCAGCATCAACGCCCACGCCTCGTTGAAATTCACGTAAGGCGGTATCGGTGCTTCTGCCGAAGTAGCCATCAGCTCGACCACTATCGAAACCAAGATCATT
>CAFABK010000037.1_pt1 | contig 15303 bp, 17 predicted proteins | sample 7267871 | NCBI WGS metagenome assembly CAFABK01 (sample SAMEA6814009, study PRJEB35770) | freshwater metagenome | biome: Freshwater; feature: Freshwater reservoir; material: water | place: Czech Republic | collected 2016-04-20 | depth 30m m | reverse complement strand
TAGGCGGAGTTGAGTCCCTCATTGAGCATCCTGGGCGCATGACCCACGCATCAGCAGCGGGCACGCCGCTAGAAGTGCCAGCTGATTTGATCAGGCTGTCAGTTGGAATTGAATCAATCGCGGACCTAATCGAAGACTTGGAGCAAGCGCTCTAATTCGGCATACTGTCGGCGACTAGACAGGAAGCGCCACTGCAAGAGTGAAGTGCTTGAAGTTGCGCATGCAGCTGATTCAGCAAAGTGGGGTTAGCGGTGGCCGCGATGTTATTCACCTCGTACGGATCCATCGTGCGATCGAAGAGCTCGATACCGCCATCGACGTATTCGGTATAAAGCCACTTTTCGGTACGAAGTGAAGTGAAGCTGGGTGGGCTGAAGGGCGAGAAGTCAGGGTCACCTGGCAGTGACACCCCCATGCTCTCCGAAATCACTCCGTTGCGCCAGTTTGCGGGGCGTTGCCCAGCGAAGAATGGAGTTAGGTCGCGCCCATCAGCCCACGTGGGGGATTGCGCACCAAGGATCTTTGCGAAAGTAACACCGAAATCAACAGTTGAGGTCATGGCATCAACTTTGGTGCCGGGGGGAATCCCAGTACCAATCAACACCAGTGGAACCACTGTGTCTTCGCGGTAAGCGGTGCGCTTGCCCTTTGGTAGGCGATGAACGCCAGCGTGAAAGCCGTTATCAGAAGTTACAATCACCAGCGTGTCATCGCTATGACCGGTTGTCGCCAAAGTTGCCAGGACTGAGTCAACAGCGTCGGCGACGGATTCAGCCGAGCGCGCTCGCTGTTGCCACAGTTTATCGAATACTGCGATGCGCTTATCTGGGATGACCGGGAATTGTGAGAGCCATGGGGCTTCGCCGATCCCAGCGACATTAAATGATGGGGTGCGCGGCACCGCGGTGAATGGGTGGTCTAGGGCATGGCGATCTGCTACCGGTGCAGGATCATGGGGGCTAAATGTTGCCAGTTCCAGGAAGAACGGGGTGGCTACGGTAGTAATGAAATCGGTGGCTTGCTGGGTCAAAACATCAGGCAGGAAATCAGTTGCCGTTGATCCGTAGTCGCGAAGTTCGCCGTTGATATTCAGGGTGTAGTTGTAGCCGGTGTAGGCCTGCCAGGGCTTCAAGCTCTTTCGTTCGACAGTGGGTACCACCCACGTATTCCAGCCGGGCGGTACCTCCTTGATCTTGCCGCTCGGGTACTCATTGAGGAATTTGCCAATGAGCGCTGTGGTGATCCCGGCGCCCTGCAACCAAGTCGGTAGATAGTCATTTTGCTCACCGCGCGCTGCGAACGTTGGCCAGCCTCCGCCACTTACTTGGCTATTTGAAACAACTAGGTGGTTGTGCACGTATTGGCTTCGCAATATTGACACTCTTGACGGGCAGCACAGCGAATCGGTAACCACGTGGTTAGTGAATGTCATGCCCTTGTCGGAGAGTGCAGCTAGGCGCGGTACTTGTTGAAATGAGGCGCTATCAAGATCGTCGGCGAGCACGAAAACAATGTTTTTGAATGTGGGTATTGGCAAAGTGGCTGGGTCAACTGTTGCCTGCGAGGTTGGCATTTCATTTATTGCTGGAACTGTTGCATCAATCGAGTTCACCGCCCCGCCTGGAGCTACGGAAAGTGACTGATTTTGCAACATGATGAGGCCTGTAAGCCCAAGGACCGCTAATACGGTGGCCACCGCTGCGACTATTGCCGACCGATGTGGGCGACTCGACACATTGGTCAAGACAATTCCTTTGCTGCTGGATTCTCGGGAGGGCGAACAGGGAGACTACCGCGCCTATTCAAAGTCTCAGGCATGAGCCACACGAAAATAATGGCGATCACGCTGAGGCCGGCAGCGGCGGCGAAAGCCCAGTCAAAATCGAAAAGGTCAACTAATAGTCCGGCAACAAGTGGCCCGAAAATTACGCCTAAGTCATTCATCATCTGGAAAGTTGCGACCACGATGCCGCCGCGTTTACCTCCCATGATGTCACCAACCACCGCGGTTGGCGCTGAGCCCAAAAACGCGGATGCTGCGCCCTGTATTGCCATCGCAAGCAGAAATAGTGCGGTACCGGCAACAGCGGTGGTGCCCCAGCCGTTCACCGCAATATCCGTCGCGGTGAGGGCAATCATTCCGATGGTGGTGCCGATCGTTCCGTAAAGCATTGCCTTGCGCCGACCCGCGGTGTCTGACAGCCGTCCGGCGGGTAGCAGCAGCACCGCCTGGAAACCAGCTGCGACTAAAAAGCCAATGCCGGTGAGCGATGCCCCTTTTTGCATGCCTTCGGTAACGAAAAGTGGCACGACCGATGAGCGCAGACCAAGGATCAAGAATCCAGTGATCAGGTTCACCACGAGCGCAGCTCTGTAGGCGCCATCCTTCAAAGCCAGGCGCAGGGTTTCGAGTTTGCCGGCCTCGCCGCCAGAGACAAGCTCCTCGCGCTCATGGAGGCGCGAGTTGGCAAGGAAAACAAGTGCGACAATTCCGGCCACGATTAGCGTCGCCGCATAAACAAAGAATGGTGCTCGTATCGACCACGCGACGACCAGCCCACCAACAGCAGGGCCGGCTACCCCGCCGAGCAGGAAACCACCTTGGAAGGCACTGGATGCCCGGCCGCGTTGCGCATTTTCGACCACGCGCAACAGCAGGGCTAGGGCCGAGACACTGAACATGGACGATCCGAGACCGCCAACCCCGCGAAACACAAGCAACTGCAGATAGCTCTGCGAAAAACCAGCCGCCAGACTTGAGCCGGCAACAATGAAAAGCCCGGTACCAAGAATCATCCGCTCGCCAAGTCGATCAACCATGGTGCCGGCAACCGGTGCGGTAACAAATCGAGCGAGCGCAAAGACCGAAATCACCGCACTGGCCTGGAGCGCAGAGACGTCAAAAGTACGGGCGAAAACTGGTAGCGCTGGTAACAGAATCCCAAATCCGAGGGCAACACAAAAAGCTACCGCTGAAAGGACTGCGACCTCGCGCGGTAACCCTTTAAGTAGTGGGGTGCGGCCGACGGCTCCGGTGAGGCGATTACTCACAGTGTGATGGCGGTGCGCGTTTGCGATGAACGTAATGCGGCATCGAAAACTCGGTGTGCGGTCAGTGCCTCCTGCGCAGTGGCGGTGCCAAAACGGTCACCGAGGGCACCGGCGCGTTCGGCAAGGTATGAGGCCCACATCTGCAGGAGGGCATCGGCGAACCCGAATTCGAAAATTGCCCCGGAGATAACCGGCCACGCTGAAATGTTGCCGGGCTGAATCTCCTCCCAGATTTGCTGACCATCGCGCACTACGAAATGTTGATAGGTGGCCGGGGTGCGCGTAGAGAAACGAACGCCGGAGTCCATGCCGAGGGCCTCGAAATACCAAGTATTCATCTGGCCCGGGGCAATACGCCTGGTCTCCCAAAGCATCGTGAAGTCGCGTCCGGCCTCAGCTGGGGTGCGCATGGCCAGCAGGGCGTTGTCCCAGGTATCGCAGTCGGCGGGCCCGGTTGGTGAGGGGCGTTCGGTGACAATATTGTCGAGTAGGGCGTAGACATCACTTGGTACCCAGCCCAAGCGCAATGGCACATGGGCGACGTGCATGCCCAGATCACCCATCACGCCAATCTCACCGCACGTGGCCTGTCTGCGTTTCCAGTTAATACCCTTATTGCGGTCAAGATCGGATGAATGTGAGAAGCCACTGCGAACGTCCACGAGTTCACCCAAGGCACCTGATCGGGCGATCTCAAAACAGCGTTGCGCCCCCGGATAGAAGGGCAGCTCACTTGAGACCCGAACGAAAGTAGAGGACTTAACAACCGCATCCGTAATTGCGATAGCGGCTGCCAGATCGATACCAAATGGTTTTTCGCCCAAGAAATCTTTCCCCGACGCTGCGGCTGCTAAGTAAATTTCCTCGTGGAGATTATGTGGTACCGCGATATAAAGGACGTCAATATCGCGATCATTAACTAAGTCGTGCCAGTCGGCGGTGAGTGTTGTCACGGTTGGGACCCGCTTGAACCAATTAAGCGCGTCTTCGTTTAGGTCGGCAACGGCCACTACCTCCGGTTTGACCGGGTGATCAACCAGATGGAGCCAGCGGCCACAGACCGCCGCCAACTCGCGACCCATGAGGCCGCCGCCGATGATTCCGATCCGGACGGTTTCCATTGGTGTCACGAACTAGCGATGAGACGTTCGGCTTGATCGACGTCTGCTTCGGCGTGCAGCATCGCCATGATTGCGCGAGTCATGCCAACTGGATTTTGATGCTGGATGATGTTGCGGCCGTACACCACACCGGCGGCTCCAGCCTTAAGCATGGCGGCGGTTCGAGTTAGAAGCTCGCGGTCTGGGACTTTGCCGCCACCACGCACAAGCACGGGCACTCCGGTCGCGGTTTGAATGACGTCACGGTAGGCCTCAGGATCATCGGTCGGGTCGGCCTTGATTATGTCGGCGCCGAGTTCAACGGCCTGCCGAACCACCGGCAAAATTGTGTTTACGTCGCCGTTAACGGTGTAGGCACCCGACTCGGACTCTTTCATCGCAAGCGGCTCGACCATTAGGGGCATGCCGTAGCGATCGCAGTCGGCACGCGCAATCAGCACATTTTTCAGACACGCTTCACGTACTTCGGGGCGCCCGGGTAAGTCGAAGAGATTGACAACAACGCAGGCGGCGTCAAGTTGCACACCGCGAAGTGCGGGCTCGGGGATCATCAGGCTGTACATGTAATCAGGTAGTGGGGTGCCATATACGTTGGCGACATCGGTGCGCAGGACTAAGGCGGGGCGGTGGCGCCCACCGAGGCGCTGGAGCAGCGGAGCCTGACCGACGGTCAATTGGATGGCATCGGGCTCGGCGGCGGCCAAGATCTGGACGGCCGCGGCTAGGTCCTCGATCCCGGTCAAGAAGCTGCGTTCGCCAAAGAATCCGTGGTCAACGGCAATGTCCAAGCAGCGCCCGGAATTCGGATTAAAGAGCCGGCGTAGCCGGAACTCATGGTTTGTCATGGTTTGAGCCTATCCTCAGGTGCATGGGGGAGGTTGCCCTGTTAGATCCGCTCAGAGGGGAGCGCAGATGGCACCGCCGCTGCTCGTGGGTTTGGATATGGGTACCACGCGGGTCAAGGCCGTTGCGGTTGATCTAGCGGGCCAGCAGGTAGCCGAGGCCGCCCTGCCAACCCCGTGGCGCCACCATGGCGCCGAAGCCGAACTTGACCCAATCGAATTAGCGACCACTGCCACCGCGGTGCTCACGATGCTCAGCGCCGACCCAGGTTGGCCGGCCGGTGCAAAAGTCACCGGTATTGGTGTTACTGGCATGGCCGAGACCGGAGTACTCCTTGACGCGGCCGGTCAAGTAGTAGCACCGGCGCTAGCTTGGCATGACCCGCGCGGTGAAGTCGAATTTATTGAGAAACATATTTCACGTTCGGACTTTCATCGACATGTTGGGATGCGGCTGAACTCGAAACCTTCGGTCGCCAAGATCTTGTGGCTGCAGCGAAATATCCCGGGCGCCGAAAAAGCTGTGCGACACCTTTGTGTAGCCGAGTGGATCGTATTTCATTTTGGGGGTGAGCATGTTGGTGAATTGTCATTAACCTCACGTACCGGGTTTTTTGACATCGTAATCTGCCAGCCTTGGGAACAAACCCTGAAGTTAACAGGTGACTTATTGCCGAGTCGCTTTGTTGTAGCAGGGGAGGATTGCGGAGCGGTGCGAGGTGAATTGCCCGACGCTTTCATCGGTGCGACCCTCACCGTAGCTGGCATGGATCATCAGTCGGCGGCATTCGCTTCAGGGGCCGCAATTTCTGGTTCGCTTTTTAATTCTATGGGTACCGCAGAGGCGATTATGCGATTCGAGCCGGCACCTATTTCTCGCGATCAGCTTGAACTACTTGTTGATCAAGATGCTGCGGTCTTGTGGGGAGTTATTCCAGATCATGTCTGCATTCTGGGTGCGACCTTGGCCGGACTGTCATTGGAGCGGGTGCACGCACTACTTGGTATCAAAGATCGCAATCAATCACGGGAGTTGGCTAGGGCAGCACTAAATATTGATCGATCGAAGTCTGCGCTGAAATTGGATCCGGCATCTCATCGCGGGCTTCGCCTCTCAGGTATCGATGACGATGCGTCACCGGCGCTAACTTGGCGGGTCGCCGTCGAGGATCTCCTTGAGCAGAGCGCCACCATGTTGAGCTTCGTCGAAAGTGTGGTGGGCCCGCGCACCTCGGCGGTTGTCGGTGGTGGCTGGATCCATGACGTGATGGTTGCTGACGTCAAGAAGAGGCAACTTGGTGACTACCGCGTATGTGAGGTTAACGAACCAGGTGCGGTGGGTGCGGCTCTATTTGCGGGTATTGCCACCGGTGTTGTCACTCGGCCCGGGCCAGTCGAGCGGCCAACTTGGCCACAGGCCTGATGAGGTACACCGGTGGCTGAACGCGACACCGCACGGGCCTTGGTCTATGCCGCCGAGAATCAATGGTCGGCGGCTTTGGATCGGGGCGGGGTAATAGATTTCTTTGGGTCGAAATTAACTTTGCCACAGCAGAAGCAATTCGAAACAATTCAGGCGATGCAAAGTTATTGCGATGGTGTCATGGTAAATAAACGCGTAATGAGCAGGTATCCGAGTGCAGGTTCAGTAGTCGTGCGAGCCCGGGCCGGGCAAGCAATGGCGCACTACGAGTCGGTGGGTCAGACAATCGCGATACCACTTTCAGGTACCGCCGGTGAGCCCAGTTGGGCCTGCCGTGAGGCGGTATTGCTGCATGAGCTGACCCACCATCTACTTTTTTCATCGGCTGATCGCGCAGCGGCTGCTGTGGCAATCCATGGTTCTGCTTTTACCACCAGCATGTGCTGGTTGGTATGCGAAATCTTGGGCTCTGAAGCCGCGCTGGTGCTGCAGGGCGCATATCAAGGGTCCGGGGTTATTGTGGGCTCGTATGTCGATTGAGCGAATTAGTGCGCTGCTGGCTAAAGCGGAACGCACCGACAATGCCGCTGAGGCGGATGCTTATTTAATGAAGGCCCAAGCACTGGCCACCGCCGCAAGTGTTGATTTGGCTTTTGCTAGGGCGCACACCGCGAAAATTGAAATGTGCCAAGCTCCGGAGATTCGCACGGTCACCATCGGAGAAAAAGGCAAGAGAGCCAATCAACACCTGATTTCACTTTTTATTGCGGTGGCGCACGCAAATGATGCGCACGTCGATATTGCGAGTAACTCAACTTATGTCATGTCATATGGGATGCCGGGAGATCTTGATGCGATTGAGGCGCTCTTCGCTTCACTTGCAGTTCAAATGACCCACTCTGCACAAAATTGGCTTGCGTTAGGAGTATGGCGAGCTGAGACGTATGTGGCCTGGAAGAAATCCGGTGGGAGTTGGTCACGCTCGACGAGGCCGCATACTGCTCAGACTGCACGGGTAAGTTTCTACCGCTCCTATATTGCGCGAGTAGAGGAGCGCCTACAGGCTGCTCGTGACCAGGCACGCGACCAAGTGCTCGCCGAACGTGACAAAGGTCGAGCCGGTCAAAAGGCGGGTGAATTGGTGCTGCGGGGGAAGACCACTGAGATAAGTGACTTCCATCGCGCCAATACCTCAGCCAGAGGGGCCTGGGGCGGCTATTCAGGTGCGGTTCGCACTGATAAGGGGTCGGCCGGGGCGGCGGGCCGGCACGCGGCATCAAATGCCCACCTGGCGGCCCAGCGGGCGCTACCGACTAAACCGGTGCTGGAAGGATGAAGCCCATGGGCGATAGCGAACTTCCGCAGTTTGCCGACATAGAGCAGGCGGCTGTGCGCCTACAAGGGGTTATACGAGATTTGCCGTTGGCCGGCGCTAGGTGGTTAGAAGTTCTGGTGGGCGGTCCGGTGATGTTGGTCACCGAGAATTTGCAGCGCGCTGGGTCGTTTAAAATCCGCGGTGCTTACAACCAGATTGCCCAACTCTCCGAATCCGAGCGAGCGCGTGGGGTTGTTGCTGCCAGCGCTGGTAACCATGCGCAGGGGGTGGCCGTCGCTGGCCAACTACTTGGCGTCAAAGTCACGGTTTTCATGCCAGACGGAGCGACTATTCCGAAAATTGAAGCCACCAAAGGTTACGGTGCTGATGTCTACTTCGCCGGTCCGACAATCGATACCGCACTTGAGGCGGCACGCGAATTCAGCGAACGCACCGGGGCGGTACGTATTCATCCTTTCGATCACGCTGATGTGGTTGCCGGCCAAGGCACTCTCGGGCTGGAAATTCTCGAGAAGCTGCCAGATGTGAAAACAGTTGTCGTCTGTACGGGCGGCGGTGGCCTACTCGCGGGGGTGGCGCTAGCAATCAAGTCAGTACGGCCTGAGGTTCGGGTCATTGGTGTACAAGCGGAGCAAGGGGCTGCTTATCCAGCCTCACTCAAAGCAGGCGCACCAATTGCATTGACCACGATGAACACCATGGCAGATGGTATCGCTGTTGGTCGACCAGGTGCGGTGCCATTTGCGATCATTTCGAATCTAGTTGACGATATCGTCACAGTGTCAGAGAGTGAGATCGCTCGTGCAGTTCTGATGCTGCTCGAGCGGGCGAAATTACTTGTTGAACCCGCAGGTGCTGCGGCGACTGCAGCGGTACTTGCGCGCCCGCAAGATTTTGAACCCCCTGTTGCCGTGGTAATTAGTGGCGGAAATGTCGACTCGCTGCTGCTCATGCGCATCATCAGGTTTGGCATGGCGGCCGCGGGTCGCTTCTTGACGGTTCGAGTGAGGGTACTTGATAAACCAGGTTCACTAGCGCAATTACTGGAGGCCGTGCGCAAGTCGAATTCCAATGTAGTCGAGATTGAGCACAATCGATTTGACCCCGAGTTGTCAGTTGACGAAGTCGACATTGTGGTTCAAGTTGAGACCCGGGGCCCCGAACACCGCGACGAGTTACTTCGCCAATTGGCCGAAGCCGGTTATGAAATTCTCGACCGGTAGGCTGAGAAATATGTCAGACAAACCAGCGGTTTATGCCGAGGGCATCACTCGCACCTTCGGTGATGTTAAAGCCCTTGACGGCATGGATCTTGTCGTGCAAAGGGGTCAGGTAGTTGGCCTTTTGGGCCCCAATGGCGCGGGCAAAACCACCATGGTGCGTATTTTGAGCACCCTGTTGAGACCAACAGGTGGCCACGCTGAAGTCGCTGGCTTTGATGTTGTTAAGGAAGCTAATCAGGTTCGGCGGATGATCGGTCTGACGGGCCAGTTCGCGGCGGTTGATGAGTACTTAACCGGACGCGAAAACTTGCGAATGTTCGGTGATCTTTTCCATCTAACACCGAAGTATGTCAAAGCTCGATCCGAGGAGTTGCTGACTTCATTTGATCTTGATGATGCTGCTGATCGATCCGTTCGCACCTACTCAGGTGGTATGCGCCGGCGACTTGACCTCGCGGCTAGTTTGATCGCCCGGCCGGAGATCTTGTTCCTGGATGAGCCGACAACGGGGCTAGATCCGCGCTCTCGACTCGGCATGTGGCAGGTAATCAACGATTTGGTGGCCGATGGCACCACCGTACTGTTGACAACTCAGTACCTGGAAGAAGCCGATCAATTAGCGCAAAACATTGTGGTAATTGACCACGGACACGTGATCGCGCACGGCACCGCTGAGCAACTCAAAGATCAAATAGGCGGTGACCGCATTGAGGTAACCGTCCATGACGATGCCACTGCCGAGCGCGCCGCACGCGCTATGGAGTCGGTTATCTCAGGACACCCGTTGATTGAGGGCAGTAAGATTTCAGCACCGGTAAGTGGTGGTTCAATGGTTTTGGTTGGGGCTATTAGAGCTCTTGACCTTGAGCAAATTGAAATTACCGACATCATGTTGCGCCGACCAACCCTTGACGATGTCTTCATGTCATTGACCGGCCATCTGGCCGAGGATGAAACCCAACGCCCTGAACCAACTCGTCGAAGAGGAGTGCGTAGGCGATGAGTGCAATTACGGTAGGTCGCCCGGTCGCATTGCGGCGACCGATTTACGGTTGGGCATTGCACGACGGGTTCGTAGTTGCGCGCCGTAATCTCATTCAAACCATTCGAGTACCCGAGTTGCTCTTCTTTTCACTGGTGCAGCCCGTTATCTTCGTGCTGCTCTTCGCGTATGTCTTTGGGGGTGCAATCCCTATCCCAGGTGACGGCGCGAGCCCGGCTGATGCGGCAAATGCATACCGCCAATACCTGATGCCGGGTATTTTCGGCCAGACGGTTGCTTTCGCGGCTGCAGCGAGCACGGTGGGCCTTGCCGAAGACATGAGCCGGGGCATCATTGACCGCTTTCGCGCCTTGCCGATGTCGCCATCAGCGGTGCTATTAGGGCGTACGTTCGCAGACGCCGTCCGCCAAATTCTGGTGCTAGCGGTACTAAGCATCACCGGGTTACTCGTTGGCTGGCGCATAAATAATGGCCTATTCAGTGCACTCCTGGCCTACGCCCTGTTGCTGTTTTTTGCCTACACGGTTGCGTGGGTTGGTGCTTGGATCGGATTGAGTGTGCCTAACCCCGAGACAGCAAATACCGCAGGATTGGCGTGGTTGTTTCCTTTGACCTTCCTGTCTAATGCGTTTGTGCCGATTTCCTCAATGCCAGATTGGCTGCAGCCAATAGCCGCCTACAACCCGATATCTACTTTGGTGCTGTCCACGCGTGAACTATTCGGTAACCCGACGGGTATCCAGCCGCACTACTGGTCGCTCGATCATGCGGCTCTTTACACCCTGATTTCCTGCGCGGTCCTAATCGGAATCTTCGCGCCCTTGGCGGTGCGCAAGTACCGCAACGCGACTTCGCGCTAACGGATATACGGCTCGACTTTTACGATGTCAACCGACATCTCCTTGCCATTGGCCAGCTGGTAAACGGCACTCTCGCCAACGCGCTTACGCATTACCGCTGAACCTAGCGGTGATGTCGGGGAGTAAACCTCGATGGAGGCGTGCGCTGCTTCTTCGCGTGAGCCCAGCAAGAAAGTTTCGACTTCGCCGTCGGATGGGAATCGCACAGTTACGACTTTGCCCTGAGCGACTTCATCCGCCTCGGCATCGGGCACGCCGATCTGTGAGCTCTCCAAGAGTTGACGCAGTTGACGAATCCGGGCCTCGCTCTTGCCCTGTTCCTCTTTTGCGGCGTGATAGCCGCCGTTCTCCTTTAAGTCACCTTCTTCGCGGGCGAGTTCAATGCGCTTGGTGATCTCGGTGCGGCCCGGGCCTTCGCGCTCGGCAAGTTCACCTTGTAGTCGGTCATATGCCTCTTGGGTCAACCAAGTCACTTCGCTCATGAAAGACGAGGGTAACGGTGAATTCATAAAAGGGGAACTGCGAGCGTGAATCGTTATCGATTATGGGGACCAGGGCTGGTTTGGCGGTACGACACCGGGCGGGAATTGGGGTTGGATCACATTCGCGGTGGGCCCGACACTGCATCCCAAGAGTTCGAGGACATAGGCGGGCGCCAAGGTGCGAAGCTCATAATCAACGCGCACGGTTGCTGCTCCGGGCTCAAGGGTGATGGCCGCGTAGCCGACATCGGCTCTGGATTTGTCTTGTGCACGCACAACGCAAGTGACGGTGTCTGCCGCCTGGCGTTGCACGTCGAATGTCACTGACACATGGTCGGGAGCGACGTCATCCCAGGTGATTAGGGTGGCGGTTAGCGTGTCGCGATTTAGTCCGAGTGAGACAAAAATGAGGGCGGCCACAAAACCCACTATCAAAATGGTCGCGCCGATAATGGTGCCTATTGGTCGTCGATCTAGCCCATATCGGGCGATCATCTCCGGGGAGAGTTGGTCCCGGCGAAATGGCGAGGGCATGAATGCCACACTAATGCTTGTGTACCCAGACCTGCGCCTCATGGCGGTCCATGCCCACCCCGATGATGAATCGAGTAAGGGTGCCGCCGCTACAGCTAAATATGTGGCCGAGGGTGTTGAAGTATTGGTGGTGACCTGCACCGGCGGTGAGCGTGGCGACGTGCTAAACCAGCAGGCGGCGGCCGAGGTCGCCGAACTTGGCCTCGAGGAAGTACGCCGCCGCGAGATGGCGCGGGCCGCTGAGATTTTGGGCGTGCGCCAAGTGTGGCTGGGTTTCCCAGATTCTGGGTTCCCGGAGGGCGACCCGCTGCCCCCATTGCCGGTGGGTTGCTTCGCCGCCCTGCCGCTCGAACTCGTCGCTGCGCCATTGGTCGCACTCATCCGTGAATTTCAGCCACAGGTTGTCACCACCTATGACGAAAATGGTGGCTACCCGCATCCAGACCACATCCGCACCCATGAAGTGACCATGGCCGCGGTTGATGCAGCCGCTGACCCCGCGATGTACCTAGGTGTTGGCGGTGCGCCGTGGCAGGTTTCCAAGATCTACTACAACCAACAGTTCAGTAAGCAGCGGGTGCTGGCGCTGCACTTGGCAATGACGGATGCTGATCTGGAATCCCCTTATGACGATTGGCTCAAAGACTGGAAGGATCGCCCGGAGGATGCGGATCGACTAACAACTCGTGTTGATGCGGCCGCGTGGTTTGAGGTCCGCGACCAGGCACTGTCAGCGCATCGAACACAGATCGACCCCGAAGGGCGGTGGTTCGCTGTCCCGATGGAACTACAAAAATCAGTTTGGCCGACCGAAGATTTTGAACTGGCAAGATCAACCATTGCCGTTGAACTACCGGAAAATGATCTATTCGCGGGACTAAGGGGCAGGTAATGGAACCAGATCCGAATAGCGAACTAAGTAAGCTCATTGATGGTGCTGGGCCCATTGCCGGCCTTTTCGTCCTGGCCTTGGGAATTGCCTTGGTACTGCTTTGGTTTTCACTTAATCGTCAAATGAAGCGGATTAACCCTGACCTGCCGATGGGGCGAGGCAATAGCGAAGACATTGACGATGAAGAACCAGCCGCGGATCTCGAACTGACCAATGAGGCACTTGAGCGCGGAGCAGATGAGCAAGCGCCCAACTCCTAGCGCGCTGCTCCGCACGGCGGTCACGCCGCGCTGGGTTGGTTTCGCGGTGCTAGCGACCATCTTCATGATCGGCTGCGTGGCATTAGGGCGCTGGCAGTGGGATAGAACCCAAGACATCATTCAAGCCGAACAGGCATCGAGGTCGGCACCACGCGCCATTGAAGAAGTCGCGGTGCCCGGTGGCAACTTGGCGAATGAATTAATTGGCCAACCGGTTTTCGCTAAGGGAAGTTATGAGGCCGCTGGCCAGGTGCTGGTTTTAAATCGCTCATTTGCTGATCAACCCGGAGTCTGGGTTGTGACCCCACTTCGACTATTTGACGGGTCACTTATCGCGGTACTGCGCGGTTGGCTCCCTGACCCCACCGCACCGGGTGCAGTGCCGCAGGCGCTCGCAGTGGTAGTCACCGGTGTGGTGCAACCAGATGAGGGCTTCTATGCCGATGCTAAACCGGACCCGGGCACCTTAGTCGCGATTTCGAGCGTCGAACTGCGCAAACTTTGGGGCCCGGAGACCAGGCCCGGGTATCTCGCTTTGGCCACCCAGCAACCCACGTTCACGCCGGGTCCGACACCGGTACCGCCAACCGTGGTGACCGGCAATGTCGCATTCCCGATCCAGAATCTCTTCTATGCCATTCAATGGTTAATCTTCGCGGCCTTCGCCAGTTTCGTATATGGACGCTGGCTGTGGCGCGATGCGCAAGAAATGAGTGCTAAGGATGGCGATTTTTCGACTACGGTTACGTCGTCATGATTTATGTAATTGGTGAGGCGTTAATCGACATTATCGTCGACGCTGAGGGAAAGGTCCTGGCAACAGTTGTGGGTGGGGCACCATTGAATACGGCCCGCACGATCTCACGTCTTGATGTTTCAGCAACCTTCCTGGGTGGGATCTCGACCGATACCTTCGGTAATCGCATCATGCGACTGCTTGCCGAAGACGGAGTGCGCTACGCACTTGGTAGTCAGGTGCCTGAGCCAACCACGCTGGCGATTGCCGAGCTTGATAAAAACGGTGCAGCAACATATCGATTCGTCATGGATAGGACTTCGGCCACCGCCGTCACCCCTGATGCTGCGCTGGCGGCGATTGGGTCAGATTGCCGAGCTTTACACGCTGGCACACTCGGCTTGGTTTTGCAGCCACTTGCCGATGCCACTCGCGCTGTTGTCGAGTCCTCACCTGCCGATCGAATCGTGATGATTGATCCGAATTGCCGGCCGAGTGTCATGGAGTCATCCGACACGTTCAGGCGCACCCTTGATTCAGTCCTTGCCCGCGCAGATATCGTAAAAGTAAGTGGCGATGATCTTGCGTTCATGATCCCAGCCTTAGACGCGCAGACCGCGGCCCAGGAGTTGCAGCGCGAAAGTGGAGCGCTGGTCCTCTTTACCGACGGTGCCAATTCAGTTCAGCTAATCACGGCGGCCGAGACAGTTACACTTGAGGTGCCTAAGGTTAAGGTGGTCGACACCGTTGGTGCCGGCGACTCCTTCGGCGGAGGATTCTTGGCGCAATGGTTGGGTCGAGGGCTACGCCGCAACGACCTTGCGGACCTAGGCGCCGTGGTCGAGGCGGCAACTTTTGGGATTAAAGTGGCGGGTATCACCTGTCAACGCGCCGGCGCGGATCCACCACGCGCTAGTGAACTGTAAACAGGTTAGCCTGACACCATGGAAAAAATCGGTGGTGCCGCACTTCGTTACCGCATCATGGCCTGGGTTACCGGGGTAGTTCTTGGCTGCCTCACCATTTGGCTCATTGTGGGCTATGGGTTCATGGATTACGCAAACACCGATGTCAAGCCGGATCTGTACCGGCTGCTGTGGACAGCCCACGGGTGGCTGTACTTCATTTATCTAATTGTTGGTGTCGACCTAGCGTTTCGGATGCGTTACAGCATTTTGCGCACCCTCGGCATATTAATTGCCGGCACCGTGCCCTTCATGTCATTTGTGTCAGAATATTTCGTTCACAAGGACGTTGTCGCAAGGGTCGCGGCACTGCAGGGCGACCCTTCTTAGTTAGCGTGAGTGCGCGCGTTTTGGTCGTGAAATCGACTGAAAATGACGATTTCACGACCAAAACGTGCGCACTCAGCGGCAACCGGTTGCTAGGTAAGTGACCAGTTGATCGGATCGGCGCCCAGTTCATAAAGAAACTCATTCGCCCGGCTAAATGGCTTGGAGCCGAAGAATCCTCGGTCGGCCGACATCGGGCTCGGATGCGCGCTCGCGATGATCGGCACATCGGGTAGTGCAGGTGCGAG
>CAFABK010000036.1_pt1 | contig 15457 bp, 16 predicted proteins | sample 7267871 | NCBI WGS metagenome assembly CAFABK01 (sample SAMEA6814009, study PRJEB35770) | freshwater metagenome | biome: Freshwater; feature: Freshwater reservoir; material: water | place: Czech Republic | collected 2016-04-20 | depth 30m m | reverse complement strand
GTAAAGGTGGTTGGACGTGCGGCCGGAGTATCACCTGGGCTAAGACCCCGGTTGCCGGTGGATCTTCTTCTGCCCGGACATATGCCCTGGGTGATACCGGCCCTGGTGGTGGTTTGGTGTTCCTCATCTCTGGCGGCCTGACCTATGAGATGGCACCGAAGACATGGAGCGGCGCGGGAACCCCGGATAGGGTCGAACGTTGGTGCGGCGACGGTGTGGGAACAGACATAACTGGCACATTCACTGCTGTTGGGACTGGTAGTGCGAACACGACAGCTATGCAGCCGGCTGCATGCCCCTCGGGTGCAGGGGTCTCAGCGCGTGCATACCGTGGTGGTGGACTGACAGATTGGTTCTTGCCATCACAGGATGAGTTGAATGCGATGTGTAACTACTCGCGAACCTGGACGGGGACCCCTCCCACAGGTACGTGTACGGGTACCCAAGATGGCACGTTCGCTAGTGGCACCTACGGGTTTGCTAGCGTCACTTACTGGAGTTCGACGCAGATCGATCCCAACCGATCCTGTGCCCAGAATCCGGATAGTGGCGCTGTGTTCGCCGGCTTCAAGGACAACGCCGCGGTGCGGGTTCGTCCGGTCCGGGCTTTTTAGTACTTCATCCCTTCATCTATTTATCACTTCTGTTTTCCGTTTTTCATTCTTGGTTTTCCGATCGAAAGGCCGTGGCCTCGGGCGGTGTTGCACTGGGAGTTGGTGTGTGGCTCGGAATCAGGACACCGAAAACGTGTTCTTGGCGAATGTTGTGTAGTAATGCCGTGTTGTAATGTGATGTTCAAGTCCGACATTCCCTCACGAAAACGTGCATTAGTCGATTCCCGGCACCTCCACATATGGGCACAATGCATTACCAGCCGCAGCTATCGCCGACCTCAACATCCAGGCTGGGGTCATCGCCAGTATCAATTCCTATCTGGGTTTCCTTATGCACTACTCCACGGTGTGCCTGCGCCGCTCAATGCTGGCCCGAGTAGCACCAGGTTGGTGGGCGTATCTTCGCGCGGAAGGCAAAGCACACAAAGTCGTCGAACGCGCCAGATCTGCCAGATCAACGTGACGTCACCTGTTGCCAGCGGACCGGTGACGCCTGGTTGAGGCTGCTCCTGTTGGGCGAAGGTAGGCAAGGGATAGCACGTGATCTATACCAATTCATATAAATGATAATCCTTGCCACAGAGGCACCTGTGGAGGTAGAATTCATGAAAACGAGAGGGATGGTTCATGGCGAGACCACGGCTGGAGGCAGAGGCGCTGTTGTCAGTATTGCCGGCGGCCTTCACCCGCCACCAGGCGCTGGACGCTGGGATGTCTGCAGCCCTGCTTGAGCGACTCACCGCTGAAGAAACGCTGGAGCGCTTTGCACACGGCCTGTATGTCAATCAGCGGGATGCACTCATCGACTTGGATCTCGCGCAGGCCCGTTTGCGTTCACCGCGTGTCACGATTTGTTTAACTTCGGCTTTAGCCCGTCACGGACTGGTCGATGAGATTCCAGCTCGACACGATTTGGCCGTACCGCGCGGTGCACACCTGCCCACGTTGAGCGCTGGTGTCTGGTGGCACAAGTACGACCCCGCAACGTTTGAAATTGGGCGCCAGCAGGAATACCTGGGCCGAGGCCTGGACATCGGTATCTATAGCGCCGAACGTTCGATCGTGGATGCATTCAACCCACGACTTGGGCTGCCGCGCGAACAGGCCATCGAGGCGCTGCGAGCGTGGCTACACCTGAAAAGCTCTCAACCCTCGTCACTGTTAGGCATTGCCACACAGTGGCCGCACGCACGATCCGGGCTGGTCAGTGTCTTGCAGGTGCTGCTGTGAAAGTGAGCCGTAGCCAACCCGGAGGCGAGCAGTACTTGGCGCTGCAGGCACTTGCCCGCCAAACCGGCCAAGGATTCGAACAACTGTCGGTGCTGTACGCGCTAGAAGGATTCTTGCGCAGGCTTGCCTCATCTAATGATCGCGAAGCCTTTGTACTCAAAGGTGGAGTGCTGCTCGCGGCATTTGATGCCCGCAGGCCAACTCGAGATGCAGATTTTCTCGCACTGGACCTCAACAACGACCGCATGATCATCGAAACCAAAATCGCAAGCATCGCCAACATCGACGCAGCTGATGGCCTTGTCTTGGATACCAGTTCAGTTTCATCACAGGTCATTCGAGACGAAGACGAATACTCCGGAATCCGAGTCAAACTCACGTATGTCCTTGCGACCATGCAGTTGCGGGTGGGAATCGACATCAATGTCGGCGATCCGGTCTACCCAGCACCGCGGCTCACCACCGTGCCGGGCCTGCTCACCCGCGATGTCACCGTGTTGGGTTACCCGATGGCAGCAGTGGTTGCGGAAAAGGCCGTCACGGCGATGCAGCGTGGTGTTGCTAATACTCGCTGGCGCGACTGGGCTGACATCTTGACCCTAGCAAGACGCTACTCATTTGCCTAGAACGAACTGGCCCAAGCAATCACTTCGGTCGCCGATCACCGAGGAGCCGAAATCACCCCGGTAGCGGCGCTCCTGCCAAGCTACCCGGAAATAGCGCAGGTGAAATGGGCAGCATGGCAACGCCGCCCAGATGTGATCGATGGTCTTCCCGAGTCGTTCACGCACGTGCTCATCGAAGTTTCCCAGTTCATCGATCCAGTCATTGATGGCTTAGCTCCAGATGCCGCATGGAATCCGATCGAAGCCGCATGGGAAACACGACAGGCATGAAGATGGTGTTAAAGGTCAGCGATGGAGTGCAAGCGTGCGCTGTCATTGGCTTCGATGGGGATGTTGTCCTTGGGTGTGGCTGAGCCGGTGAGAACAAATTGCCCGGGCAGCCCGCGATCGTCGGCTGCACGGCGGACGGCGTCCCATGCTGGAATCGGAGGAGCGCGTGCGCGAGCAAGTCGCATCGTTCTTGCACGACCGAATCCAGACCGATCTCGTCACCATCGCGCTGCGGATTCGCGCAACCATCGGGCAAAGCCCTGATGTGATGGCCAGCGAGCTCACTTCGGTGATCAGCGAACTCGAGCGGGTGCGCTCGAAAGAGGTGCGCATGGCTAGCCGCCAGCTCAGTCCCAATCTTGCGACCGTAACCCTTGACGCCGCCTTGCGTGATCTGGCTGAGTCCTACCGGCCAGCTATGGAAGTCTCGATCGACGTTCACTCTTCGGTGTCCCATCGGATCGAGCAATACGGCGTTAGCAGCCTGGCCGAGGGAGCTATCTTTTTCTCATCGATGCCTTGACCTGCTGAGCGTGGAGTGTGTTGAGGTACGTGCTCTCGCCAGGCTAATGAAGTTCTCTGGGTGCGTAGTCAAACTGGCATAGTGGGCTCCGGAGCGTGGGTTTAGGAGGTGAATTACATATGCATCAACCCGATGTCGTCGTGATTGGCGCAGGTATCAGCGGGCTGGCGGTATGTGAAGTTTTGCACCGGGGCGGGCTCGCAGTCACGGTGCTCGAGGCCAGGACCCGCGTCGGAGGACGTCTACTTTCCAGTCCACTAGATCTTGGGGCATCTTGGTTTTGGGATGGTGAGCGAAGAGTCCGGGCAATGACCGATCGCTTTGAGATTGCAACATTCCCGCAGTACCGCGCCGGTGACGCGATGATCGATGAACGGGACGGAGTGCACCGGTACCCGGGGAACCCAATTGATGGGCAAGCACATCGATTTGTCAACGGAGCCGCCGCTTTGACTAATGCTCTGGCGGGGGAGTTGCCCCAGGGCGTGGTGCTGCTGGATCAACCCGTAATTGAAGTCACTGATGAATTAGTGGTGCTTACGGCTACTAGCAGGTGGCAGCCTCAACATGTGGTGATCGCGGTACCACCGGCAGTCGCGGTGGCGGCCATCCGGCTACCCGAGGCACTGCCAGGGAATCTGGTTGATATAGCCCAGCGCACTCCCGTGTGGATGAGCGACACTGTCAAGGTCGTAGTGACGTACGACGAACCCTTTTGGCGCTCCGATGGCCTCGCTGGGTCCGCGATAAGTCGAGCGGGACCGCTGCACGAAATACACGACCTTTGTGGGCCTGATGGATCCCCGTCTGCCCTCTTTGGGTTTGCCCGTGCAGGTCAGCCAAGCGGCCTGACTGAGTCTGAAATTTGCGCACAGTTGGGGCGGATCTTCGGACCTCGTGCACACGCACCGCGAGAACTCCAGATTCAGGATTGGTCCAGCGAGCAGTGGACGAACCCAGCGATGGCTGCACCTGAATCGGCTCAAAGTTCGCCTGGCTTCGCACTCCTGGGTCATGCTGTCTACCAGCAACCACAACTTGGTGGTCGATTCCACTGGTCGGCTACCGAGACCGCACCGAATTATGCAGGGCATATTGAAGGGGCACTTGAAGCGGCCGAGCGCACAGTTAATTCAATCTTAGACTTTCCTCGGTGAGAGCTTCCGTTTAAATCGGCTGAGACCAAGACTTATTAAAGTGAACCACATGTGAATTGCGGAAAGGCGTGTGAGACCCAGAATGAATGAATGCTGACTCGAAGTAACGTTTCGCTTGAGGTTTGGGTGGGGACTGGTCGGGGCCTGATTTGGATCCTGCCGCTCACCTTGGATAAATGCCCGCTCTTAGTTCGCCTTTTTGATGGAGGTCAATGGCATGACGAATGTGAACGAGCAACAGCTGCAGTTGGTGGAGAACACCCTTACCACCGCATTGCTGGCGTGGTCGGCTACAAGTGTGGCGGTCGGAACGATCATGGCCCTAGTGGGCCGCAAGGCCCAAAACGATGATCTGGTTGGCTTTGGCCGGCAGACTGCCGCGTGGGGTGCCGTTGATGCGTTGATCGCTGGCGCTGGTGTTCTGAGCAGGCGTCGCCGCGCTCCGCTCTGCGATGAAGAAGCTGCGAAAAAGGCCGGCTCGCTGCGCAAGCTACTTCTGGTAAATGCGGTAGCAGACGTCGGTTATATGGCCGGCGGTCTTCTGCTAATTGCCCGGGGCGAAGGTGGGCAAAGGAAGTTACGGATGGGAGCCGGGGATGGGGCTGCGGTTGTAGTTCAGGGCGCATTTCTCCTGGTGCTGGACCTCACCCAAGCTCAAAGGGTGAGGTAAGGGTTTAGATGAAGAGCACCTCGGAGGCTTTACGCAACCCGAACCTGATGCAGTCAATGTGACGTTGTGTCGGTGATCGGCAGGCATGGACAACAGGGGCATGAAACGCCGTCATCTTTGGATAAATCTGTCCCTGATCTTGGCCATATTGCTCGTCGTTGGGGCTATCTTGGGCGTGGCACTACGGCCCAAGGGGGCCTCGGCTCCAGCCCGTACTGCCACAGTGGTGACCGCTACGGTCTCGTCAACGGTAACGGCGAGCGGATCGGTTGAAAGCGCCGGCGGTTCAGTGAACCAGGACCGGGTGCTCGCAACTGTCAACCAGACCACGGCAACACAACAACTTGCTGCAGCACCACACGGCACCACAGATTAGTTGTCACCTAGTCGTGCATCAGACCCAACATCCGCGAACGCGGATCCAAGCAGCCCAGCCGCATTCATTAATTGTTGAGCAGGCAAGGGCTCCCTTTGACTATTTTTCCTGAGCGCGTTCATCCTTGACCTGGTGTGGATGAGGGCGGATTCTTACTCTTGGCCAATAAAAGACTTTGCCTAGGGATAGACCCACAAAAACAATTGTGTTAAAGGACACAAATGCCCCGAGTAAGAGAAACCAAGGCTCATTTAGCAGTTCAGGCTCGAACAGTATTCCCGCCCAGATTTGCTGACCAATAGGAATCATGATCGATCCACCTCTGCAGGGGAGGGAAGGTGACCCCACTTCTGTTTTTTCCGGCGTACCAGGTCGATGATGGAGGAAATAAAATTTAATTGCAGGAAGAAACTATAGGCAACTTCTATAACTAATGGTGCGGCAACAAGCCGAGCTGACCAACCCCCGGCCCACACGGTTCCAACGCGATCGATGACAAATATCGTGGTAACCACCAGCCAAAATATGTACAGATGGACGTATTCCATGGCCAGGCTTGCGACAATTAAGAAAAAATATGCCGTGAATAATGCCACGACGCCATATGCGATACCCAGCTGCTGACCCCAGTATCGAGCGGTGGCAGTTGTCACACCGTATTCGGCCAGATTGTCAAGGGCGCCCCGTTGCCACCGTTTTCGCTGGGTCCAAAGTGTGCTCCAGGTTGGCATTAGTTCTGTTTCGACGGTGCATTCCTGCAGCGAAATCATGCCGAATCCCAGTGACTTCAATGCGATGGTTAACTCGTTATCTTCGGTAATAGATGCAGAGTCATAGACCTCACCTTGGTTACCAGGGATTAAATTACCCCGGGCCTGTGCGACACCAAGCAAAGCTTGGGCGCGAAAAACAGACGCAGTTCCTGTCAAGACAAATACCCTGCCACGCCGATGCTTAATCTGAAGTTGGTATCGGAAATATTCATTTCGTTGTAATTGCCCGATCAGGCCGTGACCGGGTTCCCCATAAAATAAGCCACCGATCGCAAAAATTTCATCATGCCCGGCAAGGTAGCGCTCGGCCACGTCAAGGAATTGCGGGCTAAGCGAAGTATCAGCATCTAAAACTAAGTAAATATCACTGCTTGTTTCACTTCGGCGCAATTGAGAAAAGGCCTGATTGAGTGCGCCCGCTTTCCTATTTGCGTTATCAACCGTTTCGATTACTTCCGCACCCAAAGATCGAGCCACTGCAGCCGTCTCATCCGTGCAGTTGTCAGCAACAACGATTATGCGATCAGGGGGCCGCGTCTGTTGCATCAAGGCTGGAAGTGTTAGCGGAAGGTTGTCAGCCTCATTGTGAGCTGGCACAACGACGATGATTGTCATGGAATTTAATGAACCCTGTTGAAGGTTTAAGTCGAGCTCCAAATACTCTGGATTTAGTAACCGCAAATCGCTCAGCGTCTCCAGGATGACGGATCCAATCCCAACCAAAATGATTCCTATGATGCTGATCGTAAGAAAGTCGATTGGGTGTGGTCCAGGAACCACGGCGAGGGAAAATCCCGGGAGACGGAAAGCAAGTGGTTCGTCATCGAATGGGTCACCATCGAAATACTTGGCGCTAAGAGCATCGACCGTGGTCAGCAAAAGTGTCACGAAAATTATGATGAGGACGATTGAGCTACCTACCGCTGCACCTTTTCTCATGGCGCTAAAACTCACTTTGCATTAGAAGCCGCTCCGCAACTGATTCTTGGGTTGCGAGATTCGGACAGCCAACATTTCATTGATTTTATCCCAGTTTATGCAAAAAAGTAAATGGTTCCGAAGGTTGAAAATGTGATACTGGACCGAGTAACGAGAAGGTCCGAATCGCTTTGGGTTTAGTTCTGCTTTTTATAGGAGTATGGGGCTATGCCACGTCAGTATCCGCAGCATTTTCGAGAGCGGGCACTTCGCATGGTTGAAGAGTAGCTGCCTGAACATGAAACAGAGTTCGCGGCGATGAAGAAGCCGCGAAAAAGGCCGGCTCATGGTCATTCGAGCCGGCAGCTAGCGGGATGAAACTCACTGCAATGAAGGCAAGTCGTGGCTTGCTCAACGGTGATAGATCGGAAACTACCCGTTAAACCAAGCGTAAGTAATTGGGACGATGGTGATCAATGGCATAAGAGCAACCACCAACCGAATCCAAACTAAGCCTTCGCGTTTGCGAGTCAGGGCCCACGCGATCCAAATTCCGGGCACTGCGCAGGCACTGAGAATCACCAGCCCCCACATTCCGTAGAAGAGGCTCCACTGCCAGGCGTTTGCGCCCTCTGTCCCTGAGTCGAAAACCATCACGGTCATTAGTGCGGGTACGAAAGCCAGAACCGCGACTATTGCCCAAAAAATTGAGGCAATTATGGGCAGTGCGAGATTCGCGGCTTTTTTATCTTCCATCAGGGCTCCATTGGATTCTGGTTAGTTAAGGATTTCATCCTTCGTACCTGGTTTTCAGGGAAAAGGCTGGAATATAAGTTCGCTACTGCTTCTTCGGTGCCGTCGAACCACCGGTTCGGAGCTATTGCACTCATCAAGATTGATCCTTACAGAGACTTAACATGATTCGCAAGTACTGGCTATGCATGCGCCCTCCGGTTACTGGAGAATAGTGGCATGAAGCGCCGTCGCCTTTGGATCAACCTCGCCCTTGTCCTAGCAATTGTCCTCGTTTTGGGTGCGATCGTGGGCATAGCACTACGTCCCAAGGGGGCGTCGGCTCCAGCCCGCACTGCCACGGTGGTTTCGGCTACGGTCTCATCAACGGTAACGGCGAGCGGATCGGTTGAAAGCGCCGGCGACATCAACCTGGCATTTACGACACCGGGGATAGTTACGAGTATCGAAGTGTCCGCAGGCGATTCGGTGAAGCAGGGCCAGGTGCTCGCAACGATCAACCAGACAACGGCAACGCAACAACTCGCAGCAGCACAGGCGACCCTTTCTCAAGCACTTAGTTCGGCTTCGACTTCGGGCTCGTCGGTTGCCAATGCCCAGGTGCAACTGAAACTAACAAGTGATGCGTCGGCAGCTTCCAATGACAGTCTGAAGGCCGCGGTATTGCAGGCACGGTCTAATCTGGCCGCGGCTGAAAAGTTGTGGGCGGATGCGTGCGTTAATCCAGATGATGCAACCTGCCCTAACGCGTCGGCAGCAGAAGCAATTCGCTCTGCCCAAAACGGGGTGAAGAGCGCCCAAATCAATTACGACGCGGCCGTGACGGCGGCGGCGAATGCAGCCACGGCATATGACCTAGCGGTGAATCAAGCTGCCGAAACGCTCACTCAGACCAAGGCGGTTGGCTCAACGACTTGTACTGCCTTTGGTTCTAGTTCGGTGAACTGCGCTACTTCTACAGGCACCACCCTTAATGCTCAACACGCCTACGACTCTGCAGTAACCACGCAAACTCAAGGTAAGCAGGCAGATAGCCAGACTGTCCAGAAATCAGCGATGGCGTTATCAACGGCGAACGTGACCCTTCGTAAAGCGATCGCCGATCAATCGAAACTGGGCTCTGATTCAGTGCGCACAGCGAGCCAAGCACTAACCAATGCGGTGAATGCGCAAGAGAAAGGCAAAATCGCCAATGCTCAGTCGGTGCAGAGCGCCCAGAATTTGCTAACCAATGCTCAGGCGGCAATTTTGACACTAGGTGCTGGCGGTACGGCGGCGACGCCGACCGTGGCTCAGGCGGCGATCGACTCTGCCAAGGCGGCGGTGGCGGTAGCACAACGGGCTTTAGCCGACACCACCTTGGTGGCGCCGGTCGCTGGCACTATCGGTTCGGTGAACATCACCGCTGGTGAGATTTCAACAAGTGGGGCCACAACTTCGGGAGGTTCAGCGGCAATAACCGTGATACCTGATGGCCTATTCACCGTCTCGGCGGACTTTGCTGAAACCGATGCGGCTCAAGTTACCGAGGGTGATTTGGCGGCTGTCACTTTCCCCGCGATATCTGGTGCATTAACGACGGGGGTAGTTCTAGCTGTTGATCCGATGGCAACTACGTCAGCATCGAGCAGCCTGGTGGTATTCAGTGTCAAGGTCAGCATGGATTCGGTGCCTGCCGGAGTTCAGCCTGGGATGTCTGCATCGATATCGATTACCACCGACGAAGTCATCGATGTATTAGCCGTGCCACAAAGTGCCATAGCGACCATCGGCGAGGTTAGTACCGTAGAAGTGCTACAGCCGGATAACACCTCGCTCACCGCCGAAGTCACACTTGGGCTCAAGGGTGATTCGCTAACCGAGATAACCAGCGGGGTGACCGCGGGTCAGATCTTGGTAATTCCGACCGGTGGCACTTCAGTATTCCCGACCGGCGGGGTACCGGGCGGCGGCGGCCCATTTAGCCGACCGCGGGGCTGAAACCCATGATCCCGGTCCTTGACTTAGTCGATATCACGAAGGTGTACGGAGATGGAGATTCCATCGTGCGTGCCCTCGACGGAGTATCACTCACCGTAAACACGGGCGACTATTTAGCGATTATGGGTGCTTCAGGTTCTGGTAAGTCAACTTTGATGAACATCATCGGCGCCCTTGATGTGGCAACGGCAGGGCAGTACCACCTTGATGGAATTGATATCAACACATTGGATGAAGACGCACTGTCAATTGTGCGAAATCGCAAGATCGGATTCATCTTCCAGTCATTTAATCTGATCCCCAGAACTACGGCACTGGCAAACGTCGAATTGCCCCTTTCTTACCGCGGAGTAAAACGCGGGGAGCGGCGCGAGCGCGCGAAGGAGGCGTTGGCGGCCGTCGGGCTGAGCGATCGAATGCACCACAGGCCTAATGAACTTTCAGGTGGCCAGCAGCAGCGGGTGGCGGTGGCACGCGCATTGGTTGCGCAGCCGTCCTTGTTGCTCGCTGATGAGCCGACCGGTAACTTGGATTCTCGGGCGACAGCAGACGTGCTGAAACTTCTTGATGAGATGCATGACCAGGGCCGCACCATCGTGATGATTACCCACGAAACCGAAGTAGCCCAGCATGCCGATCGCGTAATTGTGTTAATGGATGGCCGGATTTCTGAGGATCGGCTTAACAGGTGAACCTCCTCGAATCTTTCCGTAGCGGGCTTCAGGCGATCTTGGCCAATCGGCTTCGATCAGGGCTAACGATGCTTGGCATCATGATTGGCGTTGCGGCGGTCATCGTGCTGGTGGCATTTGGGCAGGGCGCCTCAAATGCTGTCACCGGGAGCATCGAAGGGTTAGGCACCAATTTGATTACCGTCTTTCCTGGGGCGGCGGGTGGTTCTCAGTCTGATGCCAGTCTCGCGGTGAAAGACCTCACCGTTGATGATGCGGTGGCATTAAATGATCAAGTGCTGTCGCCGGATATCAGCGCAGCGGCGCCCACTAAGAGGGCACGCGTGACATGCACCTTTGGGGCATTAAGTCACAGCACGGCGATGGTCGGTAGTTGGCCGGCCTACTTCGAAATTTCTAACTCGGCAGTCTCAGAAGGTGGCTACTTCACCAATGCAGATGAAGTTGATGGTCGTCGGGTTGCGGTGATTGGTAAGACCGTGGCCGATGACTTATTTACGGATACTGACCCCATCGGCAAGGAAATGATCTGCGATGGGGTCCCATTCACGGTTTTAGGAGTGCTGGTAGAAAAGGGAGCTTCTGGATTCGGTGATCAAGACGACACGATCATTGCTCCGCTCACGACCGTTCGAAATCACCTAACCGGTAATGGCAGCCTCGACACCATCGCGGTGCAGGCATCCTCATCACAAACGCAGGCGCAGGCCCAAGTGCAACTATCCTCGGTACTTGATGACCGCCATGGCGTTGATGTGGAGACGAGGGATTACCAGATTTTTAATCAAGCGAGTCTACTAGCCACGGTTAATCAAGCGGTTGGTATTTTCACGGCCTTACTCGGTGCCGTCGCAGGCATTAGTTTGCTGGTCGGTGGCATCGGGATCACCAACATCATGCTGGTGTCTGTTACTGAGCGCACCCGTGAAATCGGTATCCGCAAGGCGATAGGAGCAAGCAGGCGGGTGATTTTGCTGCAGTTCCTAATTGAGTCAACAGTATTATCGCTGATCGGAGCCTTCTTCGGGCTAGTGCTCGCATTTCTAGTTACTCGAGTCGAAGTGGCAGGTATTCAACCGACGATCGTCCCAGCATCAGTGCTCGGCGCATTCGCCATCTCCGTTGGTATCGGCTTATTCTTCGGCAGTTACCCGGCTAACCGCGCTGCATCACTTAGACCCATTGAGGCACTTCGCCATGAATAGCGATAAGACGATGAGGGAGAAACCATGAGCGACGAGAACTTGAATGAGCTTCTTGCTAAGCGTGCGCCCAAGAAGCGATCGAAGTTCACGACCGCACTTATCGGCATTCTAATACTGCTTGTCGGAGTGTTCATCGGCATTCCACTCGGTAAGGGTGCTGGTAGTAGTTCAACTGTGATGCCTGTGCTGACAAATCAGGCGGCGCCTGCCATTGGGTCAAGCGCGGGTCGGCCAACAGCTGGAATGGTTAAGCATGTTGCCGGAGATATCTTGACTTTGCAATCAGCTAGCGGTGCAGATGTTGCAGTACGAATTACCGACACGACCAAGATCACCACGCCGGAAGAAATTACGGTCAATGAGCTCGAGATTGGATCTAAAGTGTTGGTTTTAGGTGAGCAAGGCGATGACGGTGTGATCACTGCACAGCTGGTGTCTGAGGGGGCCGGCCTTGGCACGGCCATGGGGGGATAACGCGGCTTCAGAAGGAGCGAACTGGCCGCACGGGGAAGGTTATATAGGCAAAAGTTGTTTGTATTGAGGAAGAATTCGCGGTGTATGGCGGCGAATCGGTGATCCAGTATGCGTACTGATTTGGCCCCCCGATAAGGACCGTGCCGGGTGGACAAACCTCACAGCCCGGTCCATTCGTTGTCGTGGAGAATATCGAAGCTGTTGAAGTCCAAAGATACGACGAGAGGCCAACCTTTTTATTGATAGCCGGCTTAGATTGCATCTTCATGATTTGAACAGCCTCACCAACCGAAGGCAAGTACCAGTCGCTATTACCGCCTCCCCGGTAGACGATGACCGTGTTCGCCGCCCCGGAGGTGCAGGCGGTCAGCATGGCCTGGGTATTTGCGGCACCTGTTCCGAACTGTGTTGAGGTCGCAGCCGTGAATGCCACGGTGGCCGCATTGCACCAAGGGACCGATGGATCAGCTGGGGGGCCAGACCAGTTTCGAGGGGCGAGCTCGAAAGTCTTGCCGGTGGTGTTTCCTGGTGTGCTCGGGATGCTGAATATGTACCCACCGCTCGGGCCGACATCACCAACATGGCACCGGCCCCCGGTCGAGCAGGGCTTCTTTTTTAGCGGCTCACCGGCGTTTGCGGGTGAATTAACGGTCAGGGTGCAGATGAGCAGGACCAGACCGATCGCGATTTTCGATTTCACACCTGAAACTCTAGCTCGAATAATCCCCGATGACCACGATGGTCTTGCAGCTGAGTCATATCTGGCTCTGTGCGGTGATGCTTTACCCGCTAGAGCCTTAGCCAGGCAATAGTATGACGTACCAATCGAGTTTCATCCAGTCAAGGTGTCACTCCGCGCTTCGCACCAGAGCCTTTTACCGAAGTGGCTCGCGGTGAAAAAATCTCCCCGGTCATGATCGTGTTAGGCAACTTATTTGAGGGCACCCAATAAGTGAGGATAACCCCACATTTTTGGTGTCTGCCTAAGGTTAATCAAGAAAAAAGGCGAGCGAGCGACACTGTTTTTCCGAGAAAGAGCTACGCTGATTTTAATCGCCGATGAAAGGGTATTCAAATGCTAGTTTCTGTTTTTTCGTCGCGGAGAACACGCGGCCGTTTCATCTCGTTATTCGCCACAGCTGCACTCTCCGTAGGAGTTATGGGTCTAGGGGCCGCTCCTGTATCGGCAGCTAACGGCTGCACCCTCACTGGAGCTGCCAGCGGCACAGTTGGCGTCGCTCAAAATTTGACTTTCGCCGGTTGCTTAGGTGCCACGACACTCACCGCCACGAACCCGACCACTAACTATGGGTTAACTTCATCGATTTCTGTAGACGCAAGTGGAGCAGGATCACACTCGTGGACACCGCAAAATTCTGGAGTCGCAAACCTCTCCTTAAATGCATCAAACGATAATGGTGGAATTCTTGCCTCAGTCAACATAACCGGCGGTGGTTCGACAGTATGTAGCACAATGACGCTAGCGGCGGCGCCAGTTCTGTCACCAAATATCTCAGCAGGGTTGGTCGCAACGGTTGCAGACGCATACGGAGATAATTCCCCAGCCGGAACTGTGACTTTCACCGATTCAAATAAAAACGTTTTGGGAACCGCATCACTCAACCCCACGCGAGATATAGACGGGGCGAAATCGTTGGCAAAAATCAATTGGGCACCAACGGCCCTGGGGCCCATCACAATCACAGCTACCTACATCGCTAATTCAACGTGCGCTACCGCATCTGCAACAAAGACATTCACCGTGGGTCTGCAAACCCAAACCGCCGAGTACTCCGCTCCTGCTTCTGGCCCGGTTAATAAAGGGCGGACTTTAAAGTTGGAAGCGGCCTCCGAACATGGCACAAACGCTGGACAGAACATCACCTGGGTGATCACCTCGAGTAAGAAGAAGTGTTCACTTGAGTTCCCGTCAAGTGGTGACGTTAAATTGAAAATCAAAAAGAAGGGCGTCTGCGCTGTAACCGGCACCGCCCCTGGGGTGGCTAATGAATGGTCGCCGTACAGCATTTCGCTCAGGTACCACGCCAAGTAAGCGTCTTTGCTGGCGTAACCTGAGAGTGTTAGGCCCCCACCTATGGTGGGGGCCTAACACATTCTGGAATGCGTGCTCGAAAAGTGAGGATGCCCCCACATTTTTGGCGCCGGCGAAAGTTCGTACTTGTGAAAATAGCCGGTCAATGGAACGATCCAAATGCGAAAGTATTACCTCGATTTTAATAGCCGGTGAAAGGGTATTCAAATGCTAGTTTCTGTTTTTTCGTCGCGTAGAACTCGTAGTCGTTATATATCCGCGATCGCCACTGCTGCACTCGCCGTAGGAGTTTTGGGCCTAGGGGCTGTTCCTGCATCGGCGGCTAATGGTTGCACCCTCACCGGTGCGTACAGCGGCGCAGCGGGGGTAGCTCAAAATTTGACTTTCGCCGGTTGCTTAGGCGCCACGACACTGACCGCCACTTTCCTCAGCAACAGTAATTCAGCGTTAACTTCTTCGATTTCCGTTGACGCAAGTGGAGCAGGAACTCACTCGTGGACTCCGCAAAACTCCGGAGTCGTAAATCTCTCCTTGAATGCATCAAACGATAATGGCGGAATCCTTGCCTCAGTAAATATCTCTGCGAGTTCCTCGCCCATTGCCACCACTATAAGTTTTTACCCACAACCTGCTTTGTCAGTAAAAAATGCAACGGATTTTGTGGCTATGGTATTTGCCGCAAGCGGTCCGAATGCGGCAGCTGGCACTGTTACCTTCACGGACTCTAGTAACAACGTTCTCGGGACGGGGACGCTATCAGAAGCAGCCACCCGTGGGATCGCGTTTCACTCGGAAGCACTTGTTGGATGGTCTCCCACCGTTGTTGGGCCCATCACAATCACAGCGACTTACAACCCTTTTGCAGGGTGGACTACTTCATCTTCGACAAAGACATACGTTGTCACAGCTAACCAACCACCTGCGGCAACACCAACTCCTTGGCCCCAATCCGCGAAGTACACCCCTCCTGCTTCTGGCCCGGTTAATAAAGGGCGGACTTTAAAGTTGGAACTGGGCAGTGAAGCTGGTACAGACGCAGGACAGAAAATCACCTGGAAGATCACTTCGAGTAAGAAGAAGTGCTCACTTGAGTTTCCGTCAAATGGTGACGTTAAATTGAAAATCAAAAAGAAGGGCGTCTGC
>CAFABK010000035.1_pt1 | contig 15997 bp, 17 predicted proteins | sample 7267871 | NCBI WGS metagenome assembly CAFABK01 (sample SAMEA6814009, study PRJEB35770) | freshwater metagenome | biome: Freshwater; feature: Freshwater reservoir; material: water | place: Czech Republic | collected 2016-04-20 | depth 30m m | reverse complement strand
GTGAAACGCAAAGGCCTCTAGGCTGAAGATATGACTTTCAGTGTTGGCGTTGATGTTGGCGGAACTAAAATCTTGGCGGGCTTGGTAGACGAGTCTGGTGCAATTGTCACCACGGCGCGACGTGAGTCACCGCGCAATGATGCGAATAAGGCTCTTGCTGTGGTCGCCGAGGTAGTCGCCGAACTAAGTGCGCCGTACCCCGGCGCGGTGGTCGGCGTTGGATTGGGAGTCGCAGGCCCGGTGGATTCGTCAAGGTCGACGGTTTTCTTCGCCCCTAATCTTGGTTGGTCGAATGTTCCGGCGCGGGCCTTACTGGAGGAAGTGGTCGGTGTCCCGGTTGTGGTCGAAAATGACGGCAATGCGGCCGCTTGGGGCGAGTTCAAGTTTGGCGCTGGGGCAGGTGTTGAAGACTTAACTATGGTGACAGTAGGCACGGGCATCGGCGGCGGCATCATCATCGACGGGGTGTTGTTGCGCGGTGCACATGGTGCGGCCGGTGAGATTGGCCATATGAATGCGATCCCGGACGGATTACCTTGTGCCTGCGGTCGTAATGGGTGCTGGGAGCAATATGCGAGCGGTAACGCGCTCGTGCGCGATGCAAGAGCTCTTGCAGCAAGTAGGCGTGGTGAAGCTGGCCTGTTGCTATCACTCGGGGATGGCACTCCGGAGGGGGTACAGGGTGTGCACTTGACCAAAGCTGCCGAGCTTGGGGATCTAGTCGCCATCGATGCGTTCAGGGGGGTTGGTACTTGGCTCGGCCGGGGCTTGGCCGATTTAGCCGCGATTTTGGACCCAACGGCGTTTGTGATTGGCGGTGGGGTTTCCGAAGCCGGTGACTTCCTGCTCACCAGCGCCCGTCAGACTTTGTCGGACAAACTCAGCGGCAAGAGGCAACGCCCGACACCGGAAATTCGCTTGGCCATGCTCGGTAATCGTGCCGGACTCATCGGCGCGGCCGACTTGGCGCGCACTAACTCGCAGTCGCTTCGTGCTAGTTGAAGTAGAAGGCGATCTTCGAGCCCGCGCTGGTAAAACCTGAGTGGATTGATTCACCGGATACCCCCGCGTACTTTCCGGTACCACCGGTAATGGCGAAAGTTTGGGCTTCACTCGGTGGCACGCCAGGTGTCGCGACGATTAAGGATTTAGCGTAAATCACACCGCCCGGCGCGGTTATGGTCAAACTTACATCGCGATTTTCTTGGCCCCCGGGTAACCCAGCGCGCACTGTTATCTGGCTGGTCGTGTAAAAACCAATCGCGGACCCTGCGGGCTTACGCGACAAATCACCAGTTGAGACTGAGATATCGCCGACACTTGATCCGGTGACCCCCAGGTCAATTACGGTGCGAGTTGGTGAACCTAGGTACCAAATCAGATCGGCTTTAGCGGCGCCGGCTCCCGGCGCGAAAACCAGTACGAGAGCCGCGATTGAGGTAACGCAAATGGCGAAACGGCGCGAATTAGAACCAAGAATTTTCATACTTGGAGTTTAACAAGTCGGGCTAGACAACGGCACCATCATCTCGCTCACCATCGCTGACTTCACGCTCGCGCTTGCGGGCCACAAGGGTGATAAAGCCGGCGATCGAGGCAACGAGCGCCAGCGTGGTCAAGAAACTCCCGAGCCCCAGGACATAAATGAGTACCAGGAAGATTGGGCCGCCGATGGCCCCCGCCCAAGCGAATCTGCCGATGGTGTCAGGCAGTGGGATCGGCGGTGGCTCGGGCGGTTCAAATCTGCCTTCGGACAGCAGTTCTTCAATAAATGGGTCTGGTTCTTCGGGCGCTATTTGCCTATTGAGGTCGCCAATTTCCATGCGCATGTCACCGGATAGATCCGCGACGATGGCTTCCCAAGCGCTATCTTGCTCCGGATCATTTTGTTCAGGTGATGGTTCATGAGGTGGTGATGTCATCAGCTGGCAATCACGCGTCGGACAAAGTCGATGCTGCCACTTTCTATTACATCGGCCTCATAATCAATGGTGGCAACATGAAATGACCGGGTTAGTAGTACGTCAGTCTTATCGGCGGATCGAGTGTTCGCCAAAATCCAGGCGGTATTGGATGGCTCAACCACATGATCTTGCTCGCTGTGGAAAACGAGGAGGGGCTGGGTCACTTTGGCAATATCCGCTTTCACAACTGTCCAGAGTTTGGTTAGTGAATGGGCGGCTTTAAGTGGCATTCGATCGTAGGCCCCTTCGTTGACCCCCGGTTTTGCAATGTCATTTGAGACCCCGGGGAATGACGGGATGAAGCGGTAGATGAGCGGAAGTAGATGACGATCGGCTCTCTCCGAGTGCACCGCGGGGTTAACCAGCACGATTCCGGAGATAGCCGAGCCATGTTCTTCGGCGATTCGTAGGCTCAACGAGCCACCCATTGACAGGCCCATGATGAAAACTTGATCGTGATGGGCTTTGAGCTCGCAGATATTGCGGTCGGCCTCTGCGTACCAGTCCTCCCAAGTGGTGATGTTCATGTCCTGCCAGCGGGTCCCGTGCCCTGGTAGCCGCGGAACTCGTACCGTCCAGCCAACTTGGGCGAGGGCTCGCCCCCAAGGGGTAACCGATTTTGGGGATCCGGTGAATCCATGGAGGACACAAATGGCCACCGAATTCGACTCGGCTGCATCGAAAGTGAACGGTTCTGCATCGGGCATCAGGGGCATAGCCACTAGTCTGCCACCACGGACCTGGAATATTCGCTCGGCCAAGGAGATCAGGTGCTCTACTGGGTACTGAAGAATTTAGTGATCGGACCGTGGCTGCGCGTCCTTTTTCGCCCTTGGGTTGAAGGCCGTGAAAACCTTCCAGATCACGGTCCTGCGATGCTCGCCAGTAATCACCTGTCATTTTCGGATTCCTTCTTCTTGGCGGTTGTGCTAAACCGCCCCCTTACCTATCTTGCGAAAAGTGACTACTTCACTGGTCGGGGAATCAAGGGCTATTTCACAAAGCTGTTCTTCAACGGCGTAGGGCAGGTTCCGGTCGACCGCTCAGGTGGTCGAAGTGCCGAAGCAGTAGTCCTAACCGCAACCCGGCTACTTGGTGACGGAGCGCTGCTCGGTATTTATCCTGAAGGCACCCGCTCACCTAATGGCACTTTGTATCGCGGTCGCACCGGTGCGGCGCGAATGGCACTTGAAGCGAAAGTACCGATCGTTCCCGTAGCAATGATCAATACCTATGAGATTCAACCGCCCGGAGTAATTAAGCCGCGACTTCGGCGAGTTGGTATTCGCGTAGGCAAGCCACTTACTTTTGATCGCTACGAGGGCCTTGAGGACGACCGGTTCATCCTGCGCTCGGTTACCGATGAAGTCATGTACGAGTTGATGACGTTATCTGGGCAGGAGTACGTCGACATGTATGCGACTCGGGCAAAGGAGCTAATTGCTATGGGTGACCCGGCTGATTCGCAGTCACTAGTTAATTCGCAGTCGCTGGTTGCTTCGCAGTCAGTGGCTGATTCTGGCGCCTAGTTGCTGGCCCAATTTGTACTTCGTTGCACGGCGTCACGCCACCTCGCATGGCCTTCTGGGTTTACTTCACCGGGCACGAAAATCCCCGAACTACGGCGGGTGTTAATTAGATCGTCAGTTGAATCCCATACCCCGGTACCTAACCCAGCCAAGAATGCGGCACCGAGTCCGGTTGTCTGTAATTGCGCCGATCGGTCGACTGGGATGCCGAGGGTGTCGGCCTGTATTTGGCAAAGTAAATCATTGGCGGCAGCCCCACCATCGACCGCCAACACGCTTAGATCCACCCCGCCTTCGGTTCGCATGAGCTGGACAAGGTCAACAACTTCGTAGGCGATCGCATCCAATGTTGCTCTGGCAATATGGGCCTTTGTGGTAGCGCGGGTGATGCCGATGATCAGTCCACGCGCCGATGGATCCCAGTCGGGTGCACCAAGGCCGGTTAGTGCTGGCACAAAAACAACGCCACCGGCATCGGGCACACTTCGCGCGAGAGCTTCAACCTCGGCAGCACTGTTGATGATCCCGAGCCCATCGCGGAGCCATTGCACGGCCGCCCCGGTGACAAATACCGACCCTTCGAGTGCGAAGTCGCGTCGACCGTCGAGATGTTGCAAGGCAACTGTCGTGAGCAGGCCCCGTGTTGATGCGGCAGGCTTGTCACCGGTGTGAACGAGCAAGAACGAGCCGGTTCCATAAGTACATTTGGTCGCTCCGGGGGTGAAACCGGCTTGGCCAACAAGGGCGGCCTGCTGGTCACCGGCAATCCCAGCGATCGGAGCGGTGACGCCGAGGAAACTTGCAGCATCACTATTGCCGATCACTCCGTATGAGGAGACGATCTCGGGGAGGGCGCCCATTGGCACCCCGAAAAGCTCGCAAAGCCACCGGTCCCAAGTTCCGGTGTTGAGGTTGTACAACATGGTGCGGGAGGCGTTGGTGGCATCGGTAACGTGTTGGAAGCCACGTGTCATCCGCGCGATTAGATAACTATCGATAGTGCCGATCGCTACCCGGCCACTAACTACCTGGGCCCACGTTTGCTGATCATTTTCGCGCACCCAAGAGAGTTTGGTGGCTGAGAAATATGGGTCCAGGCGGAGCCCGGTCAACTCGGTGACTTTGGGCTCGTGGCCGGCGCGGCGAAGTTGCTCGCACAGTTCGGCGGTCCGACGATCCTGCCAAACAATTGCCCGGCGCGCCGCCCCCAAGGTCTCACGGTCCCAAAAGCAGATGGTCTCGCGCTGATTGGTGACACCGATTGCCCCGACGGTCAGTTCGGTTTTCGCGAGGGCCTCGCGGCTGGCGGTCAAGGTGGCCGACCAGATTTCACCGAGGTCATGTTCTACCTGGCCGTCGGCCGGAAAGTACTGCGGAAACTCCGAGTAACCCTGGGCCACGATTTGGCCGGCGGTTGACACCACGAGCGCGGTAACACCGGTGGTGCCGGCATCAATTGCCAAGATGCCTTGGTTGTTCTCTTTGTGCACGCTGAGCACCTTAGACGGGGCGGGGGGCTTCAGGTAATTCGCTCGGCCCCGCTACCCCTGATAGCGTTTTCATTCAGCGGGTAAGCCGGCTAGCGAATGGGGCAAGGATCATGCGTATTGGCGTCTTGACCGGCGGCGGTGACTGCCCTGGGCTAAATGCAGTTATTCGCGGAATCGTGCGGCGCGGAGTAGCTGATTACGGGTTTTCATTCGTGGGTTTCCGTGATGGCTGGAAAGGCCCACTCGAAGGTGTCACGATGCCTTTGGATATCGCGGCAGTTCGTGGCATCTTGCCGCGCGGTGGCACCATCCTTGGATCATCGCGGACGAACCCATTAATAGTTGATGGGGGCATCGAGGCCATAGAGCAGAATCTAAATGACCTCGGCATCGACGCGCTGATCGCAATTGGCGGCGAAGACACCCTCGGGGTGGCATCGGTGCTCAATGATCACGGTATCTCGGTGATCGGCGTCCCCAAAACAATTGACAATGATTTAAGTGGTACCGATTACACCTTTGGCTTCGACACGGCCGTGACGATCGCGACCGAGGCTATTGACCGGTTACACACAACTGCCGAGTCGCACCATCGGGTGCTTATATGCGAGGTGATGGGCCGGCACGCTGGCTGGATCGCGCTGCACTCGGGCATGGCTGGCGGCGCCAACGGCATATTGATTCCGGAAGTGCCATTTGAGTTAAATGAGGTAATGGGTTGGGTCGAATCAAGATTTCGATCGCACTACTCGCCAATCTTGGTGGTTTCCGAAGGTGCGTTACCGAAGGACGGTGCTCTCATCACCAAAGATGCCACCCTTGACTCATTTGGTCACGTCAAACTATCGGGGATAGGTGAATGGCTGGCGGGCCAGATTGAGCAACGCACGGGCAAGGAAGCCCGCACGACGGTGCTCGGCCACGTGCAGCGTGGCGGAACCCCGACGGCATTCGACCGGGTGTTGGCAACCCGTTTTGGGCTTAATGCCATCAAGGCGGTCAAGGACAAGGATTGGGGAAAGATGGTTGCTTTACAGGGCACCGACATTGTTCGGGTGCCCTTAGCGACCGCTACCGGGGTATTGAAAACTGTGCCTTTGGCCCGATATGTTGAGGCGTCGGCCTTCTTCGGCTGATCCTCCTCTACCCTTGAGCCATGTCGGCAGCCAATTCCCCCTCGCAGGTGCATCACGGGCGGGTAATTGAGTGGCCGGAGTTACCGGCCCACCAGCAGCCGCCGTGGCCAGATGCCGGGGAACTAGCCCGGGCGGTGGCTGAGTTACGCGCACTTCCCCCACTGGTTTTTGCCGGTGAATGCGATATATTGCTGGACCGTCTAGCCGCCGCGTCCCGTGGTGAAGCATTCGTCCTGATGGGTGGTGACTGCGCCGAGACTTTCGAGGCCAATACCGCGGACTCAATCCGTTCGCGCTTGCAAACAGTGCTCCAGATGTCAGTGGTACTGACGTACGCGGCCTCGCTACCCGTTGTCAAAGTTGGTCGGTTGGCGGGGCAGTACTTCAAGCCGCGCACCAAGTTGACCGAGGTGCGCGATGGTATTGAGTTAACCTCGTACTTTGGTGATGCGGTGAACTCGATGGAGTTCACCGAGCAAGCCCGTCGCCCAGATGCGCAGCGACTAGTTCGTGCCTACAACGCATCGAGTGCGGCGCTGAATCTCGTGCGTGCTTTCACCCAAGGTGGCTACGCGGATCTGCGTCAAGTACATGCCTGGAATCAGGATTTCGTGCGCGACTCAACCGCCGGCCAGCGCTACGACTCACTTGCGGCTGAAATTGATCGGGCACTGTCCTTCATGCACGCTTGCGGTGCAAATCCTGATGAGTTCAAGCGGGTTGAGTTTTTCGCAGCGCACGAAGCACTTTCCATTGACTATGAGCGTGCGATGACTCGCATTGATTCGCGCACTGGGTTGCCCTACGACGTCTCCGGTCATTTTTTGTGGATCGGAGAGCGGACCCGGCAACTTGATGCCGCCCATGTGCAGTTTGCCTCGGTAATCCATAACCCGGTCGGTGTCAAGGTTGGCCCGACGGCCGCCGCCGACGACATCGTGGAAATTGCCGAACGGCTAAACCCTGAGCGCATCCCCGGCCGACTGACCTTAATCACACGAATGGGTGCCGGTCAGGTGCGAGAGGTGCTGCCCGGTATCGTCCAGAAAGTCGATGCCAGTGGCGTGCCGGTGGTATGGGTCTGCGATCCAATGCACGGCAATACCCGAGAAGCCACGACCGGGCACAAGACCAGGGTTTTTGATGATGTAATCGGCGAGGTCAAGGGCTTCTTCGAAGTCCACCGTGATCTGGGCACCTTCCCCGGCGGGATCCACATCGAACTAACCGGCGATGATGTCACCGAATGTGTCGGCGGCACCGGCGGCGTGCTGGAGGACAACCTTGGCGACCGCTACGAGACCGCCTGCGATCCGAGATTAAATCGAGAGCAAAGCCTCGAGTTGGCGTTTCTAGTTGCCGACATGTTGATCACTCGATAACGCGCTGAGGGAGCCATTTGAATGACGACACTTACCTACACAACGGCAAAAATACCTGGCGGAACAATCGCGGTGGTGGTGACTAATGGTGTAGTCGTAGCGTCGTCATATCGAGGTATTGACGATATTCGTTCGAGGCTCTTACCGGAGTTCACCTACAAAAAGTCTGACCTACCGGTGATTAAAGATGTTTTAAAACGCTACTGCGGGGGGGAGCTGACCGCCCTCGATGAAGTTGAAGTTTCCCAACCCGGGGGCCCCTTTCAGTTGGACGTGTGGAGTGCAATGCGCACCATCGAACCCGGCACCATTGATAGTTACGGTGGATTAGCAAGGCGAGCGGGCCGGCCGAATGCATATCGGGCTGTGGGCACCGCCTGCTCTTCAAATTTGGTGGCACCTTTTGTGCCGTGCCATCGGGTAGTCGCCGCCTCCGGACTCGGTGGTTATGGCTACGGCTTAGCGGTTAAGAAGGCCTTGTTGAAACATGAGGGCGTCACTTACGAGTGAGGAACTGCGCGAGGCGGTCAATCGTGCCGGCAATATCCTCGGTGGTGGTGCTCGGGTTGATGGTGCAAAGGCGCAGTACGGTTCGGCCTTTCAGCACCGTACTTGATACTGCGGCATAACCATCTTGCGTTAGTTGGGCGGCTGCCCGCACGTGATCGCTTGCATCACAGTTAATGCCAGCGAAGGTAACGATGCCTAGCGCTGCTGGCGTGACTATTTCAAGGCGGTCATCGCTTTCAACCTGGTACTGGGCATATTCGGCTAAGCCGATACCGCGGTCAATTGCAGCATCCAGGGTTTCTAGTCCGTAGGTCCGGAACGTGAGCCATAGTTTGACGGCGCGACTTCGGCGGGTGAGTTCCAGACTTCGGTTTTGCATCTCGACGGCTCCACCGGCCACATCTTTGAGGTACTCGGGGTGGATAGCGAAGGTGTCTTCTAAGGCGCCGGGTAATTTAACGAACAAGCAGGCAATGTCGTACGGCTGAAAAAGCCATTTATGCGGATCCGTCACGAATGAGTCGGCTCGATCAAGGCCCGGTAGCACCGATCGCCCGCGCGCACAAAGTGCCGCTGGCCCGCCGTAAGCACCATCGACATGCAGCCAGATATTGAAGGTCGCGCAAATATCTGCGATCGATGGTAGGTCATCGACCGCCCCGGTGTTAGTGGTTCCTGCTGTGGCAATCACCAACATCGGATGTAGCCCATTTTCTAGATCGACCTTAATTGCGGCCTCGAGGTCTACTGCGTTGAGCCGAAAGGTCTGATCGGTTTCTAGCACACGAATATCAGCAGGGGGTTGGCCGATCGCAAGCAGGCCGCGTTTAATCGACGAGTGGGTTTGATCTGAAAGGTAAATGATGCCCGAGCCCGTGTGGTGACGTGCGGTAATCACCGCGGTGATGTTTGCCATCGAACCGCCAGATAGCAGCACGCCTTCACAGGATGGGGCCAAGCCCAGGGCATCCCTTAACCAGCCGCAGGTGATGTTCTCTAGCGTGCTTGGCCCCGAGCCACCACCCCAAGATGAGGCAACCGACGCCATCCCGGTGGCAAGCCATTCACCGAGTATCGCCGGGAATGAGGATGGTCCGGGCACGCGGGCGAAATAGCGCGGGTGGTCACCATGTTGCTGATTGGCCAGTGCGATATCGGCGAGGGTTGCGAGGTTTTCGGAAATTGGTGAGCCTTGGCGGGGGATTGGCCCACCTAATTGCGCGGTTAACAGCGCTAAATCTCCGGTGGTAAGGGCGCGTTGATCCCTAATGGTGGTGAGGTGTTCGACTACCCGGTCAACGACCTCGTAGCCTAAGCGGCGCATCTGAAGTTCGTCCAGCGCCAAGATATCTGCTGGAATATCAAGTGCTCGCCGGGTCTCATCTGGAAGTTCGCGCATGGAGTTCCATTCATCAAAATCGGCAACTTGATGGGTTTAGATAATGCGAATAATTACTGAACTGCCCTTTGGGATCATGGTGCCAGCTGTTGGATCTTGTGAGTAGACACGATTTAGCGGTGTCGCGGCCGCCTCCAGGACTTTCGGTTTAAGGCCAAGGCCCTTGAGCACACTGATGGCCTTGTTTTTCGGTAGGTCAATGAGACTTGGTACCTCAACCGGCGGTGGCCCTTTCGAGACTACGAGTTCGACCGCGGTGCCCGAAGGAGCGATGGTGCCCGCGGCCGGGCGGATCGCAATCACCAGGCCTTCGGCGATTTTCTCCGAATACTTATCGTTCGTTGTCACGAGGAGGCCAAGATCGGTAAGGGCGCTCGTAACGACTTGGTTTTTTTTGCCGACGACCTGCGGGATAGTCACGGGCTTAGGCCCTTTGGATACGGCAATATCCACGCTCGTGCCGGGCTTGACTTCAGTGCCAATCTTTGGCGAAGTGCTTGCTACGGCGGCGGCGGGTACTTGATCGTCGAAAACCTCGGTGGTTGAACCAATTACCAGGTTCGCGGAGGTGATGGCCGTCGTCGCTTCGGTCACCGAAAGCCCTTGGACATCAGGTATCACATAACGCTCGGGGCCTTTTGACAAGATGGCGCCGACCGCACCTCCTTCGCGTGCACCGTCACCGGGCGCCGGGTCACTGCTAATAACTAGATTCAAAGGTACGTCTTCGCTGAATTGTTCTTCGGTAATAACCAGAGTCAATCCGACATCCAAAAGTGACGCCTTTGCCGCTGCCGTGGACAGGCCAACGATATTTGGAGTAGGCACCGATTTGCCGGTGGCGAGCAGCCACCCGCCAATGCCCGCGCCGAGCACCACCATCGCAATGACGAGGGCAATCCATGGCCCTTTTCGCCGCCGACCGCGGTGTGAGGTGGCGGCTGGCGGCGGCGATGTTGGCTTGGGTGCCACCGGCTGCCCGGCGGCAAGTCGGGCAGCTGTAGATGCGTCGACCACCACGGTGTCGTGTGATTCGACGAATGGCCGAGGTGGTGGCAGCATTGCCCGGATTCGCCTTACGTCGGCGAGAAACTCACTTGCTAGTTGGTAACGCAAATTGGCATCGCGCCGGGTGGCACGCACAACGAGCGCATCGATCTCAGGTGGGATAGTCGAGCGAATCGATGACGGTGCCGGCACGTCACTGTTGACATGGGCGTAGGCGACCGAGAGCGGACTATCACCAGCATGTGGTACTTGGCCGGTGACCATTTCGAAGAGCAGGATTCCGGCCGCATAAAGATCTGAGCGCTCGTCGGCTTCACCACGCTCGACCTGCTCAGGTGAAAGATAGGCGACGGTGCCCATAATCAACCCTTGGGTGGCGCTCGTATTTGAAGTCGACACCGCCCTAGCTAAACCAAAATCTGCAACTTTGACGCGGCCGTCATCGGCAAGCAGCACGTTCTCGGGTTTGATATCGCGGTGTACGAAGCCTGCTGCATGTGCGGCCGCCAGCCCTTCAAGAACGGGATCAAGAATGACGAGCGCCTGCTCCGGGGTCAAGGGGCCGTAGTCGCGCATCACATCGCGCAATGTGCACCCCGGTACCATCTCCATGGCCAAATAAATGAGTCCGTCGGCGTGCCCTTGATCGTAGACCGCGACCACGTGGGGGTGTGAAAGCCGTGCAGCCGATTTCGCCTCTCGCTCAAAGCGGGCGACGAAATCCGGGTCTTCAGCTAGGTGCCGGTGCATCACTTTAAGTGCGACTATTCGGTCAAGGCGCAGGTCAACCGCCTCATAGACGGTGGCCATACCACCTCTGGCTAAGTGAGCGCGCACCAAATATCGCCCATCAATAGTCTGCCCGACTAATTGGTTCGGTACAGACGCCTCCACCTTGCGATTCTAGGTACGCCCGATGCGCCGGTGCTGTTGCCACGCCTGCCGGGGTTGGCTTAGTACCAACTACTGCTCCAGTAATTGCAAAACTGACAACAGCCGGTCGCTAACGGGGCCGTCAATTCGGTGCACGATGATACCGGCTGGTTCCAAGCTCTCGCGTACGACTTCGCCGATCAGGGCATCAACCTGGGCCCGATATTCGGGACCATCTCGCTGATCGCCATCGGGCTCCCACGGGATATCGGTGCCACACCAAATTAGAGTTCCGTACGTCTTGGCGTGCAGCGTTGCAGGTTCAAGTAGGGACCTGTCATTGAAGTAGGCCATGCTGTAGATCGCGGTCATGAGGGCTGCCGGGTCGCACACCACCAGTGTTTGCGGGCCGATACCCGCTTGGGCGGTGGCTTCGGCCGCTTCCTGAGTCTCCATGATTGCCTCCTGCTCCCGGGCGGTGGGTACGCGCCCCATTGAGACCACGAATTCGCGTAAGTACTCAGGCACCAAAACGGCATCGAGGCGATCACATAGCGCCTTTGCGAGCGTGGTTTTCCCGGTGCATTCACCACCGAGTAAGCCAATGGTTTTCATCATGCAGAAACCGAAGAAACTTGCGGTGCACGTTTGGCGAGCCAACTGCGTAATCCGATGACCGCCATGATGATTAAGACTGCATAGAACAAAGACGTGAACCAGAGATTTTGGGTGGCGTAGAGCACCGCTCCAACCACATTTACGACTATCCAAAGCACCCAGGAATCCGCGTATTCACGAACCATTAACACCTGTGCCACGACGCTTCCGACAAAGACGAAAGTATCGGGCCACGGTGCCGGGTCACCGATTGCCGCTAGCACCGGTACGAGCGCCAGCCAGGCGGCCAAGGAGCCAATCAGCAGAATTAGGCGAGTGCGATTGCTGACCGTGCTGGGGACGATGGATTTTGGACCCCACCCAAACCAGCCCCAGATTGCCGCAGCGATGAAGACCAATTGCAATGCCGCGGTGCCATAGAGCGCGTACTCCCACAGCAACCAGCCATAAAGTGCGCTGGACAGGAAATAGAATGGCCACGCCCATCTGGTACCGCGAATCGCTAGGCCGATCCCGATAAAAGCAGTGATTACGGCAAGTAACTCGAGCACGGTGACGTCATAGTTCCAGGCGCTGAAAGCCACGTTCATAAATATCGACATCTGGCCCCTCCCTACGCCGGCATTACCCGGACAGGTTCGAACGGTCGGCGACGCCGTGCTGTCGCCCTCTCAGCTCCACTAGGCAGGAGCTCCCGTGCATGTTTAGTTGTGTTACGACAGTATATGACCGTGCCGGCAAATTTGTCATATGTGGGGGTACTTCTTTTCGTACTAGCTGGCAGTGCATGGCTCGAGGTAACGTGCCGTACACGGGTCTTCATTCGGGCTAAGCGGTTGGCCCTCAGCATTGTTCCTGCGGTGATTTTGTTCTTCATTTGGGACGCTTACGCAATTGCTAACGGGCACTGGTGGTTTGACACCGATCGAATTCTTGGCTGGTACCTACCAGGTGGGGTACCGATTGATGAAGTGCTGTTTTTCATCGTTATTCCGATCGCCGCAATTTTGACTTTGGAAGCCGTGCGAGCTGTGAAGGGATGGAATGTCGGCGATGAGGACGGCGCGCCATGACATATACCCAAATTGGTTTGCTGGCCGTTATTCTCACAGTGGCACTTGACCTCTTCCTCCTGCACACGCACCTGGTTACGCGCAAAGTCTTCTGGGTTTCATATGGCATCATCGTGTTTTTCCAATTGATTACCAACGGCATGTTCACCGGGTTTGGGATTGTCCGTTACCACGATGACGCTATTATTGGCGGAACTTCACCCGAGCTCGGCCCGCCACCGTTTATCGGCGATGGCAGGTTGGCCTTTGCTCCAGTAGAGGATTTGCTATTTGGATTCGCACTTGTGCTGCTGACGCTCGTTTGTTGGGTATGGCTCGGAAGAAATGGCGTGCAGCGAAAGCCAAAGGCCGGTCCACCAATCTGGAGGCGCTAGCCGGTGTGCTGGTGCAGGCCGCGTACTTGACCTGATCCAAACTTGCGACGTGCTCGGCTAGCTCGAACCCAAGCCGGCCCGGCAATTCTGAGCCTTCGGGTTAATGGCACCGATGCTCGTTTTGTAAACACCTCGTAGTTAATCTTCTCGACCTCATCGATGATTCCGCAATAGAGTACTCGGGCTGCCTCAATGCAGTCTTGTGATGAGGGGTGCAGCAGGGTGATACCTGAGCGCGATCGTTCTTCCAAATCCCGCACTCGCGTGATTTGATATCGCAAGGCATCCTTGATCTGCGGTGTGGCTATCCGGGCCTCTAAATCTGCGCGAGTGACTCCGAACTTTGCCAGATCATCAAGTGGTAAATAGACACGTCCACGGTCAAGATCTTCTCCGACATCGCGGACAAAGTTGGCAAGTTGAAATGCTACGCCAAGATCCTTGGCCTTTTCTGCGGCCGCCGGTGAACTCGGTTCGAGAATCGGGACCATTTGCAAACCGATTACGGCCGCAGAGCCATAAACATATTCATTTAGATCCTCGTAAGTCTGATAGTGCGTAACAGTTAAATCCATGTGCATTGATTTTAAGAATGCTTCGAAGTGGGTTTTTGGGATATCCCAACGTTGCACGGTGTCGATAACTGCGCGGCACACGGTGTCACTTGAGTTACCGCGATCGAGGTCGTCAAGAAATGTTTGACCCCATGTCAGCAGCCAGTCGGCTTTTTCTTGCTCAGTGAGAGTTGAAGCAAGGTCATCGACTATTTCATCGGCGTATCGGGCAAAGCCGTAAAGGGCATGGACATAGGGTCGTTTACCGGGCGGAAGTAATAAGGTTGCGAGGTAGTAGGTCTTACCGTGAGTTGCGTTTAGCCGGCGACAAAACTCATAGGAGTTGCGTAAATCTGGGTCGATAATGCCGGCGGCATCGAGGTCGCTCGCACTCACATTCAACTCCTGCGCGCCCGTGAGCGGTAGTTTTGGTCTTTGCCAAGGATACGTTCAGCTGCCAGCCGGCCCGAGATAAGCACCATCGGCACGCCAACACCCGGCTGGGTCCCGGAGCCGGTGAAAACGACATTCTCACCCCAAAGATTGCCTGGCCGAAAAGGCCCGGTCTGCATGAACGAGTGAGCTGACGCAAATGGTGCCCCACGTTCCATGCCGCGATCTTGCCAGTCGAGGGGAGTGGTGATGTTCTCAACCTCAATCGCGTCGCCAAATCCGTGGTATCCCCGTTCTTCGAGTACCCGTACCACCTCATCGCGATAGCGCGGGCCGACGGATCGCCAATCAATATCGGCATCAAGATTTGGAGTTGGAAACAACACGTAGTAAATCTGCTTGCCATCTGGTGCTAGCGATGGGTCTGAGCGGGTTGGGTTGGTGACAAGCACACTCGGGTCACTCATTAGTTGCTTCTTGTCAATGAGTTCATCGAACACTCCGCGCCAACTTCGGCCGAAGTGAATATTGTGATGAGCGATCTTGCTGTAATGAGCGGTTGATCCGGCGAGCATGACGAAGCAAGATGGGGAGTAGTCAAGGCGGCGGACCGACCAGGGCACCTTGCCGAGCAGATCTCGGTAGGCCACCGGAAGATCCGGATTCAGGACTACTACATCAGCCTCGATTCGTTCACCATCGGCTGTTGTCACCGCGATGGCGCGGTCATCTTTGGTTTCGACCGAAGTTACCGTAGTGCCGTATTTGATTGTTACCCCGTGTTTTTCGCAGGCCGCAGCCATCGCCACCGGTAGCGCGTGCATGCCGCCTTTGGGGAAGTAAACCCCCGCGACCGAATCCATATATGCGATGACCGCATAGATGGCTAGAGCGTCGTATGGGGAAAGTCCGGCATACATCGCTTGAAAGGAGTAGATGCGCTCGGTGCGAGGGTCTTTGAGGTAATCGCGCACTTTTGGAGCGAGTTTTCGAAACCCACCGATAGCAACGAGTTTGGCCAAGTCGGGTGTAACTAAATCGAATGGGCTATCGATGTTTCGGTCAATGAAATCTTTCATTTCGTATTTGTAGAGTTTCGAAACAAATTCGACATATTTCAAGTATCCGGCGGCTTCATCCGCCCCGATTACCTCGGTAATTTCTTGCGCCATCTGCGAAACATTGGCGTGTACATTAAGGATTGACCCGTCCGGGTAGAAGGCGCGGTAGAGCGGTGCTACTGGCTCAAGTTCGAGCCAATCTTGCATATCCTCGCCAAGGGCATCGAAGCAGTCCGCGATTAGATCAGGCATCGTGAGAACGGAGGGGCCGGTGTCGAATTTGTAGGTGCCACCATCGACTTCCACATTGAGTCGACCAGCGCGGCCTCCGGGGGTTAGTTCGCGCTCTAAAACCGTGACTTTGCGTCCAGCGCCGGCAAGGCGCATAGCTGCTGACAGACCCGCGAGGCCCGCCCCGACAATGACCACGTGATCGGTGCCCCCGGTGACAGTGCGCGGAGTTGCCCGCGGCAGCCACCTTCGAATGGATCGAGTCGACGGATAGTTCATTAAAGTCCCCTTTGCGTGAATAGCATTTAAACTGATCGGGTGGTGGCCGCATGGGCCAGGTCTGTGAAGATGACCCGAGCGGCAGGGTTGATTGCATCAGTCTCAATTGCTAAAAGTGAGCTC
>CAFABK010000034.1_pt1 | contig 16449 bp, 15 predicted proteins | sample 7267871 | NCBI WGS metagenome assembly CAFABK01 (sample SAMEA6814009, study PRJEB35770) | freshwater metagenome | biome: Freshwater; feature: Freshwater reservoir; material: water | place: Czech Republic | collected 2016-04-20 | depth 30m m | reverse complement strand
GTTCCGGCCCAGACCACCCAAGAAAGTGCTCGCGCCCGATGGCTTTCCGGCGCCAAGTCAGTGGCCGTGTATCGCGCTTGATAGCTGGCCGCTGAAGCCACACCAAATACCGCACAGCCGACATAAACGAGAGCGAGATTTCGCAGGACCGCAGCAAAAATGATGATTACCGCACCAAGAACACCGATACCAAATCCCGTGGTCAGTGCCACCCGGCGGCCCCTGCTTAGCGCGATTCGCGCCAGCGGCAAGGCAATCAACGCCGAGCCAATAATCGTGCAGGTCTGTGCTAATCCGGCAGCCGCCTCCGAGTCAGCGATTGAACCCGCGATCAGCGCCCCGACGGGCACCGCCCCGGCGATTGCAATCCCGCTCAATACTTGGGCCGTAGACAAGACCCAGATTGTTTTGCGCTGAACAAGTGCAACCTCTGCTACCGAAAGTGCTAATTGAGCGCTCACCCTGGCCGTGATCCATGCTCAAGGCGCTCAAGTAGCGCTGCGCGCACCGCCTTGTCATCACGCGGTAGCCCCAGGCTCGAATACGCATCGATCAATACCTGCGGATCGGCCACCCAATCCTCATAAGCCACGCACGCCGCCCGGTGGGATCCGAAGAAAGTGTTTAGGTCTGCGGTCGCACTCAACAGCCGATCTCGAATCGTGGTTAGCACTTCAATCGCGTCGGTATTCTCGGGCCACCAGCCACTGCGCGCGGCGTCAACAGGCTCGCGAACATTGATCACATAACGCAAGCCCGGAAATAACCTACCGAGGAAAATTAGATGTTGGAGTAATTCGTCATAGGACCCAAAATGCCCGGGCTCATAGCGAACCTCCTTGAATCCGATCCAAGTGGTGCCGGCCGTAGGCCTGAGCAGGTAGTGAATTACATGGCGACGAACATCGGCAAGCACCGCACCGGGATCTAACTGCGCAGATCCGTACCAGGGGTGGGTCGATTTGCCAGCATGATGCCGGTCGGCGACTTCGGCGATCGACTGAAGGTATGTGCCGAGCCCGCGCATCGCCGAGTAATTTTCACCGCGCACCAAAACCCCCGGCAGGGCATTAAGGCTCGCCTGAATCGCCGTACTACCGGTGCGGCCGTAGGTAACAACCGTGACGTAGGAGTACTCCTTAGGTACATCACGTCGTAACCGCATGGGATCGACCCTAGATCAAAGCGCTGGGTACCTCAGTAGCCGCGCAGACAGCCCGCCAAATCTCGCGGGTTTCAACACCCGCGGCGATTGCTTGAACGACGGTTAAACCGATACCGGCTAGCACAAAATCATTGGCCCAAGAGCGCGCATATACCGGGCCGAGCACGGCATCCATCCGCTCCCAGAAATCAGCCAGACTCACCGCTGGTTAGAGAACAAACGCCGAAATCCGGGCGTCAAAACCACCCGTCTCAGCTTCGGCCATATTCGAACTGACGGATGACAACACCGCCGAGAGCGGTACATCGAGGGCACCGCAGATGGCAGCTAGTAACTCACTTGATGCTTCCTTTTGGCCGCGCTCAACTTCTGAGAGATAGCCCAGCGAGACCGCGGCTGCGGCCGAGACATCACGAAGGGTGCGACCTTGGTCCTGCCGACGACGACGAAGTTCATCACCGACTACCTGCCGAAGCACGATCATCACAACCTCCTTAATTACTACCTTAACCCGGGTCGACCATATCAGCGAGCCTACGTCTACCTCTACGGTAACCCGCCGCCGCCCGTGGCTATTCCCCAGCCTCGGCTAGTAGCGCCAAGACCAACTCCAGGCTCGCGAATACGGTGCCCTCGCGAATGGCCGCCCGATCACCCTTAAGTTCGAGTCGGCTGGTCAGGGTCACGTCACTACGGGCATCGAAAACTGCAATCCACACGGTGCCGGGGCGCTCCCCCGCTAGCCAATCCGGGCCCGCCACCCCGGTAGTGCCCACCCCGATGTCACTGCCAAGTACCCGGGTGGCCGCTTGTGCGAGTTGGGATGCGACCGCCTCGCTAACCACCTGTTCCAGCGATTCTTGATCCAACCCCAGTACCTGCGCTTTAACGTCGGTGGCGTAGGCAATAACTCCACCGCGCAGCATTGCTGAGCACCCGGGCACCTCTGCAATGCGAGCCGCAACAAGGCCTGCCGTCAAGGATTCAGCGGTCGCGAGGGTGACACCTGTGTCAATGCATGCTTTAACCACCCGAGCCGCAAGCAAGGCCGTCATGAATTAGCCTCACTCGAATTCGCTTTTGACTTTGCGCGAAGGCGCACAGCGCGCACCACGTAGTCGATGCCAGTGACCACCGTAAGTACCACGGCAACGGCCATCATGAGCATGCTCGCGGTCGACCACCAGGGCAGATCGGGGACCTCAAGAAGATACATAGTGATCGCAACACCTTGGGCTACCGTTTTAGCTTTTCCGCCACGACTTGCCGGTATGACTCCATGCTCAATTACCCAAAACCTCAATACGGTAATACCAAGTTCGCGAACCAAGATCACAATGGTTACCCACCAGGCCAAATCTGCCAACACTGACAACGAAACCAAGGCGGCCCCTATTAGTGCCTTATCCGCGATCGGGTCAGCGATCTTGCCGAAGTTGGTAACCAAACCTCGCCGGCGCGCAATAGCACCATCCACCAGATCGGTAAGAGCGGCGAATACGAATACTCCGGCCGCCCACCAGCGAAATGTCAGGTCATGGCCGTCTTCGGCGAAGAGCAACACCACCATTACTGGGACGCAGGCAATTCGTAGCAGGGTCAAAAAGTTCGCGATATTTACTATCGAGGTACCCGAGACTAAATCACCAGCAGCATCCGGCTTAGGTGGCCTCACACCGGCTCCGCAAGTAGATCCACCCCTTCGGTATCGACTACATTGGCGGTCACGAAATCTCCAATGTTTGCGGCACCGCTCACGATTGTCGAACCGTCATCGGGGCCTTGATGTCCAGCACGGCCTACCAATCGCCCAGTTGGCTCACCATCTTCATCAAGTTCTTGGGTTTCAATGAGGACTTCAACTGTGGTACCGATTCGGTCCTCGGCACGTTGCGCCATGATCTCCTCGGCCACCGTTGAAATCATTTCGACGCGTGCGCGGATGACATCTTCAGCCAATTTATCAGCAAATGTTGCAGCCTCGGTGCCATCCTCATCGCTGTAGCCAAATATCCCAACCGCGTCAAGGCGTGCTTCATTTAAGAAGAGCAACAGTTCATCGAACTCTTCTTGGGTCTCACCGGGAAACCCCACGATAAAATTACTTCGGATCCCGGCATCTGGGTTCAACTCTCTAATCTGTGCAATGAGAGCGAGGAAATCAACTCGCCCGCCAAAACGCCGCATGCGGCGAAGCAGCGCAGTACTGGCATGCTGAAATGAAAGATCGAAATAGGGCGCAACAACAGGGGTGCGCGCAATGACTTCAATTAGCCCCGGGCGCACCTCCGCGGGTTGCAGGTAGGCCACGCGCAATCTGCTTAGAGACGTGGCATTTCCTATAGCGGGGAGCAGTGACTCCATTAGTCGTATGTCGCCTAGATCTTTTCCGTACGAAGTTGAATTCTCACTCACCAATACGACTTCCCGCACCCCTTGATCCACCAACCATTTGATCTCTTCGATGATGTCGGTGGTTGGCCGTGAAATAAATGAACCGCGAAAGGACGGGATAGCGCAAAAAGTGCATCGGCGGTCACAGCCCGAAGCCAATTTCACCGGCGCGACCGGGCTGCCATCAAGGCGGCGGCGCAGGATCGGCGGTTGCCACCCGGGTTCAGCACCCAAATCACTCTCACCATGACCTGGGATGGGCACGGCGACCGCGGGTCTATCAACCGGTGAGATCGGGAGTAAGGTCCGCCGATCGCGCGGCTTATGTGCGGGCGGACGCTCGCCGGCAACGATGGCTCGCAGCCGCTCAGCAATATCTGGGTAGTCGTCAAAACTCAAAACTGCATCGGCCTCGGGTAATTCAGCGGCTAACTCGCGCCCGTAGCGCTCGGAAAGACAACCCACCGCAACTACGGCTTGTGGCCCACCACCCGCACCCTTAAGAGCCGCAGCGCCAATTACGGCGTCGATAGAATCCTTTTTAGCCACATCTACGAAACCGCAAGTATTAACAAGCACCGCATCTGCTGTGGCTGGATCTTCAACGATCGTCCAACCAGCGGCCGTCAGCCGACCAGCAAGTTCTTCCGAGTCAACTTCATTGCGGGCGCACCCTAAAGTCACCAGAGCGACACTTTGCTGAGTGGTACTTATTTTCGCGGGCACCACCCCAGCCTACGGAGGTGCCTATGGTCCAATAGCGAGCGGGACTTAATAACGTTCTACGTCACTCAGCTGACTTTGGGTTGCATCAAATTCGGCGGCGAGACCTTCAGGGTCCAACCCCAGGCAATTAGCCAATACCTTTAGATGGCCGCGGACGTAGGCGTCCCCACCAAAACAATCAAAATCATCGGCCTCTAGGGCAACCAGCATGGACTCGCGAATCTTGGTCGAGGAAGCTAAATCGGCGGGCGTCAAACCTAATGCCACCCGGGCGTTCTGGATCGTCATACCGGCGCTCATCCGCACCTCCCGCCACATTTGACTAGCGAAGCCTAGCCCGCGCGCCTTAGGTGCGCGCACTAAAAGGGAGAGAAAACAGGTGGTGATTCGGGGGACAAATCAAACCGTTGGATTTAGGAGTCGCCTCTGAGCATGGCAATAATTTCCGGTAATTCTTCGGGTTTTACTAATACATCGCGAGCTTTAGAGCCTTCGCTGGGACCAACTACGCCACGGGACTCCATCAAGTCCATCAGGCGACCAGCTTTGGCAAACCCCACCCGCAACTTGCGTTGCAACATTGAAGTAGACCCGAACTGGGTCGAAATCACCAACTCAACGGCCTGGATAAGCACCTCAAGGTCATCACCTATATCACCGTCCACTTCCTTGGCACCAACTGAAACTACCGTGGTGACCTCGTCCAAATAGACGGCGGCGGACTGCGCCTTGCAGTGAGCAACCACCGCGCGGATTTCATTCTCGGACACAAATGCGCCTTGAATCCGCTGGCTCTTATTGGCCCCCATCGGCAAGAACAAGCCATCACCTTGGCCGACCAGCTTCTCGGCCCCTGGCTGATCCAAGATGACTCGGCTATCAGTCAAGCTTGAAGTTGCGAACGCCAAACGACTTGGAACATTCGCCTTGATCAGGCCGGTTACCACATCAACACTTGGACGCTGCGTCGCAAGCACCAGGTGGATACCGGCCGCTCGTGCCAACTGCGTGATTCGCACGATTGCGTCCTCGACATCACGCGGAGCCACCATCATTAGATCCGCTAGCTCATCAACAACCACGAGTAAGTACGGATAAGGCCTCAGTACCCGCTCACTGCCCGCGATCACTTCCACTCGACCGTTCTTGACTGCTTTATTGAAGTCATCAATATGGCGGAATCCGTATAGAGCTAGATCGTCATACCTACGATCCATTTCTTTGACAACCCACTGCAGCGCGTCAGCCGCCTTCTTCGGGTTGGTGATAATTGGCGTGATTAAGTGCGGAACACCCTCATAAGCCTTCAACTCAACCCGCTTTGGATCTACGAGGATCAAACGGACTTCATCAGGGGTCGCACGCATGAGAATGGAGGTCACCAGAGCGTTGATGCAACTGGATTTACCCGCACCGGTGGCGCCGGCCACCAGAATATGTGGCATTTTGGCGAGGTTGGCGACCACAAAACCGCCCTCAACATCTTTGCCGAGTGCAGCCACCATCGGGTGTTGATCACCTGTTGCGGCCTTGCTGCGCATGACGTCAGCCAAGGCGACTAGCTCGCGGTCAGAGTTAGGGATCTCAATCCCTATTGCTTTCTTTCCCGGGATCGGGCTGAGAATGCGCACATCTGCGCTCGCCACCGCGTAAGCAATGTTTTTACTAAGTGCGGTTACCCGTTCAACTTTGACGCTCGGGCCCAATTCGATTTCATATCGCGTAACCGTTGGTCCGCGCATGAAGCCGGTTACCTGAGCGTCGATGCCGAATTGCTCTAGCACTTCTGTCAATGCTGCAACCACTTGATCATTTGCCCGCGTAGCAGTCTTATGTTCGGCACCCGGCTTCAGCAGATTTGCCGGCGGCAAAACATACGTGACGCTGCCAGATAAGGGCAGTTGCTCGACCAGCTTGGGAGCCCGACTTGCCGACGCCGCGTTTACCGGGCGCGCGAGTGCCACCGTTTCATGGCGTGCCGAATGCCCCACCGGGTCAGCTGTAACAACAGGCCGAGCAATGGAGTTGGTAGGTGTCATGCCGGCCATCAGCCCTGCCGCCGGCCGGAATTCATCTTCCGCGATCGGTGTCACGAAAGGTTCATCCCCAACAAATGCGCCCCCAAGACCATCGGGCAGATCTTCATCAAGGGCATCATCTCCCTCAGCAGCGTCATCACTGCGTTCGGTCGCAAGCTCGGAGCCGGCCTGCCGCCGGCTGAAGACCGCACCCAAAGCACCAATGCGCGTGAACTGGTGGAGCCCGGCACCGAATTTTGCGCGTACGGCACTAAGTGAGGTAGCGGTAAGAATCAAAACTCCAAACACCAACAACAGGGTGAAAATCACCCCGGTGACGATTGGGCCGATTGCCGCAACAATGGGCGCGGTTGCTATCCACCCCACCACCCCACCACCGGTGCCCATGGCATCTGCGCCATCACTTGGTGTGGCTGCCCCTTGCATCAAATGCCAAAGCCCCACTAGTGCGATCAGCACCGCAGCTCCGCCGATTAACATGCGCCCGGTGGTTGCCTGCTCATCTGGATGACGCAGATAACGCCACGCCAAGCCCAGCAAAACAATCGGAATTACAAAGTCGAGCGAACCAAATAACGCTTGAGACACCATCGCGGCCCACGACACAAACCAGCCTTCAACGCCAAACCAGCTTCCGGCTAGCAGAATTGCCGCGGCTGCAATGAACGCGAGCGCTAAACCGTCACGGCGTTGTGCCGGATCAAGCCCACGTGCTCCTGAGCCAATATTGCGGGCAACAAACCCCAGCCCGTGCGCTACCGCGAGATAACCACCGCGGATCACCCGACCGCTGGCAAAAACTGCGCGGGCTACCGGTCCGGGCCCACCAGGTGCCCGCTTGGCGGGTGCCCTGCGCTTAGTTGGACGTTTTGCCGGGGAAGGTCCGCGACCGGAGCGTGAACGGGCCGGTGCAGACGTGCGGGAAGCCATGGTGGCAGCGTACCCACCTAACCCCACCAGTCCCGGTAGTCACACCCTCCCCACCGGTTCGTGTCGCTGACCTTTTTGCCCCATTTGCTCAACTATGAGGCAGCATCTTCTGGGGCGGGCAAGATCGCACGAGCCTGCGGATGGCCACTGGAGGTCCGCAGATTCAAGCCATAGCAGCCACGGACGCGACCTCGTCATCGTCATCAATCACTTCGCCGTGGCGGCTTGTCCACTGCGAGTAGCCGATCGCCAAGGCCGTCGCGACGATGACGAGGATGCCACCCACGACGTTGTCAACAACGCGCTGCTTTCCCAACTCGCCTACCTGCGTGAGGGTCGTCGAATTTAGGCAAGCCGTGGCCGGAACCATGAATACGTAGTACACCCACGCCAGGCCGCTCAGGCGAGCAAAAACTGAAATGACAAGGAATGCCAGACCGATCAGGTAGACGAGACCGAGCGCATGCACCTGGCTCACAACCAGGACGATAAAGACGGAGCCAAGGATTGTCCCAAGGACCCGGAAGACCGTCGGCTTGAGGGTCTGGGCTGTTCCAATTGGTGCCATCACCATGATCACGGCGATGAGGAAGGCGCCGCCGATCATCTTGGGGTTGTCGAGCACATAGAAAGTAGCCACCGTAACGAGGGTGGTGATCATCACCGTGTAGGTAACCGCCTCGCCGCGCGAATGGGGAGCCAGCGTTGCCGGCTTGTGCTTTCGCAGCAGATACGACACCAACAAAGCCGGGATGAGTCCACCGACGAAGAAGATGAGTGCCATCCACAGCAGGTATCCCGTGTCGAGGCGGTTTACCGAGGTGGCCCCGTCCCATGCCGGCGGGTCAATGAGCGCCCACGAGAGCATCACGGGCACCAGCAGGCCCGACTTCTGCAATCCCACTCGCGACAAGCGCCCCACGGTCATGCAAAGGATCGCCATCAACGCAGCGCCCGACACAGGTGACATTCCGGCCACGATGGCAACGGGCGCGAGGAAGCCCATGACGATCGCGACGATCACGGCGTAACGTCGGCCGCCCGAAATCGCCGCCGCGATACCCACAATGGCTGGAATCGATGCCCAGGTAGCAGCGCCCTGCACCTCACCGGTACCAAACCAGGTAACGAGCACCATGACGATGGCCGGTAGCAGTACCAGCACAACCGCCGCCACGACCAGAATGAGCCGGCGCTTGACCGGCATCCTCATCGATCTCTTCGAAGCTGCCACACCCATGTCCTTGCTCGTGCCAGAATCCCGAGAAGTCATTTCCTAAGAGTAGGGGGTTGGCCCTACGCAATCTTGCGTTTTAAGGGGCGGCTAAGCCTCAACTATGACCGGGACGATCATCGGGCGGCGCCGATGGGTACCACTGACCCACTTACCGACTCGCCGACGCACCAGTTGCTGTAATTCGTGGGGGTCGGTGGAGCCATGGCGCAGAGCTTCTTCCAAGGCATCGCGGACCTGATCAAGTAGGGGCGCCATTGCTTCATCGTCCAGGCCTAGGCCTCGAGCATGGATTTCTGGTCCAACAACAACTTTAGAATCAATTAGATCAACGGCGGCGAAGATCGAGATAAATCCTTCTTCACCCAGCACCAGTCGGTCCTTAAGCAAGTTCTCCGTGACATCACCCACGCTAGAGCCGTCAACATAAACAAATCCCACGGGTACGTAACCGGTAATGGACGCCTTCCCATCAACAAGGTCAATAACCATGCCATCGTCGGCCAATAAGATTCGCTCAGTGGCGATGCCGACGCCGCGGGCTATTTCAGCATTTGCCCTCATGTGGCGCCACTCGCCGTGAACAGGCAACACGTGCCTTGGCTTGACGATGTTGTATACATAACGCAACTCACCGGCAGCTGCATGGCCTGAGACATGCACCAGCGCATTGCCTTTATGGATGATATGGGCACCGAGTTTTGATAATCCATTGATCACCCGGAACACGGCGTTCTCATTGCCCGGGATCAATGAAGAAGCAAGCACAATGGTGTCACTTGGCCCGACACTAATTGGGTGATCTCGGTTGGCTATGCGCGAGAGCACCGCCATCGGCTCCCCCTGTGAACCGGTACATATCAGCACCGTCTCATCGTCAGGCAAATCCGCGAGGTCATCAACCGCAACTAGTAGCCCCCCTGGAATCTGTAGGTATCCAAGATCCCGGGCGATACCCATATTTCGAATCATCGATCGACCCACCCACGCCACTTTTCGGCCATGCAGTGCCGCCATATCGATGACCTGTTGCACGCGGTGAATATGCGATGCGAAGGACGCCACGATGATGCGGCCTTCGGCCCGCAGAAATACCGCATCCAAAACCGGGACGATATCGCGCTCACTCGGGACAAAACCCGGGACTTCGGCATTGGTGCTATCGATCATCAATAGATCAACCCCAGCGTCACCTAGTCGAGCGAAACCGTTGAGGTCGGTAATCCTCATATCTAGTGGCACTTGATCCATTTTGAAGTCACCGGTGTGCAGCACCACACCGGCCGGCGTGGTTATTGCAACCGCAAGTGCATCAGGTATGGAGTGGTTGACAGCCAAGAATTCAAGACCAAACGGACCCAACTTCTCGCGCTGGCCTTCTTTAACATCAAGGGTCACCGCCTTGATGCGGTGCTCCTTCAACTTCGCTTCGAGTAGTGCGAGAGTCAGACGCGAACCAAGTAACGGAATATCTTCGCGCAACCGCAATAGATACGGCACTGCACCGATGTGGTCTTCGTGCCCGTGTGTTAGAACAACACACTCGATATCAGCAAGGCGTTCCTTGATCGGCCCAAAATCAGGCAGAACCAGATCCACCCCTGGTTGTGACTCTTCAGGAAAGAGCACTCCGCAATCGACAATCAGCAACCGGCCATCGAATTCAAAGACCGACATGTTACGACCAATTTCGCCCAAACCACCTAGGGCGAAAATTCGTAATCCACCACTTGGTAATGCGGGTGGGGAAGTAAGCTCACTTCTACTCATTCGGTAAACCCGCTGACCAAGCCCGCTGCAAGATCAGCGCGCAGTACGGCCAATTGCGCTGCGCTCGCATCAACCAAGGGCAACCGCACCGGGCCGGCAGGAAGGCCGAGTTCACCGAGCGCCGCCTTAATCAAAATTACCCCTTGGGTACGAAACACCCCGGTGTATACCGGTAGTAAACTCTGATTGATTTCACGGGCTTTCGTTACGTCACCAGCGGCGTAGGCCATTGCCATCTGCTTTAGCCGATCTCCGACTAAGTGACCAACAACTGAAATCATCCCGGCGGCACCAAGTGCAAGTAGCGGCAGATTCAAAATATCGTCACCGGAGTACCAAGCTAGGTCAGTTCGTGCCATACCCCATTGACTCGCGTCGAGATCACCCTTCGCATCCTTATAGGCGATAACCCGCGGGTGCTCGGCGATGCGGACCAAGGTTTCAGTCTCGATCGCCACCCCGGTGCGCTTTGGGATGTCATAGACAATAAGTGGAAGATCTGTTGCATCAGCTATCGCCTTAAAATGCTGAATTAGTCCCTCTTGGGGCGGGCGGTTGTAGTAAGGGCTGACCGCCATCACCGCGTGGGCACCAACTTTTAGGGCGCCTTTGGCGCTGAATACCGAGTGCGCCGTGTCATTGGACCCGACACCGGCAACCAACGTCGCACGATCGCCAACGGCCTCAACTACCACCCGGATCAGATCGAAGTTTTCTTCGTCAGTTGTCGTGGCTGACTCACCGGTGGTGCCATTGATGATCAAGCCGTCGTGCGCCAAGTTGTCAACCAGATGGGCAGCCAAACGCTGGGCACCAGCAAGGTCAACACGGCCATCGGTATGCATCGGAGTGATCATCGCCGTCAACATCACCCCAAAGGGATGATTAGCAGTACTAGGCCCGGGCATGGGTGAAGGCTATCGTCAAGGCGCAACGCGCCCAGCGGCGACAAACGCTGCATGCGTAAGTGGCATCAACTCCGCCCACTTCTCCTCATACTTTTCAGCCACCATCTCGATCTCGCGCTGCGGGTACGACGGGTACTGGGAGGCCTCCGCCTTGCGTCTAAGAGACAGGAAATTCATCAGCGCCCGGGCATTCATGGTCACATATGCGCTGGAAAAGATCGAAACCGGAAGCACCATGCGCGCCACCTCGCGGGCGATGCCGGCCGCTAGCAGATCTTGGTAAGCCATATAGGACTGCCGGCAAGACTCACGCATAGTGGAGTCGATTAAATCGTATTGCCCATCATCGCCGGGTAAAAACTCGTATGCGCCCGTCTTACCGACCTGAAGTACATTGCGCTCTCTATCAGGAACATAAAAAACCGGCTGCAACTCGCGGTAGCGGCCCGACTCTTCGTTATAACTGGCAACGCGATGGCGCATATGCTCGCGCCAGACAAAAATTGGTGCCTGTACGAAGAATGTCATCGAATTGTGTTCGAATGGGCTGCCGTGACGCTCACGCATCAAGTAACTGATCAGCCCCTTAGCCGACGCAGGGTCGGCGTTTAGATCATCAAGTGATTGCTCACCGACGGTAGATACCCGGGCCGCGAAGACCACATCGGCATCACTTGCACCCGCTCGAACTAGTTCTACGGTGACGTCGTTGCGAAATAGCAGCCCTGGAATCTCAATCACGTGGGTCACCCTATCGGGGAACAGTACCGAAACCGGTGTTGGTGCGCGCGCCTACGACACGGCACAATGTAGTCGTGCCGACCGGAGTAAGACCTGCCAGAACCTCAGATGTTGATGACATCGCTGCGGTCCAAATCCGGTCCTGGCAGGTTAACTACTCAAATATTTTGCCCGCGGCTGAACTTGCAGCCCTTGATCCAGGTGACCTAGCTCTCACTTGGGCGTCCGGAATCTTGAACCCCCCGACACCAAACCACCGCCTCATGGTCGCACTCGATGGCTCAAGTAGCTCCGATGCGCTGGTCGGCTACGCCGCTTTCGGACCAAGTATTGATCCAGATTCTGACCCCACCACCGCAGAGTTGCTCGCCCTAGTGGTTGATCCAGATTGCATACGTCAAGGTCACGGCTCAAGGCTTTTGGCTGCCACCGTTGATCAGTTGCGTGCGAGCGGAAGCCAGACTTTAATTATTTGGCTCCCGTTGGCCGATGAACTTTCACGAGCATTTTTCATCGAAAGTGGTTGGGGCCCGGACTCGGCATACCGCGATCGCGTCATCAGCGATGACATAGTTATGCGCGAAGTTCGGCTGGTAACCAATATCGGGCTCGAGCCTTCGCAATAAAATATAGGCCGGCGGATCCCCCGTGCCCGCCGGCCTTTAACTGAATTCGCGCGCTTTCAGGCTAACAGCGCACCCCCGCTTTGTCCCCGTTTCGGGGGTTCCTGAGCGGGTTTTGTCCGCGCCCCCTCACGCTAAGCACTTATTCCGCGACTTGAATAAGCACACCCGGGTTCATGATCCCCGTCGGGTCAAGTTCGGATTTGATGGCCCTCAATAGCCCCATGCCAACCGGGCCAACTTCGGCACCTAGCCATGGTGCGTGATCGCGGCCAACGGCGTGGTGGTGGGTAATAGTTCCGCCGGCAGGATGCAATGCAGAACTGATCGCGGCTTTCGCTGCCAGCCAACGTTTGATTGAGCCTGCTCCTCCGCCATCGATTACCGTGAAGTAAAGCGAGGCTCCCGTCTCATAGACATGCGAGATATGAGACATGACATAGGGGGTGTGCTCAGGGTCCTGCAGAGCGTCAAGTGCTGCCCGCCGAATAACCTCATGAAGATTGGGCAGTTCGACCCAAGAGGTTGCGGTCTCGAAGGTTTCAACCAGGTAGCCACTGTCTAGCAACGTGTCTCGTAGATACGGGCCCGAGTACCGGCCATGCTCCCAAGTTGAACCTACGCCCTTGCCTAGCGAAACTACGCCGAACTTCTTCAACACCGCCCACGCCGCATCGCGCCGCGCGTTCAAAATTGCCGAAGAATGCTCCTCCCAGCCCATAATCAAGAGTGCGCCCTGGCCTACTCCGCGGGCTGCTAAATACCGGTCAAATATTTTGCGTTTAACTCCGGTGGGGCCCGACATCGCCAGTGTTGCGACCGTTTCGGCTTCATCAGAAAGCCTTATCACCGCACTGGTTAACCCGAGTTGCGCCAACTCGCGGCAGGCATCGATACCCGCTGCAAGGCTAGGGGCTATCGCCCCTTCATAGCGACGGGCGATAGCAAGGCGCCGCACACGTAGGGTGATTTCGGTGATGACGCCAAATGCTCCCTCGCTTCCAAGGGCAAGTTGCATCAAGTTTGGCCCAGCAGCACTCGCCGGCACCCGGCCCGCGGACCAAGTACCAATTGGCGTGGCGAGAGTCACCGAATCAATCATGTCGTCAATTCGGCCATAACCAGTTGAGCCTTGCCCGGCGGATCGAGTTGCCGCATACCCTCCGAAGCTCGCACGCTCCCATGACTGCGGCAGGTGGCCAAGGGTGAATCCGCGGGCGCCCAGCAGGCGTTCGAGAACCGGCCCGGTCATTCCCGGCTGCACTCGTACCAGACCCGACACCTCATCTAGGGAGACGAGCGCACTGAGTTTGTCCAAACTGATAACGATGCCGATTGGTTCAGTTGGTCTGGTGACTCCCCCAACAACCGAGGTGCCCCCGCCATACGGCACCACCGATATCCGGTGCTCGACGCAAATGCGAAGCACCTCCAACACTTGGTCATGGCTTGTTGGCTGCAACACGGCGGCCGGCACGGTGCTGGTATCGGCTCCACGCCGGTGGAGCATGTCTACATAAGACATCCCGCGGCTGTGTAGCAGCCGGGCCATGGGATCTAGTAGCACCTGCGGCTCTCCGACCGCAGCAATTAAGGCCGCGAGCACGGCGACCGGGAGCCTGGACTCCGGGATCAAATCCTTGGCCACCGGTGTCGGCGCCAGTGGCCTACCTGCTCCAACCTGGGATTCCAAGAACGCCTTGGCAAGCATGCTCAGGGCCACCGGCTTAGGCGACCTCCCCCAACGGGTGAACCGATCAGTGCTGTCCGGGGTCAGTGCAAAGGGGTTAACGGTCACTATGAAAGCCTGACACACATGAGCGTGGACTTCCTCCCGGTAGGTGATCCACTGGCCGACCTCTCCCCCGAGCGCCGCCGCCAAGATGTTAGTGCCCTCGCAACCACCGTTTTTGACGTCATTGTCATCGGCGGTGGCATCACTGGAACGGGAATCGCACTCGATGCCGCAACCCGGGGGCTTTCTGTCCTGCTACTCGAATCCAATGATCTGGCTTTTGGTACTTCGAGATGGTCGAGCAAGTTGGTACACGGAGGCCTTCGGTATCTAGCAAACGGGCAAGTCGATGTCGCCTGGGAGAGCGCCGTAGAGCGCGGCCACCTGATGACAAATATCGCACCCCATCTAGTGCGTGCGCTCGCGCAAGTGGTGCCAATCATGAACGACACCAGCTTTGGCTCTGCGGTTCTGACTCGCGCGGGCTTCGCGGCCGGAGATGCGCTGCGCGCACTTTCTCGAACCAGCAGACATGTACTGCCGGGGGCACATGTAATTAGCCCAGCAAAGACATGCCGATTGCTGCCAGCCATTGATGCTTCGCGGGTGCGCGGCGGGCTATTGGCTTGGGATGGACTTCTGGAAGACGATGCGCGCCTAGTTGTTGCGGTTGCTCGAACAGCGGCCGCATACGGCGCACGGATTCTTACCGGACACCGAGTCTTGTCCGCCGACGGTACGAGTGTCAGTGTCGTCAACGACGAGAATGAGCAAATCGAGATACCCGCCAAGAACGTGATAAGCGCAACAGGGGTTTGGGCTGAAGCATTTGACCCCCAGGTCGTGATAACCCCATCGCGCGGGACCCATGTGGTGCTGCGCGCTGAAACATTGCATCGACCGCGAGCGGCGATGACTGTTCCAGTTCCTGAAATGCATGGGCGTTACTGCTTTGTTTTGCCCAGACCAGATGGTCTACTACTTGCGGGTATCACGGATATTGATGAACCCGGCCCGATTGCCGATGTGCCGTACCCACCCCAGGAGGACATCAACTGGATCTTGACGCAAGTTTCCCGCGTTTTGGAAACTCCGGTCACCGCAAGTGACGCCGTAGGGGCCTTCACCGGGCTGCGTCCATTAGTGGCGCCGCCACAAACCCCAAATGGCGAGACTTCAGACATCTCGCGCCGACACTTGGTACGCCGCGGCGAAAACGGAGTCATCACGGTAACCGGGGGCAAACTCACCACCTACAGGCGCATGGCCCAAGATGCCGTCGATCTGATCAGTGACAAACCCTGCCGAACCACGCAGGTCGCTCTCGTAGGCGCCGGGGCAGCACCTCCCGCACTAGCTCTGCCCGCCCGTTTGATCCGTCGATATGGCGCCGAGGCCGCTCGGGTTGCCTCACTTGCCGATGAACACCCACAGCTACTTGAGCCACTAACCCCGGAAATCGGGGTCCGCGGTGTTGAACTGGTTTTCGCGGTTCGCTGCGAAGGTGCCCGTTCAGTCGCCGATGTCCTCGAACGGCGTACCCGGCTCTCACTGGTGCCTAGTGACCTTGCCGCCGCAGCGCCACGTGCGAAGGAAATCCTTGACGAATACACCTGATGGCAGTAAGCGCCCAATAACTACAAGTGCAATAGGCATCGGACTGGCAACCGGCGCATATGGGCTTTCCTTCGGCGCCATTAGCGTTGCTAGCGGGCTGAGCGCACTGCAGACCCAGACACTTTCACTACTCATGTTCACCGGGGCCTCTCAGTTTGCGCTAGTTGGAGTCCTAGGAGCCGGTGGTGGCGCAATAGCCGCCGTACTGACAGCCTGGCTTCTTGGCGCCCGTAACGGACTGTATGCCTTGCACATTGCCCCAACTTTGAACTTACGTGGCCTGCTTAAGCCGGTTGCCGCTCAATTAACAATTGATGAATCAACCGCGATGTCAATCGCGAATGATCACACCCCGACCCATAGCCGTCACGCATTTTGGGCAACTGGAATTTCGGTTTACCTACTTTGGAATATCGGGACGCTACTTGGTGCACTCGGCGCCTCGGCAATTGGTGACCCAGCGGTACTCGGCCTCGATGCAGCCATCCCCGCCGGCTTTCTCGCACTTCTATGGCCCAGGTTGCGCGATCGCACCGCCTGGGCAATTGCTGCCGGTGGTGCCACCGT
>CAFABK010000033.1_pt1 | contig 16517 bp, 12 predicted proteins | sample 7267871 | NCBI WGS metagenome assembly CAFABK01 (sample SAMEA6814009, study PRJEB35770) | freshwater metagenome | biome: Freshwater; feature: Freshwater reservoir; material: water | place: Czech Republic | collected 2016-04-20 | depth 30m m | reverse complement strand
GTCGAAATGACGATCGAAGCCCCTAACTACTCCAGCCGATAGGACTCACGTGACCGACATTCAAATCGGTGGCGCCAAGCGTGCCCGCCGTGCCTACTCATTTGATGAAGTTGCTATTGCACCAAGTAGGCGTACGCGCGACCCCCAGGAAGTTTCTACGTCCTGGACAATTGACGCCTACCGATTCGAGTTGCCCTTTATTGCTGCGCCGATGGATTCAATTGTCAGCCCAGCTTCAGCGCAAACCCTAAATGACCTAGGGATGCTTGCAGCTCTAAACTTAGAAGGCCTGTGGGGGCGCTACGCGGATCCATCGCCATTGCTCGAAGAAATCAGGCAGTTGCCAGAGGCCGATGTCACTTCGCGGATGCAAGATATTTATGCGGCCGCCCCTGTCGATCCTGAATTGGTTACGCAGCGGGTAGCGCAAATGAAGCAGGCAGGTGTCACCGTTGCTGTCTCGGTCAGCCCCCAGCGAACCGCCGATCTAGCGCCAATAGCCGCAGCTGCCGGTGCCGACATTATTCTCATCAGAGGTACCACTGTGTCGGCCGAACATGTCTCGGGGGCCGGTGAACCTTTAAATTTGAAGGAGTTCATCCACCAATTGGATGTGCCGGTGATTGTCGGTGGGTGTGCGACTTATCAAGCGGCTTTACATTTGATGCGCACCGGTGCAGCTGGTGTGCTCGTTGGATTTGGCGGGGGTTCTTCGATGACAACTTCGGATGTCTTGGGTGTTCGGGTGCCAATGGCAAGTGCGGTCGCTGATGTGGCTGCGGCTCGTCGCGACTATCTGGACGAATCCGGTGGCAGATATGTGCATGTTGTTGCCGATGGATCCATGGGCCAAAGCGGTGACATCGTCAGGGCATTCGCATGTGGTGCCGATGCCGCCATGCTTGGTTCGGTGCTGGCTCGAGCGACCGATGCTCCAGGTGGCGGGGCGCACTGGGGTGCGGAAGCCTGGCACGGCCAACTACCTCGCGGTCAGCGTAATTTACTGACGCAGGTCGGCACCTTTGCCGAGGTTCTTAATGGGCCGTCGACCCATGCGGCTGGAGCCATGAACATTGCGGGCGCCCTGAGAAAGGCGATGGCTACAACGGGGTATAGCGATCTTAAGGAGTTTCAAAGGGTTGAAATGGTTGTCACGGCCTGAGGGGATGCAGATGAGTGTTGCTGTGGGGGTTGAAATGGAGCCCGCTGTCACCCGGCGGTTACTCGCGCATGCGGCCGTTGGAACCAACCCCGAGCGACTTGACGTAATTGCACCTTTTACCGGGGCTGTCCTTTATTCGATGCCGATATCTACCGAAGTTGATGTTGCTGCTTGTGTCGCCACCGCACGCAAGGCCCAAGGCTGGTGGGCTCAGCGCCCGGTTCAAGAACGTGCTCGCATCTTCCTGAAATTCCACGACTTAGTCATGCAGCGACGTGACGAGGGCCTAGACATCATTCAGCTTGAGACGGGTAAAGCCCGGCGCGATGCCATGGAAGAAATCCTTGATGTGTTGATCGTCGCTCGGCACTACGCGCGTGATGCGGTTCGTTTAATGAGGCCGGTGCGCCATCGAGGTGCGCTTCCTGTGCTCGTTGGGGTGCAGGAGTTGCGCCATCCCAAGGGCGTAGTTGGCATCATTTCGCCGTGGAACTATCCACTTACGTTGGCAGCTAGCGATGCGATCCCGGCGCTGCTGGCTGGTAATGCGGTGGTGCTGAAGCCAGATCCACAAACGTCATTGACCGCCCTATGGGTTGTTGATTTGATGATTGAAGCTGGCGTCCCAGAATCGGTGATCCGCGTTGTAACTGGCGAGGGTCAAGATGTTGGGCCGATGGTAATCGATCGGGTGGATTATGTGATGTTCACCGGGTCTACTCAAGTGGGCCGCGAGGTGGCGCGGCGGTGTGGTGAAAGACTCATCGGTTGCTCACTGGAGTTAGGTGGCAAAAACGCGATGATCATCCGCGCCGATGTAGACGTTGCGCGCGCAGCTGAGATAGCGGTGCGAGCCTGTTTTGCGAATGCCGGTCAACTTTGTGTCTCAATTGAGCGGATGTATATCCATGAAGAAGTAATGCAGCCGTTCTTGGATTTATTCTTGCCACGCGTTGCCGCGATGCGGATGGTCGCTGGTACCGGTTGGGGTGCAGATATGGGCTCGCTCATTTCACAGCGGCAACTTGATCGAGTGCAGGTGCACCTTGCCGACGCCATTGCGCATGGTGCTCGGGTGCTTGTTGGTGGGCGGGCGCGGCCCGAGGTGGGTCCGTACTACCTAGAGCCAACGGTCTTGGCTGGGGTCACCGAGGATATGGGGTTATGTCGCGACGAAACTTTTGGCCCGGTGGTCGCGGTTTACCCATTTAGCTCCGATGAGCAGGCGGTTGCCATGGCTAACGACACCTTCTACGGGTTAAATGCCTCGGTCCTAACCCGCGATACCCAAGCGGGCCGCAAAATTGCGGCCCAGCTCAAGGCGGGCACCGTAAATATTAATGAGGGTTACGCCGCCGCCTGGGGCAGTGTTCGTGCCCCCATGGGTGGGATGGGCGATTCTGGGCTGGGGCGCCGCCACGGCAGAGAGGGTTTCTTGCAATACACGGAGGTGCAAACCATCGCGACGCAACGGGCATTTGGTTTTGGTGCACCGTTCGGGTGGTCAAATGAGCGCTGGGGTGGCACCCTTGCGAATGCGGTTGGAGCCATGAAGAAGTTTGGTTTGAAATAGCACCCACAGATTAGGAAATTGTCATGCCTGGTAGTCAATTGGATTTCGATGTAGTCATCATCGGTTCCGGTTTTGGTGGATCCGTCTCCGCTTTGCGCTTGGTTGAAAAGGGCTACCGGGTCGGTGTCTTGGAAGCTGGCCGCCGATTTGATGAAACTACCTACCCCAAGAATTCATGGCACCTCTCGCGGTTCCTGTGGGCACCAAAGTTGGGCCTGACGGGGCTGCAACGAATACATGTACTTAAGGATGTGGTGGTACTAGCCGGGGCCGGAGTCGGCGGCGGCAGCTTGAACTATGCGAATACCTTGTATGTACCGGGAAAGCAATACTTCACCGACCCGCAGTGGGTCAATATCACTGACTGGGCCGATGAGTTGACACCTTTCTACGATCAAGCAGCCCGAATGCTTGGGGTTACCGAGAACCCCACAATGACTCCTAGCGACGAGATCATGAAGGCCGTTGCCGACGACATGGGAGTAGGGCATACCTTTCGGCTCACTCCGGTTGGTGTCTATTTTGGCTCCGGCCACGGCGTTACCAGCCCCGACCCTTTCTTTGGCGGCGTTGGCCCAGAACGCACCGGGTGCATTGAATGCGGTGAGTGCATGACCGGGTGTCGCCACGGTGCCAAAAATACGCTGCCTAAAAACTACTTAGGGCTTGCAGAATTAGCCGGCGCAAGGGTGCACCCGCTAACAACCGTGACAGGTATTACTGAGCGCGCCGGTGGTGGATATGAAGTAACTACTGTGCGGACCGGGCTCCATTTAGGCAAGCGCACCAGGTCATTTAGTGCCGCCCATGTGATCATGGCCGCGGGCACATTTAATACCCAGAAGTTATTGCACCAAATGAGTGATTCGGGTAAATTGACGCGCCTTTCGAAGAGGTTGGGCCGCTTATCGCGGACTAATTCAGAATCAATTCTTGGTGCCGTTGCAAAATCTCCAGACTCCGACTACACGCAAGGGGTCGCAATTACTTCGAGCTGGTATCCGGACCCAAATACCCACGTCGAACCCGTTCGGTACGGCAAGGGCTCGAATTCAATGGGGCTATTGCAGTCGGTAATCACCGTTCCGCAATTAGGTAGAGCCCGCTGGAAAACCTGGGCCGGTGAGCTGGTACGGCAACGGCGCAATGTGGCTTCATTGCTTAATGTGCACCACTGGAGTGAACGAGCGGTTATCTCATTGGTGATGCAGCCGGTCGACAATTCGCTAACCATTGTCGGTAAAAAATCACGTTTTGGCCGTTGGCACCTAACCACCAAAAAAGATGAGTCCAATCCGGCGCCTACATACTTGCCTGTGGCCCATGAGGTGATCAAGCGGGTTGCCGAAAAAATCGGTGGGGTTCCAGGTAGCAGTGTGTTCGAAAACTTTGATGCTGCGGTGACAGCGCACTTCGTTGGTGGTTGCGTAATCGGTGCCGATGCTGAACACGGGGTGATCGATGCTTACCATCGGGCCTTTGGCCACCCGGGTCTGCATGTTGTTGATGGCGCTGCCATCACCGCAAATCTTGGGGTCAACCCCTCTTTAACCATCACCGCGCAAGCCGAGCGGGCGATGGCCCTGTGGCCCAATAAGGGGGAGGAAGACTCTCGGCCGGAACTCGGGCTGCCTTATGTGCGGGTGCAGCCGGTGGCCCCCAAGAATCCGGTGGTGCCCGATCACGCCCCGGCAGCGCTGCGCTTACCGATTGTGGCCCTCTAGCTGCCAATATGGGTAAGCGCGGTGCCTGGCTAGATACCTGAAGCGGCCCGAACTGCCCGTGCGGTGATTACCCGGGCCAGATGCTCCCGGTAATCGGCCTTGGCATGGAGGTCACTTGTTGCCCGAGTGCCATCGGCCGCGTGCATGGCGGCCGCGGTGATGTCAGCCGCCGATGACGCTCCGACGAGTGCAGCCTCGACCGTGCTTGCTCGAACCGCGGTTGGTGCCATATTGGTTAGGCCAATGCGGGCCTCCTTGATGACTCCGCCCTCGACATTGACAACCGCTGCCACGCCGACAATTGCCCAAGCTTGCGCGGTGCGGTTGAATTTCGCGTAATGGCTGCCCCAGTCGCATTTGGGGATACTAAAACTTACGAGGATTTCATCCGGGCCTACGGCTGTGGTGAAGTAATCAAGGAAGAAGTCTTTGGCTGCGACCGTTCGCCGGCCACCAGGGCCGGCGATTGTGAACGAAGCATCCAGGGCCAGTGCCGCCGCCGGGACATCACCGGCAGGGTCGGCATGAGCTAGCGCCCCACCTGTAGTACCGCGATGCCGAATCGCCGGATCGGCCACTGTGGCCGTTGCTTGTGCCAATAGGAGCGCGTGTTTTTGCACCAGTGGGTTGCTCATTACTGCGTGGTGCGTGGTGGCAGCGCCAATGGTGATAGAGCCTCCATCTTCACGAACTCCGAGCATTTCGTCGATAGCACCGCAATCTACGAGCACGGACGGCTCGGCCATTCGCAATCTAAGTACGGGTACTAGTGATTGCCCACCTGAAATGATCTTGGAATCTTCACCGCCAGCCTTCAGTGCGGCGATTGCTTGGTCGATCGTGGTCACCTTTACGTAATCAAATTCGACGGGAATCATTTGGCTCCTGCCTTAGCCGCCTGGATTGTTCGCCACACGGTTTGTGGTGACGCGGGCATTGCTACATCAGTAACTCCGAGGTGCCGCAGAGCGTCGACTATGCCGTTGATGATTGCTGGTGTTGAGGCGATCGCGCCGGCCTCGCCAACGCCCTTGGTGCCTAGCGGGTGACTAGTCGACGGGGTGACCGTGGTGCCGGTATCGAACGAGGGTAGGTCAGCTGCGCTGGGGATCAGATAATCAGCGAGGCTTGCGGTCAACAAGTTGCCGTCCTCGTCGTACTCGGCGCCTTCAAATAATGCTTGCGCAATTCCTTGGGCAACGCCTCCATGAACTTGGCCTTCGACGATCATGGGGTTCACCTGTATGCCGACGTCGTCGACGCACACGTACTTGCGCAATTTGACTTGGCCGGTTTCAGTATCTACCTCCATCGCCGCGAGGTGGGTGCCGTGGGGATATGAGAAATCCTCAGGGTCGATGGTGGCCTCGGCTTGCAAGGTTGGTTCCACGCCCGGTGGCAGGTTGTGTGCGGTGAATGCCTCAAAGGCCACTGCGCCTAGCGCCTGTGACTTACTCGGGTCGCCCTTGACGTGGAAACTGCCATTGATGAATTCCAGGTCGGAGGCACTGCACTCAAGTTGATGCGCAGCAATGACGCGGGCTTTCTCAACCAGCCTTTCACTAGCGGCTTTGATCGCCTGGCCGCCAACTGCAAGGGATCTGGAGCCGTAGGTATCCATACCATACGGCGAGCGCCCGGTGTCGCTGTGAATTACCTCAATGTCCTCAACCGGAACTCCAAGGATGCTGCTGGCGATTTGGCTCCAAGCGGTCTCATGGCCTTGACCGTGTGGCGAAGTGCCGGTGACTACTTCGATCTTGCCGGTCGGAAGTGCTCGAACTGTGCAGTGCTCCCAGCCGCCAGCGACATACTTAAGTGCGCCGAGGGTACGTGATGGCGCAAGGCCGCACATCTCGGTGAACGTTGAAATACCGATGCCAAGCTGCACAGGATCACCGGATGCCCGACGCCGTGCTTGCTCGGCTCGCAGACCGTCGTAATCAAACATGGCGAGAGCTTTTTCAGTTGCCGCCTCGTAGTTACCGGTGTCGTAAGTCAGACCCGCGACTGTGGTGTAAGGGAATTCTTCGTGCGTAATCCAGTTCTTCTTGCGCAACTCCATGGGCTCCATGCCGATTTCGGCCGCCAGCTCATCGATGATTCTCTCGATGGCATATGTGGCTTCCGGCCGGCCGGCACCTCGGTAAGCGTCTGTCGGAGTCTTGTTCGTGAACACACCCGTGCAGGTGAAGTCATAGGAGTCCATCTTGTAAATCGCTGGGTACATGAACATGCCAAGAAGTGGAACCCCAGGGGTAATTATCTGAAGATATGCACCCATATTGGCTAATAGCGTGACCTTGAGGCCGAGGATCTTTCCGTCCTTGGTGGCAGCGATTTCGATATCTTGGATTTGGTCGCGGCCATGGTGGGTCGCGACCATGTTTTCACTTCGGGTCTCGGTCCACTTAACCGGACGACCAAGTTTCTTCGCGAGATTCGTGACGAGGATTTCCTCGCGGTAGCACTGCAATTTCCCGCCGAATCCACCGCCCACATCCGGTGCGACTACGCGTAAATTGTTTTCAGGTATTCCAGTAACGAGTGCCAGTAGTACGCGAAGTATGTGCGGAATCTGAGTTGAGGACCAGATGGTGATTTCGTCGCTCATGCCCATTGGCGCGGCAACCACCGAGCGCGGCTCCATGAATGTTGGAATTAGGCGTTGGTTGATGAAACGCCGAGCCACAACTACGTCGGCCTTCGCCCGTGAAGCCTCATAGTCACCGCATGGCATCTTGTACACATAGCAAGCATTGGTCTCGATTTCGTCATGGACAAGCGCACTGCCGCTTGTGAGTGCTGCTTCCATGTCAGTAACGGCGGGCAATGCCTCATATGAAACCTCGATGGCATCCAGCGCGTCAACAGCGGCAGCGACACTGGTTGCAAGTACAACTGCAACGCAGTCACCAACTTGCCGGACCTTGTCGATCGCTAGAGCTGGAAATGCTGGCATCTTTATGTCGTCGGTGACCGGCCAGACGCACGGTACTCCGCCATTTAGTTCGCCGAGTTCTTTGGCGCCGTATGCCGCTACGACACCTGGTTGCTTCAGCGCCCCCGATACGTCGAGTTTTGTAATTTTCGCGTGTGCCATCGGGCTGCGCAAAATTGCCATGTGAACAGTGCCGGGTAGCTGGATGTTGTCGGTCCAGTTAGTTTGCCCGTGCAGGAGGTGTGCATCTTCCTTGCGTCGGATCGGCTTACCGAGTGCGGTATCGGTATCAAGTGCAGCGGTCATTTCGCACCTTTCGTGGGGCCGGCCGACATGAGGTCGGCGGCATATGAAACTGACTTAACGATGTTGTGATATCCGGTGCAGCGACAAAGATTGCCTTCGAGCCCTTCGCGGATTTCCTGCTCTGAAGGTGTTGGATTTTCCGAGAGCAGGTCAACCGTGGCCATCACCATGCCCGGGGTGCAGTACCCACATTGCAACCCGTGGCACTCCTTGAATGCAGTTTGCACCGGGTGCCACTCATTGCCATCGGAAAGGCCCTGAATAGTTGTGACTTCGCTGCCATCTGCCTGCACTGCCAGGACGCTGCAGGATTTGACGCTGCGTCCGTTTAGCAGCACCGTGCAGGCGCCGCAATTAGAGGTGTCGCAGCCAACGACGGTACCGACCCGGCCGATGTCCTCGCGGAGCCAATGGACGAGCAGTTTGCGTGGCTCAACCTCGCCTTTATATGAAGTGCCATCAACGGTGACCGTAATGTGGGCCATAAGGTTCCTTCCCGCGGGGATTGTGATGAGGGTCACGGTACAGAAGAATGTGAGATTTCGCGCTTTGTCCCAAAAAATTTTTTCCGGATAAGGTTCACTCGATGGCTAGCGACCCGACTATTGACCAAGCGACTACCCCCGAGGGCGTCGACTCGGGGATTCTGCCGTCCCCACACCTAGGTTGGGCAATTTTGGTTGCCGCCCTGGGGTTCTTGCCTTTGGGGATAATTGCCGTGATTCAGGCATTTCGGGCGGGCGCAGCCTTGCGGGCCGATGAGGTGGCAAGGGCCCGCAAACTCGCTACCTCCGCCAAGTGGTGGATCATCATCACCGCGTTCGTGGCTTTGCTGGTGGATTTGGTCATCCTCGGCGCCTTTATGGTTCTAGGTGCTTTCGGAAATTAGCGGCGGCGCCCAATTGGAGCAGCAGCAACACTCAATGACCTAAGGCTCTTAGCCAGGTCATAGGCTTTGGCGGTGACCGATGCGCAACCAACAGTCTTAGTGGTTGACTTTGGTGCGCAGTACGCCCAACTGATTGCCCGGCGGGTGCGCGAGGCAAATATCTACTCTGAAGTTGTCTCGCACACCATTAAAGCGGCAGATTTAGCGGCGCGAAAGCCAGTGGCGATTGTGCTCAGCGGCGGCCCGTCGAGTGTTTACGAAGCCGGTGCACCCCGCTTTGATGAAGCAATCTTGGACCTGGGGATTCCGGTATTCGGTATCTGCTACGGCTTCCAGGTGATGGCTCAGTCACTGGGCGGCAAAGTCGAGGAGACAGGGCTCCGCGAATTCGGTGGCACCATAATGCAGGTAGCCACGCCCGGTTCACTTTTTGCCGGCTTGCCAAGTGAGCAAAGTGTATGGATGTCACATGGTGACTGCGTTTCTGAAGCTCCAGGCGGGTTCACGGTTAGTGCGGTTTCGGCCGGTGCTCCGGTCGCGGCATTTGAGAACCTTGAACGGCGGATGGCCGGAGTCCAGTTTCATCCGGAGGTGCTCCATAGCGAGCATGGTCAGGCTGTTTTAACGCGCTTCCTTTATGACATAGCCGGAATTGAACCAACCTGGACGATGCTCAATGTCATCGACGTGCAGGTGGCTGCGATCCGTGAGCAGGTTGGTAGTGGTCGAGTTATTTGTGGCCTATCGGGTGGCGTTGATTCAGCTGTTGCTGCAGCATTGGTGCAGCGTGCGGTAGGTGATCAACTTACCTGTGTTTTTGTAGATCATGGGCTGCTACGCAAGGGTGAGGCTGAGCAAGTCGAGCGTGATTTCGTGGCAGCCACCGGAGTTAAACTTGTGGTCGCAGACGCCGCCGAGCGTTTCCTAAACGCACTTGCTGGCGTCACCGACCCCGAGACGAAACGCAAGATCATCGGCCGTGAATTCATTAGAGTTTTCGAGGAAGCTGCGCGAGGAATTGTTGAGTCGTCCGATGGCGAGCCGGTGGACTTTTTGGTGCAGGGCACCCTGTATCCAGATGTCGTCGAGTCCGGTGGTGGTAGTGGTACCGCGAATATCAAAAGCCACCACAATGTTGGCGGTCTACCCGACGATCTGAAATTTCGCCTAGTCGAACCATTGCGCGCCCTATTTAAAGATGAGGTACGACAGGTCGGACTCGATCTAGGGTTACCGCCGGCGATTGTTTGGCGGCACCCCTTTCCAGGCCCGGGCTTGGCTATCCGCATAGTCGGCGCTGTGGATGCTGATCGCCTACGAATTTTGCGGGCTGCTGATGCAATTGCCCGCGAGGAGTTGACCGCGGCGGGGCTAGATCGTGACGTGTGGCAATTCCCGGTGGTATTGCTGGCTGAGGTGCGCTCTGTTGGAGTTCAAGGCGATGGCCGTACTTATGGCCATCCGGTAGTTCTTCGCCCAGTGACAAGTGAAGATGCCATGACCGCGGATTGGTCTCGGCTTCCGTATGAGGTGCTAGCTCGGATTTCGACGCGCATCACCAACGAGGTTCCAGAAATTAATCGGGTGACGTTAGACATCACGAGTAAACCACCGGGCACTATTGAGTGGGAGTGAAGCTGATGAGGTCCACGTCACGTACCGGGGCCTTAAACCTGCCGGTTCCGTCATTTCGGCGATGTTTTTTGACGGATCGAGCAGGTTTAGCTGATTGAGGGGTAGCCCCGGTGCGCTTAGGCGGTGTCAACCACCATGAAGGCTTCGGCTAGCCGGCCTTCTGGTAGTCCAGCTTCGGCGGCCTGCGCCGATAGCCAGCCGGTGATGCGGCCAGCGAGATCGTCCATATGTGCTGTCTGACTCGCATGTGCGTGAAGCGCAGCCAATTTCATTTCGAACTTGTCAGTGACATCTACATAGTGATTCGAGGTTGGTGAACCCATGACCCAAACCTCGCCGACGGTCCAATCTTTGAGGCCCTCATCTTTGATGAGAGAAGTGTGGGCAAATGGATTGCGGGCGTCTGGGTAGATGGCGAAAATCGTCGCCTCGCCGGCCGCCAGATGATCTGGATGTGAGGCATATATGCGTTTCCAATTACGATCAGGTGACTGCATCAGCACCCGCTGGGGGCGTACTTGGCGAATTACCCGGCTCAGGTCGCGCCGTAGGTCATGGGTAACGGAGAGTTCGCCGTCACGGTACCCGAGAAATCTGATATCGCTCACCCCGAGCACGGCACCGGCGGCCCGCTGTTCGGCTTGCCGGATCCCGGCGATATCACCACGTGGCACCGTTGGGTCAGCGCCGCCGGCGTCACCGTCGGTGATGATGCAGTACGTGACCGCAATACCTTCATCAACCCAACCGGCGATGGTTCCGGCAGCTCCAAAATCCACATCATCAGGGTGGGCGGTAATGACCAGGATCCGCTCCACGGTGTCTTTCTCGAGCATGACTCTCCTTGAATAACCCCGGATAGGGGGAATTCGCCACTTTCCGGGGCAAATTACACGACTGTTGTTTGCTGATTGCCCATGTCTCACTCGTCACTTCCGTCACGCGCATGACACGATAGGTGGGTGCTTCCCCGCCGTAAAGGGCATTCTGCCCTGCCTGCTGACAGACCCATGGGTCGAGGTGCTCGACCGCCTAGGGTCGGCCTCGTCGCGGGGTTCGTTGCGGTGGCAGTGATAATTGGGATTCCGATTGCCCAAGCCGGCGATGGCATTTGGCAGCCCAGTAGTTGGACCGGCCCCTTGGCCGGGGCCCCCGTGCCTGGCGAAGGCTTGCCGCCAGCAGCAACACCGGGCTACCCGGTGGCGTTACCGCCAACTTATGACGTCGGCGCCGAATACGAAGGCCAGGCGCAATGTGATCCAGTCGCTAAACCAGGGACACAGCGGCTCTCAGATTTAATCAAAGCTACTTACGGCGCCGATCAAACGGTTTGGATTCCGCGCGCCTGCGATATTGGTGGGCAAAGTGAGCACAAGGAGGGTCGCGCACTCGACTGGATGGTCAGCGTTCGTAATGCGCAGCAGCGCGCGAACGCCGAGACTTTCTTGAACTGGTTACTCGGCCCCGATCAAGCGGGAACCCCATACGGAAACGCTGTTCGCCTTGGCGTGATGTACATCGGCTGGAATGACCGCATTTGGCGCGGCTACGACATCAATCGCGGCTGGACGGAACTTAAGGGTTGCTTCAGCAAGCCTGAGCAGGGTAACGACACCGTTTGCCATCGAAACCACATCCATATTTCATTAACGTGGGATGGCGCGACCGCGACAAGCTCATTTTGGGATGGTTCACCAATCGACGCCCCATTCTGCAAGGGGCAATCCTCGAGTGCGACCACCGGCGACATCACACCAACTGGCGAGATGGTGGCAATCGCCCCGTTCAATGCCCTCAATACGCGCGTTGGTGTCGGCGATCAGGGTCGTTGCCGAATACTGCAGGATCGGTATTCGGGCGACGGTAATCGAATCTACGTGAAAGTGACCGGCGTCGGCGGGGTGCCGGCAACCGGTGTTACCGGCGTGACAGTAAATGTTTCAGCCCTTGGTGCCAATTCTGCCTCGCGTGTTCGAGTGTGGTCACCGGGCCAAAAGGCCAGCCAAACCGTCGTGAATACGATCATGAACGGCGATGCATCCGGCACCGCGACACTTCCGGTCTCATCCGACGGCACGATTGTCCTTGCCACCACTTCGGGTGCCACTGACTTAAGTGTTGACGTAGTTGGGTATTACACCAAGAGCAAGGGTGGCAATGGCGCGAGCACCGAGCCTCCGGTAAATAATGCGCCGGTGGCACCCGCGCCGACAGCGCCGATAGGGCCGGTGGATTTCTTCCCCGTGGGTTCGATGATTGGCTACGAGTCGACCACCGATGGACCATTGCAGCCTGGCGAGGAGCGCACCGTAAACCTCATCGGGGTGCCGGCAGATGCAACCTCCGCATTAATTTTCATAACTAGTAAAGATGCAACGAGCGGTGGATCTGTTCGCATCGGGCGTACTGATAAAAGCGCTTCGGCGAAGTTCCGCTTCCCCCGAGCCACAATGCATAAAGCTGTGATGTTAGTTCCAGTATCCGGTGGCGCGGTGCGCTTGGCCGCGTCAAAAAAACCGGCGGTCAATCTTCGCGTCGAAGTTCTAGGTTATGGCACCGGCACTACCCCGAGCACCGCGATTGCGCTGTCACCCAGATTTGTTTTCGGTAGCAAGTTCACCGCGGGTGAAACCAAGAGTTTCAAAGTTTCGAAGCAATTCGGGCTGCCAGGAGTCAAGAAGCTCAAGGCGGTGCTACTTCGGGTGCAGACTAAGAAGAGTCCGACTGACGGCACGGTCACCGTCTACGCATCCGGCGGGCAGCCACCAGCAACCCGATCGGCCCCGGTGGTGGCAAATACTCGCTATGCAGCCCTGGTTTTAGCTCCGGTGGGCTCCGATGGCCAAATTCTGGTTACTTCATCGGTCGCAGCCTCGGCGAATGCGACGATTGTTGGGTACGTCCGCTAGTTTGCACCAACCGCTGACCTGCGGGGCTGCGCAACTAGGTCTAGCCGCCGACGCGTGTTGTCAGGCACCTTGCCTACGATGCAGCAGTGACAACCAACCCGGTGCCGATGGCTGAGCTCACCTCAGACCTAAATCCGGCGCAGTTGGCTGCTGTTGAGCACCGGGTAACCCCCTTGTTGATTGTGGCAGGGGCGGGTTCGGGTAAGACAAGGGTCCTCACGCGCCGCATTGCCCATCTGCTCGCTACCGGCGACGCGCAACCCAGCGAAATCTTGGCGATCACTTTCACCAATAAGGCTGCCGGTGAGATGAAGGAGCGAGTTGCGGAGATTGTCGGCTCAAGCTCGAGGGCCATGTGGGTATCGACATTTCATAGTGCCTGCGTGAGAATTCTGCGAATTGAAGCAGGTCGACTTGGCGTCAGCCGCACTTTTACCATCTACGATCAAGCCGACTCCTTGCGCCTCATGACGATGGTGATTCGCGAATTGGATCTAGATCCCAAGCGCTACAGCCCCAGGGCTTTTTTGGCGCAGGTATCGAACCTGAAGAATGAACTCATTGATTACGAGCAGTTTGCCCAGCAGGCAAGTAACCACATGGAGCAAACCCTCGCTGAGGCCTACCGTGATTATCAGCGGCGGCTTCAGCGCGCCAACGCATTTGACTTCGATGACCTGATATCAGCCACAGTAGCCCTATTGCAGCTTTTCCCAGACGTTGCGGAGCACTACCGGCTCCGGTTCCGACAAATTCTTGTTGACGAATATCAAGATACCAATCACGCTCAATATGTACTTATTAAGGAGTTGGTGGGCCCGGGTACCGCTGACTTGCCACCGGCTGAACTCTGTGTAGTTGGTGATGCCGACCAATCCATTTACGCATTCCGCGGAGCGACAATTCGCAATATCGAGGAATTCGAGCGCGATTACCCAAATGCCCGCACGATCGTGCTGGAGCAGAATTACCGTTCCACCCAAACAATTCTTACGGCCGCTAATGCTGTTATCTCGCGAAACGGTGGTAGGCGAGCAAAGAATCTGTGGACGGACGCCGGAGCCGGTGCAGCGATTATTGGCTATGTTGCTGACGATGAACATGATGAGGCATCGTTCATCTCCAATGAAATCAGGCGGCTGCGTGATGAGGAAGGCCTGAAGTCAAGCGATGTCGCGGTCTTTTATCGAACCAATGCGCAGTCTCGTTCAGTTGAAGACATCTTCATCCGCGTCGGGATGCCCTATCGCGTAGTCGGAGGCGTTCGATTCTATGAGCGCCGTGAAGTGCGCGACGCGGTTGCCTATCTTCGAACACTCGCAAACCCCACCGATGAAGTTTCGCTAAGGCGAATCCTGAATGTCCCCAAACGGGGTATCGGCGAGCGCGCCGAGGCCATGGTCGATGCATTTGCCCAGCGGGCCGGTATTTCGTTCGCAGCGGCCTTGGATAGGGCCTCAGAGGCGCCCGGTATTGCCACCCGATCACTTTCCAGTATTGAGATATTCACACGGATGCTTAGTGATTTGCGCACGATCGTGGAATCAGGGGCGGATGCCGCCATGGTGTTGCAAGCGGTGCTTGAGCAAAGTGGATACCTAACTGAATTGCAGGGGTCGGCTGATCCACAGGATGAAACCCGGGTTGAAAACCTAGCGGAGCTTGAATCGGTAGCTCAGGAGTTTGCCAACGAGAACCCCGAAGGCACCCTCACTGACTTCTTGGAGCGCGTGTCACTTGTTGCCGATGCTGATGAGATCCCTGATCGTGATGAACTCGGTGGCGTGGTCACGTTGATGACACTGCATACGGCAAAAGGCCTTGAATTCCCGGTGGTGTTCCTAACGGGAATGGAGGATGGCATCTTTCCGCACTCAAGGTCCCTCGGTGATCCAAAGGAGCTGGAAGAAGAACGCCGCTTGGCTTATGTTGGTATCACCCGAGCTCGGGAGCGGCTTTATGTAACACGTTCGATGACACGATCGGCATGGGGCACTCCATCATTTAATCCCGCCTCCCGCTTCCTTGACGAAATCCCTGATGTGCAATGGGAGCGTGAAGAGCCGATGAATATGCCGATTGGGTCAAATGGATTTGGGTCCTCACCGAGTAGCACGAGCGCTGCACGCCGACTTGGTGACCGATCAGATAACGATGGTCCAACCATCGTGCTGGCTGCCGGCGATCGAGTAACTCATGAGCGATTTGGCCTAGGCACGGTCGTCTCGGCTGATGGCGTTGGTGCCAAAGCTGATGCCACCATCGATTTTGGGTCCTCGGGTATCAAGCGCTTGTTGCTTAGATACGCGCCGGTTGAAAAACTCTAATTAGCAGCTGTAGATCCGGCAAGCCCAGGCGGGCGGGTCACTTACTCGACCGGGGTTGGCCGCGAAGAGAAAGCCATAAGGATCAGTCGGGACGCCGCGGAGTTGAATCTCTAAATGCAGATGCGATCCAGAGACGTTTCCGGTGGCACCCATGCGGGCGATTCGATCACCCGCGAAAACTTGGTCACCAACATTTACCTCGGTGGCCGACAGGTGCGAATACATTGAAGCTACCCCGTCACCGTGTGAAATTGTGATCGTGCGACCGAAGCTGCCGCGCATTCCGACTTCCTTGACTCTTCCGTTGGCCACGGCGAAGACGGCGTCGCCGGTGTCACCGTCAAAATCAAGCCCGGAGTGCGGTGTTCCTCCCCAGTAGGGGCCGTCCTCACCAAACTTTGCAGCGAGGCGTACCGGCGATGTTGGCATCGAGAGAGACAGCTGTAGATCTCGGGGCGCTGGATCGGCCTGCGCGGGCGCGGAGAAAACGCCGGCACCGGCGGTTAGCAGTAGGGCGAAAAGTCCGGCCCAAAAGATGCGCACGACACAGTTCCTACCAGCGCGGATCCAAAATGGGCAAACTCGCGACGGGAACCTTAGGGGTGGGTGTGACCTACGCCACCCGCGAACGGCACAATTCGGACATGCGGATCCTGCTGGCACCAAATGCCTTCAAGGGCTCCCTGAGCGCCCGTGAGGTGGCTGATATAGCCGGTGCCCAGTTAGCGGCAATGTTTCCCGGCTCGCAATTCATCTCGGTGCCTATTGCCGATGGAGGTGATGGCACCCTCGACGTGCTCTTGGCTGTTGGTTTTTCACAGGTTTCGACAAGCACAGTTGATGCATTGATGCGCGCCAATTCGTCAAGAATTGCCCTGCAGGGTCGGACCGCAGTAATTGAATTAGCGGAGATTTGCGGGCTGGCCGGCGTCCAAGATTTGGCGACACGTCCTTGGGATACCTCAAGCTTTGGGGTGGGGCTGGCGGCACGGGAGGCGCTAATACAAGGTGCGAAGCACCTGCTTATTGCTTTGGGGGGCAGCGCCTCGAG
>CAFABK010000032.1_pt1 | contig 16549 bp, 14 predicted proteins | sample 7267871 | NCBI WGS metagenome assembly CAFABK01 (sample SAMEA6814009, study PRJEB35770) | freshwater metagenome | biome: Freshwater; feature: Freshwater reservoir; material: water | place: Czech Republic | collected 2016-04-20 | depth 30m m | reverse complement strand
TGGGCATTGAACTCGTAGTGTGTGACCTTGATGCCGGCCTGCCCGTTGGTGCTTTCAGCGGCGTACTTATCAGTTATCCGGGTACCTCGGGTCGAGTTATCGATCCCACCGATTTGATTGCCGCGGCGCACGCCCGCGGGGCTCTGGCGATTGTTGCTGCTGATCTTTTGTCGTTGACGGTACTGAAGGCACCCGGTGAGATGGGAGCCGATGTGGTCGTCGGTTCAGCACAGCGGTTCGGGGTGCCATTCGGTTTTGGTGGGCCCCACGCTGGTTTCATGTCCGTGCGTGCGGGGCTAGAGCGCAGCTTGCCTGGTCGACTAGTCGGGGTGAGCGTTGACGCTGATGGTGCACCGGCGTACCGATTGGCGCTGCAGACTCGTGAGCAACACATCAGGCGCGAGAAAGCAACCAGCAATATTTGTACCGCGCAAGTACTTCTTGCCGTGATCGCCTCAATGTATGCCGCCTACCACGGGCCAAAGGGCCTAGAGAATATCGCCAATCGAGCACATCGTTATGCGAGCGTGTTTGCCGCTGGGGTGACGGCGGCCGGCGGCAAGGTTAAGCACGCGTCGTTCTTTGACACTGTTCAAGTTGTCATCCCCGGTCATGCGCAGGCGGTCTTTGAGCTTGCCGCTGAAAGCGGAATCAATATACGTAGAGTTGATGACAACACAATATCAATCTCAACCGATGAATTGACGAGCGCTGAACATCTCGAGGAGGTCTGGGGCGCCCTTGCTATCGCACTTCCGACCCTGAGTGATCTAAAAGTAGCCGATATTGATGATGGCTTGCTTGATGCGTGGGGTGGTGTGCCCGCGGGGCTACATCGGACAACCCCATACTTGACCCACCCAGTATTTAATACTCACCACAGCGAAACGTCGATGCTTCGCTATTTGCGCCGACTTGCCGATCGCGATATCGCACTTGATCGAGCGATGATTCCGCTCGGTTCCTGCACCATGAAATTAAATGCCACCACCGAAATGGAGCCGATTACTTGGCCGGGGTTCGCAGGCATTCACCCCTTTGCACCACTTGATCAAGTTGCAGGTTATTTAGAGCTCATTGCTGATCTAGAGGCATGGCTGGTGGAGATCACCGGATACGACGCGGTATCTCTTCAGCCAAACGCGGGGTCACAGGGTGAGTTTGCCGGGTTGTTGGCAATACGTGGCTACCACTTATCTCGCGGTGATCTTGCTCGAGACGTTTGTCTCATCCCAAGTAGCGCACACGGCACGAACGCGGCCAGTGCCATCATGGCTGGCATGCGGGTGGCTGTTATTGCCTGCGATGAAAACGGCAACGTCGACCTCGTTGACCTTAAAGCCAAGATCGCTGAACATGCTGACCGGCTGGCGGCCTTGATGATCACCTACCCGTCAACACACGGAGTTTTCGAAACTGAGGTAGCAACCATCTGCGCCCTCGTTCACGATGCTGGTGGGCAGGTCTATGTAGACGGGGCAAACCTAAATGCCCTAGTAGGTTTGGCGAAGCCGGGCAAATTTGGCGCTGATGTTTCGCACTTGAACCTCCATAAAACATTTTGTATCCCACACGGTGGTGGCGGCCCGGGCGTTGGCCCAGTTGGTGTGCGGTCACATCTGGCGCCTTTCTTGCCCTCGCATCCGCTGCGCCCAGAGGCGGGGCCCCTTGGCCGCGGTGACATTGATGGGGGAGTGGGCCCGGTGAGTGGGGCCCCTTGGGGGAGTGCCGGCATCTTGCCGATTCCCTGGGCCTATATCCAAATGATGGGCCCTGACGGTTTGGTAAAGGCCACTCAGGTGGCGATACTCTCGGCGAATTATGTCTCCAAGCGCCTTGCGGCGTATTACCCGACTCTTTATACCGGTGCAGGTGGGCTCGTCGCCCATGAATGCATTTTGGATTTGCGCCAGATCAGCGCAGAAACCGGCGTAAGTGTCGATGATGTGGCGAAGAGACTAATTGACTACGGGTTCCACGCACCAACCATGTCATTTCCGGTGGTTGGCACTTTAATGGTGGAACCCACCGAGAGCGAAGATCTACTTGAGCTCGACCGATTTATCAATGCGATGATCGCGATCAAGGCCGAGATAGATCAGGTGGGCGCCGGAGTGTGGCCACCTGATGATAATCCGCTACGCAATGCGCCGCATACCGCCAACTGCCTTATTGGGCCTTGGTCACACCCTTATCCCGCTCGACTCGGTGCCTATCCAACCGGAGGCAAAGTCATGGATAAATACTGGCCACCGGTGCGCCGCATCGATGGTGCCTACGGTGATCGCAACCTGGTGTGCTCCTGCCCAAGCCTGGAAGAACTGGCTTCGGTTTAGCGAGGATTAGACGAAGACGCCAAGATCAGCAAGTAGGTTTGTTACTCGCTGTTTGATTTCATCTCGAATAGGGCGTATCGCATCGTGGTCAAGGCCCTTTGGATCCTCGAGAATCCAATCCTCATACTTCTTGCCCGGGAAGATGGGGCAGGCGTCGCCACAACCCATGGTGATGACGGCATCAGCGGCACGAACTATCTCGTCGGTCCAGGGCTTCGGAAATTCACCTGAAATATCAATGCCCACCTCGGCCATTACCTCGATCGCCGCGGGGTTGACCTGGCTACCCGGCTCGGAACCACCCGACCAAGCAATGGCGCGATCGCCAGCGAGAGCCTGGAAGAAGCCCATAGCCATTTGGGAACGTCCAGCATTGTGCACGCACAGGAATAGCACTATTGGCCGGCTGTCTGTTGATTTACCTTCAACTCGCGCCAAGGCAAAAAGCCTTTCACGAGCGAAGCGCTCGGCAAATAGTGGCAGCCACGTAACAACGGTGAAGCGACCTGCAAAATCATCGTATGAGGTGTGCAAGAACCGCTCGATTGTTTCGGTCGCGAACACACCATCAAACTCATGCTGTAAACGAGATGCCGCGGCGCGCAGCACCAGCTGCTGTTCCAGTGATAGATCCTCGCGTCGATAACCGTCATTCATGCGGATTTCCTCTTCTTTCGGGTTGGAGTATGAACGTGGGGTACTAGGGCCAACACGCGGCCTCGGATCTCATCGAACGTCTGCGCAAATGCGGCATCATTGCCAACTCGGGCCGGATCTGCGATAGACCAATGCAGGCGGGAATTTGACCGATTTACTAACTTCTCATTCACCGCATCGCAAACCGAGACGATTAAATCGGATGGCTTTAAAACCTCATCTAGGTCACGCGGCTCCCTTTGTTCGAGCAGTAAACCTGCCCGCCGAATCGCAGTGCGTGCACGCGGATTGATGCGAAATGCAGGATCCGTGCCAGCAGAACTAACCGGAACAGAACTAGCGTCCCGCCAGATTGCCTCAGCCATCACCGAGCGGGCGGAGTTCTCGGTACAGACAAATACCACGCGGCGAGTGTTGATCGTCGAGGCAGTGGGCAAGAGATCTCCGAACCCGCCTAACTCGAGGTGCAAATAGGTGCGACGGCCATCGGCCTGCGATCGTGTTTTGGTTATCAGGCCGACCTCGGTCAAGATCTTGAGGTGATGGGCCAGCAGGTTGCCCGGGATCTGAAGGCTAGCCATCAAAGAGTCAGGCGAGAGATCATCATCATGTAAAAGATCAGTGATAGCCAGGCGCACGGGATCGCCCAACGCGGCGAATCTAGCTACCCGGCTAGAATATTGGTCAATATCCATTGACTCAATATACACTGATCAAGGTGGATGTCAAGGGTGCCAGCGAGGTAATTTCACCAAGCGGGATAGGGGAGAGGTACCAACACGCTCAGCGATGGGCCCCGCAATAGGGGTTAAACACCCCACTCAGTTGTTAGGTGTGAGCTTCCTCGTTGAGCGGTGAGTTGTTACAAATAAGTTTGAATTTTTCTTGTAACAACTCACCACTCAACGAAGCTTGTGAGTCGCTACTCTTCATTACCCTCAAAGCAAGCAGAACAACAGACGCCGCAGCAAATGCAAGCGCCTTGTGAGGAGGGGGCTAGCGCGCCACCGATACCGGCAGCACCGGGGCGCGCCCAACGCACACCCAGGGTGAGCCGATCCGTCGGTGCTGGACTAACAGGATCGGCAATATCGAAACTTGGCATAGCGTTCCCTTTCTAGAGCCTACGGAATTGCTTGAACCTTCATCGAAACATGACAAATGGGGAGCTGCAAGTTGAGATAGGCCGAGGGCGGCGGATGGACGCGCCACCCTCGATTGATAATTGACATAATGTGCATTATCGGCACAACCTGACATACGAGGTCTCTGAGGATTGCACCCCAATTTGGTATCTTGCCAGCATGCATGAGTTTGCCCTCGGCACGCAGGCCCAGGCGGACTAAACCCCCTTGCGACCTATCCATATTGCTCACCTGGATAAACCACGTCCGGTGGTCATCTTGACCCGGGCGGGGGTCCGGGGGGCCATGACACAGGTCACAGTCGCCCCGATCACGTCAAGGGCTAAGGGATTGCCAACGGAAGTACTGGTTGGCCACACAAACGTCCGGCAAATCCGCTGGTTGCTTCCTGATCAGGAGGCAGCTTTAACCCGTGCGATTGGCTACGCCTTTGACCTTTACGGGGGGTTCGGTTCTGATCCATGGGGTGGGGCCTAGTCACCTAGTGGCCGCACGGCCCCTTCCACAAATCTGACGATTTGATCCAGGGAACCACAGGCACCTCCCCTACGTCCAAATCACAACTTCGGCCACTCGGGCATACGGGCGGCCGGCTTATGTGGAAGGACCGGCCGTGAAATCAGCGACGATGCGTGGCACCGGACTCGGAGCCGTCAGTTATGAGAGTGAACGCCATGCCGAGGCACCTGAGTGCGAAATCGTTCGCTACGCGTGCTCATTTGGGCATCAGTCGGCAATCCCCTTCTCAATCGAAGCTGAGGAGATACCCCTGACGTGGATGTGCCGCTGCGGACGTGAAGCCGCTGCGGCTAACAAGGTGCCGAAGATGGCCTTTGTTACAACTGTTGAGCCGCGTGTGCTTCGCACCCACTGGGACATGTTGCTAGAAAGGCGTACTATCGCCGATTTACAAGAGTTGTTGACCGAGCGGCTAGCACTTCTTCGCAATCAAGAGGCAGAGGAACAGCGCTTATCCGCTTGAGCTCAGCCGGTTACCACATGATTCAGCTTTAAACTGGGCCTTCTAATGAGGGCCCAGTTTGCTTTGGGCCACGTTGATCCGCCCGCGTAGTGTCTTCATCCTCGATGACTTCACCGATAACAACGTCGCCGTCGCCAAAATTTGGCTGCGCAGCAGTCGATTCGGGGAAAGTCGCTGCGCTAGGGAATCCCGATGCAACTATCCGCCGCGCAACCCGTCTGCGCAGTCGCTCCTTGATAGGGGGCACCAAGAGCACTAGACCCAAGAGGTCGGTACAAAATCCCGGAATGGTGATGAGTAACCCGGCGATAAACGTTAGTGAATGTGATCCAGCCTCCCCCGGCGGTAGGCCACCGCTGTTAGCGGCCTGCCGTACGCTGGTGAAGGCGGCTGATCCAGCTCGGCGCATTACATAAACACCAATTGGGATACCCGCAATTAGTAATAGCAGCGTCCAGCCCCAGCCAAGAAGTTGCGCAACCGCCCAGGCTGCGATGATCTCAAGTAGCGGATAACCGAAGAAAACCAATCGCCAACGCATCAAGGCACCTAGTCTTTTTGGGTGCGGCTGAGGAGCCGCTTCTTTTGGGCGCTGCGTCTAAAACGTGTCACTCGATCATCGAATCCCCAGACCGTGACTCGCCATAACGCCTCGACGACAATCCGTTGGCTCATCTTGCTTGTGCCAACAGCGCGCTCAACAAAAGTAATCGGGACTTCGGTGACAATCAGGCCACGCTGCACTGCCCGCCATGCTAGGTCGACTTGAAAACAATAACCCTGCGATGCCACATTATGGAGATCAAGTTTGCGCAGTGTTTCGGCGCGAAATGCCCGGTAGCCGCCGGTTGCATCACGCAGTGGGACCCCGAGCATCGTGCGGGTGTAGAAATTGCCACCGCGCGAAAGAATCTCGCGGCTCTTTGACCAGTTCTCAGTGCCACCGCCAGCTATCCAGCGCGAGCCCAGCACTAAGTCGGCTCCACGCAGTGCCGTGAGAAGTCGCCCCAGTTGCTCGGGTTGGTGTGAGCCGTCAGCATCCATCTCAACGACTACGGCATAATCGTGTTGGAGAGCCCAAGAAAAACCGGCAAGATACGCCGCCCCTAAGCCCTCCTTGCCTAGCCGGTGCATGACCTGCAAATTAGAGTCATCTGCCGCCAAACCATCCGCAATATCTCCGGTGCCGTCCGGCGAATTGTCATCAATGACCAAAATATCGGCTTCGGGGACCGAAGTGCGAACCCGAGCCACGATGGCCGCTAGGGACTCGCATTCATTGAAGGTTGGGATTATCACAACGATGCGGCCTAGGTCCTCGAACGTCACGCGTCAACCATATGTTCTGGGGTGCGGCGGCTGCGCCGCCGGATACTCATAATGCCTCCGGCGAGAATTGCTAGCCCCCCAAGGACGGACAGCAAAACTTCAGGGGCGGCGCCCATCCGACCCGATAAAGTTCGCCCTTCGGTAAGGGGCACAGAGGCAACAAGTGAGCCAACCTCACCCTGTTGCATCGCAGCCCGCACCTCACCACTTGGGCTGATAAAGGCCGAAACCCCCGTGGTTGCAGCAACCACGACCGTGCGCCCGGTCTCGATTGCACGTAGTCGCTCGATCTCAAGTTGTTGCTCTGGCTGGGCTGACCCACCAAATGTCGCATTATTCGTTTGTACCGTGATCACCTCGGCGCCACCAGCGATTAAAGCGTTCACCACCTCGTCATCAGAGACCTCGAAGCAGATTAAGTCTCCGACTAGCACTCCCCCGATAGCAAGTAGCCCGGGTTCATCACCGGCTAAGAAATCACGTGGAATCTGATCGAAACGACCGAGTATTGCCGTCAATTCCTTCCGCATTGGAACATACTCACCAAATGGCACTGGGTGATTTTTTATATACCGCGCACCCGGCCCGGTAACCGGATCCCACACCACGCCCATATTCCAAATCCCCAAGGGATTACCTGGAACATTCACGACGGCGCCAATGAGAATTGGGGCATTTATCGCCACCGCAGCCTTGTTGATCTCGGCGGCTGCAGCTGGATCTAGGAATGGATCGATATCCGTGGAGTTTTCAGGCCAGAGCACAAAAGCTGGTTGCGCTATCTCACCCATCTGTACCTTGCGAGCAAGTAGCAACGTTTGAGCCACATGGTTCTCAAGTACTTCTCGGCGGACATCCATCGCACTAAGACCAAGTTGCGGCGTGCCACCTTGCACCACGGCAACGGCAACCTGACCTGAGGAGGTGGTGCCTTGGCCAATCGGGGTGACCCAGCCCACGATCAAGACCAGCAGGAAAGCAGCAGACCAAACAACTCCCTCATTTCGCTTTCTCGATTTGTAGGTTATTGCAGCTGCCAATAACGTCGTGCCCAACAAGGCCACAATAAATGTCACCCCGGGGCGTCCGATAAGTGATGCGTATTTGCCTAGGACTGTGCCGGCCTGAGCGAATGCAAGGTCACCCCAAGCAAAACCGCCCCAGGGCACCCGGCCGCGAAGTGCTTCTTGCAGCACCCAAATGCAGGCCACCCAAATTGGCCACCCGGGTAGCCTCGTGACCAATGCCGTGCCAATGCCCATGAGCCCAACCCATAGTGCGCAAAGCAAAGCGAGTAATACCCAGGCATCAAAACCCGGAGTAGCCATCCACGAAAGTAGGGGTAAGAAAAAGATCAGACCCGCTAGGAATGCGAGGCTGAACCCGCGCCGGAGGGTGGACCGGTAGATCGAGATCGTAAGGAGCATTACGCCCACCGGAGCCAGCAAGCCAATTGCGATCGGTGGGAATGCTAGGTAGAAGCAGGCGCCCGCGGCGATGGCATAGAGCACGCCTACGCGGGCAGATACCAGTGGTGCCCTCATTGCTCCGCCAACGTTCCATTATCAAAGACTGTCGCGCCGGAGACAATCGTGCGCAGGCACTTTGGCCCACCAGAACTTAGGTCAAGAATCGGCCCAGCTAATTCGTAGGGCTCCCAGATCGCGAGGTGGGCTGGGGCTCCGACAACCAGCTGGCCAACGCCTAGGGTGCCAGCGGCTGCCCATCCCGACAGAGTGTGAGCGTTAATGGCCTTATCAATGGTGAGGCGTTGTTGAGGTTGATGATGCTGCGTTGCCGCGCGCACCGCAAGCCACGGATCCATCACCGTCACGGGGCTATCGGAGCCGAGTGCGAGCAAGACACCGGCCGACGAAATATCAGCGAGCCGATTCATCTTCGCCGCGCGGAATGAGCCCAACCGCTGCTGATACATGCCACCGGGAGCGCCCCAGAGCGAGTCAAACATCGACTGCATGCTTGCCGTTATACAAAGCTCATTCATCGCAGCGATGTGATCGTCATCGAGCATCTCGGCATGCTCCAACCGATGTGCGCCCATTCTGATCGCCTCGGCCCCACACCGACTGGCGGCCGCGCGAAAGCCATTCATCACGATGTCGGTCGCTTTGTCTCCAATGACATGGAAGCCTGCCTGCAATCCAGCTTCAGTGGCTTTTAAGACATGGTCTTCAACATCTTCAACCATTAGGTACTGCGCCCCATGGGTCGTGGGTTCATCCTCATAGTGGCTGCGCAGGCAGGCCGTTCGCGAGCCAAGGGCACCGTCAATAAAGAGGTCTCCGGCAACGCCGATAGCACCGATTTCTTTTGCCCGCTCAATGCCACCGTGGCTCGCAAGTTCGCCCCAGTAACCGGTTACCATTGGGCCAGGCTCGTGCACGGCTAACTCCAGTAACTCGCGCAGGTCATCCGTGCTGGAAATTGTCGGTCCGGCCATCTCATGCATCGAGACAATCCCGTGCGCGCTGGCATGTGAGCGAGTGATGCGGTGGGCACTCGCACGCTGCCCGCTGCCGATTGAATCAAGTGCCTTTTCACGGGCTAGATGGTGAGCACCTCTGCTAAGAAGGCCATCGGCTCGATACCCGGCCACTTGCTCTATGCCAGGTAGTGCCGCTAATAGCGCACTGCTGGCGACGGCTGAGTGCACATCAATACGCGAGAGATAGGCGACACTGCCCCAGGTCGCCCGATCAACCTCGGTGCGAGTCGGAGCCCGGCTCTCAGGCCAGCGGGTTTCGTCCCAACCATGGCCGATAAGTACCCCCCCTCGAGCGGTCTTGGCCGCTGCCGAAATCAGTGTCAACGCTTCAGCTAGTGAGGTGGTTGCACTTAGGTCTAAACCCATCAAGATGATGCCTGTATTGGTGGTATGCACATGTGCGTCAACGAATCCAGGCAGCACCAGAGCACCCCTAACATCAACGATGGCGTCGGCGTAATCATGATGGGTGGTCGCATCGTTCCCGATCCAAGTGATGATGCCATCTGTTATCAGCAAAGCGGTAGGCGCGGCCGCGGTGAAGAGATACTGCGGGGTGTAGATCACGGCCCCGGTGATGAGCAAGCGCCGGTTGGCCTGCCAATTCGGTGGCTGAAACTCTCGGTTCACAAACCTAGCCCGCGGCCTAGGCTGCGACCAATCACCAAGCGCTGAACCTGGTTGGTACCTTCAACAATTTGCAACACCTTGGCTTCGCGAAAGTAGCGCTCAACCGGAAAATCTCTGGTGTACCCGGCTCCCCCGAATACTTGGATGGCATCGGTTGTTACCTTCATGGCGCTGTCAGTCGCCGTCAACTTGGCCATCGCCGCCAGCGATGTGAAGTCCATGCCAGCATCCTTGCGTCTTGCAGCTTCTAGGTACAGGGCGCGGGCCGCCTCGATACTGGTAGCCATGTCAGCGAGCATGAATGACACACCTTGCAGGTCGCGAATTGGGCGCCCGAATTGAATGCGAACACCCGAATACTCGACGGCTGCATCAAGTGCCGCCTGTGCGAGGCCTACCGCGCAGGCGGCGATCCCGAGTCGTCCAGCATCCAGTGCCGCAAGTGCAACGGAGAAACCCTCGCCTGGTGGTGCAATACACCTTGTCTTCGATACCCGCGCATCAACGAGGCGGATTTGCGCCGTGGGTGAGGAGTTACCGCCCATCTTGTGCTCCGGTGGTGCGGCGCTGAGCCCGGGAGTTTCGGCGTCCACCAGCAAACAACTAATGCCCTTGGCCCCCTCATCTGAGGTGCGCACCATCAGGTTATAGAAGTCGGCCACCCCGCCATGGGTGATCCACGCTTTGGTGCCATTAACAACGTAATCATCGCCATCGGCAACCGCGCGCGTGGTGAGTGCTGCCGCATCGGATCCAGACTCCGGTTCACTTAAGCAGTAAGCGCCGAGGAGTTTTCCCCCGAGTAAATCCGGTAGCCACTCCTTCTTTTGAGCCGCCGTGCCAAAATTCGCTAACGGGAAGCATGCGAGGTTATGGACACTTACCCCCACCGCGACACTCATCCAAGCTCGGGAAAGTTCTTCTAGTACCTGCAAGCCCACTTCGTATGACCTGCCACCGCCACCAAACTCCTCGGAGTATGGAAGGCTCATTAAACCAAGTTCGCCCAGCAGAGTGAATATTTCGCGAGGGAAATATGCGCCTGCTTCAGCCTCTGCTGCTTTCGGTAGCAACTCCTTCGTAGCGATCTCATGGGTGAGATCTAGCAGTGCCACAGACTCGGTATCGGGAAGCCGCCTTACTACTCCACTTGCCTGCCAGTAGATGCTCACGACTACTACACAATCACTAATTCACGCGGTTGATGATTAAGTGACTCATATCCGCTATCGGTGCACACCACAATGTCTTCGATTCTGGCCCCGTAGCGCCCAGCCAGATAAAAACCAGGCTCGACACTGAATACCATCCCCGCGGCCAACGGCAAAACATTACCCGAAACGATATAAGGCTCCTCATGTGATTCAAGGCCGATGCCGTGCCCGGTGCGATGGATAAAGAGTTCACCTAAGCCCGCGCCGATCAACACCTCGCGAGCGGTTGCGTCAACCTGCTCGCACGTTACCGCAGGTCGAACCGCGGCACACGCCGAAGTCTGAGCCTGCAGCAAGATCGCATAACTATCTGCGTATTCAGCACTAGGTGCACCAAGGTTGTATGTGCGGGTGCAATCACTTCGATAGCCATCGGGCATTGTGCCGCCGATGTCTACAACTACCGGGTCACCGATTTCAAGAACCCGATCGGAAACCTCATGATGTGGGCTTGCAGCATTTGGCCCACTTGCCACAATAATGAAATCGACGGCCACGTGTCCGACGGCAATAATCAAGTTGGCGATATCGGTTCCGACCTCGCGTTCAGTGCGTCCGGGTCTAAGGCATCCGGGGACCTTCGCGTGAACTTCATCAATAGCCGCGCCCGCCCGACGTAGGGCGGCAATCTCTTCGGCGTCCTTGCGCATGCGGATCGGCGCAATAATCTGCCCGGCAAGTACTTGATGCGCTGCCGGCATTACCGCACGCAGATCCAGTACTTTCTGCGCCCACATGTGATCATCTAGTGCAACCACCGAGGCCGGGCCGACTAGGTGCGCGGTGAGCGCATAGGGGTCTTCGGTCTCCTGCCAACTGCGTATCTCGATCCCCAAATCCTTTACCGGGCTAGCCTGCGCAGCTAGCACCTCGAGTGCGGGCACCACCAGCACCGGATCAGCGCTCGCGCGAACCACCAGGCAGGTCAGCCGTTCCAGGGCCTTGGCGTCGTAGCCGGTCAGGTAACGCAAGTCCGCTCCGGGGGTTATTAGAGCCGCATCTACCCCAGCCGCCAGCAAACCTGCTTGCACGTAGCCCAGTCGTTGTGCGAATGTCATGACCCCACCGTAGAACATCGACCATCTGGCACCATGGCTCCATGCCGGCTCCCGTGCTCCTACTTGATTCCGCAATGCTCTACTACCGGGCCTACTACTCGCTGCCAGACACCATGACCGCACCTAATGGCTCCCCCCACAATGCGATCAGAGGGTTTTTCGGCACGGTGAACCGTTTAGTTGAGAAATATGAGCCCAGTGGGCTGGCGGCCTGCTGGGATGTCTCCTGGCGGCCGCAGTGGCGGGTTGACCTGTTGCCCTCCTACAAGACCCACCGGTTGGCGGTTGACGAAGTGGGCCAAACATCGGGCGCGGCCGAAATACCAGACACCCTCACTCCACAGATAACCGCGATAGCCGAACTGTTAGATGCCTTGGGGGTCGCCCGGCCCGGGGCAAAGGATCATGAAGCCGACGACGTCATCGCCTCACTTGCAACGAGTGCGGCAGCACCGGTAATCGTGGTGTCGGGCGACCGTGATTTGGTACAGCTAGTTGATGAGAAGGTTCGCCTCTTGATGACGGTAAATGGCGGCATGGAGTTATGGCCATTACTCACCCCAACCGCTGTCGAAGAACGTTTCGGAGTGCATCCAACGCAATACGTTGATTTTGCCACATTGCGCGGTGATCCATCCGATGGTTTACCCGGTGTACCCGGAATTGGAGCAAAGACGGCCGCGGCGCTGATCCAAAAATACGGATCAATTGATGAATTGCTGCTCGCCGTGGATCGCGATGAAATCATAAAGCCATTAACCCCTAGATTCGCAGGGCTAATCCGCGATAACCTCGAACAGATTCATGCAACTCGGAAAGTCGCCACCGTGGTGCGCGATCTGCAGTTCGAAGGCGATTTAAAAATCCCGAGTACACCAAAGAATGAATCCGCACTCAAAGAGTTAGCAAATACGTGGGGTGTAGAACGCTACCTGCGAATTGGCTCACTCCAATTGTGAGGTGTAGGCGATTACCCCGCGATTAATCGCGTCAACTGCCTGATGCGCGGTCGAGCGCATCGGATCATCGGATTCAAGGGCCACGGTTACCTGGCCCAGCACATCAATTACCTGTCGGGTCCACCGCACAAAATCGCCGGCGGTGAGATCAGTGGAGTCCAGAACCGACTGCAGGGTGGCCCCTGTTGCCCATTTGTGCATCGCCCAGACAAATCCAGCATCAAGTGGCCTCGTGATACTCAGGCCATGCCGGGCTTCGGCGTCGTGGACCATGCCCCAGATACCGGCCATCTCTTTCAAGGCTTCACGCACCGCGCCACCGGGCAGCCTCGGTGATTCATCATCCTCAGATCTCCTTGACTCGTACACAATTGCTGACACCGCGCCGGCAAGTTCTGGTGCGCTCAACCCACGCCACGTACCCTCACGGAGGCACTGGCCCGCGAGTAAATCTGATTCGGTGTAAAGACCCATCAGCATCTTGCCAGGCGGCGTAATTTTCGCGGCATCGCCCGCATTGGTCAGATAGCCCAATTCGGTTAGAACTTCACAAACCTGGTCAAAACGCCGGCCAATAGAGCTGGTGCGCCCTTCAACTCGTTGCTCAAGATCGCGAATCTCGCGCTTGGCTCGCATATACCGCTCGGCCCAGCGGGCATGCTGCTCACGATCAGAACATCCGTGACATGGATGGTGTCGAATCCGCGCGCGCATCTCGACGACTTCGGCGTCATCGCCATTTGATCTACCTCGAGTTCGTTCATGTGACATGTCGGCGGTTAACTCCCGAAGGGCCGATGCGAGATCTCGGCGAGACTGCGCATTTCGCGCGTTGAAACCTTTTGGGATGCGAAGTTTTGCGATCGCCTCAACCGGTGCGGTGATCTCGACGGTTGAAATCCGGCGCACTTGCCGATCCGCGGTTAGCACCATTGGGCGCGGTTCATCCCGGGGATTTGAACTGCCGGGGTCAAGGACGACAACAGGGCCAGAACGACGCCCACCGGGGATGATGAATACATCCCCAGCTCGAAGAGTGCGCAGCGAAGTAAACGCCGCATCTCGCCTGCGCCCAGCTGCATCACGGGTGAGATCCTTCTCGCGCCTATTTGCGTCCTCGCGAATTTGCGCGTACTCCTCGAAATCACCCAGGTGGCACTGCATTGCTTCGCGATACCCATCCAATGCATCCTCATGCTTACGCAGTGACGTCGCCAATCCCACTACGGAACGGTCCGCCTGAAATTGGGCGAAAGAGGTTTCCAGGATTTCACGGGCCGCGTGATGCCCGATTCTCGAGACTAGGTTTACCGCCATGTTGTAGGAGGGCTGGAACGAGGACTTGAGTGGATAGGTTCGTGTTGATGCCAAACCAGCAAGAGCTCGTGGGTCCAGGCCCGGGTGCCAAAGCACTACCCCATGACCTTCAATATCAATGCCGCGCCGCCCGGCGCGACCGGTTAATTGGGTGTACTCACCCGGGGTCAAATTGACGTGCATCTCGCCATTCCATTTAACAAGTTTTTCGAGCACCACCGACCTCGCCGGCATGTTAATGCCAAGGGCCAAGGTCTCGGTGGCGAAAACGACTTTGAGTAATCCTTGCTGAAATAGATTCTCAACTACCTCCTTAAAAAGTGGCAGCAGCCCGGCGTGGTGTGCTGAAATCCCGCGCTCAAGCCCGGCGAGCCACTCCTCGTACCCCAGCGCCGCGAGATCACCCGGCGGCAGATTCTGGGTCGCTTCGAGCGCTGCAGCCCGGATTGTCATCCGCTCCGGTTGGCTAGTGAGTTTGAGTCCGGCATTCATGCACTGCTTGACGGCATCGTCGCAACCGGCTCGGCTGAATAGGAAGTAAATCGCCGGCAGCAACCCATCTCGCGCGAGTCGGTCAATGGCATCACTACGCCATGGCGTGTGCGCACTACGCGGGCGCCGGCCATTGTGTTGACGGCCACCACCCATGCGCTCATTTCGAACTTCATCACGGGCGATCTGCTCAAGGTCGGGATTCACTAGCGACTGTTGGTCATCGACGAATAGGTCATACATACGGGAGCCCGCCATAACATGCTGCCACAGGGGCACCGGACGGTGCTCTTCAACAATGATGTCGGTATCACCGCGCACCGCTCCCAGCCAGGCCCCAAACTCCTCTGCGTTACTCACTGTTGCCGATAGCGCAACCACTGTCACCGATTCGGGAAGATGGATAATGACTTCTTCCCAGACTGCTCCTCTGAATCGATCAGCAAGATAATGAACTTCATCCATGACCACATATGCCAAACCCGTCAAAGTCGAAGAGCCCGCGTAGAGCATATTTCGAAGAACTTCAGTTGTCATGACGACGACGGGCGCTTCACCGTTAATCGTGTTATCGCCGGTGAGTAACCCAATGCGCTCGGCGCCGTACCGCTCAACTAGATCGTGGTACTTCTGATTCGACAGGGCCTTAATTGGTGTCGTATAGAAACACTTTCGGCCGCTCTCAAGTGCCAAATGGATAGCGAACTCGCCGACAACGGTCTTACCTGAACCAGTCGGCGCGGCAACTAGAACCCCGCGGCCGGCTTCGAGACTTTCACAGGCCTGAACCTGAAAAGTGTCGAGGTCAAATTCATACAACTTGTTGAACTGGCCTAGTGCACTTGAGCTGGCTCGCGATCTGCCCAATGCTGCGGCGTAGCGCTCCGCAGGAGAGGACATGTCGTAAGGCTACGCAGTAAACGCACTTACCGCGCGAGGACGCGCAGGGCCCCGGGCACAACCTTCACCTCTACCGGTAAAGGCCCAAGGCGTTCGCCATCAGCGTAGGCTATTTGCCCATTGGCTTCGACGGTTATCAATTTCCCGCGAAGCATTTCAACCTTCGGATGATTCACATGAGTGCCTTTGTAAACGGAGGGGAAAACCCTCAAGAAAGTGGCTTTGGACAACTCATGTAGCCAGGTGATGTCCAGCTCGCCATCGTCAATTAACGCATTTGGGCATACCCGCATCCCACCGCCGTAACTGATGCCGTTACCGATCGAAACCAACATAGCGGTGTCCTCGTAGGTACTGCCATCAATAACCACGCGGTACGGCACCGGCGAAAAAGTACGTAGCTCCCCCAAAATTCCGCGGAGATACCGCGATTGCCCGCGCGGCCAGCGCATCTGGTTGGCGCGCTCGTTGACAGAAGAATCAAATCCCGTCGATAAGACACCTAGGAACCAGTACTTTTGCCCATCGGGCAAAGTCACCTGTGCCAGATCAATGGTTTTCGGGGTGGCGGCCTGCTCCACAATCAACCTTGCCGCAGCCCTTGGATCACCCAGCGGCACACCTAGAGTTCGAGAATTATCGTCTCCGGTACCGGCAGGGATGATTCCCAAAATTATCGATGATTGGGCAATGGCCTGTAATACGGTGTTAATGGTGCCGTCGCCACCGCAGGCAATCACGATGTCGACCCCGGCTACTACTGCCTCTTGACTAACCAGGGCTGCCTCGGCTGACGAGGTCGGCACCAAAATCGTAGGAGCAATACCTGCTGCTACTAATACTTGTGCAGCAGCGCCCGCCGCCGCCAGCCCAGCGCCCTTACCGGCTTTCGCATTGACAATGAGGCTGGCACGCAGGGTCACGGCTTCAAATCGCCCGGATCCACTGGCGTTACTGGATCAAGTACATCTACTGGATCAAGTACATCTACTGGATCAAGTACATCTACTGGATCAAGTACATC
>CAFABK010000031.1_pt1 | contig 16948 bp, 21 predicted proteins | sample 7267871 | NCBI WGS metagenome assembly CAFABK01 (sample SAMEA6814009, study PRJEB35770) | freshwater metagenome | biome: Freshwater; feature: Freshwater reservoir; material: water | place: Czech Republic | collected 2016-04-20 | depth 30m m | reverse complement strand
GGGTGATATCAGGGATCACAACATGAAGGCGGCTTCCATCTGGCAACATCGCATCAACAAATGGATTACTTAGGTCAAGTCGGCGCCCAGAAGCTCGAAGCATGCGCTCGACCAGATCACGAACATCACTATCGGTTAAAACCACCGTCGTAAGTTCACTTCGGCCCTCGCGGGCGATGAAAACTCGACCCGGTTCATTAATCCACAACTCTTCAACTGTTGGGTCATCAAAGAATTGCTGCAGTGGTCCAAACCCAGCAACCGCATGATGGACTTCCTGCGCAACTACTCCAAGATCAGCGAGTGAGTGCAGCTGCGATGAGGAATCAGTAGCGAGCACATCGCCAATGCACTCGGCGATAATTTCGTGAACAACTTCAGGTTCGCGCATCGGATCAATACCCCGGCAGCGAATCGCCGATCGCACCTGCGCCTCAACATGCGCCGTTACCGAAATACCGGTATCCACTTGACCCCCGAACCCGATGCCGCACCATGCGGCAAGACCTAATGCCAGCGAAGGTCAATGACCTCCACGCCCAGGCGGGGGGACCTGATACCAAGAAGGTAAATCAAGAACACAACATTCAACAACTACCAATTAAGTTAGTTGTGGATAACTACACAAAACAAAAAACTGGCCCCGAACCAACAGCGGTCAGGGGCCAGCAACAGGGTTTAAACACCCCACCTAGTGGTAGGGAGGGGCTTTACTCTTCGTTACCCTCAAAGCACCTTCCCCAATTCCAACCCGACGAGGATGCAGCCGAGGGGTTTATGGTTCCGCCGATGCTGCCCGCACCGGGCCGCACCCAACCAACACCGAGTGCGAGCCGATCGATCGGCGCGGAAGTAACTGGCGAAGTGACATCAAAACTTGGCATCTGGTGCTCCCTTTCTTTAAAGGGCCGATACCCGAGCGGGCACCTACATCAACGGTACGTCACAAACCGACAAACGCCTAGGTGATTCTTCCGACTTTCCGATCCGGCTCCGCAAACAACTGGCCCCGGGACTACCTCCATCGGTCCCTCTTTACCTAGGCCCGGCACCCACCTCGGGGGCTTAAACCTGCTCGAACCGTCACGTTCAGGGCTTGAACCTGCTCGAACCGTCACTCTTGGGCCGATTTTTGACGGTTTCAGCAGGTGGAAGGATCGGGCTCCTGCTCGCCGCTGCCGGAATGTCAGGTCGCAACTTGGACCGTGAGCCACGAAGGCTCCCTCCCCTAGACGTTGGCAGAACCACCTGGGAGTCAGCTGCGTACCTGGGAGTCAGCTGCGTACCTGGGAGTCAGCTGCGTACCTGGGAGTCAGCTGCGTACCTGGGAGTCAGCTGCGTCAGTAGATCTCACTACTTAAGACGAGCGCCCATCCGCAACTAAGGGTGGCTACGCCTTGAAGAATCGGCGCCAGGTTTGAGCCACCAATTCTGGGTGCTCCATCTGCGCCGCATGCCCGGAGTCGGGCAACACCATGACATGGGCAGCACGAAAATGCCGGGTGATGCGATGGGCCGCCTGTGAATCTACTAAAGGATCCTTCTTGCCGTAGACAACCAAAGTCTCACATTGCACGCGCTCAGCTAACTTCCAGGGTCGGTCAGGGCCGACATCAACGAAGGTGCGAAGTAGGCCGCGTAATGAACGCAAAAATGCATCGCCGGCGTAGGTGAGGTGATCGCGATTTCGGGCCTCGTCGATAGCTTCATCCACTCGCTGACTAGGCAACCGCCCAGGTTCGGCTAAGCAGGTGTTCATGGTGCTCCTTACGCGGGCACCGGCATCGAGTTCAAGATATTTCGTAATCAATTTCTCGCCGACGCCCGGCACCGCAATGAGCGGGAGGTGCACATTGGCCTTGGTCGGCCGCATGGCTGGAAGTGCTGGTGAGATTAATGTCAGCGAGCGCACTAGATCTGGGCGGCGTGCGGCCAGTTGCAATGCCACCGCGCCACCGAGAGAGTTGCCGAAGATGTGCGCCGGAGCTTGCAGCTCATGTTCGATGAATTCAATTACAGAGGCCGCGTGGCCGGCCGGACTCATGTCACCGTTACGTGGCGGTGGCGACTGCCCGAAGCCGCCAAGGTCTACTGCCCAACCGTCGACTTCGGTGCGGAGGTCTTCCATTAAGTCGGTCCAGTTAAGGGAGGACCCACCCAGCCCGTGGATAAATACCGCGGCCGGGGCACCTTGGGTTAATGCCGGAGCATGGCGAACCGACATTGAGCAGGACGGCAACCAGAACTCAGCTACCGGCCAAGGGGCAATTAATTGATCCACGGGGGACAGATTACCCCGACTCTGCAAAGGTGGAAACTGAAAGGTTACTCGTGAGTAAGATTTCGGAGTGACCATCACCGGAGCGAAGCCCAGTGGGCGCCTGCCCAAATCTGAGCGCCGGACTCAGGTGCTGTCGTCAGCTCTTGAGGTTTTCGTCGCCGCCGGGTATCACGCCACCGGCATGGACGACATCGCCGAGCGTGCCGGGGTGTCCAAGCCGGTGCTCTACCAGCACTTTCCGAGTAAATTGGACCTTTATCTCGCACTGTTGGATGCCGGAATCGAAGAGCTTCACGCCTCCTACACCGCGGGGCTGCGCTCTACTTCTGATAATAAAGTCCGAGTGCAACGCACGGTCCAGGCCTACTTCGCATTTGTCGAAGACCCTCAAGGCGCTTACCGGCTGGTATTCGAAAGCGACCTGATCAACGAGCCTGCGGTGCGCGAGCGCGTTGATCAAGCCGACTTAGCAGTTGCGCAGGCAATTGCTCACGTCATCACCGAAGACACCGGTTTGAATCCGCAACAAGCGCTCTTGCTCGGGTCGGGCATGCTCGGGATGTCGCAGGTGGCAGCTCGACGTTGGTTACGCCACGCGCGAACTGACATCAGCCGCGAAGAAGCCGCCGAACTCATCGCTTCCCTTGGTTGGCGCGGCATTAGCGGATTCCCGCTATCGCACCCACCGGAGGAGCAGACCTCGCCGTCTTGACACTATGACCACCAGAGATGACTATCAGCAGCACAACTACTGGCAGCACAACTAATGTTGTTAAACACTTGACAGGAGGACCGGCCGTGGAGGTCAAGATTGGTGTCCAAGACACCGCGCGTGAAATTTCACTCGAAAGTTCACAGGAACCAGCCGACATCATCAAAGCGGTTGAAGCTGCTATCACAAAAGGCGGCTTACTCTCGTTGACTGATGACCGTGGCCGCACGATCTTGGTGCCTGCGGCGAAGATCGCCTACGTCGAGGTGGGCGCAGAGGCTACTCGCCGCGTTGGGTTTGGCAGTACGTCGTAGCTCTTGCCGTGCAAGAGTTAGGCAGCTAGGCCGAGAGCGGCCATGCGCTTGGTGTGGTTTTCGGTTAGGCGCGCAAGCATGCGGCCGATCTCGGCGAGGTCAGCACCTGGGCGATCCACTCCGCCAACTAGCAAACTTGATAGAGCATCGCGCTCAGCGGCAACGCGTTGAGCCTGCGATAAGGCCTCACCCACTAGGCGCCTGCCCCACAACGCCAGCCGGCCGCCAATACGCGGATCAGCAGTTATTGCCGCACGCACTCGATCGACCGCAAATGCCGAGTGACCCATCTCCTCGCACACACTAAGTACTAGGGCATTTGTTTCAGGGTCAAGATATTTGGCGATCTCGACATAGAAGTCAAGGGCGATACCGTCACCGACATAGGCCTTAACCAAGCCCTCAAGCCAGTCATTCGGTGCCGTATGTGCATGGAACTCTTCAAGGGGCTGTCGAAATGGTGCGATCGCAACTTCGGGTGAAACCCCGAGTTCAATTAAACGATCACGTAATGTTTCGAAGTGCCGATACTCCGAAGTAGCCATGCCAGCAAGCGCCGCCTTGTCATCGACCGTAGGAGCCATTACGGCATCAGCGGCGATCCGCTCAAAAGCGGTGAGTGCGCCGTATGCCAAGACAGCGAGCAGATCGACAACAGCCGCCCGATACTCCGGGTCGGTGTCTAATGTCTTAATAGAAGGCTGATCCATGGTGGTGAGAGGTTAGCGAAGGGCCAATGGGTAGACTCAAGGGAGTGACTACTTCCCCGGTCGACCCAACCTCGGCTCCCACCTTCGTAGAGCTCGGCACCGATCCCAAAATCGCCGAAGCCCTCGCTGCTGACGGCATTGAACGCGCCTTCCCTATCCAGCAAATGTGCATCCCACTGGCCCTTGAGGGCAAGGACTTAATCGGTCAAGCCAAGACCGGCACCGGCAAAACCCTCGGATTTGGTATCCCCCTGCTCCAGCGCGTCGACCTCGAAGGCGACCGCAGCGTGCCCCAGGCACTCGTGGTGTGCCCCACCCGCGAACTCGGCCTGCAGGTGGCAACCGACTTGGAACGAGCCGGCCGACTAAAGGGCATCAAAGTCCTCGCCATTTATGGCGGGCGCGCTTATGAACCGCAGATTGATGCCCTGCACAAAGGCATTGACGTTGTGGTTGGCACCCCTGGGCGACTAATCGACCTAGTAAATAGGCGCGACCTCATACTCACCGGGATTCGCACCTTGGTACTTGACGAAGCAGATGAAATGCTCGACATGGGTTTCTTACCCGACGTCGAGCGCATCGTCTCTGAAATCCCCGCAAAACGGCAAACAATGCTGTTCTCCGCAACCATGCCAGGGCAGATCGTTAATCTCGCCCGCCGCTACATGACCCAGCCGATCCACCTGCGCGCGAGCGAGCCCGGCGACGACAGTGCCATTGTCGACACCATCGAGCAGCACGTTTGGCGTGCGCATCCGATGGACAAAATCGAAATCCTCGCGCGAATCTTGCAGGCCAATAATCGCGGCCTGGTGATGATCTTCACGCGCACTAAGCGCAAGGCCCAGCGAATCTGCGACGACCTAACCGAGCGCGGTTTTGCAGTTGGCACAGTGCACGGCGATCTGGGTCAAGGCGCACGTGAACAGGCCCTTCGCGCGTTTCGTAATGGCAAGGTTGATGTGCTCGTGGCAACCGATGTCGCCGCTCGCGGTATTGACGTTGACGGCGTGACCCATGTCATCAACTACGAATGCCCCGACGATGAGAAAACTTATCTGCACCGAATTGGTCGCACCGGCCGAGCAGGTGCCTCCGGTGTTGCTGTCACCTTGGTCGATTGGGAAGACATCGCGCGCTGGCAGATGATTGATCGGGCACTGAAACTACCTTTCAAGGATCCGATCGAGACTTACTCATCCAGTGACCACATCTACACCGGCCTAGGTATCCCACCCGGCACCACGGGCCAACTCCCCAAAGCCGGACGCACGCGCGAGGGCCTGGCCGCCGAAGGGGTCGAAGACCTCGGCGAGACCGGCAAGAAAAAGCCAAAGCTTGATGACCGAGGCCACTCACATGGCAAGAGCAACCGCCCAGATAATGCAAGGGGCGATAAGGCGAAGAGCGATAGGTCAAAGGACGATAAGCCAAAGGGCGACAAGGCAAAGGGCGACAAGGCAAAGGGCGACAAGCCGGCCGCAGACCGACCCCAGCGGCCCAGGCAGCGAACCCGTGGCGGGAAACCAGCTACCGAGGTTTAACTACGATCAAATGCGGGTATGCCATGACCGTGACACATAGTTGGACGCTCCCCGCGGATACCACCGCGGCCGCCGCCGGCCGCGATTTTGTCCGATCCGCTCTTGCCGAATACGGTCATGCCAGCTATACCAGCGATACCCAAGATACCGAAGCTGCTGAAGTCGCCGCAGCTGTCACCTCAGAGCTGTGCACCAATGCGATCTTGCACGGAAGCCCGCCGCAGCTACTGAAATTCGTGATCGACCGTGAGCACCTGAGGATTGAAGTTTCTAATTCGAACCGGGTGGGCGGAACAGCGCCAAAGTTGGCCACCATGCCAACAAACAGCGACACCGTCGGTGGGCGGGGCCTAAATTTGGTGAACGTGCTGTCAAGTACTTGGGGTGCCGACGTCACCTCCGGATCAACTACCGTTTGGGCTGTTATTTCCCGGGGTTGAGCGGGGGAAGTAATCCCCAGTCAGTAAGTGCTTCGAGTAGCCCATCACTGGTATCCAGTTCACTTAATTGCTCGAGCGTGAAGAACCTTGCGTCAGTGGCATCGTCACCGCCAACGGGAGCTTTGGCTTCGACTAACTCACCCAAGAAATCGCGAATTACATAAGTGCCACCACCGGGTGCCTCACGGCGCACAGTGCCGATTTCACGAATCACCGTCATGTCGAGGCCGGTCTCTTCAAGTAGCTCGCGAATAACAGCCACCTCGTGGCTTTCGCCCGGCTCTACGCGCCCGCCCGGCACTGACCAGCGACCAAGTGCTGGCTCTTGGCCTCTTTTGATCAAGAGCAGCCTGCCGGCGTCATCAAAAACGACGGCGCCAACGCAGGGGATCTCGCTGCTGGCGTCCGAAATGCTCACGTGCGTCATGCTCACGTGCGGAGTTTGTATTCCTCGAGTAGGCGGCGGGCAATTATCATGCGTTGAATATCGGCGGTGCCTTCACCGATGAGCAACATTGGTGCCTCGCGATATAGGCGCTCGATTTCATATTCCTTCGAGTATCCGTAACCACCATGGATCCGGAAGGAGTCTTCAACAACTTCTTTGCAGTATTCACTGGCAAGGTACTTCGCCATGCCGGACTCAAGATCATTGCGCTCTCCGGAGTCCTTCTTGCGGGCTGCCATCACCATCATCTGATGCGCTGCCTCGACTTTGGTCGCCATGTCAGCGAGTCGAAAGGAGACCGCCTGATGCTCAATGATGGGCTTACCAAAAGTTACCCGCAGCTGGGCGTACTCGATACCGAGTTCGAATGCACGAAGGGCCACCCCACAGCCACGGGCCGCAACATTTACTCGGCCCACTTCGACGCCGTCCATCATTTGATAGAACCCGCGGCCAGGCTCACCTCCCAACAGATTGTCCTTCGAAACACGGACGCCGTCCATAATCAATTCGGTGGTGTCAACGCCTTTGTAACCCATTTTCTCGATCTTGCCAGGAATCGTTAGCCCCGGAATTACTTCACCAAACCCCGACGGCTTTTCAATCAAGAAAGTTGACATCTTCTTGTAGACGCTGGCATCGGCTGCCACATCGGCATCGGTTCGCACCAGCACTGCGACCAATGTTGAGGAGCCCCCATTTGTTAGCCACATTTTCTGGCCGGTGAGTAAATAGTCATCGCCGTCCGGGACCGCCTTGCTGGTAATAGCGGCCACATCAGAACCACAACCTGGCTCACTCATTGAGAAGGCGCCACGCACCTCACCTGTTGCCATGCGTGGTAAGTAGTACTGCTTTTGCTGCTCGGTACCGTGATGCATGAGCATGTAGGCCACGATGAAGTGCGTGTTGATGACGCCGCTGACACTCATCCAACCGCGGGCAATCTCTTCGACAACAAGTGCGTAAGTGAGCAAAGACTCACCCAGGCCCCCGTACTCCTCCGGGATCATTAGCCCAAAGACGCCAAGGTCTTTGAGCCCATTGACGATGTCGGTCGGGTACTCATCCTTATGCTCAAGCTCTGTTGCAACAGGAAGGATTTCTTTGTCAACAAAATCTCGAATGGCAGCAATGATGTCGACTTGAATCTCAGTGAGACCCTCGGTTTCAGCCAGCTTCTTCATTTGAATCCTCTACTCCGGTGGGGTGAAAGTCTGGGTGCGCGTCATACCGGCAGAGCGACCCTTGGCTGAAACAACCAGGGCCATCTTGCGTGAAGCTTCGTCGATCATTTCGTCACCGAGCATCGCCGCGCCCTTAGCGCCACCTGAGGCCGAGGTGTAGTAGTCGTAGGCGTCAAGAATCATTTCGGCTTTGTCATAGTCATCTTGGCGCGGTGAGAAAATCTCGTTCGCTGCATCTAGTTGACCCGGATGTAAAGCCCATTTGCCGTCGAAGCCCAGGGCCGCAGACCGGCCAGCAACCCGGCGGAAGCCGTCATCATCTTTAATCTGCAGATATGGCCCATCAATGGCCTGCTTGTCGAAGGCTCGTGCCGCCATCAGAATTCGCATCAGGATGTAGTGGTACGCGTCGCCGACGTCATAACCCGGCGGCTGCTCACCCACCACAAGTGACTTCATGTTAATACTCGCCATGAAATCTGCAGGGCCAAAGATGATGGTTTCGACCCGTGGACTCGCCTGTGCGATGGCATCGACATTGATCAGGCCGAGCGCGTTCTCGATCTGCGCTTCGATCCCGATTCGGCCAACTTCAAATCCGTTCGACTTTTCAATTTGAGTGAGCAGTAGATCAAGGGCTACTACCTGGTCGGCCGTCTGAACTTTGGGCAGCATTATGCAATCAAGGTTGGGGCCGGCACCTTCAACAACTTCGACCACGTCTTGATAAGTCCACTGAGTTGTCCAGTCATTAACCCGAACCGAACGAACCCTGCCCTCATAGCCGCCTTCATTAAGGGCAGCCACGATGTTCTTGCGCGCCTCTGGCTTGGCGATCGGGGCGACGGCGTCTTCGATATCCATGAAGATCTGATCCGAAGCCAAGCCCCGGGCTTTATCGAGCATCTTGGGGCTACTACCAGGCACCGCAAGATTCGAGCGACGCGAACGGAGCACTCTTGGGCTAGACATTTGGCCTCCTTAGGGCAAACAGATCGTATCGACACTTCATGTGGGCGCCTAACCGAAAACTAGATTGGCGGGCTCTCTGTGGCCTCTTTCACACGGCTAGACCTAATCACCATTACTAGGCCCGCGAACATCAAGGCAGCCGCCGGGATAATGCCAAGTGGCGGGATCTGACCCAGCCACACCGCTGCCACCAAGGTAGAGCCCGGCATTTCAAAGAGAATTGCCAGCGAGACCACCGTCGCCGAAGTAGTCGATAGCACTTTGTTGATGAGGGTATGGCCGAGTAATTGCGCGCCGGCTGTTAAAGCCAAGATGAGTAACCAATCTTGCAGGCTAAAGCCCACCAACGGCACCCTGAGCACCAAGCACATGACCACCAGCAGTGCTCCGGCACTCGCATAAACCCCAAATGTTGTTACCGACGTCGAGACACTCTGACGGGCCTGCTCGGCCACCGTCACATAGGCGGCCGCGAGCATGCCGCCGAGTAACGCGAGTCCATCACCAATGAGGTGCGTCGGGTCGACCGTAAAGTCGATTCCGGTCAAGATCAAGATCCCAATTAGCGCAACCACGATGCCAAACCAGGCCTGCCCGGGAATGTGGACTCCGCGAAGTCGCGCCAAGAGCGCCGCCCAGATCGGCTGGGTTGCCACCAGCGCGGTTGACGAGGCGACCGTGGTGAACCGCAGCGACGGGATCCACGCCGCAAAGTGTGCCCCGAGCAAAAGCCCGGAGAGGATCATGAGTTTGACCTCGCGCCGGCTCAGTCGCCGCAGTGCCTGACGCTGGCGGAGCATGACCCAAACCCCGGTCGCCCCCGAACCCAAGAAGCAGCGCCAAAAGGCAATTGCCAGCGCCGGCGCAGCAATAACCGTAATGATCGGGCCCGAAGTTGAGATAAATACGATGGCCACGCCCAGCCAGGCTAGATCCACCGCGGGGGGCCGGCCGAGGCTAGTTGATGGCTGCGGGGCTGTGGACACGCCAGCGACGGTAGCCTTCGGTCGTGACGACCAGCACCGCGACCCGTGTTTTCTTGGCCCGGTTGGCCGGTATTGGGGTATTCGACCCCAATGGCGACCAACTGGGTAAAGTCCGCGACGCCATAGTCGTGCTCCGTAGTGGTAACAACCCACCAAGGCTTACCGGCTTAGTCGTTGAGGTGCAGCCGCGTCGTCGCATCTTCGTCCCGATGACCAAAGTCACCAATATTGATACCGGCCAAATCATCGTTACCGGCACGGTGAATCTGCGCCGCTTTGAACAGCGGCCAAATGAAACACTCGTCACCGCCGAAATCCTCGACCGAACCGTTGAACTTCTCGCGGTCGGTGAACAAGTTTCAGTGCTCGACATGGCCGTTGAGCAAAACCGCGCACAAGATTGGCTAGTGTCACAACTTTTCGTGCGAAAAGGTGGGCACGGATTTCGCCGCCGCGGTGAACGCTTCATAGTTCAATGGCCAGAGATCCACGGCCTCTCGCTACCAATTGCGGATCAGCCGGCAGAACTGCTGCTAGCAAGTCTTGAAACACTTCCCGCCGCCGATATCGCAGCTGTGCTACATGACCTAACTCCAAAACGGCGACTTGAAGTTGCACGTGAATTAGACGATGAACGACTTGCTGACGTCTTAGAAGAATTACCCGAAGACGATCAGGTTGAGATTTTGCAGATGCTTGAGGCAGAGCGCGCGGCAGACGTCCTGGAGGAAATGGACCCAGACGATGCCGCCGACCTAATTTCTGGGCTACCAAAGGCCCAAGCCGAAGACCTCCTCGAGCGCATGGAGCCCGATGAAGCCGAGGATATTCGCCGCCTTTTGACCTATGACGATTTCTCTGCGGGCGGCATGATGACGACTGAGCCGGTGGTGCTGCCGGCAGATGCCACGGTTGCTGATGCACTGGCCCACATCCGTAATGCTGATCTTTCACCGGCACTTGCCTCGCAGGTTTATGTGACCCGCTCCCCCACTGAAACACCAACCGGTAAGTACTTGGGTGCCTGCCATTTCCAGCGGTTGCTGCGCGAGCCACCAGCAACGATGATTTCGTCAATCGTCGACACCACACTGGTGCCTATCGGCCCGAATGTGAACCTCGCCGACGTGGCGCGCACTTTTGCGGCCTATAACTTGGTCGCCCTACCCGTTGTCGATGAAAATAACCGACTCCTAGGTGCAGTAACAGTTGACGACGTTATCGACCACATGCTGCCCGGCGATTGGCGCGAGAAGGAAGTTCACGGGGGTGATCACCTTGGCTAACTCCGCACCGCGCCGTCAGTCACGCCTGGATCAACCACTCGAGCGTGGCTTACACCTGCGCGACTCCTATGATCCAGAACTCTTTGGCCGACTTTCTGAACGAGTAGCTAGGCGCATCGGGTCTTGGGCATTTATCGCCTGGATGACCGCGGTAGTCGTGGGCTGGGTGGCCTGGAACTCATTGGCACCGGTCGAGTTGCGCATTGACCCTTTCCCCTTCATTTTCTTGACTTTATTGCTGTCGCTCCAAGCCTCATATGCAGCCCCGTTGATCTTGCTCGCCCAATATCGACAGGCCGACCGCGATCGCGTGCAATATCAAGAAGATCGCGCCCGAACCGAGCGATTACTGGCTGATAGCGATTACCTAGCCCGCGAGATTGCGGCACTGCGCATAGCGATAGGAGAAGTCGCTACTCGCGATTATGTCCATGGTGAAATTCGCGACCTGCTAGCAGACTTAACCCAAAAACTCGATGAGGCAAATGCGCAGCCGGAGGACCCTAGATAGTCTGTCCGTATGAGCGTTGACCTAGCAGCAGTTCACCTTGCCCTTGCAGATGTTAAAGATCCCGAGATCAACCGCCCAATAACCGAAATTGGGATGCTCAAGAACGTCGAGTGTTCGAAGAAGGGCGTCGTCACCGTCACTGTGTGGTTGACCATCAAGGGCTGCCCGATGCGCGACACCATCACCGAGCGGGTAACAAATGCGGTAAAGCCCATCCCCGGAGTAACCGGCGTCAATGTGGTACTCGATGTGATGGGTGACGAGCAGCGCGCCGATCTAAAGAAACTGCTACGCGGTCACGATGCCCGTGAAATCCAATTCACCCAAGCCGGATCACTTACTCGGATTTATGCAATTGCATCCGGCAAGGGCGGCGTCGGGAAGTCATCGGTCACCGCGAACCTCGCCGTCGCGATGGCCGACATCGGCCTGGCGGTCGGACTCGTTGACGCTGACATGTATGGCCATTCAATCCCGCGCATGCTCGGCACTACAGCTCAGCCAAATATGGTCGAAGGCATGATCATGCCGCCGATGGCTTTCGGGGTGCGCCTCATTTCTATGCTTGCTTTCAAGCCGGGTGGGGTGACCCAGCCGGTTGCTTTCCGCGGGCCCATGTTGCACCGCGCCTTAGAACAATTCTTGTCGGATGTGTGGTGGGGCGATCTAGATGTTTTACTCCTTGATCTGCCACCGGGCACCGGCGATATCGCCATCTCCACCGCACAGTTACTGCCCGACGCTGAAATAGTGGTAGTTACCACCCCGCAGCCCGCAGCCGCAGATGTCGCGGTACGCGCCGGCACCCTCGCCGAACAAACTAAACAAAAAGTTGCCGGGGTTATCGAGAATATGAGCGGTTTCCCGTGCCCGCACTGTGGCGAACCACTTGACCTGTTCGGTATGGGCGGTGGCGCGTTGGTTGCGGAGCAACTATCGGAAGTTTTCGGCAAACCAGTACCGCTACTTGGCAAAATCCCGTTCGACGTGGCGCTGCGCGAAGGCGGTGACTCCGGTTCTCCGTTGGTGCTCAGCCAACCTGATGCACCCGCCTCACTGGCACTGCGTGAGATCGCCCGCACCCTTGGCATGAAACCTCGGGGCCTGGCCGGGATGAACTTAAGCCTGACTCCAGCAAAGGCCTAGGTGGCGTCGGGGTCAAATACTGGTCGGGGCGTTTGCCCAACTTCACTCGCAGTTTTTGTCGGCTTCACTTCGTCTGGTTCGTCATCATTGAATAATCCGGCCACCAATTTACGCGGATGCAGATCACCGAGGCTGCGCACTGACTCCATGGTCTCGCTCATGTCTAGCCCGGCGGAGTCAGCTAGATCTCTCTTCGCCCCCGTTGCCATCTCCCGGAGTTGGCGTGCGAGGCGGCCCGCGTCAGCAGCGGCTTTAGGCAGCCGCTCCGGCCCGAAAATCAACAGGCCCAGGACGGCCAAGATCATGATCTCGCCAATGCCAATATCGAACATGGTTGAAGAGTACCTGCTTAACTAGGTTCGGCGGAGCCCAATTTGATAGTTACTTCTCGGGTCACCCCACCCCGAGTAAAACTAAGTAGCACCGGGTCACCCGGGGCATACTCACGAATTGCAACCACTAGTTCGGTTGAGTCATTGATAACCCGATCGCCGAGTTTGATAATAATGTCGCCCTTAAGCAAGCCAGCGTCCTCTGATGGTCCACCTTGGTTAATCTCACCAACCTTGGCTCCGTCATCGGTGTAACTCAAATCCAAAGTGACACCTATTACTGGAGTACTCGCGGAGCCCGTAGCAATAATCTCCTCGGCGATGCGTTTGGCGGAGTTCACCGGGATTGCAAACCCAAGGCCGATGCTGCCACCTTCACCGCCACTTATCAGCGTGGCGATCGCGGAGTTGACGCCGATGACGCGGCCGGCCGCATCGAGCAGTGGCCCGCCCGAGTTACCCGGGTTGATGGCTGCGTCAGTCTGGATTGCATTGATGTACGAAACATCGCCCTCCGTACCTGCGGTAACCGGGCGATCAACTGCACTGATGATGCCGTAGGTGACCGTGCCATCAAGGCCGAGCGGTGCGCCAATAGCAATTGCGGAGTCGCCAACAGCAATATTGGCCGAGTTGCCTAAGGTCATCGGCTGCAGGCCGGACTCCTTGACTTTGATAACAGCAAGGTCATATGCCTCGTTGGTGCCGACCACTTTGCCTTTTATTTCGGTGCCGTCATTTAAGACCACGGTGATCTTGCCGTCTTTGCCCGCGAGGTTCACCACATGGTTGTTGGTAAGAATGTAACCATCAGGACGAATTACAAAACCTGAACCACTACCGGAATCCGCTCCGCCTTCAACGAGGATCGACACAACCGACGGCAGTACCGCTGACACGATGCCGGCGATCGATTGGTCAGAGCGCGGTGAAGTATCGCCACCGGACTGCACCAATGGCACCACCGCGGCGGAAACTACCGTTTCGCTCACCACCGTGCCGTCGTCGACGGCCTGGCCTATTAGGTACCCGCTGAGACCAGCCACCAAACCGACAACCAGTGCGGTGACACCAGCCACTAGAACGGTCGAGAAGAATCCCAGGCCGCGTCGCGGTCCACGGACATACGGCACCGGATCCGGGGTCGGATCCGGGGCCAAAACTGGCTGGATCGACTCTTGTACCGGGGGTCCCGGCGGGGTCATCGGGTCACTGCTCATGCTCATCTGCTCCTCGTATCTGGGCTAAGGCTAGGCTGCTGAGAATCCAAGGCCAGCGGAGGTGCACCATTACGAGCAACCAGCCCGAATCATCGGGGCAAATGTCAACACCACCCAATACTGCCTCATGGGCATATGTCGAAGATTGGCTAGTTGAGGACGAACACGTCCGTGCCGCCCGAAGCAGAGCCGTCGAACTTGGCTGCATGCCGGTAACAAAGTCCACCGCGTCGGTCCTGCGCCTGCTCGCGACGGCAATAAGTGCCCAGACCGTTGTTGAGATCGGCACCGGCACCGGTGTCTCAGCGGCAGCCCTACTGTCGGGAATGACACCAGACGGTATTTTGACCTCGATCGACACCGAAGCCGAAAACCAGCGGGTGGCCCGTGAGATCCTCACCGAATTGGGCTATGACCATGTGCGCGCCCGGTTAATCGCCGGCCGAGCCTTGGAAGTACTCCCCCGACTGGCCGATCAGGCCTATGACCTGGTTTTCGTCGATGGCGATAAGGCTGAATACCCGGCGATCTTGCAACAAGCTCGGCGCCTGCTACGTGTTGGCGGGATATTGGCTTTTGACAACGTGCTGTCCAACGGCGCCGTGGCCGACCCCGGTCAGCGCGATGCCGAAACCGCCGCCCTACGTGATGTGGCCCATTCCCTTCGTGATGACGAGCATTGGGTTCCGTCCTTGATGACGATTGGTGATGGCTTACTGGCCGCCGTACTGCGCGGCGAGGGCGAATAGCTCCACTTTAAAAATATCGAGGTGACAACCCCGTTGGGATGTCACCTCGATATTAAGAAACTTTGGCTTTTGCCCTAGGCGAAAACCGCCAATAGTTTGTCACCTAGCTCGCGGGCTTCGTCGGCCTTGAGTTCGACCACGAGTCGACCGCCGCCTTCGAGTGGGACGCGCATCACATAACTGCGCGCCTCCTTGGTTACCTCGAGGGGACCATCACCCGTCCGTGGCTTCATCGCTGCCATGTAGACCCCTTTCTCATTGGGACATTATCGCTTGTCTATCCCCGGGGCGACCTGTTGGGGTTGCCCTAGCGGGGCAGGACCCCACCCTCGACTAGGCGCCCGAAGGCCAGCAGGGAGCGCCTGACCCCACTGAGGAACGCAGGGCGGGCAAGTGGCCAGCCGAGTTGGCCGAGTCGGCCCAAGGGCAGGTCTAGATCCTCGCTCCAGATGAATCGCGAGCGCCCACCCGGTAAGGGGCATCCCAGCGGGTGATCGTCATGGTGTCGAGGAAACCCACCGGGCCCAAACCGGTAAATGCTGAAAGCTCCGAGCCAACACTGGCGCCATCGCCTTTGGTTACTTCGACGCGCGTACCGAGCATCCATCGACCCTGCTCGGACCACTGGCTAAATGCCACAAACACTGCCGATACCGGGGCATTTATTACGACGTCGAGGGCAACGTGCACCGTCCTTTTCAACGGTCGCGCAGCTTAGCTACCTGTGCCTGCAATTCCTCGATCACTTGATCTACTTCGTCCATTCGGTATCCGCGCACCACTACATCGAATGCTGGATTGCCAAATTTCTTATCCGGACGAGCATCGCGCACCGGTTCGGGGAGTTCACCAAGTCGGCCGGTCGCCAATAGGCCAATTAAGGCAATGACCGCAACCGCCAAAAGCACAAAGATGAACGTCATGCCTCTATCCCACCACGGGACGGGGGCTCGCGCACCGCGGCCGCCAATTTGTCGGCGATTAGGTCTAGTGCCTGCGCTACCTCGGTGGTCCAGGCCAGTTCAGCAATGGCCTCATCACGCACGAAACCCTGCTGCTGCCACTGATCAACCTGCTGACGCAACAATCCGAAATCACCCCAGGGGTCTAGGCCCACAACCGGCTTGTCATGCATCCCAAGGCAGCGAGCTGTCCAGACCTCCATCAACTCTTCTAAGGTGCCAATTCCTCCTGGCAAGGCCAAGAAGGCGTCAGCGCGGTCGTCCATGATCCCTTTGCGCGCGCGCATGTCATCAGTAATTATTAGTTCATCGGCGTCGTGGTCTGCGACTTCCATAGCAACGAGCGCTTGCGGGATCACCCCGATGGTGTGCCCGCCTGCTCGTCGAACCGCCCGCGCCACCGCCCCCATCATCGACACCGAGCCACCGCCTGAGACAAGTTGCCAGCCGCGTGTTGCAATCGCGGTACCCACCTCATCGGCCAGAACCAGGTAGCGGTCATCGATCCCCGAACTCGAGGCGCAATAGACGCAGATCGTGGGCACGGCCCCCACCCTAGCCGCTCAATTTGGCACGAATTGACTTCAGTCAAATCTTCAACTATATTAGTAGAACATTCAACTAAACTCTAACTGTAATAGGAGACTCATGAGTAACCTGTCGCCAGCCACTGGCACCTGGATCATCGATCCTTTCCACACCACCATCGGCTTTTGGGTGCGCCACGCGATGGTCGCCAAAGTTCGCGGAAATTTCGGCACCTACTCCGGCTCGTTCACCATTGATGGTGACAACCTGTCCGCTTCGCGCGCTGAACTCACGATCGAGGCCGCCAGCATCAACACCAACTCTGCCGACCGCGATGCCCATTTGGCATCCGCGGACTTCTTAGACGCTGAGAATTTCCCCACTCTCACTTTTGTCTCAACCGCTGTTGCCGCCAAGGGCGACGAGATCTTAGTGACCGGTGACCTAACAATTCATGGAGTGACTAATTCGGTCGAAGTGAAGTATGAATTTGTCGGCGCCAGCACCGATCCTTACGGCACCAATAAGGTCGGTTTCGAAGGCACCGCGAAAATCAGCCGTAAGGATTTCGGCTTAGTCTGGAATGCAGCGCTCGAAACCGGTGGCGTCTTGGTCGG
>CAFABK010000030.1_pt1 | contig 17633 bp, 20 predicted proteins | sample 7267871 | NCBI WGS metagenome assembly CAFABK01 (sample SAMEA6814009, study PRJEB35770) | freshwater metagenome | biome: Freshwater; feature: Freshwater reservoir; material: water | place: Czech Republic | collected 2016-04-20 | depth 30m m | reverse complement strand
GGCTTGGATCGGTGTCCTCCAAAAACACCTCGACACCTGCTCGCTTGAGCGCAAGTGCGATTGAGGTACCTATTAAGCCAGTGCCGATTACCAGTACCGGACCGATCACAGCGGTCCCGCGGTCGAGGTTCACGGGTGTAGATCCTGCCGGAGCACTTCAGCCCCGCGCAGGTAGACATGGTTAATCAGTTCGCGGTCGCGATCCCCTTCTATGTGCATGAGAACTCGCACGACTCGAGGCAGGGCTCCGTGCACATTAATTTCTTGAGCACATAGCAGCGGCACATCGACGAAACCAAAGTCGCGGGCACCAGCGGCCGGAAAAGCGGATACCAAATCCGGGGTGGCGGTCAAAATCAAACTAATGACATCATCGCTGGTGATCTGGTTACGATCGAGCATGGCACCGAGTAACTCTGAGACGGCTTCTCTCATCTCCAATGGGTCATCGGCCTGCAAGCAGACGGCACCTCTAACTCCGCGCACCCGCACAGCCTACAGACCGGCCTGGGTGTACAAAGCGTGCAGTTCACTGCCCTCAAGAACGCGTAGGGCACCGGGTCGTTGTTGGCCCAGTGATACCGGCCCTACCCGGGTGCGAACCAGAGCTAGCACCGGGTGGCCGATCGCCTCAAACATTCGTCGAACGATGCGATTTCGGCCCTGGTGAATAACCAATTCAACCATCGTTCGATCCGACAGCGACTGCACGATTCGAGCCGTATCGCACTTGGCCAACCCATCCTCGAGTTCCACGCCCAGACGCAAAGCCCGGAGTCCATCACGTTCGACCACCCCGGCTACGGTTGCAACGTAAGTCTTGGCCACCTCATGTGTTGGGTGCCCAAGGTGCTGCGCCAATTGCCCGTCATTAGTAATGATTAGCAAGCCTTCGGTTTCGGCATCAAGACGCCCAACATGAAATAGGCGCTCGGGCCGTTCGGCCACATAGTCACCAACACATTTCCGGCCGTGATCATCAGCCATTGTGGAGACCACACCTTTGGGCTTGTTGAAAACCAGCACCACAGTGTCGGGTGCGGTGGGCACGCGCTGACCATCTACCCGCACGATCGCCTTCACCGGATCAACCCGGGTGCCCTGCTCAACAACGATCTGGCCGTCAACTTCAACGCGCCCTGAAGCAATAAGTTCTTCGCAGGCCCGCCTGCTCCCTAGGCCGGCCTGCGCCAAAACCTTCTGTAGTCGCAGACCTTCTGCAGCCGACTCCTCATGGGCTCCTGTCACTAGTCGCCCGTGGCTACCGAATCAAGTACGTCATCTAGGTCTGCCAGATCCGGTAGATGTTCGGCGATCGGTGGTAGGTCATCAAGGGAGGCAATACCCAAGCGCTCAAGGAAGTGTGCGGTTGTGACATAAAGAATTGACCCTGACTCACCTTGATCGCCTCCTTCGGCTATTAGCCCCCGGCTCAGCAAGGTTCGAATGACTCCATCGACATTAACTCCGCGAATAGCACTGATGCGACCACGTGAAACCGGCTGTCGATAAGCGATCACCGCTAGCGTCTCAAGGGAGGCTTGGGTAAGGCGAGCCTGCTGGCCATCGAGTACCCAACGCTCAACCAGTGGCGCACAATCGGCCCGCGTATAAAAGCGCCATCCGCCGGCAACCTCGCGCAGTTCAAACCCGCGGCCTTGCTCGGTATATTGCTTGGCGAGGTCGTGGACGCTCTCCCAGACGTCATCAGATGGGCACTTAATAGCTTCGGCCAAGGCAAGTACGCTCATCGGTTCATCGGTCAACAGCAATAGGGCCTCGATTGCCGCGGCAATTGATGGAGCACCAATACCATCTGTCATGTCATCTGGTTCGGTCATCGACTCAGTAGCCACACTTTCATTACTCATCGACTTACTCATCGACTTACTCATCGACTTACTCATCAACATCCACCTCTATCTCTTGCTCGGCAGGTACGTCGTCGATATCACGCTCAACATCGAACTCATCTGTTACATCAATAGATCCATCATCTGTTCCCGTCCAGCGGATTGTTAAGTCACCGAGCGGGGTGATCTGTTCGAATGCCACCACCGTTTCACGATACAACTCCAAAAGTGCCAAGAACCTGGCCACAATCAATAATGTGGTATCACAGTCGGCAATCAAAGCCCGAAATGTCGAGACCCGCTGCCTACGCAACCGGTAAACAATAATTTCAGCCTGCTCGCGCACACTGACCCGCTGCAGATGCAAGTGAGCAATAGAGACTGACTCCACAGGCTTGGGGGCAAGAGCCCGCGCAGCAAGTGCGGCAAATTGCTCTGGCCCCAAGCCAAGTAGCACCTCTGGCAACATGGCTGCTAGATGTGGTTCAAGCCCAACCGTGCGCGGTACCTGCCTGCTGGCCAAGTCGAATCGCTGGGTAAATATCGTGGCGATCTCTTTGAAGGCCCGATACTGCAATAGCCGCGCAAACAAAATATCTCTGGCTTCGAGTAACGCGAGGTCTTCTTCGTCCTCTACTTCACCGCTAGGCAATAGCCGGGCAGCTTTCAGGTCTAGCAAGGTTGCCGCAACAACTAAGAAGCTGCTGGCTTCATCCAGTTCCCACTCGGAACCCTTTGCTCGGATGTAGGAGATGAACTCGTCGGTGACTTGGTGCAGAGCGATTTCGGTTACTTCAAGCTTATGCTTCGAAATCAGCGAAAGCAGCAGATCGAATGGCCCCTCGAAGTCACCGACACGGACTAAGAATCCACCCGTCGACCCGGTACCCCCATCGGTGGCTCGCTCGACTGTTGCCTCGACCATGTCAGTCGGTGCGGTCACCTGTCTAGGACCTCCCGCGCCAACTGCTGGTAGGCCTTGGCGCCAGAACTACCCGGTGCAAATTGCGTGATCGGCTCACCAGCGACTGCCGCATCGGGGAATTTAATGGTTCTATTGATCACCGTCTGGAATACTAAATCACCGAACGCCTGCACCACTGTTTGGTAAACCTCGCGGCTATGCAGAGTCCTCGGGTCGTACATGGTTGGCAGCACCCCGATAATTTTTAGGCTGGGGTTCAATCTGGCGGTGACTTTGTCAAGGGTGTCCTTGAGCAGCGCGACACCGCGCAGGGCGAAGTACTCACACTCCATCGGAACGATAACCCCGCTACTTGCGGTCAAAGCGTTCAAAGTCAGAAGGCCCAGCGAGGGCTGGCAGTCAATCAGGATTACGTCGTACTCCCCCAATACCGGCTCAAGTGCCCTGCCGAGTGCATGCTCTCGCCCAACTTCACTAACCAATTGGAGCTCGGCTGCCGATAAATCGATATTACTTGGCAGTAGATCTAGGTTTTCAACATCGGTCGACACGATGACATCGCCAATGTGGCAGTCGCTTTGGGTCAGCAAGTTGTAAACGGTTAGATCCATCTCATTTGGATTCAAGCCAAGGGCCACCGAGAGCGCGCCCTGTGGATCGAAATCTACGAGTAGCACTTTGCGGTCGTAGCCGGCAAGTGCCGCACCCAAACTAACCGTGGACGTCGTCTTGCCTACACCACCTTTTTGGTTCACCATCGAAATAACTCGGGCCGGACCGTGTGCGGTCAGCACGGACGGTTCGGGGATATCGCGGGCGACTCGCTTGAAGTTCGGGTCGTCGGAATCCATGGTGACCCTTTCTTTCGCTCCATCGAGGCATAGAACTGACTCGCGAACAAGTTGATCCGCTAACCGTTACCGGGCCTGAGCCTACCGGGCCAGCCACCTGGTGAGCCGGAGCACGGCCGTGGCCGATCGCACAACCCGCTCAGAAGTGACCAGTTTTGGCAATTCAACGGTCAAGGCGATGGCCAAAAGGTGGTTATCGACCCACCCGGTCATGGTGCCGTAGCAAGGCCCCGGGCAGCCCACCACTTGCGCCGGCAGCCCGAGCCAGGCCGCCAGCCGCTGGCCGGCAGGACGACTATTCGGGTGGGTTAGGTCTACGACAGCAAATGGCTGGTGAAATGCCAGTAGTGCTGTGGGGTCCATTCGCTTCAAAAAAGCCATGACAGCCTGGGACTCCGGCTCACTGCCGGCACCGGGGCCGGACCAACTTGAGCTACCTCGGCCCTGCTGGAGCCAGTCCGCTGGAAAGTTGCGATTTAGGTCAACCCCGGCAGCGCTTACCCGCGTGTTCGCCGCAGCGCCATCTGGATTGATGCTGCTGATAAGCCAGATTGCCGCATCCGCTGGGAGCTCATTCCCGCCACCCAATCGGCGAGCGATCTCATTAATTACCCGTCTACCCGCACGTTCATTACCGTGCATTTGGCCAACCACCACCACCCTCGTGGTTGCAGACTCCGATCCGTATCGAGTAGCGGTTATGGCCCGGCCTTGCACACTTGTCCCAATTACTTCGCTGACACCAACCTCGGCGGAGTGCGGTATCGCCGCCACCTGCCCGCAAAAACCAAGAATCAAGCCGAGCCCAACACCGAAAACTAGTGCCGGTCGAATAACGAACCCGTGAAGGGAGGTCATAAGGCCCTCGGGTGGCTGGTGAGATAGACCTGTTTGAGCGTATCGGCGGTAACCAGCGTGTAAATCTGGGTGGTGGTAACGGAGGAGTGCCCGAGTAGTTCTTGCACCACGCGCACATCAGCGCCACCTTCAAGTAGGTGCGTGGCGAAGCTATGACGCAGAGTATGTGGGCTCACTTTAGCATCAAGTTCGGCGCGCTCGGCGCTGGATTTCAACACCGACCAGGCACTTTGCCGACTGAGTGGAGCGCCGCGGGTGTTCAAGAACACCCGTGAAGTGCCGCGGCCCGTAACCGCAAACATGGAACGCCCTCTTATCAAATATGCATCAATCGCCCGCGCTGCATAATCACCAAGTGGCAACTTGCGCTGCTTATCACCCTTACCGACGACAGTGACAGTCCGATTTGTTAAATCAATATCATCCACATCTAGCGTTATCGCCTCGGATATGCGCGCGCCGGTGCCGTACAACAACTCCAACAGCGCGTGGTCACGCAAACCGATCGGTGAATCTAAATCACCAGCGCAGGAGATCAACCTCTCCACGTCAACATAATCAAGTGCCTTAGGCAATCTGCGCGAAGTACTAGGTGGCTGCACATCACAACTTGGGTCAATAAGTGTCAAAGACTCAAGCAGCGCGAAGCGATGAAATCCACGGACCGAAACCACTGTTCGCGCCGCGCTCGCTGCCGATAAGGCACCGCCGAAAACCGACTCCGAGCGAAGTGACGCCGCGAAATCCGCAACATCATTCGTGGTTATTGACCGTACTTCAACCAAACCGCGCACCTCGCACCAGTTCGCATACCGGGTCAGATCACGCCGATAAGCAGAAACGGTATTGCCAGATAGCCCGCGCTCGATTGTGATGTGATCGAGATACCCAGCTATCGCCGTGGTGAGCCCGGAACTCAGGCCAAGACCTCATCGAGCGATACGCGCGCGAGCCCAAACGATTCAGCGACCGCGCCGTAGGTGATCTGCCCGGCGTGAACATTTAGCCCCAGAGCCAGTGCGTGATCATCACGTAACGCCTGCTTCCAGCCTTTATCGGCTAAAGCCACCGCATAGGGCAAGGTGACATTGGTTAACGCATAAGTTGATGTGTATGGCACGGCACCCGGCATATTTGCTACGCAGTAGAACACGCTGTTGTGGACGGTGTAAGTGGGGTCGGAGTGCGTGGTAGGCCGTGAATCCTCAAAGCAGCCGCCCTGATCGATGGCAATATCCACTAAGACTGACCCAGGTTTCATCCGCGCTACCAGATCGTTGCTGATCAGTTTCGGTGCCTTCGCCCCCGGCACCAGCACGGCCCCGATGACTAGATCGGCGTCAATCACCGCTTCCTCAACTTCAAATGAGTTCGATGCGATAGTTTGCATATGACCTTGATAGATGGCATCTACTTGCCGAAGTCGAGCAATATTCTTATCTAGTAATAGTACTTCGGCTTGCATCCCAAGTGCGATTACTGCGGCGTTCATTCCGGCCACTCCGGCTCCCAAGACAACTACTTTCGCAGCATACACACCAGAGACGCCGCCCATTAACACTCCGCGGCCACCATGCGCCCGCATCAAGGAATGCGCGCCCACCTGAGGTGCCAACCGGCCAGCAACTTCAGACATTGGCGCGAGCAGCGGTAGTGAGCCGTCTGGCAACTCAACGGTCTCGTAGGCGATTGCGGTGGCTCCTGAACTTATCAACGCATCGGTACATTCGCGTGATGCGGCTAAATGCAAATAAGTAAAAACTATTTGGCCTGATCTAATGCGATGATACTCATCTGCGATCGGTTCTTTAACTTTAAGGATTAGGTCGCCTATCGCCCAGACTTCATCGGCCGTTGCCAAGATTTTCGCGCCGGCGGCCAAGTAGTCGTCGTTCATGATCGAGGATCCCAAACCCGCATTGTCCTCGATGAAGACCTCGTGCCCGTGCCCAACTAATTCGTGGACTCCGGCCGGGGTGATCGCGACCCGATACTCATGTGTCTTGACTTCGCGGGGAACCCCGACCTTCACAATGCCTCCTAAACCAGTCGCGAACGCGGAATCGCAGTGCGGACTTATCAGATCGTATGGCCCAGCTAGGCCGGATGCACGCGCCCCTGCTCAAGGAGGGTGGCTCGGACCGGCCACGGCGCATCAGCCGGCCGCAAATTCGCCCAGCCGGTATCGCGCGCCGCCCATGCTGCCAAAATCCCGCAAACCGCCGGTGGGCTGCTAATCGCTCCACTCAGGACGAGATCTTTGGCCGTCGCCAGCTGCACCCACACCCTTGGCAAAAATACTTCCTCGGCTTCACCGGTGGCCGGCCGGCCGCCTTCCAGTGGCGTCAGCCCCCTGGCTAAATAAACCCGGATACCCTCACTTGAGCCACCGGGGCTGTTCAAAAAATCCACCAGCACCTGCCAGGTTTCGGCCTGAAAGCCAGACTCTTCGGCAAGTTCACGGGCAGCGGTTACCTGCGGTTGCTCACCTGGGATATCAAGTAGCCCAGCCGGTGGCTCGAACAGCGCCATCGCCACCGGATGCCGATACTGGCGTATCAGCAGCACCCGGTCTTGATCATCGATTGCGATAATCGCGACCGCACCAAGGTGTAACAAGATGTCGCGCTCAATAAGTTGCCCATCAAAATTAACGGTGTCGGTACGAACTGACCAGATTCGGCCGGTGAATTGGCTGGTGGATTTAACTATCTGGCGGGGCTCAAGAGCATCGGCGACATCGCCTACCCATTCTTCGTCGCAAGAATCAATCATCTGGCAAATTGCGCAGCGCGACTTTCTGCGCGAGCAAGTGCTGCACTAACCAAACCGATAAATAGTGGATGCGCCCTGGTAGGCCGTGACCGAAATTCAGGATGCGCCTGAGTGCCGATGTAATAAGGGTGTACCTGCTTCGGGAGTTCTACAAATTCAACAAGGCGACCATCCGGCGAAGCACCGGAGAAGACCAAGCCGGCTTCTTCAAGGGCTGGCCGGTACGTATTTGCAACTTCGTACCGATGCCGGTGGCGTTCGTCAATATAAGGAAGCCCATAGGTGTTTGCCACTTGCGAGCCCTCAAGTAATTTCGCCGGATAAAGGCCCAAGCGCATGGTGCCACCCATATCGCGCTCACCGGATACCACATCGCGCTGATCAGCCATGGTCGAAACCACCGGGTGCGCTGTGGTTTCGTCAAACTCAAGGGAGTTAGCATCGGCAAGGCCGGCAACGTTGCGTGCATACTCGATCACCATGCATTGCAAGCCGAGGCAGATACCAAGTGTTGGGATTCCAGTTTCACGTGCGTATCGAAGTGCCCCAAGTTTGCCTTCAATACCACGCACCCCGAAGCCACCAGGCACCAAAATGCCGTCTAGGCCCTCGAGTCGCTCGCGTGCCCCAGCAGGGCTCACGCAGTCATCACTGGTGACCCAGCGGATCTCAACCTTGCAATCATTATGGAAGCCACCGGCGCGCATTGCTTCGGTAACCGACAGGTACGCATCGGGTAAATCTACATACTTGCCGACCAATCCAATGGTTACCTGCTTAGCTGGGTGATGCACCCGGCGCAGTAGGTCATCCCATCTGGTCCAATCCACATCGCGGAATGGCAAGTCAAGCCGGCGAACAACGTAAGCATCTAGCCCTTCGGTATGCAGCACCTTGGGGATGTCATAAATACTCACTGCATCGACCGCCGCGACCACTGCTTCCTCGTCGACGTCACACATTAAGGAGATCTTGCGCTTGATCGCTGTTGGAACGGGGCGATCGGCTCGCAGCACAATGGCGTCAGGCTGAATACCGATATTTCGCAGCGAAGCTACTGAATGTTGAGTGGGTTTTGTCTTTAATTCACCAGATGGCCCAATATAAGGAAGCAGTGAAACATGCAGGAAGAACACATTGTCGCGGCCAACTTCGTGGCGCACCTGCCTTACCGCCTCCAAGAACGGAAGTGACTCAATGTCACCGACCGTGCCGCCCACTTCGGTGATGACAACATCGACATCAGGGCCGGCCATCCGACGAATCCGCGACTTAATTTCGTTAGTGATATGCGGGATGACTTGGACGGTGTCGCCCAAGTACTCGCCACGGCGCTCCTTGGCAATTACCGTGGAATAAACCTGCCCGGTGGTGACATTCGCCGACCCATGTAGTTCGGTATCGAGGAAGCGCTCGTAATGACCAATATCTAAATCAGTTTCGGCGCCGTCATCGGTGACGAAAACTTCACCGTGTTGGAAGGGGTTCATAGTTCCAGGATCAACGTTTAGATACGGATCCAACTTCTGCATTGTCACGCGCAATCCGCGAGCCGCAAGCAAACTACCCAGACTCGAGGCGGTGAGCCCCTTACCGAGTGAGGAAGCAACGCCCCCGGTAACGAAGACATGCTTGGTTTGCTTTACTGAACTCACGGGACATCAGACTATCAGTGATTAGACCTGATGCGAACACATGACCCGCGGGTAATTATTTGGCCAGCCGCTCTTGGGACGCCAGTTCAAGGAGTTCTTCGGCATGGGCGGCGCCAGCCTGCGAGTTGGTTAAGCCTGACAACATGCGTACCAACTCGGTAGTGCGCGCCGCACCCGTAACCGCGGTCACGCTCGATGCTGTTACTAGCCCGTCAGCGCTTTTGGCAATAACTACATGCTGGTCTGCAAAAGCCGCCACCTGGGGCAGATGGGTGACCACAATTACTTGGGCGGTACGGGCCAGCCGGGCTAACCGGCGGCCGACCTCGACCGCGGCACGACCCCCGATCCCGGCATCGACCTCGTCGAATACGAAGGTAGGCACCGGGTCAACCCCGGCCAGCACCACTTCGATGGCCAACATCACCCGGGACAGTTCACCACCAGAAGCCCCCTTGCCTATGGGCAGCGGGCTTGAGCCCACATGGGGTTGGAGCAAGAACTCGATCTCATCGGCGCCGTGGGTGCCAAATTGCGCCAGCTCTGCCACCGTTGCAACACTTACCTGTAATACCGAGTCAGGCATCGCTAAAGCTTGTAACTCCCCGGTGACGGCAATGGCAAATTTCTTTCCAGCCTTGATTCGGGCCGCTGACAAACTCGCCGCCAACTTGGTAACCGTCGCCTGAGCGGCAATCTCCTGCTCCGCCAGTACCGCTAATCGATCTTCATCACCGAAGACTTCAGTCACGGTTTCCTTGGCCTGCTCCAGCCACTCGAGCACTTCGTCCACACTGCCGCCATATCTGCGCCGAAGGCCGGCAAGGGCATTTCGTCGCTCCTCAACCCAGGCCTGGCGCGCCGGATCAGCATCAATTTCACTCGCATAAGCGGACAAGGTGACCGCGGTATCTGCGGCGATGCTGCTGATTTCGCGAAACCGATCTCGAACGGGAGCCAACTGCGGGTCAACCTCGACCGCTCGATCCAAGGCTTTGGCGGCCGCCGCCAAAACCGACAGCACATTTGCGTTGGCTTCACCCGCCCCGGTAACAATCGCCTCGTCGTTACCAACAAGTGCCAAGTGGGCGGTGGCCACATCTTCGAGCAAGGTTCCCGAGTGCACTAATAGCGCGGACTGACGATCAAGTTCAAAGTCCTCCCCGGGTAGGGGGGCCACCGCTTCGATCTCGGCGATCCCAATTGTCAACATCGCGGCTTCGCGCGCCCGAGTTTGCCGCTGCCCGGTCAACTCCTGAACTTCGGCTCGCACCCGGCGCCAATTAGTGAAGGCACGTTGATACTCGGCCAGTAATTTCGTGGCCGCAGCACCGGCGTATCGATCCAAGAGCTCACGCTGCTTACCTGACTGCCGTAAGCGCAATTGCTCAGACTGCCCGTGCACCGCGACAAGATCGCCCGCTACTTCCTGCAAGAGGGTCACCGGGACAGTTCGCCCGCCGGCGAACGCCCGGCTTCGGCCTTCACCGGCAACCGCACGAGCCAGCAGCACTTGTGCTTTACCGTGCTCAATATCTATTTCAGCACCTGCCTCGCTCAGGCGATTAAGGACAGCTATCGAGTCTTTTTCAACAAGTGTCCACTCACCATCAACTTCAGCCCGATCCCTGCCGTGACGCACCACCTGTGCATCAGCTTTTCCGCCGGCGAGCAAACTCAAGCCGGTAAGGACCATTGTTTTACCGGCACCGGTCTCACCGGTAATTGCGGTTAGACCAGAGCCAAATGCGATGACCGCATCATCGATGACGCCTAGCCCGCGGATCCGCAAACTCTCGATCACGCAGTGCCTCGAGTGCCGCCCCGCCAGCCTTGAACTGGCAAATCAAATTTCGCCACTAGCCGATCGGTAAACGGCGCGGTAGCAAGTCGGGCAAATAACACCGGCTGCTGATGCTGACGAACCTCGACACGCGCACCTTCGGCCACCTCGAACATGCGTCGGCCATCAGCAGCAAGCACCGCGGAACTAAACGGCTGAATCTCAAAGGCAATAACACTTCGCGGTGAAACCACCAACGGGCGGGCAAATAGTGCATGTGCACTAAGGGGCACCACCAGCAAAGCCGCCACCTCGGGCCAGACCACCGGACCACCCGCGGAGAACGCGTAAGCGGTGGAACCGGTTGGAGTAGCAGCTACCACGCCATCACAGCCCCAGCGCGACAGTGGGCGCCCATCTACTTCGACAACTAGGTCGATCATTCGCTCGCGGCTGAGTTTTTCAATGCTTATCTCGTTTAGTGCCCAAGTCTGTGCGACGAGTTCACCGGCAACCAAGATTCGCACCTCAATTGCCATGCGCTCCTCAACATGCCAGCGATGATTAATTACCGAATCGACAACCGCATTCACCTCCTCGGACTCTGCCTCGGCAAGGAACCCGACGTGGCCGAGGTTGACTCCAAGAATTGGTGCACCAGATGCCCGCGCCCTTTCAGCCCCACGCAAGATCGTGCCATCACCCCCCAGCACCACCACTACCTCGCAACCATCGCCGGCATGCTCATCGGCCGAGACCGCATCAACTTCGGGGGGGCCATCACCTTCGGCAGCTACCGCTGCCCACTGATCAAGGTCGTCAGTCGCCATCGAGACTTTGACACCTTCGGCCTGCAGCGCATTTGCAACCAGCAGTGCTACCTCGCGGGCCTCCGAGCGGCGCGGATTGATAACCAACAACACCCGGGTTGCTGAACCACTCATGCCGGCCCTTCCTCGACTGCGGTGTGGATCGCGACATCAAGTGCTGTCGCACTTAAACCATTATCCTCATTATCTCGATCGCCCGGTGCGACCTGTTCAAGCCAAAGGAAGTACTCCACATTGCCGGCCGGTCCGGGCAGCGGGCTTGCGGTCACCCCACGTACGCGTAGCCCCAGACCAGTTGCCGCCAGTGCCACCGACCGCACCGCACCCGCCCGCAACTCTGGATCGCGAACCACCCCAGCACCGACCGCCTCTTTGCCAACCTCGAATTGGGGCTTCACCATCACCAGGTAGTCAGCGGCTGGCGCCGAACAGGCGACCAGCGCCGGGAGTACCACCTGTAGGGAGATGAATGAGAGGTCGGCAACTACCACCGACGCCAGCCAAGGCAACTTCTCCGCGCCCAAGGTACGGACGTTCGTGCGCTCCATTAGGTGAACCCGTGGGTCACCGCGCAGCGGCCACGCCAACTGGCCATAGCCAACATCCACGGCCAGTACCCGAGAGATCCCCCGCTCTAGCAAGACTTGGGTAAACCCGCCGGTTGACGCACCGGCATCAAGCCCATCGCGACCGTCAACCTTGAACTCAGTAAAGGCTTCTAGAGCGCCAATGAGCTTGTGGGCACCGCGTGAGACATAGTGCGCACTTTCACTAACCTCATTGACAACTATTGACGCATCACTGTCGACTTGGGTGGCGGGCTTCAGCGCTACCGTGCCGCGCACCAGCACATTTCCAGCGGTGATGAGTACACGCGCTTGATCACGCGAACGAGCCAACCCCCGCCTCGTCAGTTCCGCGTCGAGCCGGCGCAGGACCATTACCGGCTACGGGCCGGTACTTAGATCGGCTAGCCGCTGATGCAACTGCCGATGGACGCCTTCATAAACTGCGATTCGCTCGCCTGGTGGCAGATCTTCAAGCTGGGTTAACTCATCTAATGCCGCGTCAATGCCGATATCACCCGTTGGTTCCCAAACGGCCAGCGCTAACTCGGTGTTAACTTCTTCAAGTACTAGTACGTCATCAATTTCGAGATCTTCGTCAGACACCCTTATCTCCTTCATTAACGACAACGACCTTCTTCTTTTTCTTTTTCAGTGGGATGTCTGCAGGCGCAGCGGAGTCACTAGCCGGAGGTTGTGGCGCTTGCGTCGGCGCATTATCGCCCGCACCAGACTTTAGATCAAGCAACTGCTGCTCGAGGCGCTGCACATGGCGCCGAAGTGCTGCGAGTTCATCCTCGCGCACAAAGCCCATGCGCCCTACCGCGCGATCAACCTCAGAACGAATCAGGCCCAGCAGCATTTCGCGGTTCTCTTTGCTGGTGCTTACGAGATCATCTGCCAGCTCCTGCACCTGCCCAACCACATCAGGCGCTTTCGCGGACATATTTAAGCCTTGACTAACCAGTGCCATCGCAATCTCTTTGGCTTTTGCTGCGGTAACTTCAGTGAGGCCGCTGGCCATCTGCAAATAGCCTCGCAGGTCTTCAAACATCAATTCCTCCAAGTGCCGGTGCGGCTAACAAGCCGACGGTGAAGACCACGTTACCCCTTCACCCATTTGAGGTGCTCCCATGAGGTCCCGGCACTCAAGCACGAAAGGTTTGGTGCCACATAGGTTGGCTCCTCAAGCCCGGTAGCACCTGCGAGCTGACTTTCACTAGTTACCCCGGTCATGACCAGCAAAGTAGCCATCCCCAACCGGTTGCCCGCGGCAATATCGGTATCAAGGCGATCACCGATCATCAGTGGTCGGGTGGCTCCGGTGCGGGCGAGTGCCTCCAACAGCAGCGCCGGCTCCGGCTTGCCCCCAACTCCATCTGGCCTACGGCCGGTGGCATGTGCAACTGCCTCAACCATCGAGCCGTTGCCGGGAGCCAACCCCCGCGGGGTCGGGAAAGTCGAATCCAAATTAGTTGCAACCCAAGGCAATCCTGCGGCGATGGCAAAAGTGGCCTCGGTCAAAGCCCGCCAATTTAAATCCATCCCGATGCCCTGTAAAACCCCAACAGGTGAATCGTCAGCGGACTCCACCGGAACAAATTCACGTTCGCGTAAAGCCTCGAATACCCCCGGACCTCCGATGGCCAAAATTCGACTCCGCGGTGGGACGAGGTCAGCCAGTAACGACACCCCGGCCTGTGCGGAGGTAACGACATCACTTGCACTTGTCTGAATACCCAAACCTTGCAAGTGTTCGGTCACCTCGCCCGGGGTACGCGATGCATTGTTAGTGATGTAGCAACACCGCACCCCCTGCTCGTGGGCCGCCCTAATGCCTTCAATGGCACCGGGTACCGCATGTGGGCCGATATACACGACGCCATCAAGGTCAAAGAGCAACAAATCGAATAGTTCGGGCAAAGATGAACTCATGACTCATCGACCCCGTACACATCAATGATTGGTTGCCCACTAAGTGGCCCGTTCAGAGGGAGCTGATCAGCTGCCCGAGCCCGCAAAGTGGCCTTGACCTGGCTGAGGGCTTTGCCGTATTCGGTGCGATCAGGGCGCATCACAAATGCCATTGATAGATGGTCGCGGGCGAGGACGAATTCCTGCTGGCGCCAAAGTGACATTCCCATCCCAAAATGCGCGTAGTCATCGTCTGGAGCAACCTCCAACAGTGCTCCAAATGCGGAGACCGCATCTCCATAGCGCCGCGCATCAAATACCGCTCTGGCATACGCCTCAAGTACTGACCGGGAGCCGGGTTCGGCCTCGAGTAGGCGTTCGAGTAGTTGTGCTGCTGCATCACTGTTACCCGAAGCCAATAGGTCTTGAGCCCGCTGATACCACTCGTATGGGCTGCCGGTTGGGCCGGCAAGACTGGATTCGCAGCTTGACACGCCCCTATTATGCTAGGTGGGCCCGAGCGCTGCACGCGGCGCAGGCGGCTGCGCTTAAATTCGCACTGCGGCTACGGCGCCAATTTAAACCGCACCAGCCTTCGCGCCTCAACTTCCATGGAACTCGCCAACCCAGTACCTGCTCTCCAAAACCTGCGACGCAACACCCCTTGCACTTCAATCCATTGCCCCGGATCTAACAGTGCCAAGCGAGCAATAATCGGTGATCGCATCGCCTGACATGCGATCGTATCTACTTTCGTGCGGCCCCATTGCTCACGAACCGGGCGGTCAATAATTACCGAAAATACAGTGATGACATCACCACTGGGTAGTTGACGCGCCTCAATTGAGTTGCCCAACCTGCCAATGAGGTTGACCTCATTGCGTGAACCTGGCCCGTCAAGGGTGGCGGAGGTTTTATTTGCCATGGACGCTCCTAAGTCAGATGCCTGGTAGGTGCCAGTAACTCTGGCAGCGGAATTCGACTGTGTCGTATTCGTGAATAGACCGCATTAGCCAATTCACTTGCTGTGCAGGCCTTGACACCTCACACTTAGCCTGTGGGAAACCCAATAACTACCGCCCTCGGCGATGAAGTATTTGAAATTGATACTCAAATGGGGGGGCATGCTGGTATTACCGCCAGTTACCTCATCAGATCGAGTAAGCCCTGTTTGGTCGAAACTGGCACCGCGAGATCAGCCCCGATGGTCGTTGACTCACTTCGCCAACTTGGTATCGATGCCGCGGATTTGGCCACGATTGTGGTAACCCATATCCATCTTGATCATGCCGGCGGCGTTGGTGATCTCGCCACGGCCTTCCCCAATGCCACCATCGTGGTACATGAAAAAGGGGCGCGCCATCTCGCTGATCCAACCAAACTTGTGGCAAGCGCCCACCGGGTTTTCGGCCCCGAAATGGATCGCCTCTTTGGTGACCTCTTACCCACCCCCGTGGAGCGCATCGTTTCACTCGGTGACACCGGGAGCATAGATTTAGGTGACGGCCGGGTGCTGACGACGTTCCATAACCCAGGTCACGCCTCGCACCACGTTGGACTACTCGATTCACAGACCGGTGACCTCTATACCGGCGATGCAGCCGGTGTTTATGTGCAGCAAACCGCGCAGGTGCGCCCTGCTACCCCACCGCCAGATTTTGACCTTGACCTCGCGCTCACATCTTTGGCACGCATGCGCGACGCGGGTGCCGAACGCCTTCTTTTCTCCCACTACGGCCCCGTGACGGCCGTCCACGATGTGCTCGCTGAATCTGAAGCCGAACTTTGCTACTGGGTTGAAGCAGTACGTGAGGCCAGATCACAGTCACCAGATATCGATCACGCAGTGGCTCTAGTGAAAGAACGCGATCGAGTACGTAATATGGACTTCTACGCCGACCCCGATCGAGTCACGACTTACGAAGACCTCTCAAGCGTGCAAGCCAATGTGATGGGTATCAGTCGTTGGCTGGATCAGCAGGAGAACCAATCTCCTCAGTAAAGGCAATACCCGCGAATTCCTCGCAACGTTCGGCCGCGTCTGTAGCCCCGTCAATATCAGAGGCCGCAGCGCGTTCCATCCACTCCCAAGCTTCAGTAGTTCTCCCTACCTGAGCCAAGAAATCCGAATACGCATACTGCAGTCGCGCCCTTGCGGTGCCCGGGCGCAACTTCGTTAGCTCTGGAACCTGCAAGGTGACAACAGCAGCATCAAGTTGGCCTAGATCAGCACGTGCGCCTGCCCCAACGATCAAGAGTTCAGCACGAGTTTCATCATCAAGGGTCTTTGTATTAGTGGTCTTTATTAGATCGAGCGCCTTTTGTGGTCTACCCAAGCCGCGCTCGCAATCGGCGATCATCGGGATAAACGCATTTGATCCAGTCATGCGACGAGCCGTGCGCAACTCCGATATTGCTTCGGGGAACTTACCGGCCTTGTAGGCAGCGACGCCAGCGGCTTCGCGCACCGCGGCAACACGACCTGCTCTACGCCTAGCGGCCTCGATGTGCGCCATAGCTAGTTCTACATCGTCGGCGGCCATGGCCAAATCTGCCGCGACTAAGTGACGCGCAACGATTTCAGCCAGACCATCAGGCAACGTACGAAGCTCTAAGAGCACCGAACGGTCAAGTTGTTCAGCGGTAATCTCATCTGGAATCTGCGGGTCGCGTGGGCGATCTGAGAGTGGGCGGTCCGGGATTTGACGATCCGTACGTGGACGATCGTTCCAGGGACGATCACTCGACGGGCGATCCGAACGCGACCTGTCACTAGACGGGCGGTCACTTCGCGGCTTATCACTCCAAGAACGATCCCCACTTGGACGATCCGAACGAGGCCGATCACTCGACGGACGATCTGAACGAGGCCGATCACTCGACGGACGATCCGAACGCGGGCGATCACTCGAGGGACGACCAGAGCGCGACCTGTCACTAGACGGGCGATCCGAACGCGGGCGATCACTCGAGGGACGACCAGAGCGCGACCTGTCACTAGACGGGCGATCCGAACGAGGCCGATCACTGGACGGACGATCCGAACGCGGGCGATCACTCGACGGACGATCCGAACGCGGGCGATCACTACGAGGCTTGTCACTCCCCCAGGTATCGGTACGAGGGCGATCAGTGCGCGGCTTGTCACTCCAGGAGCGGTTACTGGCCGGCCGATCTGAACTCGATCGATCACCTGATGGTCGCCCCGAAGCGGGCTTACCACTGGTCGGCCTATCCGAGCGCGGACGATCACTGGAAGGACGATCAGCCCGTGGCTTATCTGTCCCCCAGCGGTCAGGCTTCGGCTTACCGCTTGATGGTCGCCCCGAAGCGGGCTTACCGCTTGCTGGTCGCCCCGAAGCGGGCTTACCGCTGGAAGGTTTTCCGGAACCTGATGGTCGCCCCGGGCGCGAGCTGCCACCGGACCCACCTTCTCGAGGGGTTCGCCTGTCAGCCACGTAGTTCTCCTTTTTCAGTTTGCAAGTGAAATGCTAAGGGCCACTCCTTGGAGTGGCCCTTAGCGAAAGATTGTCCGGCGGCGTCCTACTCTCCCACGCAGTCACCCGCGCAGTACCATCGGCGCTGAGAGGCTTAGCTTCCGGGTTCGGAATGGAACCGGGCGT
>CAFABK010000029.1_pt1 | contig 18177 bp, 16 predicted proteins | sample 7267871 | NCBI WGS metagenome assembly CAFABK01 (sample SAMEA6814009, study PRJEB35770) | freshwater metagenome | biome: Freshwater; feature: Freshwater reservoir; material: water | place: Czech Republic | collected 2016-04-20 | depth 30m m | reverse complement strand
CTAACTGCGTGCCCGCAAATGATGCCTATGTCGCAGTGATATTTACCTCCGTTCGAACCGAGCACCATCAGGGTGAGTATGCAATCTGGGCTTCGCGGATGGATGAATTAGTACGTGAGCAGCCGGGCTATATCGAGCACGCCAGTGTGCGCGATCAATTAACTCGGTTCGGAATAACAGTCGCTTATTTCGCGGACGATGCGTCCGCGGCTGCCTGGAAGCAGCTTGCCGAGCATGTGGAGGCGCAGCGGCTTGGCCGGGAGATGTTCTACTCGGAGTACTCGGTTCGCGTGGCAACGGTTTATCGCTCATATGAGTTCATTGCGCCGACGTAGCCCCCGAGGAATACCTCTGGAAGTGCGTGATGGGCCCTGATATGTCATCATCAAAATATGAGTGAAGCTGTTGAGGGAGCGGCCCCGGCACCGTGGTCGGTTAGAGCCCCACAAAAATGGGTGTTCTCTGCAATTGCGCTCTTGATCACGGTCGCAATTGTTGTTTCAGCAATCACTAGCATCGCTAAGGATGTCGGTGGTTTACCGCCCTACCTAATGCTGTTCGTTGGGCCAGTTCTTGGCGGTTTCTACATTTGGTACTTCGCACTCAAGAAATGGTAGTTCGCCGTTCGCAGTTATTGATTTCGGGCGAAGGACCCATCAGGTTGACTGAGCGCGCGTTATGCTCGCGGAATGGCTCAAAACAATCCTGCTCATCGCAGTTTGGCTACCCGAGTGAAGGGGCGCTTACGCCGCGCACTCGGGGGAGAAGTGGTGTCGCGACATGACTTCGCGGCGGATGCGCCATCACCGCAGCAGACGGTAGACATTTTTGCAAACCAGTGGATCTCGGCTTTCCCCAATGATCTAGGTGTCACCGCAGGGTGGATTAATCATTTCGATCCCGAAGTTGATACCAGGGTCCCTTGGGCAGGAACCGCGATACCTGGTGGCTTCAAAGGGAAATCGATTTTGGAGCTGGGGCCGTTCGAGGGGTATCACACTGCTTCTTTGGAGTGGGCGGGGGCCGCAAGTGTGACATCCGTGGAAGCTAGCCGAACCGCATATTTGAAGTGTTTGGTGGTAAAAGAATTACTTGGTCTAAATGCGAAACTGCTTTACGGTGACGTAAATGCTTATCTAGCATCGACATCCGATCGATTTGATATCGGGTGGGCGAGCGGGATCCTTTATCATCAGGTTGATCCGATCGGTTTCCTTGAGGCTATCGCAGCACACGCAGACACATTGTTCCTTCACTCGCACTTCTTCGATTCAGAAGCGGTGTCGGGTATGGCAGGTAAAGACAGGTTCCGACCGCAATTGGACGAGTTACGATCGTGGCACGGACGAGATATCTGTCTTCACCGCTACGAGTATGAGCATGACACCAGACAAGGCACTTTTGCTGGCGGTCCAAACTCCTACGCCAACTGGCTTGAACTTCCTGATATTGAATTCATTCTGCAGGAATTAGGCCTAGGCACGCTCACCTACGGAATCCTGGACCGGGTAAACCCCAATGGGCCCGGGTTCTTTCTGGTCGCTACCCGTTCTTGATTAACACGATCTGGTGTCCGAGGGGGGACTTGAACCCCCATTCCCCGCAAAGGGAACTAGCACCTCAAGCTAGCGCGTCTGCCTATTCCGCCACCCGGACGTGGTGCAGGAAATCCTGCGACGTGAAGCATACCTGCTGGCTTCAGTGCGTTGGAACGGGCAGGATGGTGGCATGACAAATACCTGGGAGGCACTACCTCATGCTGAATCCGAGGTAGTTGGGTTATTGCGTGACTTGATCCAGATCGACACCAGCAATTGGGGTGAAAGCGCCGAAACTGTGGGCGAGATCGTTGCAGCCGATTATTGCGCGGAGCGCCTCCGCGAGGCTGGTTGGTCCCCTGAGGTGTTCACGACCACGAGCCAAAACCGCGCCGGGGTTTATCTGCGGGTCCCCGGTTCTGACCCGGCCGCACCCGCGTTGCTCTTGCACGGCCACCTTGATGTGGTGCCGGCAATGGCCTCCGAGTGGAGCCACCCGCCATTTGCGGCCGAACTCGATGGTGGCTTTGTGTGGGGTCGTGGCGCCGTAGATATGAAAGACATGGACGCGATGATTTTGGCGGTGGTAAGGGGTTGGGGGTTCACCGGTATCCGGCCCCGCCGCGATGTCGTCGTATTGTTTTTGCCAGACGAAGAGGCCGGTAGCGGACATGGCGCGCACTGGCTGGCAGCGAACCGCCCCGAAATGTTTGCTGGGGTAAGTGAAGCAGTCGGTGAGGTTGGAGGTTTTTCAATCACCGTTCGCGATGACCTACGAATTTACCCGATACAGACGGCCGAAAAAGGCATCCGATGGATTCGCCTGGAGGCATCCGGGCGCGCGGGGCACGGCTCCATGCTTCATGACGATAACGCGATCACAGAGTTATGTGATGCGGTATCAAGGATAGGAAAACATCAATGGCCATTGCGGATAACCAAGACTGTCGAAATGTTCCTCGAAGGGTTGGGCACCGCCTACGGCATTGCCCTTGACCCACATGAGCCAGAAGAACTGCTCCGCATCCTCGGAACCTTCGGTGCCGTGGTTGGTGCAACGATGCAAAATACCTCGAATCCGTCGATGCTTAACGCGGGCTATAAGCACAATGTGATTCCGTCGGAGGCGGCTGCCTGCATTGACGGGCGCGTGGTGCCCGGTTATGAGGATGAGTTTGAGGCAACGATTAGGGAGTTAGTCGGGGAGCGGATTTCGGTTTCAACGCTGGTCTCGGACATAGCTCTTGAAGCGCCATTCGATACCGCAACCGTAGACCTGATGGCCTCCGTGCTGCGCGCAGAAGACCCCACGGCGCAGACACTTCCGTACATGATGTCCGGTGGTACCGACGCCAAGGCGATTTCGCAATTCGGAATTGACTGCTACGGTTTTTCACCGCTGCAGATGCCTGCTGATGTTGATTATTGGAGGTTATTCCATGGGGTCGATGAGCGGGTACCCGTGGCTGGGCTGCAGTTTGGAGTTCGAGTGCTGGATAGATTCCTGCGAGCGTGCTAACCCCGTACAGTTCTAGGCCGTTCTCGCAACGCGAATTACTTTGCGGCGTAATCTTACATTGCGCCGCCCATCGGGAAATATCCTGAGGCGATCAAGTTCCCAGTGCTCGGTTTCGGCAACACTTGTTAGTAGCTCGCGGGCAGACTCGCGGCTGGTCTCACGTGACATGGAAATCTCGCGAAACTCCCAGGTAGTTGCAATCGATTGGGTGCGTTTCATCGACGTTGGGCCCACCCGGCCTCCGGGTAGCCCAAGGGTGGTGCCGAAACCTCATCAAGTGCCCGGGTGATCTCTTCGGGCAACTCAAGTTCTTCAGATGCGAGCGCCGCAAGCAATTGATTATTGGTTCGCGCACCAAGAATGGGTGCGACGACGCCCGGACGATCACGAAGCCAAGCCAAGGCCACCTCGGTGGGTGAAGCGCCAAGCCCTTCGGCCGCGGTGGCCAGCGCGTCAACAATGCGCCGCCCGCGATCTTCAAGGTAGATCTGGATCCAACCCGCTGTCTCGGCATTACCGCCGCGCGAGTCACTGGGGGTGCTGTGACGGTATTTACCCGTCAATACACCGCGGCCAAGGGGTGACCAGGGCAAGATCCCTAGCCCGAGAGTTTGGGCAGCGGGCACTATCTCACGCTCGATCCCTCGCTCAAGGAGTGAGTACTCCATCTGGGCGGTGACGATAGGTGCCCGCCCTGCCACCGCACGCTGCCAAGTTGCAGCCCTTGCCACCTGCCACCCGGCGTAGTTCGAAACACCTACGTAGCGAACCTTGCCACTTTGAACGGCGTCGTCGATCGCGCTAAGTGTCTCCTCCATCGGGGTGCTGGGATCCCAGGCATGCATCTGCCATAAATCAATGTGATCGGTGCGCAGCCGGCGAAGTGAGGTTTCAAGGGCCGCGAGGATATGACCGCGTGAGGCATTAAATTTGCGCTCCGATCCGATGGTGGAAACCGCCTTGGTGGCAAGAACCACCTGGTCGCGGGCGCCGAACTCCGCCAAGAGTTCACCCAGCATTTCTTCGGAAGCCCCTTCGGCATAAGTATCGGCGGTATCCAACAAGGTGCCCCCGGCGTCCAAAAAAACGGCGAGTTGATCTCGCGCTTCATACTCATCGGTGGTTCGGCCCCAGGTCATGGTGCCAAGGCCAAATCGGCCTACCCATAATCCAGATCGCCCTAGGGGTCGTTGCTCCATGAAGACACGTTACCCCGTGACATAGGCTCATGGCATGAAACTGGGTGTCAATTTGGGTTACTGGGGTGCGGGCAACGACGCTGACAACCTGGAGCTGGCGCGTGTTGCCGACCGGCTTGGTTACTCGGTGGTCTGGGCTGCTGAGGCTTATGGCTCCGACGCGGCAACGGTGCTGGCGTGGATCGGGGCCCAGACATCGAAGATTGATCTTGGTGCCGCGGTATTCCAGATCCCCGGCCGCACCCCGGCAAACACCGCCATGACGTCGGCGACCTTGGATTCATTATCGGGTGGTCGATTTCGCCTCGGGCTTGGGGTGTCGGGCCCGCAAGTATCAGAGGGCTGGCACGGGGTGCGTTTCGATAAGCCTTTGCAGCGCACCCGCGAGTATGTCGACATTGTGCGGTTAGCCCTATCGCGACAAAAGGTTAGTTACGCCGGTGAGTTTTTCACCCTCCCGCTTCCAGATGGCCCCGGTAAAGCTCTGACACTCACCGTGCACCCGGTGCGTGCAGAGATCCCAATTTATCTGGCGGCGATCGGTCCTAAGAATCTGGAACTTGCCGGTGAGATTGGTGATGGTTGGCTGGCTATCTTTTATTCACCGGAGCATTCGGGTGAGTCGGCTACTGCCATCACCGCGGGTAGGGCGAAGTCGGGTAAAACAATCGAGGGCTTTGATGTGGTTCCGACGGTGCCAGTCGTTATCGGCGATGACATTGAGGAATGTTCTAACTTCGTGCGGGCGTATTCGGCGCTATACATCGGCGGCATGGGCTCGCGGGAAAAGAACTTCTACAATCAACTGGCCACCCGCATGGGTTATGAGCAAGAGGCAATCGAGATTCAAGACAAGTATCTAGCCCGAGACTACGCAGGTGCCGCGGCAGCAGTACCGCTTAATTTCATCGATCAAACGGCTTTGATCGGCCCGCGTGATCGTATTCGTGATCGACTTTCTGCATACTCCGACGCGGGCGTCGGCACCTTATCGGTCGCCATCTACTCGGGCACTTTGGACGAGCGCGTTGCCAGCCTGCGAACGATGGCCGAGATTCTTGATGAGTCGGGTCTGGCTTCTTAACGATGTCGTGGTTTGAAGCCGTCTTCCTGGGAGTTGTACAGGGCTTAACCGAGTTCCTGCCGATTTCCTCGAGCGCGCACATTCTTGTACTTTCGCAGCTGCTTGGCTGGCAAGATCCCGGCGCAGCCTTCACCGCGGTTACCCAAATTGGCACTGAACTTGCTGTAATTGTTTTCTTCTGGCGCGACATCGTGCGCATAGTTCGGACCTGGGCCCGCAGCCTCGTTAATCGTGACCTTCGTTCCAATATTGACGCCCGCATGGGTTGGTACATCATCATTGGCACGCTCCCGATTGCGATACTAGGTCTTGCGTTCTCGAGCCAAATTGAAACCGCCGCCAGAAATCTCTGGCTCGTTGCCTTCACCTTGATTTTCTTCGGATTGATACTCGGCTGCGCTGATCGCATCGGGAGTAAAATTCGCACTCTGAGCGCGCTCAATGGAAGGGACGGCGTCCTCTTGGGTTTTGGCCAAGCGCTGGCCTTGATCCCGGGGGTGTCAAGATCCGGTGCCACCATTTCGGTCGGACTTTTCTTGGGCTACACCCGTGAGGCGGCAGCGCGCTATGCGTTCTTATTAGCCGTGCCCGCGGTCCTGGCATCCGGGCTGTATGAAACTACCAAAATCGGCTCAGACTCCTCGGTAACTTGGGGCCCCACCATCTTGGCAACCGTCATCGCGTTCTTTGTTGGTCTCGCGGTCATTGCTTGGTTGCTTCGCTGGGTATCAACGCGGTCATACACCCCGTTCGTTATCTACCGGATCGCGGCGGGCGCCCTCATTATTGTTTTGTTAACCACCGGAAAGTTGACAGCCTGAGAGCGGCCTATAGCCAACCGGATTTCTTGAAGGCCCTGAATAAAAAGACGCAGATAATGCCCATAACTCCAAGTACCACCGGGTAGCCATAGCGTTCGTGCAACTCTGGCATATTGTCAAAGTTCATGCCGTAAATGGCGGCAATCATTGTTGGCACCGCCGCAATGGCAACGTAGGCACTTATCTTTCGCATATCCCGGTTCTGTTGCAGGTCTTGTAGTGACGTCGAGGCGACCAGCATTGTCATGAGCAAATTATCCGAGGTGTCGACCGAGTCTGAAACCCTTAGTAGGTGGTCACCGATATCTTGAAAATAGGGCTTCAATTCTGCCGGAATATACATTCGATCACCCTGCGAAAAATCATGTGCGGTGATAAGCAAAGGTACGATTGCTCGGCGTATTTCAACATTTTCACGCTTGAGCCGGTAGATCCTATTGGCATTATTCGCAATTGAAGTCTGCGCGAATACGTCAGATTCGACCTCTTCAACATCTTCGGCGACGCTGTCGCTGACCGAGAGGTACCTGTCAACAGCAGCATCCAAAATCGCATAGAACACTGACAGCGGCCCGTGGGCTCGTAGACTCGGGCTAGTCTCAATTCGATGCCGAATGTCATCCAGTTGACCGATGCTTCCGTGTCGAACTGTGACCACAAACCAGGGACCGATAAATATGGCCAATTGCCCGGTGTGAACATCGGACGTGCTCTCTACATAATCCAATAACTTGATAATCGCCAGGCCGTGACCACTCTCGTCCAGCTCAATTTTTGCTCTTTGCGCCGGATTGGCCGCGTCCTCTACCTGCAAATGCGGCAACTCAAATGCCTCCGCAATCAGCTCCATCTCGGGTTTGGTGGGCTCAAAAAGTCCGAGCCATACAAAACTCTCAGTATTCTCGCGACACTGGGTAACCAGATCGTGCAGTGCCGTACGCAGGTGGGGATCACCGGGTTCTTGCCAACTTTGTGCCCCGATTGCAGGGATTACTCCCGCTGCCGAATACCAGCCCATGGCCTTGATCACGTCCGCATTCTGCCTTACTTGGCTGGGCCATCTACGCTCAGCAGGTGACCACGCTGATCCTCGTCCGCCATGGACGCACCAAAGCCAATACCGAGGGAGTGCTGGCGGGTTGGACTCCCGGCGTTTTCTTGGATGATCTTGGGGAGCAGCAAGCGAAGGCAGCCGGTGAGCGGCTCGCAGCCTTGCAGCTGGCCGCGGTCATTTCTTCGCCACTAGATCGCACCCAGCAGACCGCGGATGCAATCTGTGGGCTGCAGCCGGCAACAACGGCGCGGCACACCGACGACCGCATAGGCGAATGCCAATACGGTGACTGGACGGGTAAAAAGATCAGCGAGTTGGCCAAGGATCCGATGTGGCAGGTAGTGCAGGCACACCCCAGCGCCGCAGTTTTCCCGGGGGCGGCGGGGGAGTCAATGGCGTCCATGCAACATCGAGCGGTGCGCGCTGTTCGTGATTGGAACCTGACACTTGGTGACTCCGCGATCTATGCGGTAGTGAGTCACGGCGACGTCATCAAGGCAATTGTTGCCGATGCCCTCGGAATGCACCTTGATCAGTTTCAACGAATTCAGATTGACCCCTGCTCCATCAGCGTTATTCGATATACCGCGACCAGGCCGTTTGTCTTGCGCACAAACGATACCGGCGGCGACCTGTCGAGTTTCAAGCCGAAGGCGCAGAAGGCTAAGCGCAAACGCGGTTCATCAAAAGCCGGCTCAAGTGATGCAGTTATTGGTGGAGGTGCCGGCTAGTGGCGCGTCAAGTTTTCAACTTCACTGAACCAGCACGATTTGTGGTTGGCACCGTAGGCATGCCGGGTGAACGCACTTTCTTCCTGCAGGCACGCCAAGGCAATCTGGTCACGAGTGTTGTTATCGAAAAGCAGCAGGCTTTGGTGCTGGCCGAGCGAACCGATCAATTGCTCGATGAGGTACGAGAGACCCGCATACCGGTTGTGGAAATACCGTCCGCTGCGCGTCCCGAGGATGTTGATATTGCCGCGCTGGATCTGCCGATCTACGAGGAGTTCAAGGTCGGCGCGATGGCGCTCGGGTGGGATGAAGCAACTTCAAAGGTAGTTATTGAAGCCCATGCGGTAGCCCAGGATGGTGACCAAGTCCCAGAAATTGCCGATGACGATCTTGAAGGAGTTGACACTTTACGTGTTTGGCTTAGCCCTGCGCAGGCGCGCAGTTTTGCCGAGCGCGCTCGTGCTGTTGCCGCCGCAGGTCGGCCTCCGTGCCCTTTCTGCAATCAACCGCTAGACCCAGAGGGCCACATTTGCCCGCGGGCGAATGGCTACCGACGACGCTCATGATTTCGTCAGCCAGTGATTGGATTAATTCGGAGGCACTAATTCAGGCGTTGACTTCGGGTGAACTCGAAGTTGAAGGCCGTTTGATCGGTGCCTCAAACGGTGCCCTTCGTTGCCTAGTGCCGATTACCCCTGATAGCTCGGTGCGCTGTGTCTATAAGCCGGTGGCCGGCGAAAGACCTCTCTGGGATTTCCCCCAAGACACTTTGTCAAAGCGTGAAGTGGCCAGCTATGAAATGTCGGAGGCACTCGGGCTTCACGTGGTGCCGCCGACGGTATGGCGCACGAAAGGCCCTGTTGGTCCTGGGATGTGTCAGGTATGGATCGATCAAGTCACAGAGATGCAGCTGGTTACCGTGCTGCCTGGTGGGGAAGATCTCACGAATTGGCATCACGTTTTTGACGGCAGTGATGAATACGGTGGCGTAGTCTCACTGGTGCATGCCCGTGATGCCACCCTCCAGAAAGTGGCCCTGCTCGATGCGGTTATTAACAACGCCGATCGCAAGGGCGGTCATCTACTAGTTGATGAGAAGCAGCGGGTATGGGCAATCGATCATGGGGTCAGTTTTAGTACGGAAGAGAAACTGCGCACGGTGCTGTGGGGTTGGGCCGGAATGTCAATACCCGATGATTTAGCGGCACCGGTGGCGGCGCTCCGTGAAATGCTTTCAGCCGGGATCCCAGAATCGGTCACCGGGTGGCTAAGCACCGATGAGGTTGAGTCCTTAGAGATGCGAATCAAGGGGTTGCTAGCCGACGGCACTTTTCCGGTGCCCTCGGCAGATTGGCCAGCTATCCCGTGGCCGGTCTTCTAATGCCCTTCGGATGCTTATGGCAGCGGCAGCATCTAGATAGAGTGCGGTAGTGAAATCTTGGCGGGGTGAACCGGTTCCAGAGATACGCGGGCCAGAGCTACCCGGTAGGCGCCTTCCGCTGCGGCTATTTGATACGGCGACCCGTGAGATTCGCCCCACAGCTCCTGGAAAGACCGCGACCATGTACGTCTGCGGGATCACCCCGTATGACGCGACACATATTGGGCATGCGGCGACTTACGTCGCCTTTGATGTGCTGCAACGCTGTTGGCGCGATAGCGGTCATGATGTCAAGTACGTGCAAAACGTCACCGACATCGACGACCCGCTTCTTGAACGAGCCGTTGCTCTTGGTGAAGATTGGCGAACGATAGCCGAGCGCGAGACTGAAGTATTTCGCGAAGACATGTCTGCTCTCAATGTGATCCCACCGGCTGACTACATCGGTGCGGTGGAGGCGATTCCCTCGGTGGCCGATCATGTTGGCCGGCTGCAGGAGTTGGGTGCGGTCTACTCGGTCGAAAATGACCTATACTTCTCGGTACATTCGGATCCGCAATTCGGGTCAATAACGCAATTGTCTGAGGCTCAGATGGTTGCAGAATTCGCCGGGCGCGGGGGTGACCCAGAACGAGCGGGTAAGCGTCATCCACTTGACTGCTTGGTTTGGCAGTCGGCCCGGCCTAATGAGCCAGCTTGGGACACCCACTTAGGTCACGGTCGTCCCGGTTGGCATATTGAATGTGTGGCGATCGCTCTGGATTACCTGGGGATGCCAATAGACGTGCAGGGGGGTGGCAGTGATCTAGCGTTTCCCCACCACGAGATGGGCGCCTCGGAGGCGCAGGTGCTAAGGAGCAGTTGGCCATATGCACGGCACTATGTGCATACGGGAATGGTGGCATGGCAAGGTCACAAGATGTCGAAATCCCGTGGAAATCTAGTTTTTGTCTCGCACTTACGCCGCGATGGCGTGGATCCGATGGCGATTCGCCTTGCCCTCCTCGCCCATCACTACCGAAAGGATTGGGCGTGGACCGAGGAAGGCCTGTCCGCGGCTGTGGAGCGGCTATCCCGCTGGCGGGCGGCTACCGCGGTGTCGTCCGGCCCCAGCGCTGCATCTTTGTTAGCAAGGGTCCGCGAGCTTTTGAGTGACGATATGCAAACCCCCACGGCACTTGATGCCATCGATCACTGGGTCAGTGAGGCAAGTTCCGATGGCGGAAGTGACATGGGCGCGCCTTCGCAGGTGGCGAAACTCTGTGATGCCCTGCTTGGCGTCCGTTTAGCTTGAGGTTTTCTCGTCGTGCCCACCGAATTCTTTGCGCATGGCACTAAGGATTTTGTTCGCGAAAAGAGCTGAACCCTGTGATTCAAAACGCTCATAGACCGAAGCGGCCAACACGGGTGTCGGAACACCCTCCTCAATACCCGCGATAAGCGTCCAGCGGCCTTCTCCGCTATCGGAGACGCGGCCGCCGAACTCTGTTAGGTCAGGGGAGGCCTGCAGGGCCTCGGCCGTTAGATCGAGTAACCAAGACTCAACAACGCTGCCACGACGCCAAAGTTCAGCGACCGCCGGTACGTCAATCTCGTATTGGTAGAACTGTGGATCACTCAACGGCGCGGTTTCGGCATCTTGATCGCGTTGCCCCAAGCCGACATTTGCGTGTTTAAGTACATTTAGCCCTTCCGCGTAGGCGGCCATCAACCCGTACTCAATACCGTTATGAACCATCTTGACGAAGTGACCGGCGCCACCGGGACCGCAGTGCAGCCAGCCGCGCTCCTGCGGGGTCGGCTCCCCACTGATGCCTGGGGTCCGGGGTGCTGCCTCGAAGCCAGGCGCGATGGCGTTCCAGAGGGGGATAAGGCGGTCGACGCTTTGCTTCGGCCCACCGATCATTAGGCAAAAACCTCGATCAAGGCCCCAAACGCCACCGGATGTTCCTACATCTAGGTAGTCAATACCTTTGGATGCGCAAAGTGCGCCGCGGCGAATATCGTCGCGGTAATACGAGTTGCCACCGTCGATGATTGCATCACCGGGTTCAAGAAGCCCGGTCAATTCAGTAACCACCTGTTCGGTTATCGCACCAGCTGGCACCATGACCCAAACCGCACGCGGGGTCGGAAGTGCCGCCACCAGAGCTTTTAAGGAGTCGGCCCCGGTGGCACCTTGCGCTGCTAGCGCGGAAACAGCCGCAGGTGCGTGGTCATAAACCACCGACTCGAGGCCGGCCCGCATGGCTCGTTGGACCAACCCGTTACCCATACGGCCTAAGCCGACCATGCCAAATGTCAAGTTTGTTCCTCTATCTGACATCGCGACTCCTAAATTAGGTGGGCGAGTTCGCCCGGGTGAACGCTAGTGGAAGGCTTGACTCATGACAGCGAACCCATCAGCTAGCCCCGCCTGGGCAACTTTAACCGCATCCGCCGCGGTCGTGCCAGATATTCGTTCGCTGCTAGACGCCGATCCTGAGCGGCCTATTCGTTCGACCGTTAGCGCCGCGGGGATAACCCTTGACTACTCACGCCAACGTATTACTCCCGAGGCGCTCGACTCACTAATCACGCTGGCTGATCAGCAAGGTGTCTTCACCCGACGTGCTGCGATGTTTGCCGGCGAACACATCAACGTCACGGAAGACCGCGCAGTGCTACACACCGCATTACGACTGCCACGCGAGGCAACCCTTGTGGTTGATGGAGTCGATGTCGTAGCAGAGGTGCATGAAGTTCTTGATCGAATGGGGAGCTTTGCTAAAGCGGTGCGAAATGGTGATTGGCGCGGCGCTACCGGCAAACGCATAAACGCGGTAGTGAATATCGGTATCGGAGGTTCCGATCTTGGGCCGGCAATGGCCTATGAAGCACTGCGCAACTATTCAAAACGCGAGATGACGTTTCGTTTCGTTTCGAATGTAGACCCAACGGATTTGAGCGAAGCAATCTGCGACCTTGACCCAGCGCGCACCTTATTTGTCATTGCATCTAAGACTTTCTCCACCTTGGAGACGATGACCAACGGGCAGGCGGCGCGCTCATGGCTGGTCGCAGCTCTAGGTGAGAAGGCGGTGGCCAAGCACTTCGTCGCGGTGTCCACGAACTCCGAGCTCGTCCATGCATTCGGCATCGACCGCGCCAATATGTTTGGCTTTTGGGACTGGGTCGGGGGGCGATATTCCATGGATGCAGCGATTGGACTGTCTACCATGATCGCTATCGGGCCTAAAGGATTTGCCGCCATGCTCGCTGGTTTCCACGCTATGGACACCCACTTTGCAACCGAACCTCCGGCCAGCAACCTACCGGTGCTCATGGGCCTGCTCGCCGTGTGGAATCGCAACTTCCTTGATATCAACACGAATGCGGTCTTGCCCTACTCGCAATATCTTTCGCGCTTTCCGGCCTACTTGCAACAGCTGACCATGGAAAGTAACGGCAAGAGCGTTCGCTTAGACGGCTCGCCCGTTACCTACGAAACCGGAGCCATCGTTTGGGGTGAGCCAGGCACTAACGGTCAGCATTCGTTCTACCAACTGATTCATCAAGGTACAAGCCCGGTTGCCTGCGACGTTGTTGTGATCGCAAAGAGCGACAACCCGCTCGGTGATCAGCAAAATATTCTCATCGCAAATGCACTTGCCCAGGCAGCGGTGCTTTCGCGTGGGCGAACCCTTGAGGAGGTAACCTCAGACGGTACTGAGGCGGCCTTGGCTCCGCACAAGGTAATGCCGGGTAATCGCCCGACCACCGTGCTCTCCGCGTCACAACTTGACCCATTCACCCTCGGCGCCCTTATCGCCCTGTATGAGCACAGTGTTTTTGTTCAAGGCGCGCTGTGGGGTATCAACTCATTCGACCAATGGGGTGTTGAGCTTGGCAAAAAAGTGGCGTTGGGTATTTTGTCAGTGATAAATGGCCAAGGAGACGCCGCAACACTTGATGCGGCAACTCGTCATTCGATTGCAGTGATATCTGAGCAAGGTGCGAGTTAGCGCTCTTCGGCCCCGCGTCTTCTTAAGTACTTCTCAAACTCACGCGCAATGGCTTCACCACTAGCTTCGGGTAGGTCGGCAGTATCGCGAGCTTCTTCAAGCTGCGTGACGTATTCGCCGACTTCTTCGTCCTCCGCGGCCAATTCATCGACGCCGATTTCCCAGGCCCTTGACTCTTCGACCAAATCACCAAGTGGCACCGGAATGTCAAGGAGATCTTCAACGCGACGCACGAGAGCGAGGGTGGCCTTGGGGCAGGGCGGCTGCGCCACATAGTGCGGAACCGCGGCCCAAAGTGAAACAGCCGGGATGCCAAAACGCATGCACGCTTCCTGTAAGACACCAACAATCCCGGTCGGCCCTTCGTAATGGGAGGCCTCCAACCCAAGTTCGGCTCCCATGCTGACATCGGTCGAGGTGCCTGTAACCGGTACTGGTCGGGTATGTGGGGTATCGGAAAGGAGGGCCCCCAAAGTTACGACCATGCTGACATCTAGTTCGGCCGCCAAACTCAAGATCTCGCGAACAAATTGCTGCCATTTCATGTTCGGCTCAATACCCTGAACCAAGATGATGTCTCGCGGTGCTAGCGGGATTCGTGCCACATATAGCCGGGTACTCGGCCACGTAAGTTGCCGGACTCCGGATTCATCGGTTGAGATATGTGGCCGGTTGACTTGATAGTCGTAGTACTCCTCGGAGTCCAAATCCGCCAGCGGCTGCGCGTCCCAAACATCACAAAGATGGCTAATAGTGCCCGAAGCTGAATCGCCGGCGTCATTCCAACCCTCAAATGCCGCAACTAGAACCGGGTCGACCAACTCGGGTAGATCATCGAACTCGATCAACGAGATCCACCCTTCTGGAAGGCCAAGCGCTCGGTCTCGACCACGGTGTCTATGAGCCCGGCAACCATCGCTGGCCATTGCAAGGGTACGTCGTGGACTGCGCCTTGCCAACGTTGGAGTCGAATGCTCGGGGTAGCGTCGGCCCGTGCGAGCGCCCGCTCGGCTAGCTCCAAGCCGTCATTCTCACATAGAACCGCCCAGATCGGGCGAGTGATACTTCTTAGGTCAAGGTCAACTGAGTAATCCAGTAGCCCGGCAAGAACGCGCAAGTGGCGCTCAAGACCCAGGGTGCTGCCGAACAGGCCGTCAGCCCCCGGAGTAAATGTCGGCTCGAGTGCAGCGCGAGTCTCGTCGGACCACCAATTGGCCATCGGCCCTGATTCGAACATTTGCCACAGCTCATTCGATGTCATCGCCATTCGCGGTGGGCGAAGCCTTTCTAAGGTTGCCTCCCGCCCTATTGATTCCGCCAAATCCGCTGGACCCCAAAGCCCACCGTCGATAAGTGCAATTGCTTTGACTAAATCTGGGAACTCTGCTGCCGCACTGATAGCGACCCATGCCCCCCATGAATGCCCAGCCAAGACGACCTGATTCCACCCCAAGGCAGCGCAGATCTCGGCAACATCTAGGGCACAACGTGGGATAGTGAACTCTAAATTCAGCGGTACATCAGAGCGACCATGACCGCGTTGATCAAGTGCGGCAACGGTGCCGGCACGCAAGCGGTTTACAACCGGGGACCAAAACTGGCCCTGTTGTGATAGCCCATGAAGTAGAAGCACTGGGATATCCACTGCACTCGACGTTCGCCAAAGCCGAAGGGTCAGTTCAGCGCCGTCAGAAACCTCGATGATCTTTAGCTCCGGCGCCGACATGACGTGAAGGCTATCGGGTGCTTTATGTACACTTCAGCGATCATGGTCGAATCCCTACGCGAAGCTCTTGCCACCCGTGTCGTAGTGGCCGACGGAGCAATGGGCACCATGTTGCAAGCGGCCGACCCAAGTCTTGACGATTTCCAAGGCTATGAGGGCTGCAACGAGATCTTGAATGTGACCCGCCCTGAAGTGGTTGCCGGCATCCATGACGCGTACTTTGAAGTTGGGGTTGACGCCGTCGAGACCAACACCTTTGGGGCGAATTACGCGAACCTGGGCGAATATGACATTTCAGATCGAATCTATGAGCTAGCGCGCGCCGGTACCGAGATTGCGCGCCAAGTAGCCGACGGCTGGTCTACCCCCGACCGTCCACGCTGGGTGCTGGGCTCGGTGGGCCCGGGTACCAAACTTCCGTCCCTTGGACACGCGCCATTCGCGCTCTTGCGTGATAACTACCAGATCCAAACCGCTGGCCTGATTGACGGCGGCGCAGATGCCATTTTGATCGAAACGGCCCAGGACTTGCTGCAAGCAAAGGCCGCGGTGATCGGTGCCAAGCGAGCAATAGCGGCAAGCGGCAAAGACATAGTCGTGATTGCTCAAATGACAGTCGAGACCACCGGAACCATGCTGCTTGGCACGGAGATTGGTGCAGCATTAACGGCCCTTGAGCCCCTTAAGATCGACATGATTGGTCTTAACTGTGCCACCGGGCCCACTGAGATGAGCGAGCACTTACGCACCCTGTCAAAGACCTCGCCGATCTGGCTCTCCTGCATGCCAAATGCGGGGCTCCCGGTGCTGGCGGCAGGTGGCGCCTACTACCCGCTGACCCCTAGTGAATTGGCCGACGCCCACGATACTTTCACGGCTGAATTCGGGCTTAATTTGGTCGGTGGTTGTTGCGGAACAACCCCCGAGCACCTACGGCACGTAGTAGATCGCGTCCGCGGCCGTGAACTCAAACCACGCAATCCGCATTTCGAAGCGAGCGCCTCTTCGCTTTATCAAGCGGTTCCCTTCCGCCAAGACACCACCTACCTAACCATCGGTGAGCGCACAAATGCCAATGGCTCAAGGGCATTTCGAGACGCAATGTTGGAAGAGAATTGGGATAACTGCGTTGACATCGCACGCGCGCAAATCCGCGACGGGGCTCACGTCCTTGACGTCTGCATTGACTATGTTGGCCGTGACGGCGTCGCCGACATGAAGAATCTCGTTAGCCGTTTTGCCACCGCGTCTACGTTGCCACTTATGCTTGACTCAACCGAGGCTTCAGTGGTTCAGGCGGGCCTCGAGATGTTAGGTGGGCGGGCCATTGTCAATTCAGTCAATTACGAGGATGGCGATGGACCAGATTCGCGTTTTGGGAAGATCATGCCTCTCGTTCAGGAGCATGGCGCCTCGGTAGTGGCATTGACAATTGACGAAGAAGGTCAGGCGAGAACTGCTGAATGGAAGGTTCGAGTAGCGGACCGGCTTATCAAGGACCTCACCACCAATTGGGGTATGAGCGTTGAGTCGATCCTCGTCGACACTCTCACCTTTCCGATTGCTACGGGTCAAGAGGAAACTCGTCGCGACGGTATGGAAACCATTGACGCAATTCGCACCTTGAAGACCATGTATCCAACAGTGCAGACCACCCTTGGGCTTTCCAATGTCTCCTTTGGCCTGAACCCGGCCGCACGACAGGTTCTCAATTCGGTGTTCTTACATGAGTGTGTTGAAGCGGGTCTGGATTCGGCAATTGTGCATGCGTCAAAGATCTTGCCAATGAGTCGCATCCCCGATGAGCAACGAGCCGTGGCCTTGGATCTGGTTTATGACCGCCGCAGTTACGACGAAAACAACATAGTTAGCTACGACCCCCTGCAGCGTTACCTGGAACTCTTCGATGGGGTTGAGGCGAAGTCGAGCGCTGAGACCCGGGCCCAAGAACTGGCTGCCCTGCCACTTTTTGAAAGACTCGAGCGCCGAATTATCGATGGTGAGCGAATGGGCCTCGAAACCGATCTCGACGAAGCACTGCTTGACCGTCCGGCTTTAGAGATCGTCAACGACACCCTTCTCTCAGGGATGAAGACTGTCGGTGACTTATTTGCCTCGGGCGAGATGCAATTGCCATTCGTGCTGCAGAGTGCGGAAGTTATGAAGACTGCGGTTGCCTATCTGGAACCTCATATGGACAAAGCTGATGAGTCGGGTAAAGGCACAATGGTGCTCGCGACGGTTAAGGGCGACGTGCACGACATTGGCAAGAACCTTGTTGACATCATTTTGACTAATAACGGATACAACGTGGTGAATATTGGCATCAAACAGCCAATCTCAGCCATTCTTGATGCAGCTGACCAGAATTCGGCCGATGCAATTGGCATGAGTGGGTTGCTCGTTAAGAGCACCGTGATTATGCGTGAAAACCTTGAAGAGATGAATGCAAGAGGTATCTCGAACCGCTACCCGGTTCTTCTAGGTGGCGCGGCCCTAACTCGGGCTTATGTTGAACAAGATCTAGGCGATATCTATCAGGGCGATGTGCGTTATGCGCGAGACGCATTCGAAGGCCTACGGCTAATGGATGCGCTGATGGCGATAAAACGCGGTGAGGCTGGTGCGGTATTGCCGGCGCGCCGCGAACGCCGTGTTCAACAGGTGATTAAACCAAAGACCACAGAGTTGGTCGATATGCCGGCGCGTTCTGATGTCGCCCGAGACGTGTCGATTCCCAACCCGCCGTTTTGGGGCAGCCGGGTAGTGCGTGGAGTAGCACTCTCCGACTACACCCCGTATCTAGATGAACGTGCGCTTTTTCTCGGCCAGTGGGGGCTAAAAGCCAGTCGTGGTGATGGTCCGTCCTATGCCGAACTCGCTGAAAGCGAAGGTTTACCAAGGCTTCGCTACTGGCTTGATCGCATTCCAACCGAAGCGATGATTGAGCCGGCTGTTGTCTATGGATACTTTCCGTGCTACTCCGAAGGTGATGACCTAGTTGTGGTTTGGCACGAAGGGCCTGAAGAGGGCAAAGAGCGGGTCCGTTTCACCTTCCCCAGGCAGCGGCGAGATCGTCATCTTTGCCTTTCGGATTTCTTCTGCGATCAAGCTTCTGGT
>CAFABK010000027.1_pt1 | contig 18464 bp, 15 predicted proteins | sample 7267871 | NCBI WGS metagenome assembly CAFABK01 (sample SAMEA6814009, study PRJEB35770) | freshwater metagenome | biome: Freshwater; feature: Freshwater reservoir; material: water | place: Czech Republic | collected 2016-04-20 | depth 30m m | reverse complement strand
ATATTGAACTTACCCGATGGCTTATTGAAACTTAAGATCGCAACAACAGCGATAGGTATGAAGAGGTAAATCAAGACGAGAATTGCGATGATCCCCAATAGATTTCGCCGAAGCCAGCGCATCAGAGTAAATCCTCCGTCCCGGCTCGGCGGATATACGTAAACACCATTACCAAGATCGCCGCCATCAAAACAAATGACAGGGCGCTGGCCGTCGGATAATCTCGAAATTCAATGAAGTTGGTCTGGATCACATTGCCGATCATTCGATCCTTGGTCGATCCAAGTAACTCGGCATTGATGTAATCACCGGCTGCCGGAATGAAAGTTAGCAAGGTGCCCGCGACTACCCCCGGCAGCGACAGCGGCCACGTGATCTTACGAAAAGTCGCCACAGCTGACGAATACAGGTCGCTGGACGCCTCAATTAGACGCGGATCAATTTTCTCAAGTGCCGCATATAGCGGCAAAATCATGAAAGGCAGGAAGTTGTATGTCAAGCCGGCGACCACGGCAATGCCGGTGTTCAGGATTCGATCATCTGGCAGTAAGTGCAGTGCATTAAAGAATGAGGTGATCGGGCCTTCGTCTGCCAAGATGGTGCGCCAGGCGTAGGTGCGAAGTAAGAAGGATGCGAATGACGGAGCGATCACTAACACTAAAAGCAGCGGACGCCACTTACCGCCCTTCATCGCAATGAAGTACGCCAATGGATAGGCGATAACAAGGGCCAGCAGGGTCGCAATGCCAGCATAGATAAATGATCTGAGGAATTGCGGCCAGTACTCGGCCATGGCATTCGTGTAGTTACTGAGTTGAAAACCGGCCTGATACTTTCCCATTTTGCCAGGAACCGGCTCCTGCAAACTCGTCATAAACAAGGTAACAAAAGGGATCGCGAAAAATATAGCCAACCAAGTCATGCCCGGGAACAAGAGCAGGTAACCGGTACGGGAACGGCGTTTTGCTACCACCACCGGCTTACTCGGCCCTGCTACCAGAATCGGTGACACTGCTAACCGCCGAGGTTCTCAAGGCCGAATGTGTGTTCGGGAGCCCAATGAAGTAGCACTTCATCGCCAACCGAGCAGCGGTCGCCGACAATTACATTCTGTTCGAAAACAGTGAGTTCTTGATCCCATGGGGTGCGCACCAGATATTGGGTAGAGACACCCGCATATGAAACATCTGTTACTCGCCCGGAAATCTTATTATGAGACTCAGGTGCTCGATGACCGTCGGGGGCGTCGAGAACCGTCATCTTCTCCGGCCTGACGCCCACGATCATGTTGTCACCTGTTGCACTAGATCGCGCGGCCGGCACCACATAAGTTTGCCCATAGGCAGCCACCAAAATATCGTCACCGCTGTGCCCTTGAGCGGTACCGTGAATCAAATTCGACTGACCTAAAAAGTTTGCAACAAACACAGTTTTAGGCAGCTCATAAATATCAGCTGGGTTACCCAACTGCTCTATCCGGCCAGCGTTCATGATCGCGACGGTGTCGGCCATGGTCATGGCCTCCTCTTGATCATGGGTAACGTGCACAAAGGTGGTGCCAACTTCACGTTGAATGCGCTTGAGCTCAATTTGCATTTGGCGGCGCAATTTGAGGTCGAGTGCGCCAAGAGGCTCATCAAGTAGCAGCACATCAGGCTCATTAATCAGCGCACGGGCCACCGCAACCCGTTGCTGCTGCCCACCGGACAACTGGGTGGGCTTTCGCCGCGCCATCGCGCTTAGTTCAACAAGCTCGAGCATCTGGTTCACCGGGGTCTTGACATCCTTGATGCCGCGACGGCGCAACCCGAATGCCACATTTTCGAAAATGTCCAAGTGCGGAAACAGCGCATACGATTGAAAAACTGTATTTACCGGGCGTTGAAATGCCCGCAGGTTCGTGATGTCCTTTGAGCCAATTTTTATGGTGCCTGAAGTTGGGTCTTCGAGCCCCGCGACCATCCGCAGGGTAGTCGTCTTACCGCAACCAGATGCCCCGAGCAACGCGAAAAATGATCCGGCGGGGATCGTTAAAGTCAGATCATCTACCGCAGCTACATCGCCAAACTTTTTGGTGAGATTTAGCAGGTGGAGATCCTCGACCTGTTTAATCGCTCCGGCCACGCGCTAGTTACCGATCGCTGTCTGGAACTCTCGCTCGTACCTATCACCCTGTTCGGGAGTCAGTGCTTTGAACACATAGGTGCGGTCAAGAGTTGCCGCTGACGGGAAAATGAATTCACTTGCCGCCAAGGCCGGGTCGATCTTTTCCATTTCAGCTTTGGCCCCTTCGACCGGACAGATGTAGTTCACGTAAGCGGCTACTTCAGCTGCAACCTTTGGATCGTAGTAGTAGTTCATGATCATCTCGGCGTTCTTCTTATGCGCTGCGAGGGCCGGAATCAGCATATTGTCGGTCCAGAGCATGCCGCCCGACTCGGGGATCTCGAAGCCGAAATCCTCGCCAAGTGCAAATAAGTCACCGGACCAACCAATCACCGCGATTACGTCACCTGATTCAAGTGAGGCGATGTAGTCATTACCAGTCACTTGACGGATCTGGCCACTATCGACCTGCTGGGTTAGCTCTTCAATTGCTTGGCTGAACTGATCGTCGGTGAAATCGGAAGGGTTATTTCCCTGCCAAGCCATGATGCAACCCATGGTGTCACGCATCTCGGACAGCACCGTGATCCGACCCTTGAGCTTGGGGTCAAAGAGCTGATCCAACGTGGTCATCTTGTCGCTTCCGAGCGCGTCCTTCAACGCCGACTTGTTGTAACCGAGGCCACCGAAACCTGACTGCCAAGGCAGTGAGTAATCACGTGACTTATCGAATGCCACATCAGCCAACCGTGGTATCAGATTCTTGCCGTTCGGAATATTGGCCTTATCAAGTTTTTGCGCATAGCCATTTTCAATCCACAGAGCCGCCATCCAGTCGGTAAGAACGACCAGATCGCGTCCGATGTCTTGTCCTTGTTCAAGCTGGGTGCGTACTTTGGCGTAGAACTCGTTGTTGTCATTGACATCTTCGGTGTAGGTGACCGCAATCCCATTCGCGTCTTGAAAAGCTTTAAGGGTTGGGTACTCGCCGGTCTCGTCGTTAATATCCAAGTAAAGGGGCCAATTCGACCAGTTAGCCGTCTTATCGGTATCTGAAAGATCCGCAGCGGTTGCAGCCGACGGCGCACCAGCGGCGGTGCCCGCATCACTGCCGGAAGCACCACATGCGGTCGCAGCAATTGCCACCCCGCCGATACCCGCCGCCTGAAGTAGCCGTCGACGGGACAGCGCACTCTTGGCCAGCCCGGCTATTTCGACAGCTGCTTCCGATACTTGATAAGACATTTGGTTCCTCTCATTTTGCGAATATCTAACGGGTGGTCGTCGAGTCAATACTTCAGCCTAGTCTTACCCAAACCGTAGTATTTGGAGTTCCTAAGTGGCATTTCGCCCACAATTGGTATGTGATCGTTAATCTTGGCGAATCCGGCCTTGATTAGAATCGAGTTTGCCGAAATTGGACTTGCAACCCTTATACCCCCCGAAGTGTGGGCCCGGCTTTGGCCGCCGTTGCCAGTGCGGTGATCACATGCTGCCACTGTTCGGTGTCATCTTCGTGCAACAACCCGGTTGTCACGCGCACATGATGGACCCCGGTTGGGACGACTTCGAAAGGGGTGCCTGGAGCCACCCGAATCCCCGTGGCCGCCAAGGTGATCAATGCCGCCCGCTCATCGGCCACCTCGACCCAGGCGTTTATCCCATCCCCCGTGCTGCTGGTGACACCCAACCCCGCGAGACCCGCCCGCAGCGCCAAACTGCGTACCGCGTACCTGGATCTTGCCCGGGTCACCGCCGCGATGGCCGACTTATCGGTAAGCAGTTCGATCAGCACCGCCTGCAATAAGCGACTTGTCCAGCCGGGACCCAGCATCCGCCGGGAAAGGAGCGGGTCAATAACGTCAGCCGAGCCCCCGACGGCAGCAATCCGGAGGTCTGGGCCGTGTGATTTCGAATAACTGCGGATGTGCACAGTTCGCTCGGGCAGGAACTTGCCGATACTCACATCCTCACCGGTCGCGATCTCACCGGAATGGTCGTCCTCGATAACGAGAATTGACGTGGGCCGCAATATTTCGGCGAGCACCACGCTGCGGGCTTTACTCATGTTGGTGCCTGTCGGATTTTGGGCCCGTGGCTGGATGAAAATTGCTACCGGAGACTTTTCCAGCGCGAGGGTTACCTCTGCGTGCCGGACACCTTCGTCGTCCATCCCCACGGGGATAATTTCCGCTCCGCTGCGCTCCAATAGGTCTATCAGTGGCGGAAATCCAGGGTTTTCCATAATTACTCGGTCGCCGAGCCGAATGGTTTGCTCAACCACCCGTGACAGCGCATCCAATGCCCCATCTACCACGGTGACCCGCTGCGCTTCGAATGGCCAATTTTGGCGCAGAATTACTTCGAGTTGGGGCAGCACCGGGTCGTCAAGGTAACTCGTGGTCCAGGCCAAATCACGGGTGGTAACCCGTTCAAGGGCTTCACGGAGTTTCGGGAGCAATTGCGGATCAGGGGTGCCCGTCGACAGATCTAGGCCATCAACCCCGGGAGCACCGCCGATACTGAGGTAACGGATCGGGCGGCCTGGCTCCAGGGTTTCCTTGACGAAACTGCCGGCGCGCCCGCGGGCTTGGATGGCCCCGACCGCCCCCAGTACCTGCCAAGCCTCGCTTACGGTTGCTGGGCTAATCGCGAGTGCGCGGGCTAGTTCTCTAACCGTGGGCAGCCGGTCACCGGTATTCAACTTCTGAGCCCGAATCAGGCGGTGCACCGCCGCGGCAATGCCTTTAGGGGAGCAGTCGGTGATTGCCTCTCGTAATAAGGGCAGGTGGTCAATCGGGGCAGCCACCGCAGATACTTGCCCCACCGCGCCCCTCCAAAAACATATTTTCCATGAATCAGATAAATTTATGTGATTCGGCTTTATAACACATCTAATAATGTCTATTCTCGAAAATAACAAAAAATTTGACTTCCGCGCGCAAAGTGGCATCACCCGCCCAATCAAGGAGGAACCGCATGACCGTCGTACGCGCCGCTCTCGTCCAAACCAATTGGACCGGCGACAAAGAATCCATGATCGCAGCACATGAGGATTACGCCCGAAAGGCCGCGGCCCAAGGGGCGCAGGTGATCTGCTTCCAAGAGTTGTTCTACGGCCCGTATTTTTGCCAGGTCCAAGATACCAAGTTCTATGAATACGCCGAGGCCATCCCCGGCCCGAACACCGAGCGATTTCAGAGACTGGCCAAAGAGCTGAACATGGTCATGGTGCTGCCAATGTATGAAGAGGAGCAGCCGGGTGTTCTCTACAACACCGCGGCTGTTGTTGATGCAGATGGCACTTATCTTGGTAAGTATCGCAAGCATCACATCCCAAATGTCAACGGCTTTTGGGAGAAGTTCTACTTCCGCCCAGGCAATGGCGGCTATCCCGTCTTCGACACGGCGGTTGGCAAGATCGGAGTTTACATCTGCTACGACCGACATTTCCCCGAAGGCTGGCGTGCGCTCGGGCTCAATGGTGCGCAGATTGTCTTCAATCCCTCCGCAACTTCACGTGGCCTTTCTCAATACCTATGGAGTATCGAGCAGCCAGCCGCTGCGGTTGCCAATGAGTACTACGTAGGTGCGATAAATCGAGTCGGCATCGAGGATCTTGGCGATGATGATTTCTACGGCCAGTCCTACTTCATCAACCCAGAAGGTCAGTACGTCGGCGAGAAAGGCGACCCGTATCAACCAGAGTTGATCGTGCGCGACCTAGACCTTGATCTAATTTCGACAGTGCGGAACCGTTGGGCCTTTTACCGCGACCGTCGCCCAGAAACATACGACGATCTAGTCCGCAGATAACACCGCAACCAGGAGACCCCATGACCATCTTGATCAAGAATGGCAGTGTTGTTTCGTCCGTTGGCATCATCAATGCTGATGTGTTGATCGATGGCGAGCGCATCGTGGCAGTTCTGGTCCCGGGCGACAACAGCCTTGGAGCGGGTCTTGTGGGCAGCGTTGACCACGTGATCGATGCCGCCGGGAAGTATGTAATTCCCGGCGGTGTCGATTGCCACACCCACATGGAACTGCCCTTTGGTGGCACCGCCGTCTCGGATACTTTCACGACTGGTACCCGTGCGGCAGCATGGGGTGGTACCACGACCATTATCGATTTCTCGGTGCAGACCTACGGCTCACGTGTGCAAGATTCGCTACAAGTTTGGTTCGAAAAAGCTGCCGGAAATTGCCATATTGACTACGGCTTTCATCAGATCATCGGCGGAGTCGATGATGACTCACTTAAAGCGATGGATGAATTAGTTGACGAAGGAATCACTAGCTTTAAATTGTTCATGGCTTATCCAGGCGTTTTCCTAAGTGATGACGGCCAAATCGTGCGGGCCATGCAAACCGCCGCAAAGAACGGCTCCATGATCATGATGCATGCCGAGAATGGCACTGCAATAGACGTTTTAGTGAGCCAGGCACTCGCCGCAGGCAAAACCGACCCGATGTATCACTCCTTAACTCGCCCTTGGCAGACCGAATCCGAAGCCACCAACCGGGCCGTCATGCTCGCGCATATGACCGGGGCTCCGCTATATGTAGTGCACATGTCTGCGAAGCAAGCTGTCGAAGTGGTGCAGCGGGCGCGCGATGGCGGCCAAAATGTCTTCGGTGAAACCTGCCCCCAGTATCTGTATCTATCCCTTGAAGATCAATTGATGCAGCCTGGCTTCGAAGGTGCCAAGTGGGTTTGCTCCACGCCACTTCGCTCAAAAGCCGAAGGTCACCAAGAGGAACTTTGGCGCTACCTGCGCACCAACGACCTCTCCGTGGTGAGCACCGACCATTGCCCATTTTGCTTCAAGGAGCAAAAGGAACTCGGCGTAGGTAATTTTTCCAAGATTCCCAACGGAATTGGTTCGGTAGAACACCGAATGGATCTAATTTACCAAGGCGTAGTCGATGGGCAGATCTCTGTGGAGCGCTGGGTGGAGCTCTGCTCAACTACCCCCGCTCGCATGTTCGGCCTTTACCCGCGCAAGGGAGTCATAGCTCCTGGCTCAGATGCCGACATCGTCATCTACGATCCGGCTGGTCGAACCGAAATTGGCTTCCACAAAACCCACCACATGAACATGGACCACTCGGCTTGGGAGGGTTTCGTGATCGACGGCCACGTAGACACCGTGCTCTCCCGCGGCAAAGTAGTAGTTGAGAATAATGAGTACAAAGGCGTTAAAGGCCACGGCCAATATCTAAAGCGCGGCCTTTCGCAGTACCTGATTTGAGCTCGAAACCACGCAAAACCAAACATCAATAAGGAAGCGGAGATTTACTGTGCGCGTCATTGACCACTGGATCAACGGAGCTCTGGTTCCATCAACTTCTGGGCGCACCAGCCCGGTCTACAACCCCGCCACCGGTAAGCAGCAGGCCAGTGTCGGCTTAGCGTCGGTTGCCGAGGTTGATGCCGCGGTCGCCGCGGCCAAGGAAGCGTTCAAGTCATGGCGGCTAGCGTCCCTGTCGAAGCGCTCAGAGATCATGTTCGCTTTCCGTGAGTTAGCCAATGCCAACCGGGCCAAAATCGTTGAATTGATCTCAATCGAGCACGGCAAAGTCCCGAGTGATGCTGCCGGTGAGCTAGCACGAGGCATGGAGAATATTGAGTTCGCCTGTGGCATCCCCGCGCTACTTAAAGGTGGGTTCAGCGAGCAGGTTTCCGGTGGTGTCGACGTCTACTCGATAAAGCAGCCACTTGGGGTCGTTGCCGGTATCACCCCGTTTAACTTCCCGGCGATGGTCCCGATGTGGATGTTTGCCAACGCAATCGCGACTGGCAACTGCTTCATCCTAAAACCGAGCGAGAAGGATCCGTCGGTGGCTCTGTACCTAGCCGAGTTACTTTCTCAGGCCGGGGTTCCACCAGGTGTATTCACCGTTCTTCAAGGTGACAAAGTTGCAGTTGACGCCATCTTGGAGCACCCAGATATCGCGGCCGTGAGTTTCGTCGGATCCACCCCCATCGCAAAGTACATCTACACCACCGGCACCGCAAACGGTAAACGCGTTCAAGCACTCGGCGGGGCCAAGAATCACATGATCGTGCTTCCCGATGCTGATATCAACATGGCTGCGGATGCAGCAGTTAGCGCCGCCTATGGGTCAGCTGGTGAGCGCTGCATGGCGGTGTCCGTTGTCGTTGCCGTTGGCAATATCGGTGACGCAATAGTCGAGGCAATAGCTGAACGGCTACCAAAACTGAGGGTTGGGCCAGGCACCGACCCCGATGCAGAGATGGGCCCACTGATCACCGGCGAGCACCGTGAGAAGGTGGCTTCCTACTTGGCCGGTGCAGCAGGTGAGGGCGCGACCGTAGTTGTTGATGGTCGCGACGATGACTTACCAACCGAAGGTTTTTTCCTCGGCGCTTCGCTGGTAGACAATGTCAAGCCGGGCATGAGGGTATACGACGATGAGATTTTTGGCCCCGTCTTGGCAGTGACCCGCGTTGATACCTACGAAGAAGCCGTAGCGCTGATCAATGCGCACAGGTATGGCAACGGAACGGCGATCTTTACCCGCGATGGAGGTGCCGCCCGGCAACTCCAGTTCGATATCAATGTGGACATGGTCGGTATCAATGTGCCGATTCCGGTGCCGGTGGCTTACTACAGCTTCGGTGGCTGGAAAGCCTCGCTCTTTGGCGACAGCAATATGTATGGGCCTGCGGGTATTGAGTTCTACACCCGCACTAAAACCGTCACCTCTAGGTGGCCAGACCCGGCCACTTCGTCAGTTGACCTCGGCTTTCCACGTACGCGATAGCGAAAGGGACTCCTATGGATATCGGTGTAGTACTGCAATGCACTCCCCCAGCGGCACGAGTTATCGATCTCGCGCGCCGCGCCGAAACGTACGGGTTCAGTCACGTGTGGACTTTCGACTCACATATTTTGTGGGAGGAGCCCTACGTCATCTACAGCAAGATTCTTGATGAAACCCGTAAGGTAATAATTGGTCCGATGGTCACCAACCCGGCCACGCGCGATATCACCGTTACCGCTTCAGTATTTGCCACCTTAAATGAAATGTACGGCAATCGCACTGTCATTGGAATTGGACGCGGTGACTCTGCGGTGCGGGTTACCAATGGCAAGCCCGTGTCGGTTGCTGAACTTCGGCAAGCGGTGGTTGACCTCAAAGGCCTAGTGAACGGTGAGGCGATCGAGTACAACGGCAACAGCCTGCGACTACCTTGGGCTGGCACCAGTCGCACGGATGTCTATGTCGCCGCTTACGGGCCAAAAGTACTAGCTTTAACCGGTGAAGTGGGAGACGGCTTCATTCTTCAACTTGCCGATCCAGTAATTACCGAATGGACTATCAAAGCGGTACGCGATGCCGCTGCTGCTGCTGGCCGCAACCCAGACGATATCTACATCTGCGTCGCAGCCCCCGCTTATGTCACCGATGGGTCACCAGAGGAACTGGCTCATGCCCGCGACCAACTGCGTTGGTTCGGCGGCATGGTCGGTAACCACGTCGCCGATATCGTAGAACGATACGGTGAAACCGGAAGTGGCGTGCCGCAAGCGCTCACCGACTACATCAAAGAGCGCAAGGGGTACGACTACAACCATCACGGCAAGGCGAGTAATGACCACACCGATTTCGTCCCCGATGAGATCATTGACCGTTTCTGCATCATCGGTCCGCCAGCGGAGCAGGTGCGCCGTATTGAAGAACTCGAAGCTCTCGGCGTGGACCAATTCGCGGTCTATCTCCAGCACGATGACAAGGACGCTACTTTGGCGTCTTACGGCGCGAAGGTCATTCCCGCGATCCATGACCACGTCCTAGCGACAAGTTAGCAGGAGTGAAACCTTGGTAACCCGATTTCCTGTGGTGAACACCCAGGGCCGTCGCGTCCGCCGAGTGCTCGTGGGGACCTTCCTCATAACTTCAATACGACTTGGCCAATAACTTTACGGCGCCGTAACGAAGTCGATTAACTCCTCAACTCGGCCAAGTAGCGATGGCTCCAAATCAGCATACGAATTCACGCCACTTAGGATCTTGCGCCAGGCCATACCGGTGTCAACCTTCCACCCGAGGGCGTGGCACACACCTTCTTTCCAAGGTTGACCTTTGCCGATAACCGGCCATTGCTTAATCCCAATAGCCGCCGGGCGCACGGCTTGCCACACATCAACATAGGGATGACCAAGTACCAAGACGTCACCACCGAATGCTGTCATCACCGCATCTGCGATTCGGGTCTCCTTTGAGCCAGGCACAAGGTGATCGACTAAAACACCAATCCGATGCGATGGATCTGGCTCAAACTCCTGCACTCGATTAAGTAGTTCGTCGATCCCACCGAGGTGCTCAACCACGATTCCTTCGATTCTTAGGTCGTCGCCCCATACTTTTTCAATTAACTCGGAATCTTGGCTGCCTTCAACCCAAATCCGCGAACCGCGGGCCACCCGGGCCCGATGCAATGATGTGGCAACCGAGCCGGACGCCGTACGAATGGGCCCGGACAAACCTTTCGGGGTGACCGGACGCACGAGAGTAACTAGTTGGCCGTCTATCAAGAAAGCCGCTGGACCTAAATCAAATGGGCGTCGTTGCCCTTTGCCATCTTCTAAGACAACCGCCCACCCGGAAACTCCTTTATCCCAGCCGACCACCGCGCCACACCACCCCGAGGTTGCGCATTCAACAACGAGTTCGGGGTCAGCGACCACGGTCGGGGTTTTGTGCTTTGTACTCTGTGGATCATCGGCAAGGACATCCTTGCCGTACCTATCACTCACTAAGGGCCTAACTATCTAGGTTCGCCATCACATGCTTGATCCGGGTGTAATCTTCAAACCCGTACATGGATAGATCCTTGCCGTAGCCAGAATGCCGGAAGCCACCATGGGGCATTTCTGCCACCAGTGGGATATGGGTGTTGATCCAAACGCAACCGAAATTCAAGCCCTTAGCCATGCGCATGGCTCGGCCGAAATCCTTGGTCCAAACCGATGAGGCGAGGCCATAAGGCACGCCATTTGCCCACTTCAAAGCTTCGGCTTCATCGGAGAACTTCTGTACGGTAATAACCGGACCAAAGATTTCGTTCTGGATCATTTCATCATCTTGCTTCAGGTTCGCGATCACTGTCGGCTCGATGTAGTAACCACGATCACCTTGCCGGTTACCTCCGACAACTACTGAAGCGTGGCCCGGGGTGCGCTCAATAAAGCCGAGGACACGTTCCATCTGGTTGACATTGTTGACGGGTGGAACAAGTGCATCGCCCCCTGGACCATCAGCAAAGGTGGTCAAAGTGGCCTTGGCCTGCTCTGCCAAAGCTGCGACAAAGTCGTCATAAATAGCAGGGCCGACGATCATGCGTGTTGCCGCGGTGCAATCTTGACCGGCGTTGAAATAACCGGCTACCGCGAGCCATTCGGCAGCAGCTTCAACATCTGCATCGTCAAAGATCACGACCGGGGCTTTGCCACCGAGTTCCAGGTGGACGCGCTTTACGTCGCGTGCCGCTGATTCAGCCACCTGCATGCCCGCTCGCACCGACCCGGTAATTGCGACCATCTGTGGGGTCTTGTGCTCAACTAATGCACGACCAGTATCGCGATCACCGCATACAACATTCATTACACCAGGCGGCAGTGCACCGGACTCGGCGATGATCTCGGCCATACGAACGGTGCTAACAGGAGTGGTATCACTGGGCTTCAGCACCACGGTGTTACCAGCAGCAATTGCCGGTACGTACTTCCAGACCGCCATCATCATCGGGTAGTTCCACGGTGTCACCTGACCAATTACTCCAATGGGCTCACGGCGAATTATTGAGGTGAAGCCCTTGGCGTACTCCCCCGCTGCCCGGCCTTCTAAAACCCGGGCGGCGCCGGCGAAGAAGCGGATCTGGTCGATCATCGGCGGGATCTCTTCTGAGGCCGTCACTCCTATCGGCTTTCCGGTGTTCTCACTTTCCAGAGCGACCAATTCATCCGCGTGTGCTTCAAAAGCATCAGCAATTGTCAGGAGTGCTTTTTGCCGCTCCGATGGGGTCGAGTTACTCCAAATCTCAAAAGCGGCATCGGCCGCGACATATGCGCGGTCTACATCGGTTGCGCTTGAGACCGGGGCCGACGCAAAAACTTCGCCGGTGGATGGGTTAATCAGATCACTCGTGCGACCATCGGCCGCATCTACACTTTCACCGTTAACAAAATTGCGCAGGGACCGCTTGCCGCTCACGTGAACTCCCAGGGTTGGGGACAGATAATGGGGGATTGTCGAGTTGCCGGCAGCCTAGTACCCAGACACCGTTTTCGGTAGTCCAATTGCGATAAAGCTGCGAATTTCGTAGTTTTATTACTAGATTTCCACGAATTCACTTGCAGATGCCGGTTATATGGACCACGATACTTATTATGTCCACCCGTGAGCGAGGGGCCGCCACCCTCGACGATGTATCCAAGGCCATCATCGAGCAGCTCCAGCAGGACGGTCGCCGGCCCTACGCCACCATCGGTAAAGCGGTCGGTCTATCGGAGGCCGCTGTTAGGCAGCGGGTGCAAAAACTCCAAGACACCGGGGTCATGCAAATTGTCGCGATCACCGATCCCGTGCAATTGGGCTTCACCAGTGCCGCCATGATCGGGGTCCGCGTTGACGGTGACATTGAATTGGTCGCCGGAAAGATGGAACTAATGCCCGAGGTTGACTACCTAGTGGTCTGCGCGGGGTCTTTCGATATCTTGGCTGAAGTTATTACCGAAGATGACGACCACCTTCTCGAGGTCATCAATAGGCACGTCCGGGCCATACCCGGTGTGCGATCAACCGAGACATTCGTCTACCTAAAACTACGCAAGCAGATCTACACCTGGGGGAAAAGATGACAACCACACCGCAATACGTGACCGAGCCGGGCAATGACAGTATGGCCAACTCGGCGCGCGACCATCTTTGGATGCACTTCACTCGGCACTCCTCCTATTACGAAGGCGGCCACGTGCCCGTCATTGTCAAAGGTGACGGCGCTTATATCTGGGATGACCAAGGCAGAAAGTACTTCGACGGGCTTTCTGGGCTTTTCGTGGTGCAGGTCGGACACGGTCGCCGCGAACTCGCAGCCGCCGGCGCCAAACAAGCCGAAGAACTGGCTTTCTTCCCGATTTGGTCCTATGCACATCCGCGCGCCATTGAACTTGCCGAGCGTCTTGCCCACTACGCACCCGGTGATCTAAATCGCGTTTTCTTCACCACTGGTGGTGGTGAAGCTGTCGAAACCGCCTGGAAGCTTGCGAAACAATTTTTCAAACTCACCGGTAAACCCACGAAGCACAAAGTTATCAGCCGGGCTATCGCCTACCACGGCACTCCACAGGGTGCCTTATCCATCACCGGTATCCCGGACGCGAAAATCCCATTTGAACCACTTGTTCCAGGCGCGGTTAAAGTGCCTAATACCAACTTTTATCGCGCCGAGGAGGAATACCGACACGACGAGAAACTCTTTGGCATGTGGGCCGCCAATCGCATTGCCGAAGCCATCGAATTCGAAGGCCCTGACAGCGTTGCCGCAGTCTTTGCTGAACCTGTGCAGAACTCCGGGGGTTGCTTCCCGCCACCACCCGGGTACCTGGAGCGGGTACGCGAGATCTGCGATCAATATGACGTCTTGATGGTTGCTGACGAAACCATCACCGCATTCGGACGCATCGGTGACATATTTGCGATGAACCGTTTTGGTGTTACCCCGGACATCATCACCTGCGCCAAGGGCATGTCATCGGGTTACTCCGCCATCGGTGCCATGATTGCAAGTGAGCGACTCTTCGAGCCCTTCAAGCACGGCTCAACTTCATTCCTACACGGCTACACCTGGGGTGGCCATCCGGTCGCGGCTGCCGTCGCACTGGCGAACCTTGATCTTTTCGAGTCCGAGGGCATTAACGAGCATGTGCTGGCGAATGAAGGCAACTTCCGGCGCACCCTCGACAAACTAAATGATCTCCCGATTGTCGGCGATGTCCGTGGAGCCGGCTACTTCTACGGAATCGAACTAGTTAAGGACAAAGTCACCCGCGAGACATTCAATGACGATGAAGCCGAAAGACTTCTTCGTGGGTTCTTGTCAAAAGCATTATTCGATAACGGGCTTTACTGCCGGGCCGATGACCGCGGCGACCCGGTAGTGCAACTCGCTCCCCCGCTCACCTGCGGGCAAAAGGAGTTCGACGAAATAGAAGGCATCTTGCGCTCGGTGCTAACCGAAGCTTGGTCAGTGCTGTGAGCCCCGCAGAGTTCCAAGCCCCTGGTTCCACCGAGCGAACAAGGGGGCGTCGCATCCCGGAAAACTCGGTAACCGAGACCGCTGCTTTGCATCAAGTACTTGATGCCGGCCTGGTCGCACACCTTGCCGTGGTCGACGAATCTGGGCATCCGTATGTGCTCCCGGTGGCGTACGCCCGGCGTGGTGAGCAAGTGCTGTTTCATGGATCCACCGGCTCAAGGCTTTTCCGGGGGCTGGCGGCCGGGCAGCCCACCTGCCTAACCGTCACCTTGCTCGACGGGCTAGTTCTGGCACGCAGTGCTTTCGAATCAAGTATGAACTATCGCTCCGCCATGGTTCTGGGCATTGCCACCCGGTTAAGTGGTGATGATGAACTCGATGCGCTGGCATGTATCACCGAGCATCTGTTACCCGGGCGCTGGTCGGAGTGCCGTCACCCATCACCTAAGGAGCGGGCGGCGACCTTGACACTGGGCCTTGACCTAAACGAATGCTCGGTCAAGATCCGAACTGGTGGGCCCGATGATGATCCCGCGGATTTACTTGATCCAGTTTTCAGTCAAATCTGGGCGGGTGAAGTACCCCTTCAATCGATGTTCGCGGCTCCGATCGCCGACGAGAACACCCCAACGACGATCAACGTGCCCGAATACATCACCAAATGGCAGCGCCGGTGACCCAAAGTCCCGCCGAACTCTCACTTTGGTGGAATACCTTGCCTCCCGAACTTCTAAAACCCATCGGTTCTCCACTTCCCGGTGACACCACCGCCGATATCGCGATAGTTGGTGCTGGATATACCGGACTCTGGACGGCTTACTACCTACTCAAGTCCGACCCCGCATTAAGGGTTGCCATCGTGGAAGCCAATTACGCTGGATTTGGTGCGAGCGGTCGCAATGGAGGTTGGGTTTCGGCCCTATTCCCCGCGGGGTTGAACGCCTTGGCACGGGCCAGTTCACGGTCGGACACCGTGCGCATGAAACGCGCGATGTTTGAAACGGTAACCGAAATCGGGAGGGTCGCAACTGCACACGCTTGGGATATTGAATGGGAGCAGGGCGGTACCGTCGTACTCGCGCGCACACCACTACAGCTGGAAAGTGCCCGCGCCGAAATAGCCGACTACCGCTCCTGGGGTTTTGGTGAAGACGACTACGCCCTACTTAATGCAAACGAGGCAAAAGCCCGGGTTAACGCCACCGACGTACTTGGCGCAACTTTCACACCCCACTGTGCAGCAATTAACCCAGCTCGATTGGTGCGAAACTTAGCACGCACGGTGGTATCCATGGGCGCTAGACTTTATGAAGAAACCCCGGTAACGGCAATCGAACCCGGAGTTTTGCGAACGGCCAGTGGCTCGGTGCGCGCTGAAGTCATCGTGCGGGCAACCGAGGGTTACACCCCTTCCCTCACGGGTGAAAAACGCACCCTGGCTCCCTTTTATTCGTTGATGCTTGCAACCGAACCACTTAGTGAATCTCTTTGGAAGACAATCGGCCTGCAGTCGCGCGAAACTTTTAGCGATGGCCGCCACTTAATCATCTACGGGCAGCGCACCGCCGACGGCCGAATTGCCTTCGGTGGTCGCGGCGCCCCGTATTTTTATGGCTCCAAGATCACCGCGGCCCAAGATCGCAACCCGCAGGTACACGCGGGGCTCTGGCGGGTCCTGACCGATCTCTTTCCAGCAATAAGTGATACCCGAGTCACCCACACTTGGGGTGGCCCCCTTGGCATAGCGAGGGACTGGTGGGCATCCTGCGGATTTGATCGGAACACCGGCCTCGCCTGGGCCGGTGGTTATGTCGGCGATGGTGTCGCGACCACCAATTTGGCCGGCCGCACTTTAACCGAATTGATCACCGGCGCCCCGATGGGGGCTGGCGACCTAACCAGCTTGCCGTGGGTGAACCACCGCTCCCCCAAGTGGGAGCCGGAGCCGATGCGCTGGCTGGCAACGAACTTGGCGCTCCGGGCCATCACCAGTGCCGATGAGATTGAAAACCGCACGGGGCGCCCTTCACGCCGTGCCGCGTTCTTGGCTCGCAAAACTGGCGACTAGGTCGACAGGATTGGATCCAATCTGCTAGATTGGATAAAATCGCATAAGGTCACACCCGGATCCCCACCCAAGCCAAGAAGGCAGGAGCCGCCATGAATAAGTCACCACAGCACCCCTTCGAACTCTTCGCGATCGATCACCTGCTCTCCGAAGAGGAGCGCTCCATCAGAGATGTTGTCCGAACTTATGTCGATGCGCAGATCCGGCCGCGGATCGCCGATTGGTTCGAAACCGGTGAAATCCCGGCCCGGGAGCTAGCACTAGAACTTGGTGGGCTCGGGGTATTGGGGATGCATCTGGAAGGTTACGACTGCGCCGGTACCTCGGCGGTGGCATATGGCTTGGCCTGCCTCGAACTGGAGGCCGGCGACTCGGGGCTGCGTTCATTAGTTAGCGTGCAGGGCTCCTTGGCAATGTACGCGATCCACGCGTTCGGCTCCGAGGAACAAAAGACGACCTGGCTGCCGCAAATGGCCACCGGTGCTGCCATTGGTTGCTTTGGACTCACCGAGGCAGACTTTGGGTCAAACCCATCGGGTATGCGCACTAACGCCAAGCGCGATGGTGACGATTGGCTCCTCAACGGCTCGAAAATGTGGATCACCAATGGAAATGTCGCTGATGTTGCCGTCGTGTGGGCCCAGACCGATGACGGTATTCGCGGCTTCGTGGTGCCAACCAACTCCCCCGGTTTTGTTGCCAACGAGATCCACAAGAAGATGTCGCTGCGCGCATCGGTGACAAGTGAATTGGTATTCACCGACATCAAATTGCCCAGTGACGCGATGCTACCCGGCGTCAAGGGGCTCAAAGGCCCGCTGTCCTGCCTAAATGAAGCGAGATTTGGAATTATCTTTGGCACCATGGGCGCAGCGCGAGACTGCCTAGAGACCGCTATCTCCTACTCAATTGATCGAGAGCAATTCGACAAGCCGATTGCCAGTTTCCAACTCACCCAAAAGAAACTTGCTGATATGGCCGTTGAACTAGGTAAAGGCACTCTGCTCGCACTGCACCTCGGTCGCCTTAAAGATCAGCACCTCATCCGCCCAGAGCAGGTGAGCATCGGTAAATTGAATAACGCGCGGGAGGCCTTAAATATCGCGCGTGAGTGCCGCGGCATTCTTGGTGGCAACGGCATCACCCTCGAATATCCAATTATCCGACACATGAACAACCTCGAGTCGGTGTATACCTACGAAGGCACCAACGAGATGCACACTCTCGTAGTCGGTGAAGCACTTACCGGAATACCGGCCTACCGATAATGCCCGGTGCACTTGACGGTGTATTGGTAGCAGATTTCTCGCGGGTGCTGGCGGGGCCGTACGCTTCGATGCTGCTCGCTGACCTTGGCGCCACCGTGATAAAGGTCGAACGACCAGGAGCCGGCGATGACACTCGAGCCTGGGGGCCCCCTTATGCACCCGATGGGCAATCTACCTACTTCCACGCCGTCAACCGCAATAAACGATCACTCGCATTAGATATCGGTGCACCCAAAGATCAGCTGATCGCCCAAAACTTGGCAAAACGCGCCGACATCGTCTTGGAGAATTTCAAGCCCGGGGCCCTAGCCCGATACGGTCTTGACTACCAAACGGTCAGCGCAACTAACTTCGCTGTCATCTACTGCTCGATAAGCGGATTTGGTTCGGGTGCGGGCGTCGACCTGCCCGGGTATGACCTACTCGTGCAAGCGATGGGTGGGTTAATGAGCATCACCGGTACTAGCGAACCCACCAAAGCCGGAGTTGCAGTTGTTGATGTTCTTACCGGCTTGCACGGGGCGGTTGCCATGCTCGCGGCTTTGCGCCATCGAGAACTGACCGGGCAAGGTCAAAACATCGAGGTTTCGCTCTTGTCCAGCCTTTTGTCGTCGCTGGTTAATCAGGCTTCTGGCTACGTTGGCGCTGGGGTGGTGCCGACCTATATGGGTAATGCACATCCATCGATTTCACCCTACGAGGTTTATCAAAGCGCCGACCGGCCAATTGTTAT
>CAFABK010000026.1_pt1 | contig 18569 bp, 20 predicted proteins | sample 7267871 | NCBI WGS metagenome assembly CAFABK01 (sample SAMEA6814009, study PRJEB35770) | freshwater metagenome | biome: Freshwater; feature: Freshwater reservoir; material: water | place: Czech Republic | collected 2016-04-20 | depth 30m m | reverse complement strand
CGCACCCAACCAACACCGAGTGCGAGCCGATCAGTTGGCGCTGAACTAACTGGGGTAACAACATCAATATTTGGCATTTAGAGGTCCATTCTTCTCGTTGTAATCTATTACTTCATTGGTAGGTGTGAACTTCTTCGTCGAGCGGTGAGTTGTTACTCTTCATCACCCTCAACAGAAGTATCGGTAACGCTGCATAAGGTGTTTAGTGTGCCGCCGATACCGGCCACACCGGGGCGCACCCAACCAACACCGAGTGCGAGCCGATCAGATGGTGCTGAACTTACGGGGGTAGCAAAATCAGTACTTGGTATTTGGTGCTCCCATTCTTTAACGGGCCGATACCCGAGCGGGCACCTGCACATGATGGTAAAACACTCCAGCCCTAAAACCAAGGGATCTAAGAAGTTTCCTGCGCAAATCCGGTAGCCCCCGCCAACAACACCGGTGACCACAAGGGGGGTGGCTCAACTGCGCTTGAATACCGCCGCCCGAATCGCGGAGATCTGGGAGGCATCTGTGCCACAGCAGCCCCCAATCCAGGTGGCCCCCAACTCCACCCATTTGGCTGCGGTCGCCGCGGCGGAAGCTACCGGCACCTGCTGCCACGCCTGTGTTTGGGCCGACCACACCCCACCGGCATTGGGGTAGGCGATAACTGCCTTATCCGTAGTCGAAGTGATCCGCCCCAGCAACTCTGGGACGAACTGTGGCGCTGTGCAGTTGATGCCCACCAACTGAACGCTGGCGATCCCGGCCGCTACCTCGATAGCAGCTTCAATCGGCTGCCCCGCACAGGTTTGGCTGCCATCGGCCGCAGTGAAGGTAATCCAAGCCGGAAGATTGGGGAAGTCAGTGAGAATCTCCGCAATCGCCTCAACCTCGCGAACATCGGGGATAGTTTCAATCGCCAGTACATCGGGTGCGCCGCTAGCAAGGATTTCAATTCGGGGTCGATGGAAATCACGAAGTTGCACAGCACTAAGCCCGTAGTTACCTCGATACTCCGCTCCATCGTGACTGATCGCACCATAGGGCCCCACACTCGCCGCGACTATGGTCGAGGTTGCACCAGCAGCCCTCGCTACCTCAATACTCTTTAACAGGCACCTATCCGCATCTCCTGCACTTAGACCCGCAGCGACAAATCCGGTGCGTGAAACCTGATAGCTCGCGGTGATTACGACATCAGCGCCCGCATCGACAAATTCTCGATGCGCACCTTCGATCGCTTTCGGGTTTTCCAATAGCGCGCGGCCGGTCCACAGCGGACCAGAAATGTCGTAGCCCATTACTTCAAGTTGAGTTGAGAGCCCACCGTCGATGACTTTGATTACGGAACGATCAACCAAGTCCATTGAGCACAACCGTTTCAATCGGTAGCACTGAGGTAGTTGAGAAGGAAAGGTCAGAAGGGGTCGCACCACTCATCAGCAACCGCGACCCGAGCGCCGCGATCATGGCGCCGTTATCGGTACATAACCCCGGCCGCGGGATCCGAACCGAAATACCGAGTCGCGCGGCACGCTCTAATGCCAACGCACGCAATCTACTGTTGGCAGCGACCCCGCCACCGATTACCAGGTGATCTATTCCGGTTTCTTGACAGGCAGCGAAAGCTTTCTGGGTAAGAACATCAACCACGGCTTCCTGGAAACTGGCGGCAACATCTGGTATCGAAACGGCGTTGCCCGCCTGCTCCTGCTGCTTAACCCAACGTGCGACGGCCGTCTTTAAACCTGAAAAGGAGAAATTCAACCTGTTTACTTCACCCTCGTGGGGGGAGGTCAAACCACGCGGGAAGGCGATCGCGGCTCCGTCACCAGATTGGGCCAGTTGATCGATCCAAGGCCCACCGGGGAATGGCAACCCGAGCAGGCGCGCGACTTTGTCGAATGCCTCACCGGCGGCATCGTCCAAGGTGGCACCGAGAGCATGAAAGTCACTCCCGGTTAGTTGTATCAGGGATGAGTGGCCGCCGGATACTAAAAGTCCAATGACCGAATCGGGCAGTGGCCCATGCTCTAGTTCATCAACAACTATGTGCCCGGCCAGATGATTGACAGCGAATAGCGGCACATCTAGGGCAAGGGCCAAGGCTTTCGCACTTGCTGTGCCGACGAGCAGTGCGCCAACAAGCCCTGGGCCACCGGTAACCGCTATTGCGTCAACATCACTGAGTTTGACTTTGGCAACCCGGCAGGCCCGTTCAATTGTTGGCACCATGGCTTCCAGATGAGCCCGACTTGCGATCTCGGGTACTACTCCTCCAAAACGCGCATGCTCGTCAATACTCGAAGCCACCTCATCAGCAAGCAAGGTACTACCACGAACGATGCCGACTCCGGTCTCATCACATGAGGTCTCGATCCCCAGAACAAGCGGCCCATTAGCCATGGTCAACCACCAGAGCGAGTGGTCTAAGTCGCATTATCAATGCATCGACATCAGGTGCGTAGTAATTGGGGCGAGAGCTAATTCGCTCGAAGCCGAATCTTTGATACATCGCGATGGCAGCGCCGTTATCCGAACGCACTTCAAGGATAAGTTGCGCCGCCTGCGCTTGAATCGCTTGCTCGATCAAAGTGGTCAGTAGCAGCGCTCCGATACCCCGGCCACGTTGATCAGCGGCCACCCCCATCGTCTGCACATCGGCTTCGGGGGTCAACACGAAACTGCCCGCATAGCCCACGATGGCACCGTCGATCTCTGCAACGAAATAACGACGCGTCGGCTGCGACAACTCAGACCAAAATTGCTCAACACTCCATGGGTCTGTCATAAAAATTGACGTTTCAATCGCATGCACGGCAGGTATATCCCACCAACGCATGCGCCGCACCTCAACTGCTGACATCACTTAGCCCCTGCAACTGCATCAGGTCTGCGGACGTAGAGCGGAAAGGGTGGCAGTAGTTGCTGTTGCCCTAGCTGATTGGCCGTAGCACCATCATCGGTCCCGTGGGTGGCTAGGTCGGTGATTCGATCTGCAACCGGGGCTCCCGCGCTAAGCAGCGGCAAGGCAATTCGAGCCAATGATGAGGCCTCGGGGTATCGGGGTTCATCGCCAACTCCCACCCACTGCATGGTGAGCAATTCCGGGTCAAGATCATCGATCCGGTTCACAAACGGCCCCACCAGCCGTTGGGCGCCGTACCTGGCCCAATAAACCTCTTTTCGACGCGCATCCAAGGCAGCAATCAACTCACCGGTGACCCCCTCCGCGCGAGCCGCATGGGCGATAGCATCGAGTGAGCAAATACCCACCACCGGCACCCCCCAGGCCAACCCGAGGCTTTGCGCGCTGGCCACCCCAACGCGCAACCCGGTGTAAGGGCCGGGGCCAACCCCACAAACGACTGCGTCAACTAAGTGACCAGCCACGACTTCAGCAATCAGCGGTGCGAGAACTTCGGCGTGACGGCGTGCATCAACATGACGAGCTGAATTCAAGATGACATCACCGTCGACCAAGGCCACCGAGGTCGCTGCGGAAGCAGTGTCCAATGCCAAAATAATCATGCCCTGGCCAACACTTCAAGATCACTTAATGTCCACCGCGAACCCACAGCACTGATCGCAACCCGGCGGGTCTCATCGTCACCAATATCGGATCTGTTTATCTTCACCACGAGGTAATCACCAGCCAACTGCTCGGCCTTGCCCTCGCCCCATTCGACAACGGTGACGCTCTCATCAACGTCAGCAGTCAAATCCAGATCATCGAATTCGAGTGCGGAGCCAAGTCGATAAGCATCCACATGCACAAGTTGAGGAAACCCGGCAGCAGTGGCATGGACTCGAGCAATAACAAATGTTGGGCTGGTAACACGTTCAGCTACTCCTAAAGCCAGCCCGAGTCCCTGCACCAAAGTGGTCTTACCTGCGCCTAGATCTCCAACCAGCAATACCAGATCTCCGGCTCGACATTTGTGCCCGATCCGCTCGCCCAGGGCTTGCATTGCACCCGCGGTCGTTACTGCTAACTCGATCATGCAACGCCGTTACCGGATGCACCAATGAGATCTCGCTTAACACATGAAAGCAGCTGCTGCAGCAATTCATCGACTTGTTCGTGGTGCTCAATATTAACCATGTGGCCCCCATCTTTGATGACGACAAACTCCGCCCCGGGAATGCCGCTGACTATCTCTTCACTATGGGATTTCGGAGTTAGCCGATCCGAATCCCCGACTATTACGAGGACTTCGGCATGTTGAAGTATCGGCAACGCGTCGCGCTTGTCATGATCTTGGAGCGCCGGCAGGAATTCAGCAAGCACATCAATCGGGGTGGCGGTAATCATGTTGGAGACCAATTGGCCAGCTTGTTCGGACGCCACCGATCCGAATGAATACAGCCGAGTCAGCAACATACCCAAGTCATTGCTGGATCGCCTGCCACGCTCAACCAAATTACGTCGACGTGCCAGCGCTGCAGCCGCCGGTGAGGCGACCCGATTGAAGATATACCCAAATGGGGCGGGCAGGCCAAGAGTTATTTCGGTAAGGCCACCCGCCGAACTTGAAATCAGTGCGACGCCGTACACCCGATCGCGGATAACATCAGGCTGCTGCTCAGCAAATGCCATGATGCTCATGCCGCCCATTGAATGACCGACGAGCATGAGCGGCCCATTCGGAGCAACCGCCGCGATTAGGTCGCCAAGATCTTCACCCAGTTGATCAACATGATGTGAATCGAAATCGGCCCGCTCAGAACGACCATGGCTACGCTGGTCATAAAATACCAATCGCGCCCTGCCTTGAAGGGCTTTGCGCTGGAAATACCAAGAATCCAAACTCAGGGCGTAACCGTGGCAAAAAATAATTGTCAGTGGCGAATCGGCCTCATCGATTTCGACATGAAGTGCCGTACCGTCTTTGGTAATAACATCGCGCTCTATCGAGTCAAACTCATCCATAGACCACTTAACATCAGGTTTTGAACCGCGCGAAAGCACGATGCGTTCTACGGCCGCCCCGGCCGCAGCGCCAGCCGCAAGTACCCCCGCGGCAAGTAGGCCACCGCCCACCACCCGGATCGCATTGCTCATATCTCGGCTCACGGGGCACCAACATAAACACGTGGTACCCGCGGGCCAATTCGAGTGACGATCTCGTATCCGATGGTGTCGCATGCGCGGGCAAGATCATTTGCCGTTGGCGCAGCTCCAAAGATAATAACTTCGTCGCCTGCCCGGGCTTCACCTTGCAGGGCGACCATGAATTGGTCCATGGCCACCCGACCCACGATCGGATGCAGTCGGCCATTGATAAACACCTCAGCCCTGTTACTCGCTGACCGCGGAATCCCATCTGCGTATCCACCAAGGACTAGTGCAATAGACGTTTCTTCGGTTGCCGTCCAGGTGGCGCCATATGACACCGACGCACCGGCCTCGACAGTCTTTACCGAGGCCACCGTTGAAACCAATGCCATCGCCGGACGAAGTCCAAAATCATTACCCTCAACCGGCGATACCCCATACAGGGCTATGCCGACTCGCACTAAGTCGTAGTGGGTCTCAGGGCATAACAATGCGGCCGGACTATTAGCCAAGTGGCGTAGCGGGATTCCCAGTCCAATTGCTTCTGCCATGGCGCAGGCCTGATCAAAGAGCAGGCGCTGCTCGTGGACCGACCGGTGATTAGGTATATCGGCATTAGCGAGATGCGACCACATGCCGGTTACCTCAACTAGAGGCCCCGCCTCAAGTGTTTCGGCAATGAGCGCCGGCCACTGCGATAACGAACAACCATTGCGCGAGACACCGGTATCGACCTTTAATTGCACCCGCGCTTTCTTGCCGGTAGCAATCGCGCCCGCGCAGACTTCTTGTAGCATCCGCGAATTCGATACACCGAGATCAACCTCGGTCGCTACGCACCGCTCAATATCCTCGTCGCCTGGAGCCCACAACCATGCGAGTATGCGGCCAGTGTCACCGGCCTCACGAAGATCTAGTGCCTCACGTGGCAGCGCTACCCCGAGCCATTTAACACCTCGGCCGCGCAGAGCCGACGCAATCCTTATTGCGCCATGACCATACGCATCCGCTTTGATCACTCCCATGACATCAGAATCAGACACCACTCCTCGAACCAGGTCCAGATTGTGGGCGATGGCGCCGAGATCGACGGTCGCGGTTGTCATGCCCGCATTGTCCTCCAAGCACCGCCCGACTTGGTTAGCACCCTGTTGGACATGGACATAAATTAGTGGCTAAGTCGTAGAGATCTACCTACGCACCAGCGCCACGGCCGTACCCAGGTGGTCACGCACATCGAGCGCTGTCACCGGCCAGCCATCAGCAGCTGCAAGTTGACCGGCTTGACCATGCAGCCATACCGCAGCCGCCACAGCGACTGCCGCATCATCATGATCATCAATATCACCTCGGGCATTGGCACCAGCTAGGACAGCGGCCGCTAATCCGGTCAGTACGTCGCCGCTGCCGGCGGTGCTGAGCTCAGCACCGCCCATGGTGTCAACAAGTACCAAACCACTGGGTGCTGCAATCAAACTTGCCGGCCCTTTGAGCACTACCACCACATTGAGGCCCTTAGCAAGGCTTTGGGCCAGCGCTAGGCGCCCCAGGTCGGTGGTGAGCCCGATGGCAGCCGCCAAGGCGGCAGCCTCACCGGCATGAGGGGTTATCACCGTAATCGCCGAACGCTGCGCTATTTGGGTTCGCAAGGTGGTTGACCCAGCAACACTCATAAGTGCACCAGCGTCCAGGACCACCGGTACCGAGGTTCTAAGAACCGCATCAATGGCGGGTTCATTCTGGGCCGGCCCGCCAGCCGCCGCGAACTCTGGGCCCGCGAACCCTGGTCCGCAGGCCCAAGCGGTCACCCGGGTTGAACCACCGGGGTCGTCACCACTTGCGACTACATCGGGAAAAATAGCGAGCACCTGCTGCGCCACGTCGTCACCTCGGTCTAGATATCGCACCATCCCGACGTCACCCATGCGTGCCGCTCCGACAGTAAGTAACGCAGCACCCGGATACTGGCGGCTACCCGCGGCTACACCGACAACCCCACGGCGGTACTTATAGTCATCAACCCCGGGCTCTGGCACATAAGCGACAACGTCCAAGGCTTCAAGAGCAATTAGCGTAGGTTCACCAAGGGTGTCGGCGATGCCAATATCAACAACGTGCAGCCCGCCAGCAAAGTCACTGCCGGGTGAAACCAGCAAACCCGTCTTAAGGCAACCGAAAGTTACGGTGAGATCCGCGGCCACGGCGATCTCGGCAATCTCACCGGTATCGGCGGCTACGCCACTTGGTAGATCCACGGCTACCACTAAGGCACCACTCGCATTAATAAGTTCAACCATTGCGGCGGCGGCGGGCCGCAGAACCCCGGAACCACCAATACCAACAATTCCGTCAATGATGACGTCGGCGTCAAGGAAGATATTTTGCTGGGATAAATCGCTTTCTGCTTCATGCCACTGCACAACTCTTCCATTTGCCCGGAGCAGCGCTGCTACCCCTGCACCATGGGCGCTCGCTGCGACACACACCGCCGTAACCGAAACACCGCGCTGTGCCAATTTTGCTCCGGCAAAGAGTGCATCACCACCGTTGTTACCGCCCCCGACAGCAATCGCAACGTGGGCACCGCGAACTCGACCACGCGATTCTTGAAGTAGGCCAATAACCGCTCGCGCCAGACCGGTTGCGGCTCTATCCATCAAGACGCCAGACTCAAGGTCGTGCTGATGCGCCTGCTCGGCAGCTAGAACGGCCGCCACATCAAATGCCGCGATCATGCGTTACTCAACGGTCACAGACTTCGCGAGGTTTCGGGGTTGATCAACATCATGGCCTTTAGCCGTAGCCATTTCACATGCGAAAACTTGCAAGGGCACGGTTGAAACTAGGGGTTGCATGAGTGGCGGCACCGCTGGAACCCGAATGACATAGTCGGCGTAGTCCGAGATTTTTTCGTCGCCTTCTTCGGCGATCGCAATGATTCGAGCACCGCGTGCCCTGACCTCTTGAATATTCGAAATGATCTTGTCGTAAAGAATCGCCCGGCCAGTTGGCGACGGCACGATCACCACCACCGGTACTCCATCTTCAATTAAGGCAATCGGGCCGTGCTTCAACTCACCTGCCGCGAAGCCTTCGGCGTGCATATAGGCGAGTTCCTTTAGTTTCAATGCACCTTCCAAAGCCACCGGGAAACCCACATGGCGGCCGATGAATAACACCGAAGGCGCATCTGCGAACTCACGCGCCAGAGCCCGTACCGGCTCGACGGTATCGAGCACCAGATCCACCTTGCCTGGCATATCAGCAAGATCAGCCATCACCGCACTAATTTCGGCCGCGGGTAGCACGTCGCGAACCTGTGCGAGATAAAGCCCGACCAGATATGCGGCGATAATCTGCGTTAGAAATGCTTTAGTTGAAGCGACCGCAATCTCCGGGCCCGCGTAGGTGTAGACCACCGCGTCGGACTCGCGCGGAATTGTTGATCCGACGGTATTGCAAATAGCAAGTGTTTTCGCCCCCTGCTCTTTAGCGTGACGCAGCGCCATCAGGGTGTCCATGGTCTCACCGGATTGCGAAATTGCGATAACTAAGGACCGCTCATTGACAATTGGGTCGCGATACCTAAACTCGCTGGCCAACTCCATCTCTACAGGTATCCGGGTCCAATTTTCAATCGCGTACTTGGCGACCATTCCAGCGTGCGCAGCGGTACCGCATGCCACCACGACTACTTTGTCGATGTCGCGAAGCGCTTGATCCTCTAGACCCATCTCATCAAGTTGAATTCGACCGTCTTTGCCGACGCGACCCAGTAGCGCATCAGCGACCGCTTTCGGCTGCTCGGAGATTTCCTTGAGCATGAAAAGATCGTGACCACCTTTTTCAACGGCTGATGCGTCCCAATCCACGGTGAATGGGCGCGCCTGGACGGCTGCTCCGTCAAAATCCATTACTTGAACAGCTTCGGCTGTTAGGACCACAATTTGGTCTTGACCAAGTTCAAGGGCATCGCGAGTGTGATCAACGAAAGCGGAAACATCCGAGGCCAGGAAGTTTTCACCGACACCAACACCGACGACCAATGGTGAATTTCTCCGTGCTCCCACCACTAGGCCTGGTTTCCGCGGATCAATAGCCACCAAGGTGAACGCGCCCTCGAGCCGCCCACACACTCTGCGCATAGCTTCGACTAGGTCATCGCCAGAGTCCGGCAAAGTCTTCGCGATTAGGTGCGCCACCACTTCGGTATCGGTCTCCGAAGTCAAGGTGACTCCACCCGCCGTAAGTTCACTCCGCAACTCAGCAAAGTTTTCGATGATGCCGTTGTGGATTACGGCCACGGTGCCGTCTTCGCTCACATGGGGGTGCGCATTTGAATCGGTCGGGCCGCCGTGGGTTGCCCACCGAGTGTGTCCGATGCCGGTGGTCGAATCTGGAAGTGGGTCCGAGCCCAATAAAGTTTCTAGGTTGACTAATTTTCCGGCCTTCTTGCGAATTTCTAGGCACCCGGCCGAGATAACCGCGATACCAGCGGAGTCGTAACCCCGGTACTCCATTCGACGCAGGCCGGCCACCACGACTTCAAGTGCCTGCTTCTTGCCGACATACCCAACAATCCCGCACATAGGTGCCAGAGTAGAGGGTGCTCACTTTGCGCCTGGCGTGCCCGACCGACCTAGCGGCCGCGGCTATCGCCGTTTTGGAGGCTGACCCGACCGTCAGCAGTTTGACCATCTGGCGGGGGGCTAGCGCCAAACCGGTCGGTGACGTGATCTGGGCTGATATTCCTCGGGAGTCCGCGAATGATTTGGTGGCGAAACTGACCGAAATCGGAGTCCAGGAGTTGGGCACCATCCAGTTAGTACCAGTAACGACCTGGATTTCCAGGGGTGGACTTGAAGCTGAACGCGCAGCACCGGGCAGTAGTTCAGATGCCGTTGTTTGGGCTGAAGTAATCGAGAGAGCCTACGACGACACCCAATTAACCTGGACCTATCTCACCTTCATGACCCTCGCTACCTTATTGGCCGCAATCGCCATCGTTACCGACTCGGTGGTACTCGTGATCGGTGCCATGGTGCTTGGCCCTGAATTCACCGCAATTGCCGCACTGGGATTAGCTCTTATAAAACGCCGCCCGAAGTTACTGCGTCAGGCACTTCGCACCCTAATTATTGGGTTTGCCGTTTCGATTGCGGTTGTGGCCCTACTGGCTCTAGCTGCTCGAGAATTTGGTTTCATCACCGAACTGGATGTACTTAAACCCCGGCCGGGCACCGCATTCATCTACAGCCCGAACTGGTGGTCATTCTTGGTTGCCATTGTCGCTGGTGCCGCTGGCGTGCTGTCCTTGACCTCCTCGCGCACCAGCGGACTGGTTGGCGTATTCATTTCGGTTACGACAATCCCCGCCTCGGGCAATATCGCGATCGCGGCCGTTTTCGGTCTCTGGCCTGAAGTTATTGGCAGCGCCGCACAACTTGGTATCAATATTGCCGGGATGGCTCTTGCCGGATGGCTGACCTTACTGTTTCAGCAAGTTGTGTGGTCTCGAGTTAATGCGCCGCTAGCGAAGCGCGCACGACCACCGCAATCGACTCACTAATTATCTCGGCCTCACCCAAACTTGGAGCCTCAACCATTACCCGGATAACCGGTTCGGTGCCCGATGGCCGCAGCAATACGCGACCCCTATCGCCCAATGTACTCGCGGCTTGAGCCACTGCTTCGTCCACCTCTTTGCAGCCTTCCAGTCGGGTGCGGTCGACGCCTTCGACGTTGATCAGCACCTGCGGGAGTTTGGTTACCGCTGTAGCAAGTTGCCCGAGTGACCTACCGGTCTGTGCTACCCGAGCAAGTAAATGCAGGGCGGTAAGAAGTCCGTCGCCGGTAGTTGCAAAGTCACTCATCACTATGTGGCCACTTTGCTCGCCGCCAAGAACAAAACCGTTCGCCCGCATCTCTTCCAGCACGTAGCGATCACCGACTCCGGTTTCAACCACCAAGATATTTGCCTCGCGCATAGCGATTTTAAAACCTAGATTGGCCATGACCGTAGAAACGACGGTGTTCTCGACCAGCCGACCGGCGTCGCGCATGGAGATCGCGAGAATGGCCAGTATGTGATCTCCGTCGACAATCTGGCCAAGTTCGTCAACGGCTAGGCATCGATCAGCGTCACCATCATGTGCGATACCAGCATCAGCGCCATGCTCGATCACTGCCGCAACCAGGTCTTCGAGATGGGTGCTGCCGCACCCGTCATTAATATTGAGCCCATCAGGTGATGCGTGGATTGCGATAACTTCGGCCCCGGCTCTTCTCAGGACCTCCGGGGCAATCACTGATGCAGCTCCGTTGGCGCAGTCAACAACAATCTTCAACCCGGTTAGATCATTGGGAAGGCTGCCTAGTAAATGCTGCTCATATGCAGATATCGCGCCATGGTCTAAGCGCACCCGACCCACCTGATCACCGATCGGTCGATCCCACGGTTCACTAAGTCGCGCCTCGATGGCGTTTTCGATCTCATCGTCGAGCTTTAAGCCACCGCGATTGAAGAACTTGATGCCGTTATCTGGCATTGGATTATGCGAGGCCGACAACATGACCCCAAGATCTGCATCCAGGGAATTCGCTATATATGCAACTGCGGGAGTAGGGACAACCCCAAGCAAGACAACGTCAACTCCGGCACTCGCGAGGCCAGCAACAACCGCGGCTTCGAGAAATTCACCACTTGCGCGGGTATCGCGACCAACCACAGCCACCGGCCGATGCCCAGCAAATGCGCCGACATCACCGAGCACATGGGCGGCGGCAACAGAAAGATCTAGGGCTATTTCGGCCGTGAGATCCCGATTCGCCAGGCCCCGAACACCATCGGTACCGAAGAGCCGGCCCAATGGGTTAGCGCTTGCTGTACTGGGGAGCCTTACGGGCCTTCTTCAGGCCGTACTTCTTGCGCTCCTTGATACGTGGGTCGCGGGTCAAGAAGCCGGCCTTCTTCAGGCTCGCACGATTGCCTTCGGTGTCGATGCCGTTGAGGGCGCGAGCGACGCCAAGGCGCAGTGCACCCGCCTGACCGGACACCCCGCCACCGTTTATCCGGGCGATGACATCGAACTTGCCTTCGGCTCCTAGTGTCACGAACGGGTCATTGACGAGTTGTTGGTGCACCTTATTCGGGAAGTACTCGTCAAGGGCGCGACCATTGATGGTCCACTTGCCGGTACCAGGAACCATGCGCACGCGGGCAACGGCTTCCTTGCGGCGACCGATAGCAGCCCCTGGTGCGACCACGATGTCGCGTGCGGCGACCGCGCGGTTAACGGGAGTTTCGGAGGTGTACTCCGATGGAGCATTTTCAACTAAGTCAATATCGACGTCTACATCTTCAATCATGGCCTCGGACACTGCCGCGGATCCTTTCGTGTTGGCTCGGCCGGAAATTACTGAGCGACCTGGGAAATCGTGAACGGCAGCGGTTGCTGGGCCGTGTGTGGGTGCTCAGACCCGGAGTACACCTTCAGCTTCTTGATCTGCTGACGGCCGAGCTTGTTGTGCGGGAGCATCCCCTTGACGGCCTTTTCGAGCACGCGGCGCGGATTGGTCTCCAAAAGTTCGGCGTAGTTGGTTGCGCGCAGGCCGCCCGGGAAACCCGAATGGCGGTAGTCCATCTTCTGCTGCTTCTTTGAACCGGTCAGCGCAACTTTCTCAGCGTTGATGATGATGACGAAATCACCGGTATCAACATGTGGCGCGAATGTGGTCTTGTGCTTACCTCTTAGCAATGTCGCAGCTTGGGAGGCGAGGCGGCCGAGCACGATGTCGGTTGCGTCAATAACGTGCCAGGTGCGGTTGATCTCACCAGACTTGGGGCTGTACGTGCGCACGGGACGCCACCTTTACATTTGCTCGTTGGGACTACAGTTTTTTGTGCATTTTCAGTGCAGTTGCGGCCGGCCGAAGCCGGACCCCGGGACCGAGCCCCGGAACCGAACTCGAAGTGCGACCCCCAAGGGTACCCACGTAAGCAGGCGCCCACCAAATCGGGTGTACCTACCCGGTTAATCCCCGGTAATCTTCACCAGCCGGACCAAACTGGTTCATCGGACACTGCCACCGAGCCGTCCCTGCCAAAGATCAAGAATCTATCGAAATTGCGGGCAAACCAGCGGTCGTGGGTCACGGCCACCACACTTCCGTCAAAGGCGTTTAGGCCGATCTCTAGGGCCTCGGCGCTGGCTAGGTCCAAGTTGTCTGTGGGCTCATCAAGTAGCAGCATTGTCGCCCCAGAGAGCTCTAGGAGCAGGATCTGGAAGCGCGCCTGCTGACCCCCGGACAAAGTATCGAAAACTTGCTCCCCGGCCGCGGCCAACTCATAGCGGTCCAAGGCCCGAGCCGCCAATTCCCGGGGCAGCCCTACCCGCCGCCCATCCCCGCGATGAAGAACTTCAAGCAGGGTTCGCCCCGCTAGATCAGGTCGCACATGGGTCTGGGCGAACCACCCCGGCCGCACCCGCGAACCTAAACGCACCGAGCCACTATGCGCAACTTCGGGTATCGCTACCTCACCCACCGGTTGATGTTCGATGTCTGGGTCTGACCCGCCGCGGGCAAGGAGCCGAAGTAGATGGGACTTACCGGAGCCGTTAGCGCCAAGAACCGCTAATCGCTCACCGAACCAAATCTCCAAATCAAATGCTTCGGTGAGCCCCGTTAGCTCAAGGTGCTCGGCAACGACCGCGCGTTTTGCCGTGCGACCACCGTGTAGACGCATGTTTACGTTCTGCTCACGTGGCACCTCAAGTGGTGGCCCAGCCTCCTCGAACTTTTTCAGCCGAGTGACCGCGGCTTGATACCGCGAGGCCAGGCCATCGTTGAACTTCGCTTTTTCACGCAGAGTCAAAACCAAGGCACGTAGTTTTATAAGTTCTTCGTCCCACCTGCGTCGCAGCTCTTCCAAGCGCGAGAAGCGCTCACGACGCGCCTCATGGAATGAATCGAAATTGCCCCCGTGCACCCAGACGCTATTGCCGGCGGCACCCAACTCGACACTGACAACATGGGTTGCTGCTTGATTTAGTAATTCACGATCATGTGAGATTAAGAGCACTGTTTTCGCCGTCGTTTTGAGTTGGTGCTCAAGCCAGATTTTACCCGGCACATCTAGGTAGTTATCCGGCTCATCGAGTAACAGCACCTCCTCGACTCCGCGAAATAAGTACTCGAGCACTATCCGCTTTTGCTCACCACCCGAAAGGGTGCTCACGCGGCGATTGCGAACAGTTTCGAAATTCTCCCCCATCGCGGCCATCGACACCACATCCCAAGTCACTTCGGCTTCATAGCCACCTGCATCGCCAAAATCTGCAATGGCCCCCGCATAAGACATTTGTGAAGGTTCGTCATCGGTTTCCATCAGGCGCAGTTCAGCGGCGTCAAGATCGGCCGCCGCATTGCGCAGCAGCGTAGGACTCACCGTAAGCAATAAATCACGGACCGTGCCTTCGTGCATCTGCCCGATGAATTGCCTCATCACCGCGAGCCGGCCGCTGTGCACAATCGCGCCGGAGTCCGGTGCGATGTCTGCGGCAATCATGCGAAGTAGAGTGGTCTTGCCGGCTCCGTTTGGGCCAACTAGTGCAGCTACCGCACCGTCTGGGATGCGAAATGTGATGTCGTCTAGAAGTACCCGGCCATCGGGGAGGCTGTAACTTACGTGCTGAACATCAATGTGACTCAAGCCTCTGGCTCACTTAATGTTCGGCGTTGCTTCGTTTGTAATTGCCGATCCAGTAGTTGACCATCAGGCGGATAACCGACTTCCTCGAGTACTAACGGGAATGGCGGCATCACGGTGGCCCCCCGAATACCTGAAGTGAGCATCTCAAAAGGCCAAGTGACCGGCTTGCGTCCATCACCAACCGGCAAGAGCGCACCGATCAAACTACGCACCATCGAATGACAAAAGGCATCTGCGGTAACTGTGATCACAATGTCACTACCAACTCTTTGAGAATGCAGATCAAGCAACTCCCGAACCGCCGATGCTCCTTCACGCATCTTGCAATAGGCGGTGAAGTCGTGCTCGCCGAGTAGTGGCCTAGATGCTGAATTCATTAGTTCAAGGTCTAGCGACTTACCCCATTGCAGCACCTGTCCGCGATCAAGTGGGGCAGGGCCGATCGGGCTATCCGAAACTCGGTAAGTGTACCTGCGCCACAGGGCCGAGAACCGAGCGTCAAACTCATTCGGGACGGCGCATATGGCTAGTACTCTGATGTCATCGGGTAGTGCCCGATTGAGCCGCCAGGTGTCTAAGTCGGTTGGCCAATTCGTGACATCAATGTGTGCTACCTGGCCACGAGCATGCACACCCGCGTCGGTGCGCCCCGCGCACGTGATCTCAACCTCAGCGCCAACTAAGTTCGCGAGAATTTGCTCAAGAACACCTTGCACCGTGCGCAGTTCGCGTTGCCGCGCCCAGCCGGCAAATTCCCGACCGTCGTAGGCGATGTCCAGCCGGAATCGACTCATCGGGTCAAGATGAAACAGCCCGCTACCGGATGATCCGGCGGCGGGCTGCTGCAAAGCATGATGTTCGGTCAGGACTTTTCTGAGGCTGCTTCGGCGGCGTCAATTTCTTCGGCGACCGGGGTCACCTCTACATCAGCAACTTCAACAGGTACAACCGGCTCAACAGCTACAGCCGGGGTCACCGTCTTGGCGGCGCGCTTGGCCGCAGCTGTTGCCTCGGCAATAACTTGCTCGGTCAACGGCTCAACCAATTCGATGACGGCCATAGGAGCGTTATCGCCCTTGCGGGGTCCAATCTTGGTGATTCGGGTGTAGCCACCCGTACGAGTTGCGAAACTCGGTCCAATTTCGGTGAAAAGGGTATGCACGACTGACTTATCGCGGACCACCGTCAGCACCCGGCGCCGAGCATGAAGATCTCCACGCTTGGCGAAAGTGATTAAGCGCTCGGCGAGGGGGCGCAGGCTCTTGGCCTTGGCTTCCGTCGTCGTGATCTTGCCGTGCTCAAACAACGCGGTTGCCAAGTTGGCCAGCATTAACCGCTGGTGGGCCGGGCTCCCGCCCAGACGAGGACCCTTAGTTGGCGTAGGCATTGTGTTTCTCCTGTCGAAATTCGTTCAGTGGTTACAGCTGGATTAAAGTTGCTCATCCTCGGCAAAGGCCGAGTCATCCTCGACGATTTCTTCAACAACGAAAACTGGTTGAGCGACTTCGGCTACCGCCAAAGGCTCGAAATCCTCATCGTCGTAATCATCATCTTCGTAGTAGACGGCGGCACCTGGATCAAATCCGGGCGGGCTGTCTTTAAGCCCTAGGCCTAGGCTGGTGAGCTTGACCTTGACTTCGTCAATTGACTTGGTGCCGAAGTTGCGAATGTCAAGTAGATCGGCCTCGCTACGGGTGATTAGTTCACCAACCGTGTGGATGCCCTCACGCTTTAGGCAGTTGTATGAACGAACCGTCATGTCAAGTTGCTCGATCGGCGTGGACAACTGCTCAGCGACGAACGAGTCGGTCGGCGATGGGCCGATGTCAATTCCTTCAGCCTCGAGGTTGAGCTCGCGCGCCAAGCCGAACAGCTCGACCAGAGTCTTACCCGCTGACGCAATCGCATCGCGTGGGCGCATTGACTGCTTTGTCTCAACGTCAATGACCAGCTTGTCGAAGTCGGTGCGCTGCTCAACGCGGGTGGCCTCAATCTTGTAGGTGACCTTGAGCACCGGTGAGTAGATCGAGTCAACCGGGATCCGGCCGATCTCTTGACCTGCCTGCTTATTCAAAGTTGCCGAGACATAGCCGCGGCCACGCTCTACGACGAGCTCGATCTCAAGCTTGCCCTTGCCATTTAAGGTTGCAATATGCAGGTTAGGGTTATGCACTTCAACGCCCGCGGGTGGCTGTATATCAGCCGCTGTCACATCACCGGGGCCTTGCTTGCGTAGGTACATAACTACGGGCTCATCATGCTCACTTGAAACCACCAGTTGCTTGATATTCAAGATCACCTCGGTCACATCTTCCTTGACCCCGGGAATCGTGGTGAACTCATGAAGGACACCATCGATTCGCAGACTTGTAACAGCGGCACCCGGTATCGAAGACAACAGGGTGCGGCGAAGTGAGTTACCCAAGGTATAGCCGAATCCTGGCTCCAGTGGCTCAAGTACAAAACGCGAGCGGAACTCGCTGATTGGCTCTTCGGTAAGTATTGGTCGCTGACTAATAAGCACGAGGTACTTCCTTCCCGCGACGACCGTTATATGACATCGCGATGTTGCCGTGTGAGTTCGAGCCGGGTGGCTCGAACTCGAATTACTTGGAGTAGAGCTCGACGATCAGTTGTTCGTTTACCTGGGTGTCGATAACTGCGCGCGCCGGCAGCGAGTGCACCAAAATGCGCATCTGTGACGGAATCACTTCGAGCCATGCCGGCACCGGGCGATCGCCAATTTCGGCGTGAGCGATGACAAATGGGGTCATCTCGCGTGAACCCACGCGCACCTCAACGATGTCGTTCGGCGAAACGCGGTACGAAGGGATATTGACCTTGTGACCATTGACCAACATGTGGCCGTGAGTGACCAACTGGCGGGCCATGTCGCGTGACTTAGCAAACCCAGCCCGGAACACGACGTTGTCAAGGCGCGACTCCAAAATGCGCAGGAGATTCTCACCGGTCTTGCCCGATTGGCGCTGGGCCTCTAGGTAGTAATTAGAGAACTGCTTCTCGAGCACGCCATACATACGGGTGGCCTTTTGCTTCTCCCGAAGCTGCAGCAGGTACTCGCTGTCCTTTGAACGGCCGCGACCGTGCTGACCGGGGGGGTAAGGACGCTTCTCAAATGGGCACTTTGGTGACTCGCACTTAGAGCCCTTGAGGAAGAGCTTCATCTTTTCGCGGCGGCAGCGCTTGCAATCCGCATCGGTGTATCGCGCCATGGGTAATTGTTCTCCTAGCTCTCAGTGTTTCTCTGCGCGATCAGACGCGTCGACGTTTGGATGGGCGGCAACCGTTGTGGGGTACCGGACTGACATCGGAAATCGAGCCAACTTCAAGGCCCGTTGCCTGTAGCGAGCGAATGGCCGTTTCGCGGCCTGAGCCTGGACCTTTGACGAAGACATCGACCTTGCGCATCCCGTGCTCCATCGCCCGGCGCGCTGCGGCCTCAGCTGCGAGCTGCGCGGCGAATGGGGTGGACTTACGGCTGCCCTTGAATCCAACCTGGCCGGCACTCGCCCATGCGATGACCGCACCCGTGGGATCAGTGATCGACACGATGGTGTTGTTGAAGGTGCTCTTGATATGAGCATGGCCGTGTGCCACGTTCTTCTTTTCTTTGCGCCGCACCTTTTTGGCTGGCGCCTTGCTGCCTGACTTCGGGGCCATTGCTCGCTCTCCTGGGATTCTCGTCTGTGGTTTTTGGGGTGAAGGGACGGCTTACTTGCCGACCTTCTTCTTTCCGGCGACGGTCTTACGCGGGCCCTTTCGGGTTCGGGCGTTGGTGTGAGTGCGTTG
>CAFABK010000025.1_pt1 | contig 19494 bp, 19 predicted proteins | sample 7267871 | NCBI WGS metagenome assembly CAFABK01 (sample SAMEA6814009, study PRJEB35770) | freshwater metagenome | biome: Freshwater; feature: Freshwater reservoir; material: water | place: Czech Republic | collected 2016-04-20 | depth 30m m | reverse complement strand
TTTCCGCTTCTTTTGCGGTGCCCAGATTGTTGGTGTCGATCGCCCCGGCCTGCCGATCTAATCCCCGGCTCGTCCGTGCGGGGGCTAGTAGGACTTGGGTAACCCGAGAACATGTTGGCCTAGATATGCGAGCACCAGATTGTTGTTAATTGGCGCGACTTGATACAACCGGGTCTCCCTGAATTTTCGCTCGATGTCGTATTCGACCGCGAAACCGAATCCGCCATGGGTATCCATTGCGGCATTAGCGGCAGCCCATGATGCTTCGGAGGCAAGTAATTTCGCCATATTTGCCTCACTCGCACAAGATTTACCGGCATCGTATTTTGCGGCAGCGTCAAAGCGCACTAGGTCGGCAGCTCTTAGTTGGGCGTACGCCTTGGCTAGGGGGAACTGGACGCCCTGATTCGAGCCGATCTGCCGATCGAAAATAATTCGCTCATTCGCGTATGCCACAGCCTTTTCTAGCAGGTACCTACCATCGCCTATGCACTCTGAAGCGATCAGGATGCGCTCAGCGTTCATGCCATCAAGGATGTACCGAAACCCTTTACCAGCCTCGCCAATAAGGGCCTCAGCGGGGATTACCACATTATCGAAGAAGACCTCGGTGGTGCTGTGATTGATCATGGTCTTGATTGGCTTGATGGTGATGCCGTCGACTTTACGCATGTCGACTAGAAAAGTTGACAGGCCCTCGGTGGGCTTCGCGCACTCGTCGTACGGGGTGGTTCGGGCCAGCAACAACATGAGATCCGAATAAAGCGCGCGCGACGTCCAGATCTTCTGCCCGTTGACGCGCCAGCCTTCGGGCACCTTTTCAGCTTTGGTAGTAATGCGAGTTGTCTCGGACCCAGCCCCTGGCTCGGTAACGCCGAATGCCTGCAGGCGCAGGCGGCCGGCCGCGATCTCTGGCAGGTACTGCTGTTTTTGTTCGGCACTGCCGTGGCGTAAAACGGTGCCCATGACGTACATCTGCGCGTGGCAAGCAGCTGGGTTGCCACCGGAGGCGGATATCTCCTCGAGGATTACCGAGGCCTCGGTCAAAGTGGCACCGCCGCCGCCATACTGCTTGGGGATCAAGGCACCGAGGAATCCGGCCGCGGTGATGGCTGCTACAAACTCGCTTGGGTAAGTGTCGGGCTCGAGGTCGCGCCAGTAGGCGCCGGTGAAGTTAGCGCAAACCTGCCGCACACCTGACCGGAGATCTTCATGCTCAGTGTCTTCGGTCCATTTCACGGGGCTATTTGTACCACGGTGGTATGTGTGGTGCATGGAGTAAGTGAATTATCTGGATCGCTCTGCCAGCAGAATGCCAAACAACACTATTAGCGCACCGATTATCTGGACCGGTGTCATTATCTCGCCCAGAGCAAGCCAAGCGATAGCGATAGCGATCAGTGGCTCGATCATGCCTATAACCGAGGCTTGCGAGGCGCGGATATGCCGCATTGAGGTGACCAATAAAAGGTAGGGCACGGTGGTGCCAAGTACGAGTAGACACGCGAGAAGCGCCCATATCGGGAACGCGCCATCATCGGGACCAAGCGGATAGCCGACCCCGGTGAGACTCTCCCATGGAAACGACCACCAAGGTTGCAGAATCGCCCAAAAAGCAGCCGAAGCTCCAAAGCCCCACATGGTAAGAGATACGACGTCGCGCGGGTGGGCGGAGTGCAGTTGCTTATCGGCGAGGATGTAGTAAAGAGCGAGTGCGATTGCGGACACGAAAGCGGCGGTGACGCCGAATACATTTAACGTGAACCCAAGCCAGACTTGAGCAACGATTGCCAGCCCGGTTAAAGCCAAGACGAGACCGACCCATAATGTTTTTCGGGTCGCCTGCTTCATGCCGAATCGGAACCACAGCGCCACCATAATCGGCGCCGTGAACTCAATCAGCAGGGTGACACCAACGGGCAGGGTCTGGAGTGCGACGAAATAGAGGTACTGGGTCACGGCAACACCAATTACCCCGTAAACAAGAAGTACCGGCAGTTCCTTCTTGGTGATTCGCAGCGCAGCGGGTCGCGTGATTGCTATCAGCAAGAAAAGCATTAGAAATGCAGAACTAACGCGAATCTGTGACAACCGCGCAGCGTCTATACCGGTGAGCAGTAGTGACTTAGAGACTGTACCGTTTAATGCGAATAGAAATACTGCAGCCAGATAAAGAATGTACCCGGTCATCGGATGCTGCTGCTTCGCTGGTGTGATCCCAGTCAGTGGTTCAGCAATATCACTCACCTGGTTAGCACCTGCTGATAAATACCCACAGTGCGTTCGGCGATGGCGGCCCACCCAAAATCTGATTGGGCGCGGCTACGACCGGCTACACCCATCGCGGTGGCTCGGGATGGGTCGGCAACAAGTGAGCTCACCGCTGCGGCGAGGTCTCGTTCAAATCCAGCAGGGTCACGGGCTTCATATGAAACAAGCAGGCCGGTTTGGCCGTCAACTACAACGTCGGGGATCCCGCCGACCGCGCTGGCAACCACCGCCGTTTGGCATGCCATGGCTTCTAGGTTGACGATACCGAGGGGTTCGTAGATGGAGGGGCAAACAAAAGCGAGTGCACCGGAGAAAAGTTTGATAAGGGTGGGTCTGGCAACTTGATCTTTTAGCCACACCACACTTTCCTCACCGCGTGCTGCCCGGAGCTGGTCAACGGCTTCGGCGGTCTTGGCAGCGATTTCCTCGTTGTCTGGGGAGGAGGCGGCCAAGACCAGCACTAGATCATCGGGAAAGCTGCGGGCCGCGTTGAGCAGGTGCACGATGCCTTTTTGCTGCGTTATGCGTCCGACGAAAAGCACATATGGACGGGTGCCGTCGATGCCTAGCTCAGTAAGAGCGATGGGGTCTGGGGTAGGTGAGTAGAGATCAGTGTCGATGCCATTGTGAATGACATGGACGGTGGCTGGGTCGACAAAAGGGTAGGTGTTCAGCACGTCGGCGCGCATGCCATTGCTGACGGCGATGATGGCATCGGCACTGGCGTAGGCGGTGCTCTCAACCCACGACGAAACTCGGTACCCGTCGCCGAGTTGCTCTTGCTTCCAGGGGCGAAGTGGTTCAAGTGAGTGAGCAGTCAGAACATGGGGCACACCGTGCAGCAGGGCGCCCGTGTGCCCGGCCAAATTGGTGTACCAGGTGTGAGAGTGCAGCAGGTCTAACCCAGCGGTGGCCGCGGCCATTTCGAGGTCGACCCCGAGCACCCCAAGTGCCGGATTAGCCGAGATGAGTGCGGCGGGCACCTGGTGGGCGGTGGCATCGGGGCGATCGGGCCCAAAACAATGGACCTCGACATCAACCAAGGGCCGCAGGTGCGCCACTAATTGGTCCACGTGTACCCCGGCTCCTCCGTAGATCTCCGGGGGCCACTCGCGGGTCAGCATTCCCACCTTCATGACATGAGCATAGGGACTCCGTGAGAACAATCGTGTCACGCACTTAAGCGGGATCTTCGCACGTAAGCGGGTTAAGGTTCGACCGTGAGCTCAGGCCCGCACGTCCTCGCTATGGTGCTTGCCGGTGGCGCCGGTAAACGACTGATGCCGCTGACGGCCGACCGAGCGAAGCCAGCGGTGCCTTTTGGTGGCTCCTATCGCCTAATCGATTTTGTACTTTCCAACCTCATTAACGCTGGCCTGCGTCGAGTATGCGTACTGACCCAGTACAAGTCACACTCACTTGACCGCCACGTGACTACCACCTGGCGTATGTCGACTCTGCTTGGGGATTACGTCACACCGGTGCCGGCGCAGCAACGCCTTGGACCACGTTGGTATACCGGTAGTGCTGACGCAATATTCCAAAGCTTGAATTTAGTTTATGACGAGCAGCCTGACTACGTGGTCGTGTTTGGTGCTGATCACGTCTACCGCATGGATCCAATGCAAATGATCGAGGCGCATATTGACGGAGGTGCTGGCGTTACAGTTGCGGGTATTCGCATGGCGAAATCACAAGCGAGCCAGTTCGGTGTTATTGAAGCGGCACCAGATGGCCGTCACATTAAAAGTTTCGTAGAGAAGCCGATTAGTCCGCCGACCATACCCGGCGACGACGAAAATTGCTATGTCTCCATGGGAAACTATGTTTTTTCAACGGATGTGCTCCTGGAAGCTTTGCGAGTTGATGCGACTGATACCTCTTCGATTCATGACATGGGAACAAATATCATCCCGATGCTTACCGCCGAAGGCTTGGCGCAAGTCTATGACTTCGCAGCGAATTACGTACCGGGTGAGACCGATCGCGATAAGGGCTACTGGCGAGACGTAGGCAGCCTCGACAGTTACCACGACGCGCATATGGATCTTGTATCAGTGCATCCGATTTTCAATTTATACAACCGGCGTTGGCCGATTCTCACAAATCTGCCTTCACTGCCGCCAGCAAAATTTGTTGAGGGTGGCAATGCCCACGATTCCATGGTGGGAGCCGGCACTGTTATTTCGGGTGCTCACGTTAGAACTTCGGTGGTTTCATCGAGTGTGACCATCGGCACCGGTGCTTATGTGGAAGGCAGTGTGATCATGCCTGGCGTGCGCATTGGCCGCGACGCAGTTGTGCGGAGGGCGATCCTTGACAAGAATGTGGTCATTCCCGATGGCGCGCAGGTTGGGGTAGATCTTGAGCGCGATCGCGGGCTTTACACCGTCAGCGATGCTGGCGTCGTGGCCCTTGGCAAAGGGGTCACGGCTGAGCGCTAGCGGTGCATTTATTGAGTACCAGTTCGTGAGAGACTTAGTAAACCATGCGTAAGTTCCCTAGGTGGCGTCCAGCGGCGGCGCTATTAGCCTTTATCTGCTCGGTTGGCGCACTTATCCCGCCCGGGGCACAAGCGGCACAAGGGGCACAAGCCGCGGCGCCGCTCGTAGCGCCTCGAATAGTCGGGGGCACCCCCACCACCATCAACGTGGTGCCGTGGCAGGTGCTCCTGATTGCCGGAGGCAAACTTTGCGGCGGCTCAATTATTTCAAGTACCTGGATCTTGACTGCGGCCCATTGCGTTTACGGGCTGAACCCCGCACAAGTTTCGGTGTATAGCGGCATTTCAAACAATGCCCAGCGCGCCTCGGTCGCACCGATTGGTGCGGGCAGTATTGCGGTGCACCCAGGGTTTGCGCCACCTTCATATGGCAACGACATCGCACTTATCTCCCTGAATTCGCCTATCGTCACCGGGCCTAATGCACAGGTAGTAGCGCTGCCAATAGCGCAGGATCCAGCCACCTGGCCCCCTGTTGGTACCGAGGCCACCATTAGTGGGTGGGGTGTTACTAGTTTTAATGCACCTTCCACAAATGACCAACTATTGAAAGCCACTGTGCAGGTGCTGGCACCGCCGACTGCCGCATGTGGTGAATACGGAACTGGCTTTGACGGTTTCTTATCACTGTGCGCGGGCTCTCAAGCCGGTGGCGTTGACACCTGCCAAGGTGATAGCGGTGGGCCACTGGTAATAAATGTCGGCGGTGTGCCGCTATTGGCGGGAGTAACGAGCGTCGGTTTCGAGTGTGCGCGGGCAAACTTTCCGGGCATTTATTCACGCACGAGTACCTTCATCCCGTGGATCCGGGGATTTGTTGATATACCGGTAACAGCTCCGATCCCACCAGCGGACCTGCAAGTCGCTGCGGTCGCTGGGGCTCAGGCGGTGGTCAGTTGGACAGCGTCGGTCAATAACGGTGGTGCGGCAGTGGCCTCGTATACCGCACTTGCTGCGCCAGGTGGCGCAATGTGCACCACCGCCGAAGTTACCTGTGCGGTCACAGGGCTAGTACCGGGCAAGACTTACGCGTTCACCGTTAGTGCGTCTAACTCCATAGGGCCGGGGCAGGCATCGGTGGCATCAGCTCCCGTCGTCGCAGTTTCCGGAACATCAACCGTTGGCCGCACAGTGAAAGCCAAAACTGTTGTTAAGTGGGCCGATCTTAAGTATTCATCGGGTGCAAAATTAAGTACTTCAACCGCCAAGATTTGCAAGGTTGCCAAATCGGGAGTTCTCATGCGCGCGGCCGGTACTTGTGTAATTGCAGTTCGGTCGGGCGGTAAGCGGGGCACCGCATTTATCGGAGTTTTGTAGCCGCCTAGCTTTCGGCAGCATCATGGCGCTCAACGGCTATCACGCGGGGGCGCTCATCTTCATGAAACACTCGATGCGCCACGATAAAACTACCGGGAGATAGTTTGGTGTCCCAGACAGCCGGATCAACGTCCACATCCAATGCGCCGGTTAATGCATCCATCAGAGCCGGTAGCACAGGCCGATGCGAACAAATAACCGTAGGTTGTGAGTGCAATGAAAGCTGCTTCATGCGTTTACGCACCTTCCTCTCGTCCTGTTCGAACCCTTCTTCGCTGAGATCAAGCTCTTGCTGTATGTCTGTGCCCAATAATTTCGCAAGCGCTTTAACGGTCTCAAGGCAGCGGGTGGCGTCAGATGAGTGAACCGATTCAATCCCGAATGCATTTAGTACCGGAGCCAAAGTCTTTGCTTGTGATTTGCCCTTGCTGGTCAGTGGGCGAGAGGCGTCGTGGGCACCCTTAAAGTCCGCGCGTTTAACTGCCTGGGCGTGGCGCAAGAAAACCAGCGGGACGGTTGGCTGGAGCGCGGCAGCTGCCTCAACGGTGTCGGCATCATGCTCATAGGTGAGTCGGTTCCGAGCCTGCGCTACGGGCAGCCACTGGATTTCATCTACCTCATCATTTGGTACGAACGGTTCGTTACTTCGGGCTGACGCCACCCAGTACTGCACCTGCTTTGGGCGACCGAGTGCGTTGTAGGTCAAGGTGGGAAGTGGAGCTCCTAGCCGTGGTAAGTAACTGGACTCCTCCATGCACTCGCGCACGGCTGCAGCGAGTACATGCTCCCCCGGATCAACCTTTCCCTTCGGCAGCGACCAGTCTTGTCGTCGCGGCCGGTGCACGATTAGGACTTCACGGTGGTCGGGCGCCCCCCGAAGTAGTACGACCCCTGCAGCGCGGACTAATTCTTCGCTTGCCACCTGACTAAACCAACCCTGAATTCTTCGCTGCCTTGCGGACCTTGGGCCAGAGCTTGGCGAAGTCATCTCGGTAGTCCATTTCGCGATCTACCTCATATGCGTACAACCGCCCGAGCATGAAGGCTGTTGGACCGCCCGATTTCCCGGACAGCTCGAGGAGCAGATGTTGTGCGATGTAGGTGTCCTGATGGTCACCGAGGACTTCGGTGACATCGGCCAGCGCGCGACCGAACGCCGCTGCTGCGGGACCGAAAATTGGGGATACGGCTTCGACCGCATATCGCGCCCGTTTGGCTTTGATACGAGCGCGATGCCATGCGGGGCTCGGGGTGTCGATTTGGAGTCCGCTTACGGATTTGCGTAGTGCCGACCACTCACGCGACACGAGGTTAGGCAGCACCTCCTCGCAGGGCAAGTATGCGTGATCCAAAACTTGCGGCTCGCGCGCTGCGGCTACTAGGTCTTCTAGTAAATATTCATGCCGGTCGCTACGAAGTGCCGCAAGGGCACCTGCGCGGGCGCTCTTAAGGCGGGCATTAAGCCATGCTGTGATTGCGGCCGGGGCTAATTCATCGCTGGGGTCAAGAACCGTCGCGTCTTTAATGAGCCGCTTAAGTAGAACTTCGGTATCGCGGATTGCGCCGAGCTCTTGAGCCATCCAGGCAAGTTCTTCGGTCAGTGTTGAGGTCCAGTCCGCCTCGAGGAGCGGACCAAATGTGCGGAGCGTGCTGCGAAGTCTGCGTGCAGCAACTCGCATTTGATGGACGGAGTCCTCGGTATCACGTCGTACGCCGACATCCGCGAAAAGTAAATGCCTAGCGTGATCGCCGATCATCGAGCGGATGGCGTCAATGGCGACCCCCTCGCGGGTGGTCATCGCTATTATCGGGATATCAGGAGGCGAGGTAGCGCGGGCGCCAAGTGCGCTCGCAGCCTTACTTGTTGAACCGGGAACAGCGCCGCCGCTGATAAAAGCGTTTGCGATTTTTTCCATTAGGGCAAGTGCACCTTGGTCTTCGGCGTCGAGTGCCTCGACTTCGATTTCACGGAAGCTCGTCGTCGTCTGGTTAGCGGTCTCAGAAACCACAACCTGGTCATCGACGATTTCGATGACCGAGGTGCCGTTGGAATCGGAAACGAGATATGGCGTGCGCACTGTGGTTACCGTCACCACCGGCAGCAACTGTGCATCGCGCACCAGTGGCGAGACGATGTCAGCGAGGGTAGCTGGCACTACGCCAGGTGCACCAGCGTTTAGTGGCAGCGTGACTTCATCCCGCGAGGACCCATCAGCTTTGGCAACGGGGAGTTTCAGATGCCAGCCGGCATCGGTACCACCAACGCGTCGGCGCAAGGTGATGCGCCATCTGAAGAGGCGAAGCTCTGGGGTGTCGTAGTAGACGGCGGTCATTTCAAATGGGTCGCCAGGTGTCCAGGATGAGATTACCCCGATGCTCACCAGATCCGGAAAGGTGAACTGCGCAGGCACCCGCAACTTACGCTCTACTTCACGGTGGACCGTCGGAGTTGTCACGGAGCTCCTAGATTCCCAGCAATAAGGGTTTCTTGGAAGTCAAGAAGTGTGGTGCCGTCGTCACCGCGGGTTCGGCGCGTCCACGAGCCATCGGCGTGTAGATCCCACGCCGAAGTACCGGCGTCAAATGCGAGGTCAAATAACGTGTTGATCTCCGCGACATGCCCTAGGTCGCGCAACTGAACCAACGCCTCTACCCGGCGATCAAGGTTGCGGTGCATCATGTCAGCCGAACCGATCCAAAGCTCAGGTATTCCGCCATTGTCGAAGCCGTAGCAGCGTGAGTGCTCGAGGAATCGACCGAGAATGCTGATCACTCGGATATTCTCACTTAGCCTTGGTACTCCAGGCCGCAACGAGCAGATGCCTCGCACCCACACTTCAATGGGCACCCCTGCCCCCGATGCTCGGTATAGCGCATCAACTACTCGCTCATCGACAAGCGCATTTACTTTGAATCTAATGCGTGCCGGGCGTCCTTGGGCATGGTGTTCGATTTCGCGCTCGATGCGATCCAGTAATCCCGAACGCACGGAGTGGGGCGCGACAAGTAATCGGTCATACTGGGTGTTCATTGAATAACCGGACAACACATTGAAAAGATTTGCTACGTCGTCGCCAACGGTAGTGCTGCAAGTTAGTAAGCCAAAATCCTCATACAGGCGCGCCGTCTTTGGATGGTAATTTCCGGTGCCGATATGGCAGTAGCGACGCAATTGGTCACCGTCATTTCGAACCACCATTGATATCTTGCTATGGGTTTTTAGGCCTACGAGCCCATAAACGACATGTACTCCCGCTTCTTCAAGCTTGCGGCTCCAGGCGATGTTATTTTCTTCATCGAAGCGAGCCTTAATTTCAACGATGGCAAGAACTTGCTTGCCCTCCTGGGCGGCGGTGATCAGCGCGTCGACGATCGGTGAGTCGCCGCTGGTGCGATAAAGAGTCTGCTTAATGGCAAGAACGTTTGGATCAATCGCTGCTTGCTCAAGAAATAGTTGCACACTCGTTGAGAATGAGTCATATGGGTGATGAAGTAAAATATCACGCTCGCGAATGCAGGCCAAGACATCGGGTGCGGATGAAGATTCAACACCGGCGAGTTGGCGTGAGGTCTTGGAAACATATTTGCGGAGCTTCAGGTCGTCGCGATCAAGTGAGTACAGATCCCAAAGGCCGGTTAGGTCAAGTGGGCCAGGTATCCGGAAGACTTCATGTTCGTTGACATCGAGTTCACTCATCAGCAATTCAAGTACGTGTGGGTCCATCGACTGTTCTACCTCTAGGCGAACGGGTGGGCCGAATCTGCGACGCATGAGCTCGCGCTCAAGTGCGAGCAGCAGGTTTTCCGCGTCATCCTCTTCGACTTCAACATCTTCATTGCGCGTGACTCGAAAAGAGTGATTTTGCAAAATCTGCATACCGGGGAATAGGTCGTCAAGGTGCGCACCCATTACATCTTCAAGGGGAACAAATCGTTGTGGTGCGACTTTAACGAACCTAGGCAATGAAGGCGGTACTTTCACGCGGGCGAACAACTCGGTGCCACTTACAGGATTACGCACCACTACCGCCAGGTTCAACGAGAGACCGCTGATATAAGGGAATGGATGTGAAGGGTCCACGGCAAGTGGTGTGAGAACCGGGAATACCTGCGCATCAAAGAATCTATTCATCTCGGCGCGTTCATTTTCGGCAAGGTCTTGCCAACGAAGCAACTCGATGCCGGCAGCTAATAGGCCCGGTAACACATCTGAGTGAAAGACTTGGGCTTGCTCTCGCTGCATCGCGTGGGCGCGTTCCCAGATATCTTCCAGAACTTCACGCGGGGTGTGGCCATTTGCGGCCCGAACCGCGATGCCGGTGGCAATGCGCCGCTTAAGCCCCGCGACTCGAACCATGAAGAACTCATCTAAATTGCTGGCAAAAATGGCGAGGAATTTGGCGCGCTCCAAGACTGGGAGCCGGTCGTCCTCGGATAACTCCAGCACCCGCTGGTTGAAGGCGAGCCAAGACAGCTCGCGGTCGAGGAAGCGGTCAACACTGGTTGTTGGGTCCGAGCCAGCCTCAGTTACTTGATTAGCGAGGTTCTCCTGGCTGGATGTCATGCCTAGATCGTCGCATAGTCAGGTGAACAATTTTTATCGAGTATCCCGTTGGTACAGCACATCGGTGTCCCAGCGGGCGAACCCCAGGCTGGAATAAAGCTTAAGGGCGGGGCCGTTGGTGGCATCTACGTAAAGCATGGCTTGGCTTAAGCCAAGATCGCGAAGGTGCTGCAGGCCGATTACGGTGAGGGCCCGACCTAATCCGGTACCTTGCCAGTGTGGGTCTACGCCAACCACGTACACCTCACCGAGTGCTTCGTGTGCATGAGCTTCATTTGCATGAGCTTCGTGTGCATGAGCTCCATTTGCATGAGCTACGTGCCCGGTCGCCCCATGTACTTTCGTCCAGTGAAATCCAGCGATGTCGCCGGTGTCATCTGAGATGGCAAGGATGAACCCGTCGGTTGAAAACCATGGTTCACCCATCCGGCTTTCAAGATCGGCAACGAGCCACCCACCTTGCTCGGGGTGGTTGGCAAAGGCTCGGCTGTTTATTTCGAGCCAAGCCTGAGCATCGAGGTCGGGGCTGAAAGTGCGAAGGCTGACGCCTGGCGGGAATACGGGCGGGCTAAGTGGTGTTCGCAGGGACCGGCGCATTTGCCAGAGCACGCGAGTGTTGATGAAGTTCATTGAACGCGCAAGTTCAATCGCCGCTAACTGTTCGCCATGTGCCCACAAGCGAAGCTTCTTATCGGGCACAGTACTAAGCATTGACTCGACTAGCTCACGCCCAATTCCGAGTCGTCGGTGATTTGGATGTACGGCTAGTTCGGCACTTGGACCAGCAACATCGTCGGTTGCATCTAGATGCGCGTATCCAACTAATACCCCACCCATGCGCATCAAGAAGTGCTGATCGTGATTGTCGCCGCCATGGTTTACGTGAAGCCAGACATGCTCCGAAAGCGGATGCAGGCCGTCAGCCTGCAGGACAACTGCAACTAGCTCTCTAATTTCCGCGACTTCAGCATCAGTCAGATGTGAAGTGACGTATAACTGATTAGACGGGTTCACGCATTCGGCTCACGAATGGGCTGAACTGAGATCAACAGAGGAGTCCAAAGTCGCGAGGGTTGAGTCGCTGGTGCGTTGTGGCACGAATCGGTAGCCAACATTTCGCACGGTACCGATTAGCGCCTCATCTTCAACGCCGAGTTTTGCGCGAAGACGACGCACATGTACGTCAACGGTGCGCGTGCCACCGAAATAGTCGTAGCCCCAGACTTCTTGCAAGAGCAGTGCACGGGTGAATACCCGACCAGCGTGTTGGGCCAAGTACTTTAGGAGTTCAAATTCTTTAAACGTGAGATCGAGAGTGCGCCCACGCAGTTTGGCTGTATAGGTTGCCTCATCGATCATGAGTTCGCCGCTGCGGATTTCTTCGGGCTCACCAGCGGGCACACCCTTGACTTCTTGGACCCGAGAGATTGCCAGACGCAGTCGGGCTTCAAGTTCAGCGGGTGAAGTGCTGTCGACGAGTACTTCGTCCATGCCCCAGTCCCACTGAATCGCCGATAGCCCGCCCTCGGTGGTTACCAAGATCACGGGTACGCCGACTCCGGTCTGACGAATCAGGCGGGTGAGCCCTCGGACGGCCGGAAGATCGCGCCGGCCATCAATTATCAAGACATCGCAATCGGGTGCGGACAGCAGCGCGGTGGGCTCGGCCGGCAAGGTGCGCACATGGTGGGCGAGCAGGCTGAGGGCAGGCAGCACCTCAGAAGATGGCTCCATAGCTCGGGTGAGCAGGACCAAGCGCATAAGGGCACCTTACCGTCAGGGAGAATGACTAGATGATCGCGGACCAGCAGGCAACCTTGATCGCGGCTGATGGCGTGCGCATTAGCGCCTCCCATTTCGCTGCTTCAGATACCAATGCGACCAGTGCTTTTGTGGTGGTGCATGGGTTCACGGGTGGGTGGCGCCAAGAACGGGTCCAAAAAGTTGTGATCCGGTTGCGCGAGTTTGGCGGAGTTGTTGCCCTCGATATGCGAGGGCATGGACGATCAGGTGGCACTTCAACTCTGGGTATGGATGAAGTTCATGATGTAGCAGCAGCGGTTAGCTGGGCGCGGGATCTTGGGTATCAGCGCGTTGTTTCCGTTGGCTTTTCGATGGGGGGGTCGGTGGTAGTGCGTGAAGCTGCATTGCACCGCGAGTCCAACGCCAATGTTGATGCCGTGGTGAGTGTGAGCGGCACCGCGTTCTGGTATTACCGCGGCACGCCAGTTATGCGGCTCGTGCATCGAATGGTGGAATCAAAATCTGGTCGAGCAGCAATGCGTGCCCGGGGTGTTCGCATAGGTTCGGCGCCGTGGCCGACACCTGCGCCTATTGCTCCTGTTGAAGCCGCAGCTAGGTTGGGTAAAATTCCTTTGCTGGTGGTCCATGGCACCATCGATCGGTACTTCCCGGTCGAGCACGCGCATGCGCTTTATCGCGCGGCCCTAGCGGGTGGCAGCACCCGGTCTGAGGAATGGATCATTGACGGATTCGGTCACGCTGAATCGGCAATAACTCTTCAAACGATTGACGAGATAGGGCGATGGGCTGTTAAACATTGCCAAGGGGAGCATCATCAGCTGAGAGTTGATTCATTATGACGGGCTTTTACCTCGTTCTTGCCATTCTTATTTCGGCTACTGCCTTTGGGCTGTGGTACCGCGCAAATAATGGACGTATGCGGACGACGGATATGCATACGGCGGGGGCTGATGAGCACGGCGGTGAAACGATAGATGCGCAAACAATCGGGGTGACCTTGGGCACGCGTGCCACGCTTGTGCAGTTCTCATCCGCTTTCTGCCAGCCCTGTCGAGCCACGAGACAAATTCTCGGGGAAGTTAGCGGTATGGTCGAAGGAGTTGCGCATATCGATATTGATGCGGAAGCAAACCTTGAGCTGGTTAGGGCACTCGATATTAGGCGCACGCCAACCGTGTTGCTGCTGGATGGTGCCGGGCGCATCCGCAAGCGCGCTAGTGGATTACCGAGAAAAGCTGATGTAATTGCGGCTCTAGGCGATCTCGATTAGTCTGCGAAAGATTTGCAATTAGGCCTAAGTCCCTAATAATAAAGGCAGGTTTGTGCCCACCAAATCGGCCCATATCTTTGGTTCATGACGATTTCAACCGGCGCAAACGCAGGCCTAACCTCAGCAACTGAAACCGGGCCTTGCACGCGGGTCAGCATTGATCCGCGTGGTCCCAGATTCGGTGGAGCTATCACAACTGTGGTGCTGGCCATCGCGCTAATTACCATGGGCACCGCATTTGGTATTGCAGTTATCGCCTGGCAGACGATTGTTTTTGCCTTGGGGGCCTTCATCGGATTACGTGCGCAGCCTTATGGCTGGCTATTTCGAACTTTCATTCAGCCACGGCTTCCCGCCCCGGCTGAGTTAGAAGATTCGGCACCACCGCGGTTTGCTCAGCTGGTCGGTTTTGGGTTCTTGGTCGTGGCGCTCGTAGCGGCTTTACTCGGTGGCACTTTGGTCTCGACTATTGCGGTGGCGTTCGCGCTCGTTGCGGCTTTCCTAAATGCTGCGTTCAATTTCTGCCTGGGCTGCGAGGTTTTCATTCTCGGCAAGCGCTTAACACGGTCAAACTGAATCAATAAGTTAGTGCTTGCACGCCGGGTTGGATCGCTTCCTCGACAAAGACTGCGGCACCGGCAATTCGGATACCGGGTATTAGGTCTTCTGGTCCAATCCCACGACGTTGTGCGCATTGGGTGCAAACGGTGACGGATCCGGCGGCCAAAATCCCGGAGAGCAGATCTGCCAGCGGAGCCGCATGCTCGAGAACAAACTCCTCAGCGCGCCCCGGTAGTGCAAACCAAGCCGCTTCACCCGTTAGCCAAAGTGAGACTCCGACACCAGATGCGGCAGCCACTGCGGCCACGGTAAAGCCTTGTGAACAGCGTTCTGGGGCATCGGCACCGACCATGACTTTGATTAGCAATTGACGCGACTTGGATTCACTCATGGGTAGTAGGCTGCCGTATGTGCTTGACGCTATCTCCGCCGCCCTGCTCATTGCGGCCACCTTGCTCCTTGCCGGTGGTTCTTGCTTCCTCGTCTACCGCCTGGTAAACGGGCCCGTGACTGGGGGCGAGTAACCCGTGGCCGCGACACCGGTTGGCGTGCTACCTACCGAGCTGCTGCCACTTTCGTGGCTGGTTGGGAGTTGGGTTGGCGTTGGCACCGGCCAGTACCCGACGATCGAGGATTTTCGTTTTGGCCAAGAGGTTTCATTCGCTTTTGATGGCCGCCCGTTTCTTTCCTATTGGTCTCGCAGTTGGCTACTTGACGACGACGGCAACCGGGTGCGTCCGCTGGGCACCGAAACTGGATTTTGGCGCCCACGGCCAAATAATCGTCTGGAAGTACAACTGGCACACCCGACCGGTTACGCCGAAGTTTGGTACGGCCAAATTGAGGTAACTGGCATCGAGGACGCAGTTATCACCGGCGCGCGGGCCGAATTGCGGACTGATGTTGTTGCGCGCACCGAAAGTGCGAAGGAGTACACCGATGGCCAACGGCTTTATGGTCTCGTGGAAGGCCAATTGCTATGGACATTTGACATGGCAGCGATGGGCGAAAGCATGACCAATCACCTAGCGGCTACTTTGTTCCGGGTTGGCGAGGGAGAACAAAGTGGCGAGTGAAGATTGGGATCGACGCCTGCACGAACACGGTTTTCGCATTACCCCGCAGCGCCAATTAGTACTTGAAGCGGTCGAGCGTTTACAGCATGGTACTCCCGAAACCATTTTGGTCGAAGTGCAGCGAACCGCAACCGGGGTGAACCTATCAACGGTTTATCGAACTCTCGAGGTCCTCGAGAGTGTTGGGCTAGTTACCCATGCGCATATTGGGCACGGCGCCCCGACGTACCACGCGGTCGATGAAGAACTCCACATCCACCTGGTGTGCGATCGCTGCTCGGCGGTCGCCAGTGTTCCCGCCGCTGTTGCCTCAACTTTTGTCGAGCGCCTGCGAAGTGAACAAGGTTTCACGACTGATATCTCGCATATGTCCATACATGGGCATTGTGCAAAGTGCGAAGGCAAGTCAGGCGAAGATTTAACGGACGACGAATTGTGAGTTCATTGGATTTGCCGCACGCGGTCGCGGGTCCCGCCGGCACCGCCGACGAGTCAATCGCGTGGCATTTCGGGGATCCGCATCGTGAGCAGCGGTTACTCGTTGAAGGCATTGGCATCGTCGACATCTCAAATCGCGGGGTTGTCACGGTGACAGGCCCCGATCGCCTCACCTGGTTACACACGCTAACAACCCAGTATCTCGAAAACCTCCAGCCACATGAGTCGGCGCTCGTCCTAATTTTGAGCCCACATGGGCATGTAGAGCATGAACTGCACCTGGTTGACGACGGCGAGACCTCGTGGCTAATTGTTGAACCGGGCACCGCCGACTCGCTAAAAAAATATTTGAAATCGATGCAATTCATGTTGCGAGTCGAAATTACAAATGTCACGTCTCAATTCGCAGCCGTGTGGGAGCCAATTGCTGAGGTTGATCCGCTGCACCCGACGTGGCTGGTTCCCGAGCCATTTGCCGGTCGCGGCCTGCTCGGTCGTGAGGTGATTATCGCGCGAGAGGATTTGAATTCGCGACTCGAGAAGGCACCGGCGCAATCCGGTAGTTGGGCACTGGAGGCCTTGCGGGTGGCGGCAGCCATGCCAAGAATGGGTGCTGAGACTGATCACAAGACCCTGCCCCACGAAGTGGGCTGGATTGGCTCGGCGGTACATCTACAAAAGGGCTGTTACCGCGGTCAGGAGACTGTTGCGCGGGTACAAAACCTGGGTAAACCACCACGGCGCCTAGTTCTGCTACATCTTGATGGGTCCGCTGAAATCCTTCCCGGCCACGGTGCGCCAGTCTTTGCAGGCGATAAGGAGGTGGGTTGGGTGGGCACCGGCGCACGTCACTATGAACTTGGCCCGGTGGCTACCGCCATAGTTAAACGTAATGTTCCCATTGAGGCAATACTCACAATTCGTACCGACGAGGGCGAAGTGCCCGCAGCCCAAGAGAATTATTTAACAATTTAGGTTTAAGACTGGATCGGCTGGGTATACCTAGGACATGTTCTCAACTACCTATCCTCGAATTCATCGCAATACCGTAATTTCGCTCGTATTGGGCGTAATCCTCACCACCTTGGCCGCGGCCGGGGTTGGGGTGCTTGCTTCCCCTACCGCATCGGCAGCTACTGGGCTGCCGGCCTTGCCGCTTTCAACAAGTGGCAGCAAAATCGTTGATGCCACCGGGGCAACCATCACTTTGCAAGGTGTCAACTGGTTTGGGTTCGAAACCGCCAACCACGCACCCCACGGCTTATGGAGCCGCGACTACAAGGAAATGCTGGCCCAGATCAAAGCCCAAGGCTTCAACACCATCCGGATGCCGTTCTCTTTGCAGGCGATGGCGGCTTCGACAACCAGCGGCATTGACTATGCGAACGGGCGAAATGCGGCTCTAGCCGGCAAGACCCCGCAACAGGTGATGGACGTAATCATTGATGAAGCCGCGAATCAAGGTTTGATGATCATTCTCGACAACCACTCGCAAGCTGATGACGGGTTTATGTATGACCTTTGGTACGGGCAGAACGGTTATACCGAGGCCAATTGGGTCTCCACCTGGCAGGCGCTAGCCAAACGCTATGCGGATAAGCCCAATGTTATCGCAGCTGACCTGAAGAACGAACCCCATGGCTCGGCGACTTGGGGTACCGGTGGTGCTACCGACTGGCGCCGGGCTGCAGAACTTGCTGGCAATGCGGTGCTTGCCCAGAACCCCAACATGTTGATTATTGTTGAAGGTATTGAGGGTCAAGTTGCTGGCGGGCAACTACTTGATCGACATTGGTGGGGCGGCAACCTTGAAGGCGTGCGCGCTAATCCGGTGCGCCTATCAAAGTCGAACAAGCTTGTTTACTCACCACATGAATACGGCCCGGGAGTATTCGCCCAGCCCTGGTTCTCTGATCCAAATCAAGCATCGATTTTGGCCGACCGTTGGACAAAGGGATTCGGTTATCTGGCGGACTCGGGAACTGCTCCAATTTTGATCGGTGAGTTCGGCGCCAAGAATGTCGGTTTGGACACCACCGAAGGTCGATGGATCAGACAGTTCGCGGACTACCTGGGGCGTAAGAATATGAGCTGGACGTTCTGGGCCTGGAATCCTAACTCCGGCGATACCGGTGGCGTGCTGTTGGACGATTGGAAGACCATAAACACCGACAAGATGGCTTTGCTGCGTTCGCTGATGAACAAGGAGGCGATTGCATTTGACGGCACGGTGACTCCATTGCCGACCGCATCTCCAACAGCTACTCCGACCGCATCTCCAACAGCTACTCCGACCGCAACTCCGTCGAATCCAGGGATCACCAACGGGGTCATTACGTCGAAAATCGTCACTGACTCATCGTGGGCTGGTGGCTGGTGCGGAAAACTCGGCGTTCAAAATGGCACCACCAATCGGATCATCATCGACAGAATCGAATTCGACCTGTCTACCGGTGGAACAATCTCGACATCGTGGAACGGCACCTTTGTGCGGTCGGGTAATCACGTGATCGTTACCCCACCAAGTTGGGCTGGCGCTAATGCCGGCACCGCCTACACCGACACCGGGGTGTGTGTAAACGGCGCAGCTCCGGCCGCGGTAACAGCAACAACGCATACGGACGGCGGCACGGTGCCGGTACCTACGGTGAGTCCGACACCGACACCGACACCCACACCGACACCGACACCCACACCGACCCCGACACCGACCCCGACCCCGACACCCACCGCCTCGAATGGGTCAGTCATCGCGGTCACCATGGTGAAGGATTCGACCTGGGATGGCGGCTACTGCCGCAGTGTGCAAACCAAGAACACTGGGTCACAAGCCATTAACGGTTGGGCACTGCGTTTTAGCTTGCCGACTTCGGCAGTGATCTCGCAGTCTTGGAGTGGCACGCTTACCCGATCTGGTACCGCAGTAACAGTAAATCCGGCTGCTTGGGCGGCTCAGCTGGCACCTGGCCAAACGGTTACCTCATTTGGTTTTTGTGTTACCACAGCGAGTAACACAAATGGTTCGGCAGAGCCAGCGGGGGTATCCGCGAGTTAGTGCAGTAGTTCAGTGACAGGTGTCGCTGGTCAGGGCGTCCGTTAACCGTCAACTTCGACGGTAATAGTTAATGGGCCGTCGTTGACCAGCGACACTTGCATGTCGGCGCCAAAGCGCCCGGTAGCAACGTCAACACCCCGGTCGCGAAGCTTCTGAATAAATACATCAATTAGTGGCTCGGCCACCGGACGCGGTGCCGCTTGATCCCAAGTGGGCCGGCGCCCCTTTTTGGTTTCGGCGTATAAAGTAAATTGACTTATAACAAGGACTGGAAGCTTTAGCTCTGCCGCCGAAAGTTCGCGGCTCGCATCAGCTGGTAGTTCGACTCCAACAGCTGTTGCATGCTCATGTGAGAAGAGCCGCATGTCATAAATCTTGTCCGCTAGTGCCATGGCCGCTGCCGCGGTGTCGGAATGCGTTACCCCAACCAAGATCACCAGGCCCGGCCCGCCAAATGCACCGACTAATTCTCCGTCGACGCTCACTTGGCCGCCCGCTGCGCGTTGCACTACCGCCCTCATGGGGGACAGCGTGCCACTAGTTGGGCGCGGCCGGGCTGGTGTGGGTTATTGAGGACGCGCTAGCCCCTGTTAGCACCCGCGTTTGCAATTGCAAGCACTTTGGTACATACTGCACTTGTGGCGAGAATCGATGTGAGTGGGATCGGCGGGTTCA
>CAFABK010000024.1_pt1 | contig 19533 bp, 21 predicted proteins | sample 7267871 | NCBI WGS metagenome assembly CAFABK01 (sample SAMEA6814009, study PRJEB35770) | freshwater metagenome | biome: Freshwater; feature: Freshwater reservoir; material: water | place: Czech Republic | collected 2016-04-20 | depth 30m m | reverse complement strand
GGAAAAATAAGGTCTAGGCCACCACCGTGGATATCAAAATGCGGACCCAGGTACTTCTCTGCCATAGCTGAACACTCAATATGCCAACCGGGGCGGCCAGGGCCCCATGGGGTATCCCAGTACGGTTCACCAGGCTTGGCTGATTTCCACATAGCAAAATCACGGGCATCACGTTTTATCTGCGCCTCTGAATCAGGAGATGCCAACATATCGTCGATGCGCTGTCCACTTAATTTACCGTACCCCTCAAATGCGCGCACATCAAAATAAACATCGCCGTTCATCGCATAGCCATGACCCACTTCGATCAGCCGTTGCATCATTTGAATCATTTCGGGGATGTGGCCGGTGGCCCGGGGCTCATAGGTTGGCGGCAGGCACCCGAGCGCCTCGTAAGCGCGAGTGAATGCGCGTTCATTGCGCATCGCCACCACCCAATATGGCACATCATCGTGGCCCGCGTTATGGATGATCTTGTCGTCAATGTCGGTGACATTGCGGATGAAAGTGACGTCAAATCCTCGAGCAACTAGCCACCGACGCAACACGTCAAATGCGACCCCGCTGCGGATGTGGCCAACATGGGGCGGCGCCTGAACCGTGGCCCCGCACAGATAAACACCGACCTTGCCAGGGGAGATGGGCACGAACTCACGCACTGACCGCGTGGAAGTGTCATAAAAAGATAGGGAAGGAGGCACAGGCGAAGGCTACCGCAGCAACGTGACGATCTTTTTTGGAGTGATGCGAACGACCACCCGCACGTTATCGGTGCCGTCGTCCATGGGGTAGCGATCAAGGTCCATATAAGCCTTCGCGGCACGGTCGATCAGCTCACGGCCGCCCTCTTCGGTCATGGTGGCAGTGCCCCGGACCTCGACATATGAGTACGGGGCCTCTTTGGGGTAGACCAACAAAGTTACCTTGGAGTTCTTTTCGATATTTAGGTGCTTTCTGCGACCCTTAACCGTTGAGACTAGGAGTTCATCGCCGTCGCGCTCAACCCACACCACCGATAGGTGCGGTTGACCATCAGGGAGCATCGTGGCGATTGTTGCGAACTCAGGTGCGTCAAACCAGGGCTTTACCGAATCAGGGATTTGGGTTTTCATATGTAGCAGTCTAGATCTCCGTGTTAGAGGAAGCGACACTGGCAATGGCCATGGCAGCTAAGCCCTCACCGCGGCCCGTCAGGCCCAGGCCGTCGGTGCTGGTGCCCGAGACACGCACCGGGGCGCCGATAGCCGCTGAAAGTACGTCTTCAGCCTCCTGGCGGCGCAGCCCGACTCGCGGCTCATTGCCGATAATTTGCACGCTGGCGTTGCCGATAGTGAATCCTGACTTACGCACCAACCCAGCGACCTCCGATAACAAGGTAACCCCGGATGCGGACGAGTACTTCGGATCCTCCGTGCCGAACACTGATCCCAGATCACCCAGGCCGGCGGCGCCCAAAAGGGCATCACAAATTGCATGTGCTGCAACATCGGCATCCGAGTGCCCGCTCAGGCCAATGGCAGCAGGCCAAAACAAACCGGCTAGCCATAGCGGCCTACTTGAATCGAATGCGTGAACGTCAACCCCGATGCCCACCAGAGGGATCGAGAAGTTTCGATGGCTAGACGGCACCCGAAGCCCGCCGCTTCGCCAGTAACGCTTCGGCCAAAATAAGGTCTATCGGACGCGTGACTTTGAAAGCTTCCTCGTGCCCCGCAATCACGTGCACTGTTACTCCCATTCGCTCGACCATGCCAGCATCGTCAGTGATTACAGTTTCATCGATGTCCAAAGCGGCATGCGCCGCTTGCAGAACCTCGCGCGCGAAGCCCTGTGGTGTTTGGATAGCGCGAAGTGATGACCGCGGCGGGGTCGCAATCACATCCGAGTTAGCGTTCACCTCTTTGACCGTGTCGACCATCGGCACACCCGGCACCACCGCATGGTGGCCTTGCCGCACCGCTGCAACAACAGCACTTACCAACTCCGGCGGCACCAGTGGGCGGGCTGCATCATGAACGAGCACCACATCAACGTCAGCGGGAAGACCAATCAAAGCCCGCGCAACAGACTCTGGTCGAGTGTCGCCGCCGGCAACGACACTGACATCGGCGTTGAACTGCTGCTGCACCAGCAATGCACTAACTTCGTCAACGCTTTCGGCCGGCACTGCGACAATAACTAGATCAACCGCGCGCGACTCTGTGAGTGCGTTGACGGCGTGTACAAACATCGGTACACCCGCTAGTTGCCGCAATGCTTTTGGAGTACCTGGGCCAAGACGCTCACCCCGACCTGCCGCCGGTACTAGCGCAGCGGTGCGCCCCACCTAGATCACCACCGGCTAAGAAGCTAGGACCTCGTCGAGGATCGCCTCGGCATTGTCCTCATTAGTCTTCTCAGCAAGGGCAAGTTCACTCACCAGGATCTGCCGGGCTTTGGCCAGCATGCGCTTCTCGCCAGCGGACAAGCCACGCTCGCGTTCACGTCGCCAAAGATCGCGGACCACCTCGGCCACCTTGATGACATCGCCTGAGGCGAGTTTCTCAAGATTTGCCTTATAGCGCCGTGACCAGTTAGTCGGCTCTTCGGTGTACGGCTGGCGCAGAACGTTAAATACGCGTTCTAGGCCCTCGGCGTTTACGACATCTCGGACACCGACTAAATCTACGTTGTCGGAGGGGACGCGAACGGTCAAATCACCCTGAGCCACCCGCAAAACCAGGTACTCACGGTCCTCGCCTTTTATCGTCCGGATCTCAACAGCCTCAATGAGTGCCGCCCCGTGATGTGGATAGACGACGGTGTCACCGACGCTGAACGCCATAGAAAAAGCCCCTCTCGAAGACGCTAAGAATACCACGCCCAGGTTGGGGTGGATCACACCCCAAAAAGGCAGGCAAACACCTGCTAAATCCCTATCCCCTGTCTTGCTGCACGCTTCGCGGCACCCGACTTACCTTGGCTCACAGACATCGCCTCGGAGTCGAACTATTCCGCGCACGACCATTCAGCGACACCCTCATCAGTCATCACCGTTGTTGCGTCGATAGTCGGATCGACCTGGCAGTCAAGTAAAAACGGCCCAGCTGGGTTATCCAGCCACGATCCAATCGCATCCAGATCCGATAGTTCGCGAACTGTTTTGGCTTCAGCTCCGAGTACCTTGGCAATATCAGCCCAATTCTTCAGTGTGAATTGAGCGACAGAAACATCGACGCCGGTGGGAGCAAAATCATGTACCTCAGCTCCGTAAGCCGCATCATTGATTAGGACGACTAGCAGTGGAATTCGTAGCTCGACGGCTGTCGCCAGTTCCATAATTGACATTCCTGCGCCACCATCACCCAGTACACAAACTGTTATCCGACCATCATTTGTAAGCGCCGCGCCAATCGCCTTGGCCAAGCCAAGTCCAACACTTTGAAAATCCTGACCAAAGTGAACGTGCGGACCATCAATTGTCGTTAAATACATCGCCGCAAGTGCAATAAAGTGACCAGAATCGAGCACGATCCGACGGTGACTGGGTATTAACTGGTCAAGACGACGTAACACCTGGCGCGGGTCCAAACCTAATGCGGGTGTGCCCAGAGCCCGTGGCGCTCGCCCAGCACTGGCCGCATCTAACGCCCACGATCCACGAGCCCGGGCGGGAACAATCGCAGCCAACTCCTCAGCGAATTTTCCAGCGTCCATTCGAACGCCAAAGATCACAGGATCCTCACGTAGTGTCCACGGGTCTACCCGAACGACGTGCGCGCTCTCGCCAAATATCCGTCCACCGGCAGTACTCCAACGATCAAGTGACGCGCCAAATGCGATTACCGTGTCACAGGTACGCATTGCCTCGGTTGTGGCCTCAGTCGCGAAACCCCCAATGCTTCCCGCATACCTCGGATTATCCGCGAATGCTCCGTGCGCGGCTGCGGACGTCACCAGCAGGGCACCTAGTTGATCAGCTAGTGAAGCGATCCGGTGCAAAGCTCCAGATCGAACGGCGCCCCTACCTGCGACGATGGCTATTCGCCGAGCGCCTTCTATTTGGCAGATGACATTGTTCGGAATCTCGTTTGCAAGTTCCTCAGAGTAATCCAGAGTGAACGCAGATCGGAGCGAAATCTGCCTTGGTGGCAGAAGTACGACGGGACACCTATTTACGGCTGCCTGATCCATTGTCTCTGAGATGACGTCATCGCTTATCAAATCAGGTACCAGGTAGGCAACCCCCAAGCGATCACATAGCCCCTCGGTATCAACATGCTGGTGACTCATGGAATCCAAATCGTGTCCAGTCACCACTATTACTGGAATTCGTGCGCGATGGGCATCGACCAGGGCTGTGAGCGTGTTTGTGAATCCCGGCCCTTGATGCACACTCGCGACGCCTACCCGGTCTGCTGCTTCTGCCCACCCGGCAGCCATCGCCACTGCACCTGCCTCATGCTGCACCGGCACAAAATCTCCACCAAGCTCGCGGTAACGAGCGAGAAACCGAAAATTGGAACTCCCAGCGAGCCCAAAAACTGGTGCGCCAGACTTATCGCTGACCGAATCAGCCCATTGCTCAGGCACCGCCCCCATCAGGAAGACGCCACTAGCCTCGCCTCGACGCCGGCGAACCGGTCATTGAGCCGCTTTGATCGACCCCAAGCCCCGAACAGCCGCGAACGGCTACGTAGCAAGGGAGCCGGAGTTTTGGAGCATAGTCGGCTATAGCGGCCCGACCACCGCTGAACATAATCGACATGCTGCCGTTCCTGCGCTTGCCAAGCGAGCAAACCGTCCTCAACCGACTTTGAATTTGCCAGTGCTTGAGTCAACGTGATGGCTGCTTGAAGCGCTGTGCATCCCCCCTGCCCAAGGTTCGGTGCCATCGAGAACGCCGCATCGCCAATGAGGACGGTATTGCCAAGTGACCAGGCAGAGCAGTGGGTCTCCCAGACCTCACCCCATGTGCTATCTCGCGGAACCCGCTCAAATGCCGTTCTCAAGTGGGGGTAACTCGCACTCCATGAGTCAATATCGATTGGCGCCTTTCGGCCGCCGATATCTTCCGGCGGACAAAACATGTAGATGGCAACCTGATCCTTGCCATCAAGGGGAATTAACCCGACACGGCGCTTGCCTGAAAGCCACTCGAGCATTGCGTCACTTGGGTCAGTGTCTACCGCGGGCATGCAGGCCCGCAACCCAGCAACCTTTAGATCAATGCGCCGCACCTTTAGTCCCAGACTGATAAGTGCATTGCGAACCTTCGAACCAGTGCCATCCGCCCCAACAATGAGATCTCCCTTCATTTCATGGCCCTCCCCTAAGAGCAACGAGCCATGCCGCACTCCGACCACAATGGAGCCGGTTAATACCTCGACGCCCAGGGAAAGCGCACGTTCATGTAGCGCGCGAAGAAGCGAACTGCGAGGGATAGAGAAGAGTTCGCTGGTTAAGTGCTCCTCTTGCACCACACGACCCCACTGATCCACGATATTCCAATATCTAACTTGGCTGCCGCCTTCGATTGCTCTATCAAAGGCACCAATGGATCGCATGGCGTCTACACCGTTTTGACCAAGGGCTATCCCCGCGCCCGACTCCCGGACCTCTTGTGATCGTTCATGGACGCGAACGGTCCATCCAGACTCAGCGAGCTGGCACGCTAAGCCCAGGCCAGCGATGCCCGCACCCGCAATCTCAGCATGCCTTGCCATTGCAATCCCTCCTAGCCCAAACCACGAACCTTCTCATAAATACGAGTGCGGAGCTCCGAGAATTTGTGGTCGTTTCGAGTCTCAACCTGACTCCGTGGAAACGGCAGATCGATGACTATTACCTCACTGATCTTAGCCGGCGTGCCGTAAAGCACAACAACTTCGTCGGACAAATAAGTCGCCTCATCAATGTCATGGGTCACCATGACAGTTGTAATCCCAAAGTCCTCCCTTACCTTGAGGACCAGATCCTCAAGGTCAAATCTGGTCTGCGCGTCCACCGAGGCGAAGGGCTCATCCATTACCAAAATCTTGGGCCGGACCGCCAGCGCTCGAGCGATGCTGACCCGTTGCTGCATTCCTCCAGAGAGTTGCCAAGGGTACGCCTTCTCGCTGCCCTCGAGCCCAACTTCAATAAGTGACGACCTAATACGCTCGCGCACATCGGACTTATTCAGCTTCGACTTACGTAAGGGTAAGGCGATATTCCGTTCAACTGTCAGCCACGGCATAAGGGAACGTGTGTAGTCCTGAAGCACTACAGCAAGACCCTCGGGCGCTCCCATCAGCGGCTTGCCTTCCACCAGAATTTCACCCTTCGTGGGCTGCGCAAGGCCAGTCAGGAGACGCAGCAACGTCGTCTTCCCGACACCCGATGGACCAACGATAGATACGAAGTGTCCCTCAGAGACGTCATAGGAGATACCCCCGAGCACATGTTTTACACCAGTTGGTGTTTGGTAATCCATGAACACGTCACGCACGACTATCGCTGGCGCTGTCACATTTCCTCCGTCATCTAAACAAGCTTCTTCTGCCCGAAATACCAGCGTAAGGAAATGCGTTCGACGACATCAAAGACAATATTCAGAAGATACCCAAGAATTCCAAGGAGCAGCACACCAGTCCACGCGTCCAATATCATAAAACTGTCGGTAGCTATCAACGTGAAGGCGCCTAACCCGAAACCTGAGCCTAGAATTTCTGAGGCTATCGCCACGATGAATGCAATTTGGAAACTCACCTGCAACCCAGCAAAAATGGTAGGAAGCGCATTGGGCAGGCGTACCCGCCATAGAACCTGACTTCGCGTCAGCCGAAAAACAGTCGCCGTGTCAAGCAGGACACCATTAGTCGTGCGGACACCCTCGATCGCACTGAGGAGGATCGGGAAGGAAGCTGCGAATGCCACCGACATGATTCGCATTGATGAATCTAGCCCTAATAGTAAAATAAAAATCGGAATCAGGGCCACAGGGGGGATTGATCGAACAAAGTCAACAAGCGGTTCAACGTAGCGTGCCGCGACCGGTGAAGATCCAATCAGCGCGCCAAGGGGAATTGAAATTGCAACCGCGAGAAGGAACCCCGTAATGAGATTCTGAAGCGTAGGCATTACATGAATTCCCCAGTATTGCCAGATCCAGTTGAATTTGAACTGTTCCCAGATTGTTTCCAGCGGTGGAAAAAATGGATCAACTGAACCCGCGCTTGCATTCCACCACCAAGCGATCATTGCTACTGGAAGCCATCCACCTATGAGAACGGCCAAGAACCATGGCCAGACGCGCTTCACCGTCCACTCCAAAAAATGATTCGTCGTTGCGCGCGAACGATTAAACGCGATACGGCAAGACCCAAAATACCTAGAGCGAGCACAACCGCGTATGTGCGATCCGCTGTGCCTGCGGACTGGTAAAGCGCCAAGAGGCTTCCGAGCCCGGGCGCGCCTCCAACTAATCCGGCTACCACGGCCACAATTAGACTCGCCGTTGCAGCAATTCGAGCAGCAATTGAAATTTGAACCGCAGCACTTGGAAGTCGGGCAAATCGAATCTGCTGCAGTAGATTCATGCGGTAGCAGCGCATTGTTTCGATTAGTACGGGATCAGCGTCACGCACTCCGTAGGCAGTCTGGATGGCGACGGCAAATACATTTGCAAACACAATTAAGGCAACCCCCATGGCGATGCTGGGGCCGATCACGAGAATAGCGATTGGGATAAGGACAATGGGTGGAATTACCTTAAAGAAGTCGAATGTGAATTTTGACGACCGGTAGGCAAACCGGCTTAGTCCAATTAGTAGGCCAATTGGCACGGCTACAGCGAGCGATAAAACGAACCCGATTATTGCCATCTGCAAAGTTGCGAATACTGCCGTCCAAAAAACCGGGTCTCCCAATAGTTGGAAGAGTGCTATTACAGCCTCACTCGCCGTAGCGAAAGAGTCGCCCGCCAGGGGGCCGAAGGATCCAATAATCTGCCACGCAAGAAGCGCGACGACCGCCGAAACAATTCCAGCGGGGATCCTTCGGACCAGCCCTAGCAAAACGACTCCTTAACTTATCCGAGGTCTCAAACCTCCGTTAGGTCCTTAGCCGCGGTATTGAGGGTAAAGCAATCCCTTAATGTCCAACGGTTTCGTTAGGTACCCAAGGGCCAGCATCTTGTCAGCAGGACCCTTGAGATCTAGAGCAACAACTGTTGGTGGGAAGTACGAAGGGCTTGCCTTTCGCGCAGTGGCTAAGTCAACTTGGGTGTAAGTGGGGTTCGCCGACTGAAGCAACTTGTCCCATCCTGCACTCGTATTGCCAAATTTGTGCACCTGGGCTATCGACTTTTGGAAGCCAAGAACCGCGGCGGGATTGGCAGCTGCATATGCCGCTGTTGTCACCCAAAGTCCGACGGCGTTCTCAATTGTAAAGAATTGAATGCCTGGGCTACCGAGGTTCTTCATCCCCCCTGCCGCACAAAGTGACGTGAACGGCTCCACCGTGAATGCAGCGTCAACCGTTCCATTTTTAACGCTATCAATCATCAAGCCAAACGGCATGGTGACCCAATTCACGGTTCCCGGTTGCCCACCCGCTTGGACCATGGCCTGTGCGATCGTTACCTCTCCCTGTGTCTTTCGGGCTGGTAAGGCAACGGTCTTGCCTTCGAGGTCCTTCCAGCTAGTTATCCCTTTAGCAGGATCAATGCACACCCCGGTGTCGTCCATTTTGGCAGCCACAACTGGGTTTTTCTTGGCGTTAGCCAATTCACTGCGACGATAACCGTCGGCGGGTGCAACAACTTTTAGGGCCATGCCAGCATTTGCGTAGGCATTGATGACCGCAATCGATGGTGCATACGCAAAGTCAACAGCTCCAGCAGCCAGAGCGGCGAGCGTGGGTGGTGGCGCCGGGAAAATCTTTATCTCCGACACATTAACGCCGTTTTTCCTGAATATTCCAGCCGACTGCGCCCAGGCAATCTGCCCCATGGCATTGATCGCTACGGTTCCTACCTTGATATTTGTCTCCGCGGCCGCAGCCGGAGTTGCTGTCACACCGGCTATCATTGTCGAAATCACAGCCATCGTTGCGGCTGCCGCCGCTACCTTGTGCACACGTCTTCTCACTCGAGACCTCCTATATTTATCGGCAGTCGCCCTGCCGCTTAACACGAACTTTAGGCGAAGATCAGCCAAATTTCAGCCGAAATCCGAAAACCATTCGGGCCGAAACGATCTACCCCCACCCTGGGCAAATCGTACTTCCCAGCATATGGAGGGTTACGTTTCCTCAGCTCGTTTTCGGTTAACCAATAACTTTCAAGCCAACCGCATTGACAACTTAACAGGGGACATCGTGTCACCGTTCCCCGTACCAAACCCAGTCACCACTACTAGGAATAACACCTAGGCAGCATGGAATGGAATATCTGAGTCATCAACTACGCGAAGAACCTCCTGCAGCATGACCGCCCGAGCCTCAGCGAGCAATTTATCTGCCCCGGGATGACCAACTAAATTCTGCAGCTCGTCTGGGTCCGCATGAAGATCGTAGAGTTCGGTTATCCCTTTGCCAGCTACCTCAGTTAAGCGCAGATTCTCAGTGATCACGGTTCTAATACGAACTGGGCCGACAAGATCCTCGACTCCAAAAGGCTGATCTTCCTCAACTAGCAAAGCGGTGCGACCACCATCGCCGTTGCCATTCATTAATTCACGCAGCGAATAGCCTTGAGCTCCTGGCAAAGCCGGGGCTCCAGCAAGATCAAGAATCGTTGGTGCAATGTCGGCACTTGAAGCAAGTTCGTTGTGAACTCCGCTACCGGTAGTAAGGTCACGGATTATCAAAGGCACCCGCAAAACTCCTTGATAATGCGAGAAATGTTTTAGTAGCAAACCATGATCCCCAAATATGTCACCGTGATCCGAGGTGAAAACTACAACTGTTGATTCGTCTAGATCTAAATCCGATAGTACCTTCAAGATGCGACCAACAGAATCATCAATGAACTCTATTGAGCCCAACTCTGCCGCGAGGGCATGACGATATTGATCTTCGGTTGGCGCCCACACCATCATGGGATCAATACCAGGAGTCCCGCGTTTCTCGATCAAGCGCTTTATATAGACCGGTGAGCTCTCGTGTGGATCATTGAAGGTTTCAGGAACTGGCATATCGGCTGGATCATGTCGATGGAAGTATTCGGTTGGTGGCGCAAAGGGGTGATGCGGATCCGGGAAGGATACGAGTAGACAGAACTGCGACCCATCCTTGGCAAACTTTTCGATCCGAGAAATCGACTCTTCAGTGACGAAGGTTGTCGGGTGAAGGGCAGCAGGTACCGGACTTTCATACACGTGATCCCAGCTTGGGTAAGCAGAGATCGCATTAGTCAAGCCCGCCTGTGTTTGCGGATCCCACCCACGACTTCGGGCCCATTGGGCGTAATTACCTGAAACTCGATCCCCGTGCCCAGATGCCAGAGTTACATTGTCGAAGCCGTAATAATCATCGGGCAACTGAACTTCCTGCTCAAAGTGCCAATCTATATCTTCCCAAGATCGAAAGTCTTCGCCAAATTTTCCTGTTACCGCTCGCTCATAAAGTTCGGGGATAGTCTCGCGGATTTCATCAAGTTGGTACTCCTCAAATGGGTACCCCATCGGCTGAAAGTGTAATTTCCCTACCGCGCTTGTCTGCCATCCATCATTTCGCATTGCCCGCGCATAAGTCTTCGCGTCTGGATCAAGCGGGATTCCGTTCGTGCGCAAACCATGAGCAGACGGCCACCTACCGGTCATGATGGTCGCGCGGTTAGGCATACACACCGGGTTGCAGACATAAGCATTTTCAAAAACATGGCTTTCCCGAGCCAAGGCGTCAAGGTGCGGGGTATTTACTGGAACTTTTCCCATGAAACCAAGATGGTCTGCACGCAATTGATCCGCAACTATGACTACAACGTTTTTTTTCATGCAAGCTCTCCAAATTCGATGATACCGCCAATCACGGTTGCACGAACATTACATTCCGGAATCGACCATGGCTCATCGAAGTCGAGCACTCGATCCATTACGACCAGATCCGCGGCGTAGCCAGGAGCAATCTTCCCTCTCCAGCTCTCAGCGTGGCTCTGCCAAGCACCATTTATGGTCAATGCGTCAATCGCCTGAAGGCCGGTTAATTTCTGATCATCCGAATAGTGCGGATCGTTCTTCAGTGAGCGAGTCATTGCTGCTGCAATGATGACTCGCCAGTCCGGGTCCGTTACCGGCGCATCCGAAGAAATCGCGACATTAACCCCTGCACTGACTGCAGCCGCAAGCGGTTGTCGGCCTAGACTTCTTTCGCGTCCCAACAGTGTGGTTGCTCCCGCGGCAACAGCCCAGCGAATACTTGGATTTGAATTCATAGTTACACCCAGTGCGGCCATCCGCTCCAGTTCATCATGGTGCACTAGGTCACCGTGAATGACATAGTGGCGAAGATCTTTAGGGTCGGTGGTGGCGGCGACGGCATCGAGGTAGGCCGAGACGGTTCGGTCGCCGATCGCATGTGCCCCAATCTGCCAGCCAGCAGCTGCGGAGTCGGCGACCATGTGAGCTAGTTCGGCAACACGTTCGGAGTCAGTGCTGCCGGCTACCTGCAGGTGCCCACATGAGCAGTCGTCGTATGGCTCGGTCACCCATGCGGTCTTGGAGCGAGGGATTCCGTCCGCAAATATCTTTAATTGTGAAATCCCCAGTCGGCCAAATGGCTTCATTGCGGCTGGCGGGCCAAATCCCGCCAAGCCAGCCCGCACATCTGCTGCCGTGGTACCACCGAGACCGCCAAACAGCAGCATCACATTCGCTCGCACGGATAGTTCCCCGCTGGCGGCCAGATCACGGTAGGCTTGGACCGCGCTTAGGTACCCGCTGCCTTCCATCAAGCTCACCGCACCCGGACCCAAGCCCGGGTCAGTAAATGCGGTAATCCCGCGAGACAAAAGATTTCCCTGCGCCGTGAGAATTGCTGCACGTTCTGCGATCGGTGACAGGCCCGGTGCTACTTCATTAACTAGCCGAACGGCACCTTCCAAGATGAGCCCAGATGGCACGCCATACTCATCACGGATAAAGGATCCACCAACCGGATCATCCGTCTTGTCCGTGATCCCAGCGAGCCGCATCACGAGTGAGTTTCCAACCCCCTGATGTCCGGTCATGTCGGTCAAGAACACCGGGACGTCCGGCTTTACTTCGTCAAGGTCAGCCGCGCACACCGTCCCGCCGGGCCCGGTGCCTTGGATCCGGCCTGCATCCCAGCCGTTCCCGCGGATCCAGCCAGATTCATCAGCGCCCGCACTGCGCAAAATCACTTTTAGGTCACCCAGCGTCTCGGCCTTTTGTAAATCAACCGAAACCAGTGCCCGACCAAAATAGAAAGCGTGCAGGTGGGAGTCATCTATACCCGGCAATACCGTGCAGCCCATCAAATCAATGGCACCTGATTCAACGGATCGAACCCGCTCAGCTAACGGCTCAACTACGTCAATGACGCCATCGCGAATCGCGATCTTGTGCAATCCGGGTCCATACGGGCCCAAGTCAACATTGACCAATGTCAGAGCAAGACTCGAATTCACGCCATCATCGTCATGGGTTCCGAGGCCCACGTCAAGATCCCCTTTCATGATTTCTGACGGGAAACATCTGGTTGACTCGGATCAATTCCGATGGACTGCCCAGGCGAACGGGATCCGCTCGCGACGGTGCCTTTTGCTCCGCTACCCTCCTTCCTGTGACCCCTTCTTTGCGCCTGAAGCGCCACACCCGCCCTGCCCTGGTCTTAGCTACGATCGCAATCGCCCTCTCAAGCACCTTAAGCGGGTGCTACAGCGGGTTTAAGGCAAATACGAATGAGCAGAGCCTCACCAACTCCGGTGACGGCACCCAGGCTCAAATCGGGCAGATTCGCATCGAAAATGCCACGTTGGTTCTTGGACCCGATGGCTCCAGTACCGCGACCCTTCTGACCACCTTGGTCAATCAAGGTGACACCGCTGACTCCCTTATTGGCCTAGAGATCAACAAGTTGCCGGTTTATGTCACACCCGGGGGTGGCGAACTTGCCGCTGGGGCAGCAGTCTCTTTTGGATTCAACAGTTCGGTTTGGATCAATTCCTATGATTTCACCGCGCCGGTCAGCACGTATGTGCCCGTGAAAATACAATTCCGCGACGCAGGCATCGTGGATATAAACGTTTTAACCGTGCCACCGGCCGGCATCTACCAAGGAGTCGCGCCTAACCCAGCGACTTTGCCACCGGCTAGCTAGTTCTCCATCTTGTAGCCGAGGCCACGAACCGTTAGTAAGTGCACGGGGTTGGCTGGATCTTCTTCAATCTTGGCCCGAAGTCTCTTCACGTGCACATCTAGGGTCTTAGTGTCGCCGACGTAGTCGTGGCCCCACACCCGGTCAATTAACTGCGACCTAGTTATCACTCGGCCACTGTTGCGGACCAAAACTTCAAGGAGGTCGAATTCTTTAAGGGGCATTGCGACCATCTCACCGCGCACACTGACAATGTGACGATCTATATCCAACCGCACCGGCCCCGCCTCAACCACCAGCGGGAGCATTTCTTCAAAGTCACCTTGACGACGCAGGACCGCACGCACTCGGGCAAGTAGCTCACGCGAGGAGAACGGTTTGGTCACATAGTCATCGGCGCCAAGTTCGAGCCCAACAACTTTGTCGACTTCGCCATCCTTTGCGGTAACCATAATAATCGGCACAACTGACTTGGTACGTATTTGTCGGCACACTTCGGTGCCTGAAACTCCCGGCAGCATGAGATCCAGCAGGATCAGGTCGGCACCATTTTTATCAAACTCTTCTAATGCCTTGTGCCCATCACCTGCAACCGCTACCTCGTAGCCTTCGCGGCGCAGCATGAACGAAAGCGCCTCCGAGAATGACTCCTCATCTTCTACGACCAATATCCGAGTCACGAACTCACCTCTTCTTCGGGAATCGCCACGGCATTCCATGCGAAATCATCCGTCGATCCAGATTGTTGAACAATATACGCCGGCAGTCGCAGGGTGAAACTCGAGCCGACGCCAACTTCGGACCACACGGTGCATTCGCCGCCATGGTTTTGGCAGACGTGCTTCACGATCGCCAACCCAAGACCAGTGCCACCGGTTACGCGCGAGCGAGCCGGGTCGACGCGGTAGAATCTCTCGAATACGCGATCAAGCTCATGTGAGGGAATCCCGATCCCTTGATCCTTGACAATGATCTCGATTAGGCCTCCAACCACTCGCGTATCAACAGCTACTTTCGTTGAATTTGGCGAATACGCAATCGCATTAGCCAGCAGGTTTCGAACCGCTGTCTGGATTTGGCTGAGGTCGCCGTAAACGGCGCCATCGCTATTTATGGATTCGATGAACTCAATTTCACTATTGGCAGCTACGGTGCGGACTTCATCGATCGCACGATTGACAATCTCATCGACGTTGATCACCTGGGCGTGAGTGAGTGGATCATCTCCCTGCAATCGGGAGAGGTCGATTACGTCCTGAATTAAGTTCCCGAGACGCCCGGCTTCAATTTGCATCCGCTCAGCAAAATGCCGCACCTGCACTGCGTCATCACTCGCTGCGAGCACCGCTTCGGCCAAGAGGGCAAGGGCCCCGACGGGCGTCTTCAACTCGTGACTCACATTGGCTACGAAATCTCGACGCACCGCATCGACTTTGCGTTCTTCGGCCAAGTCATCAATTAGCACGAGCAGCGCACCGGTGCCCAGGGCCGCCACCCGCACTCGCAACTCGAGTAGTTCACGACCAAGTGGTGGCCGGCGCACTCGCATTTCTTGCTCGCGCGGGGTGTTGTCCTCCATCACCCGTTCAATCAGGTGCGAGATATCGGGGATAGTGACTAAATTTCGACTCACCAGGCCCAGGGCCATGCTGCGGGAACTGGCCCGAAGCACCGCGCCATCGGGGGCCACCACAATCGATGCGGATGGGAGCACACTAAGTACCCGCACGACTTCCTCGGGCACTTCCGTTAGCGCATCGCGATGTGATGCCGTCGCAAGGCGCGGGGTACCTGCCACCGGAGCCACACGTTGACTTGCCACCCTCGCAGGATAGGCCGTAACCGCTCAAGAAACGAATAAGGCGGCCACCGGTCGTCGTTAGTTCGCACAGCATTAACCTCCGGCGCGAATAATTAACCTTTTCGTAGCCTGCAGTTCACCATTGCGGCGCAATTCAAAGCGACCCCTTACGCTAGGTGTCCGGACACGCCGGGAGCCGCCACGGTCAAGGAGGGGTAACGATGCCAACCGCCAACCCAGGGCCTCTGACGCTGGTCAATAACGACCTCGTGGCCATAACGACTCTGGTGGGTTCAGCCATGAACCTAGCCACCCAATCGCTGCTCGACGCGGATCTATCTTTGGCTGAGAAGGTAATCCAAGCGGACGCCAACATCGACACCCTGTGCAGCGCCGTAGAGGATCGATGCCTTGAACTACTGGAAGATAAGCGGTCAACGGGCAGTGAGTTGCGCTCAATTATCGGTGCTCTGCGAATTGCCGCCTCACTCGAGCGCATGGGAGATCTCGCCGAACACGTAGCCAAGCAGGCAAGAATGCGTTACCCGAATGCCGCCGTACCCCAAGACCTCCGCGCAACCTTCGCAATCATGGGTGGTGTCGCCGAAGCCATTGTTTCTAAATCCGGCGCAGTGATTGCCACAAAAGATGTTTCCTTGGCGAGTGAGATCGCGATCCACGATGCTGAAATGGACTTTCGCCACCGTGAACTCTTTACCATCGTGCTATCACCCTCCTGGGCGCACGGGGTAGAAGCGGCGATCGATGTCACCTTGCTATCGAGGTATTACGAGCGGTACGCCGACCATGCTGTTTCAGTCACGCGACGCGTGATAAATGTCGTAACCGGCGAACCGTACGTTGCTGTAGACATCACTTCATAACCATTTTTCACCCCTGGCCGAAGGGAGACACTGCACATGACACGCCGTATGCAAACCCCACGACGCATTGCGGTGCTCTCAATTCACACTTCGCCACTTGATCAACCCGGCACCGGCGACGCGGGTGGCATGAATGTCTATGTGGTTGAGACCGCGCGCCGATTGGCTGAGAGCGGGATTGAGGTCGAAATTTTCACCCGTGCCACCTCCTCAGACCTAGCCCCCGTCATCGACTTTATGCCGGGTGTGAAAGTTCGCCACATAACTGCCGGCCCCTACGAGGGATTACTCAAGCAAGATCTACCAGCCCAGCTATGCGCCGTTTCGGCTGGTGTAATGCGTGTTGAGGCAGCCCACCCCGAGGGTTGGTTCGATTTAATTCACTCGCACTATTGGCTATCAGGGCAAGTCGGCTGGCTAGCCGCAGACAGGTGGAATGTGCCACTTGTGCATTCAATGCACACGATGGCGAAAGTAAAGAACGCCGAACTAGCCCAAGGTGATACCCCAGAACCTCCAATGCGGGTAATCGGCGAGGAACAAGTCATAGCCGCCGCCGATCGCCTTGTGGCCAATACGATCGATGAAGCCGACCAGCTGATTACTTTGTACGGAGCAGATCCAAGTCGCGTAGATGTTGTCCACCCTGGAGTCGATCTAGATGTTTTCACCCCGGGTGACAAAAGGCAGGCACGTGCCGGATTCGGATTACGACAAGATCAGGTTGTGCTCTTGTTCGTGGGCCGCATTCAACCACTTAAAGCCCCAGACATCTTGATCAAAGCCGCAGCCCATCTCGTACACGCTGACCCGTCACTTCATGATCGGTTAGTGATAACGGTTTGCGGCGGGCCATCAGGCAGCGGGCTTGAGCACCCAACCGCCCTTGCAGATCTCGCGAATGAGTTAGGAGTCACCGACCTAATCCGCTTTGAGCAACCAGGTGACCGGCAAACCCTCGCCAACTGGTATCGCGCCGCTGATATTGCCGTAGTGCCCTCATACTCCGAGTCCTTCGGACTCGTTGCGGTAGAGGCGCAAGCCTGCGCAACTCCGGTTGTTGCATCAAGTGTCGGGGGGCTTCGCACCGCCGTTGCCGACGGCGTGAGTGGCGTGCTGATCAGCAGCCACGATCCAGTCGAATACTCACAGGCAATTGGGGCCCTAATTAGCAAACCAGAACGCCTACATGAACTTTCGGTCGGCGCCCGGATGCACGCATCAACCTTTGGGTGGAGCGCAACCACCACCGGACTAATTGCTACTTATCGTGCAGCGCTAGCCAACAGGCAATCTTCAGCCCAACTTACCGCACTACCCGGTTAAGGCCCCTGAGCGAATCATGACAAACACCGAACCCATCACTTTCATTCGCCAGTATCTCAAATCCTGCGAACTCACCTATGAGCAATCTGGTCAAGACACATTTGTGATCACTTTGCCAGGGGAACGCAAACTACAAACCAATATGTCCTTGACGGTTGGCTCCCACGCCATAACCATAAATGCATTCGTATCACGTAACCCTGAAGAAAATCACGAAGCCGTTTACCGGTGGCTACTCGAACGCAATAGGCGCATGTATGCCGTCGCATTTGCCATCGACCACCTAGGTGACATCTACCTAACGGGCCGGCTACCCCTCAACTCCATCACCGCGGCTGAACTCGACCGAGTGCTCGGCTCAGTCCTTGAGTATTCCGACGGCGCATTCAACACCATCCTCGAGTTAGGGTTTGCCGGTTCCATTAAACGTGAATGGGCCTGGCGAATCTCCCGCGGTGAGTCCACTGCCAATCTTGCGGCCTTCGCTCACTTGACCGAAGCCGATCAGGCGCGCGGTCCAAACTAGCTATCCGGCAGGATGTACCCATGAGTAACGCGCCCTACACCCTAATCCTGCTGCGTCACGGCGAGAGCGTCTGGAACGCAGAGAACTTATTCACCGGGTGGGTCGATGTAGATCTAACCGACAAGGGTCGGGCCGAGGCCACACGTGGTGGCGAGTTACTGGCAGAAGCCGGAATTCTCCCCGATATTGTCCACACTTCAGTTCTGCAGCGCGCGATCAAGACATCGCAACTTGCCCTCGATGCCTGCGATCGGCTCTGGATACCGGTGGTCCGAAATTGGCGCTTAAATGAGCGCCACTACGGAGCCCTGCAGGGTAAGAACAAGAAGGAAACCCTCGAGCAATACGGCGAAGAGCAATTCATGCTGTGGCGGCGTTCATACAACGTCCCGCCTCCGCCGATCGACCCAAAGGACAAGTGGGCGCAAACCGGTGATGCAAGGTACGCCACGCTACCCCCAGAGGCGCTGCCCGCCACCGAATGCTTGTCCGATGTTGTTGAGCGCTTAATGCCCTACTGGCAGGACGTCATCGTCGCCGAGCACCTTCGCGCCGGCATGACCGTGATGGTTGCCGCGCACGGTAACTCACTGCGTGCCATGGTGAAGCACCTTGACGGAATTTCAGACCACGACATTGCCTCACTCAACATCCCCACCGGCATCCCACTTGTGTACCGACTTGATGAAGACCTAAAGCCAATCGTGCCCGGTGGCCAATACCTCGACCCTGAGGCCGCCATTGCTGCAGCAGCGGCAGTTGCAGCTCAGGGAAAGAAATAGTGCTGCGTCCAAGAATTTGACTACCTTCACTACCTAAATTTACCGGATGCGATGCACTAAGGGCTTTAATATGTCGTCTAGGGCGAACTAGCGCCTGGTGATATCGATGATTCGCGGTCGGATATCGAAGAGATAAATCAAGGCGATCACGATGCCGGCAATACCAAAGATTGTCAGGGTTAGCTGTGGCAATACACCGGTAAGTGCCGCTAAGCCGGTGAGGATCACCCACAGCACTTTGGTCTGGCGGCCAACCGCGGCAAATGCATCGGGGCGCCGGCGCAGGCAATCAACGAAAGCGAAAGCTTTCACCCCAAAGGTAATAACCCAGAGCGCGAGCATCACTAGGTCCTGCACGGCACCGAACATGGGTGAACGTTATTACAGGGCCACAAAGGAATGGACGGGCCCGTGCCAAGTGGCGCGGGCCCGTCCTCTACTGAATCTACTTTTCTTAGACACCGACTACTTCGCGCAGCAAAGTAACGCCGTGATTGACCGAGTTGCGTACGTCGGTGGTCGTGGTCTCGACCCGCGTGCGAGCACTTGTTGCCATCGCGCTGAAATTCAGGTTCAAGACATCAACCTTGGGAAGCTCAAACTTAGGTAGATCGAACTTGGCCAGATCGAACTTGGCCAGCTCGAACTTGGCCAGATCGAACTTGGCCAGATCGAACTTGGGAAGATCAAAGGGCAGACTCGCTCTTGCCGAGTTAGCGGCCTTTGACGTGGTGGCTTTGGCGGTCCCGGCAGCCTTCGTGGTCGTAGCCTTAGCGGCAGCAGCTACCTTCTTGGCCGGTGCCTTAGCGGCAGCGGCTACCTTCTTGGCCGGAGCGTATTCCTTACTTGTCATGATTTCTCATCCTCTCGTGGTGTTACCTGCGCCTGATTCTCAGACTGAAATGCGGCGTAAAT